>Ga0097691_1001564_pt1 | contig 16585 bp, 11 predicted proteins | sample NGESurdeep072012_8_FD_72858 | JGI IMG/M metagenome (GOLD analysis project Ga0097691, IMG submission 72858) | Arctic peat soil microbial communities from Barrow, Alaska - NGEE Surface sample 210-1 deep-072012 | ecosystem: Environmental > Terrestrial > Soil > Wetlands > Peat ... | reverse complement strand
CGCGGCCGCCACCGCGCCGACGGTCACCGGCATCCACAGCGTCCATCGGCTCCACACGCCGCGCGGCGCGGGCTCGTTCGCGATGCGCGTCCGGACGCGCGCGACAAAATCCGGCGACGGCGAGACGTCGAGCGCCTCGCGAAGCGCGCGCCCGATCGAAGGATCATTCGACGGGTCGTTCATCGGCTGGTTCTCGTCAGCCATTGCAGCTTCTCCTGCAGTTCCTTGCGGGCAGCGAACAGTCGCCATTTGACGGTGCCTTCCGGCAGATCGAGCAGTCGCGAGACTTCCGCCATGTCGTGCCCCTCGATGGCGGCCAGCACCGTGACGACCCGCAGCTTCTCGGGCAGCGCGTCGATGGCGCGCCACAAATGCACCGACCGTTCCTCGGCTTCGGCCGCCTGCTCCGGCGTCCGTCCGGATTGCGGTTCCGGGTCGTTGTCGCCCGGGTCGACCGTGACCTCGTGCGCGCCCCGCCGCCGGTTCGTACGCATCCGATCGATCGCCATCCGCCACGTCATCCGCACCAGCCACGCCCGGAACCGATCGCGATCGCGAAGCTGCCGGAAGCTGCGGTAGGCCTTGGCGAACGCCTCCTGCGCCACGTCTTCCGCGTCCTCGCGATGGCGCAGCACCCCGTACGCCACGCGGAATGCCAGCGTGGACGACTCCACGAGCCGCGCTTCGAACTCACGAACCAAGTCGTCTTTTTCTTCCACGCGCATCAGGCTAGCGACCCGGGGCTCGCAGTGCATCTTTTTCCTGTGCTCGCGGGGCCCCACCCCCACTCGCTCGCGCTGCGCCGCTCGAAGACTCGCTATGCTCGCGCGGGCCGCAGGCGCTTGTGTCACTCAGCAAGACGCCGCCGGTCTGGTTTTGGTTTAGGAGAGGTCGTCCAAGGCCCGCGAAATGTTCGCGAGACCCCGTTCCAGCAGGTCCGGCCGGCACCCGTAGCTGATCCGGATGTGTCGGGGCGATTCGAAGAACCGGCCGGGCACGACGAGCGTCGAATAGCGCGTCAGCAGCCGCTCGGCGAGCGCATCGCTGCCGACGCCGCGCGGCAGCCGAGGGAACGCGACGTTGCCGCCTTCCGGCACGAGCGCTTCGAGCCGCGATTCGCGCTCGAAGAAGCGCCGCAGGCGATCGAGGTTGGGATCGAGTGTCGCGTGCACGCGGCGGCGAATCGCGCCGAGCCGTTTGAACGCCGCGAGCGTCATCTGATCGCCGGGCGCGACGTTGTTGTTGGCGAGCAGATCTTGAATAAGAAATGCCCGGCGAATCATCTCTCGCGGGCCGAGCATCCATCCCGCGCGCAGGCCGTCGAGGCCGTACGCCTTCGTCAGGCTGTTGGTCGTGATCACATTGGGGCCGGCGTGGACACAAGAGTCGGCTGTCCGACCCCACAGACATTCGAGATAAACCTCGTCGACCAGGAGGACCGCACCGACGTTGGCCAGGATCGCGGCCATCCGCCGCAGCGTCGAGAGCCCGATCCGTGCGCCGCTCGGATTGTGCAGATTGCTCACGATCGCGAGACGCGTGCGCCGGTTCACGAGGCGGCCGAAACGCTTCAAGTCGATTCCGTAGTCCTCGTCGATCCGGCGATTGAGCCGCCGCACCCGGTACCCGAGCGCCTGTGGAATCTTGAGCAGCGGTTCGTAGGTCGGCCGCTCGACGATCACCTCGCTGCCGCGCGGCGCGCCGTTCAGCGGCGCGGCGCACGCGAACCAGTTGGCGAAGCTCGTGCCGCCCGACACGGTGAAGACCTGCTCGGCGGCGACGCCGTAGCGGCGGGCAATCGCGCGCCGCAGCGGCATGTAGCCGTCATGCACCGGCAGGGTGACGACGAGGTCGCGGCTCGTGAGGCCGAGCATCGATGGCGGGCAGGCATCAACACCGCTGCGCGCCAGGTTGATCCGCGCCGGCGGATGCGACTTCGCCCATCGCAGATACGACACCTCAGGGAACGTCATCGTCACAAATGCTCTACCACCGAGGGCGTCGACCCTCGGTGGTCTCCGTGGTGGCGGTTGAGGACAAAGTACACAATCGTGGCGGCGATGAGAATCGACGAACCGATCAGCGACTGCGTCGGATACGCGACGAAGCTGTTCAGCACGACGCCGGCCGCGACCCCGACGAACAGGATCGTCGTCACAGGGTGCCCGGGCGCATACGCGATCTCGCCGCCGGGCGACGGCTGGCGATAGCGCACGATCAGCAGCGCTCCTGCCGTCAGCCCGAAGAACAGCCAGTCGGCGAACACCACGTACGACAACAACTGATCATACGTATTCGTCGTCATCAGCACGAGCGACACCGCCGCCTGAAGCCACAATGCGAATACCGGCGTCTTGTATCGGGGGTGCAGCCGTCCGACGCGCTCGAAGAGCAAGCCGTCGGCGGCCATCGCGTAGTAGAGCCGCGGCCCCGTGAGAATGACCACGGCGAGAAATCCGAGGCTCGACGTCACGATCAGCGCCGCGACGAATCGCGCGCCGGCCTCGCCCGCGACGGCGCGCGCCATGTCGGCCGCCAGCGCCGGCGACGCGGCGACCTGCTGCGGCGTCAGCACCCACAGGTACGCCAGGTTCAGCGACAAATACAACACGATGACGACGATGACGCCGAGGACGTTGGCGCGAGGCAGATTGCGCGCCGGATTCTTGATCTCGCCGGCGATGTTCGCACAGCTCTGCCACCCGCCGTACGCGAAGAGAATCGGCACGAGCGCCGTGAACAGCAAATGCAGCGACGCGCCATGAAAGACGACGGCCGGCGCGGCATCGAAGTGGCTGGCCGGCGTCGATCCGTGGCCGAACGCCAACACGAGCAGCACGAGCATGCCGCCGACCTTCGCCGTCATCAGGATGTTGTTGGTCCACTTGCCCGCGCGGACACCCACGACGTTGACGCCGGTGAGCGTCACGAGCGCCAGCGCGGCGGCGATGCGGATCCCGGCCGCACCGAGCGGGAGAAACGACCGGTCCACGTACGACGCGAACAGAATGGAGACGGCCGCCAGCGAGCCTCCATTTATTATGAAGAGAAGCGCGATGCCGTAGAGGAAGCCGACGACCGGGTGGTAGGCGCGCTGCAGGTAGACGTATTGCCCGCCGACGTGCGGAAACCGCGATGCGAGCTCGGCCCAGACAAAACCGCCGAGCAGCGCCACGAGCCCGCCGAGGCTCCAGGCGAGCAGGATGAGCACGGGATTCTCGAGGACCCGCGCAACGTTCGACGGATTGGCGAAAATCCCGACGCCGACGATTCCGCCGGCCACGACGACGACGGCGTCGAAGAGGCCGAGGTCGCGTCTAAAACCTGAATCTGGTGATGTGGAGACGGAGTGATGGGGTGATGTATCTGTCACGACATCGCTCCATCACCACATCACCACATCACGATATCCCGCCGTTTCACCGCGCAGCCACTGGCGGCGGCATCGTCTCCTTGGTGAACCTCGGCACCATTTCGTCGCGCATCGCGAGCTGATAGAGCGTCGCCGCGATCGAGATCGCCGACGCCTTCACGTCCGCCTCGATGACGCGCTCGTAGTGATCGAGGTTGGTGTGATGCGTGTGCGAGTTGTACTCGATCGGATCCTGGCCGAAGCCGATGCCGGGCAGCCCGGCGTTGTTGAACGACGTGCTGTCGGTCCCGCCGACGTTGCGGCTCCGCGTCGCGCTCGCGCCGACGACGCCGAGATCCTGAAACGGCGCCAGCGCATGGCGGACTACCGCCGCCGCCTCGGGCGGCCCGAAGATGCCGGCGCCGCGCGCGCGGCCGGTCCCAGAGTCGATGTTCAAGTACGCGTCGAGCTTGGCGAACTCGGGCGTGGGGGTTTCCGCCGATCCGAAGTGCTCCTTGACGTACGCGAGCGAGCCGAGCAGCCCTTCTTCCTCGCCGCTCCAGAGCGCCACGCGGATCGTCCGCCGCGGCTGTACGCCAATCGCTTTCAGAATCCGCGCGGCCTCCATCATCGTCGCGCAGCCGATGGCGTTATCGGTCGCGCCCGTGGCCGAGTGCCACGAGTCGAGGTGGCCGCCGAGCATCACCACTTCGTCTTTCTTGTCGCTGCCGGGAATCTCCGCGATCGTGTTGTACGCCGTCGCCCCTTCGGGATACCACGTGTTGACGATGTTCATCTCGAGCTCGACCGGCGTGCCATCGGCGAGAATCCGCGCGATACGGCCGTAGTCTTCATTGCGCATGACGACGGTGGGCACCGCCTTCGTGATGTCGTACGTCGCGTTGTCGAAGGCGACGATCTGGCCATGCGGGCGGCCGGCGTCGTTCACGCGCCCCGCCGCGCCGTTGGCGACGAGGAATTCGTCGATCTGCTGCGTGACCTGACGCGCCGTCAGCGTCCCCTCTGGCGGCGTCGGCTGATTGCCGCGTCCGCCTCGCCCCGCGCCTTCGGGCGCGTTCGGATCGTACTGGCGCTTCAAGTCCTCTTCGTTCCGGCGACCGGGCGTCGGATCGAGGTTCACCGGCACGAACACGGTCGTGCCGACCAGCACGATCGCGCCCTTCACGTTGCTCTTGATGCTCTCCAAGTAGCTGGTCAGTTGTGCCTGCGTCGGCTGAAAGTGCTGCGGCGTGGCCGGCCCGCGCCCACCGCGGCCGCCGTCGGCCGGCGGCGGCGACATCGGCACCAGGGGCCCCTGCGGCACGATCAGATTGAACGCCTTCGCCGTGACCGTCCCCTTCGTGCCCGCCGTCCACGCCAGCGGCTCGACGACGAGCGAGCTCTTCACGGGGGACACGATGTGCACTTCGAAATGGTCGGTGACCCATCCCGGATGGCCGAAATTCCACGGCTCGAGATGGCCGTTGGTGAATCCCCACGAGGTCATCGTCTTAATCGACCATTCGCCGGCGGCCTTGAGGCTCGGCGAACCGGTGACACGCGGGCCGTAGACGTCAGTCAAGAAATGCAGCGTTCGCATGATCTGCGAGTGCTGCTCTTCTTCCTGGCGGATCTTGTCGTTGATGGTCGGATCGAGCTGTTGCTGCGCCCCGAGCGGAACGAACGGCACGAGCACCGACGCGAGGGCGAGGACGGCGACACTGATGCGCTTGAACATGATGACTCATCTCCTCCGAGGCGACGCCATCCTACCAGAACCAGATATTGAGAGCGGCCGTCATCGCCAGCACGATGACCGCCAGCACGGCCGGCCGTGTGTACCACGTGCGGGCGCGGTCGCTGGACGTCGGCGTCAATCCGCGCACGAGGCCGACGAGATCCGCGCGCGCGCGCGGCTTCGTCACCAGGCTGATCGCGCTGGTCAGCACGAAGCACGCCGTCCACGCCCACACGGCGCCCCACAGATTCTGCGCCATGTCGGACGGATAGAGGTGCCACACCGCGAGCTTCGGGAGCAATGACGCGCTGCCGGCGACCGCGGTGGCCTCGGAGTGCAGGCCCGCGGCGGTCGTGCCCGCCAGCAGCCCCCAGAACGCGCCATGTCCGGTCGTCCGCCGCCAGAACATACCGAGCAGGAATGTCGCGAGCAGCGGCGCGTTCACGAAGCTGAACACGAGCTGGAGCATGTCCATGATGTTGTTGAAGCGCATCGCGATGTACGCCGTGGCGACGCTCAGCGCGATGCCGACCACTGTCGTGTACCGCGCCACGCGCAGGTAGTGCGCGTCGCTCGCGTGGCGGTTGATGTGGCCCTGATAGATGTCGTACGTCCACACGGTGTTGAATGCCGTGACGTTGCCGGCCATGCCCGACATGAAGCTGGCCATCAGCGCGGTCAGGCCGAGACCGAGCATGCCCGGCGGATAGTACCGCGCGAGCATCGACGGGATCGCCATGTTGTAGTCGAGCGTCCCGTCGGCGAGTCGCGGCAGGAGCGGCGCCGCGCCGTCGTGCGGGTGATTCGTCAGCGCGAGCGCGATCAACCCGGGCAGGATCACGATGAACGGAAAGAACATCTTCGGGATCGCGCCGATGAGCGGCGTGCAGCGCGCGGCGTTCTGCGACTCGGCGGACATCGCGCGCTGGACGACGAGAAAATCGGTGCACCAGTAGCCGAACGACAGCACGAAGCCGAGCCCCATCACCATCCCGAACCACTCGACGCCGAACGGGTTGGCGTCGGGGCGCGCAAGATTGGTCCACACGTGCGTGAAGTTGGGCGGCAGCTTCGCCGCCATCCCGCTCCAGCCGCCGACGTCGCGCAGCCCGAGGTACGTCAGCGGCGCGAAGCCGACCACGATCAGCCCGAACTGCAGCACCTCGTTGTAAATCGCGCTCGTGAGGCCGCCGAGCACGACGTAGCCGAGCACCACGAGCGCCGACACCGCGAAGCTCACCTGCATGTTCCAGCCGAGCAGGGCGTTGAACAGCTTGCCCATCGCGAACAGGCTGATGCCCGACGACAGGATGGTCATCACCGCGAAGGTGATCGCGTTCAGGCTGCGCGTCTTCTCGTCGAAGCGCAGCCGCAGGTATTCGGGCACGCTGCGCGCTTTGGAACCGTAGTAGAACGGCATCATGAAGACGCCGACGAACGCCATGGCCGGAATCGCGCCGATCCAGTAGAAGTGATTCGTCAGCAGGCCGTACTTCGCGCCGCTCGCCGCCATGCCGATCACTTCCTGCGCCCCGAGATTGGCGGCGATGAACGCCAGCCCCGCCGCCCACGCGGGGATGTGGCGTCCCGCGAGCAGGAAGTCGCTGCTCTTCCGCATCCGGCTCTTCAGATAAAAGCCGATGCCCAGCACCACGACGAAGTAGACCGCAAGAATCGCGGAGTCGATCGGCGCGACGTGCATGGGCGGGCAGTATACTGCCGCGAGTGGCTGGTGCCGCGGTAGGTCCGGTCACAAAGATTTCATGTCGGCCCCGTAGCCGCCCGCGACGCGGCGGGACTAGAATCGATTCAGTGTTCGAAGGGCTGTTTCGATTCCTGTTCAAGTACCGGCCGCTGGTCTTCGAGCAGGGCGACTTCGTGCTCGGCGCGTCGCGGCCGATGATCGCCGCGATTCTCGTCGCCGGCCTCGTGGCGGCGTACGCCCTCGTCACCTACCGCCGCGTCGGCCGTACCGCGCCGCGCGACCGCTTCGTTCTCATCACCCTCCGCCTCGCCGCGCTCGCCCTCGTCTTGTTCTGTCTGTTCCGGCCGGCGTTGATCCTCAAGGCGGCGGTCCCGCAGCAGAATTTTCTCGGCGTGCTGGTGGACGACTCGCGCAGCATGCAGATCGCGGATCGGCAGAGCCAGCCGCGCAGCGACTTCGTCCGCGGCAACCTCGTCAACGCCGACAGTCCGCTGCTCAAGGCGCTCTCCGAGCGCTTCGTGCTCCGCTTCTTCCGCTTCTCGGCGTCGACCGATCGCGTGCCGTCGGCGGACGGCCTGAAGTACGCCGGCACGTCGACGCACCTGGGCCAGGCGCTCGCGCGCGCGCGTGATGAGCTCTCGGGCCTGCCGCTCGCCGGGCTCGTGATGGTCAGCGACGGCGACGACACGTCGGACACTTCGCTCGACGAATCGCTCGCGAGCATCAAGGCGCGGTCAATCCCCGTGTTCACCGTCGGCGTCGGCGCCGAGCGCTTCGCGCGCGACATTCAGGTGACGCGCGTCGAGACGCCGCGGGGCGCGCTCAAAGGCACGTCGCTCGTCGTCAATATCGTCGTCACGCAGGCCGGCTATGCGGGCGCGACCGTGCCGCTCGAGGTCGAAGACAACGGCCGCATCGTCAGCACCGAGGAGATCACGCTGCCGCCCAACGGCGAGTCGGCGACCATGCGCGTGCGGTTCACCGCGTCGGACGCCGGCCCGCGCGTGTTCAAGTTCCGCATCCCGCCGCAGGCCAACGAGCAGGTGACGCAGAACAACACGCGCGAAGCCTTGATCGAGGTCAGCGATCGGCGCGAGCAGATTCTCTACTTCGAGGGCCAGCCGCGGCCCGAAGCGACGTTCGTGAAGCGCGCGGTCGAGGACGACAAGAACCTTCAGGTCGTGCTGCTGCGACGGACCGCGCCCAACAAGTACTTGCGCGAGAACGTCAGCACGCCCGACGAGCTGATCGCCGGCTTCCCGGCGACACGCGAGGAGCTGTTCGCGTACCGCGGCGTCATCCTCGACGGCGTCGACGCCGACTCGTTCACGCCCGAACAGCTCCGGATGCTCGCCGACTTCGTCAACAAGCGCGGCGGCGGGCTGATGATGCTCGGCGGACGCCATTCCTTCGCCGAGGGCGGGTGGACGGGCACGCCGCTCGCCGAGGTCCTACCGGTCGCGTTCGACGCGACCAAGTCGCGGACGCCGTACTTCTCCACGATCACTGTTCGGCCGACGCGGGCCGGCGCGACCTACCCGATGATGCAGATTGCCGACACCGAGGAGGCGTCGGCGCAGCGGTGGGAGAAGATGCCGGCGCTGACGACCGTGAATCCCATCCGCGACGTCAAGCCCGGCGCAACCATTCTTCTATCGGGTCTCGACAATCAAAAGAAAGATCAAGTCGTGCTCGCCGTGCAGCGCTACGGCCGCGGCAAAGCGCTGGCGTTCGCCATTCAGGATTCCTGGCTCTGGCGCATGCATGCCTCGATGTCGGTGAACGACACGACGTATCAGACGTTCTGGCGGCGGCTCGCGCGCTGGCTCGTCGAAGGCGTCCCCGATCACGTGGTGACGACGACCACCGAGGACCGGGTGGATCCGGGCGAAGCGGTGCCGCTCACCGCGCAGGTCGTGGATTCCTCCTACATCGAGGTGAACAACGCGCGCGTCGTCGCGCACGTGACGGCGCCGTCCGGCAAGACGGCGGACGTGCCGATGGACTGGAGCGTCACGCGGGACGGCGAATACCGGGCGAGCTTTACGCCGGACGAAGAGGGGCTCTACAGCGTGCGCGTCGGCGCGACGCGCGACCAGAAAGATCTCGGCGCGGATGTGATCCACGTGCGCTCGTCGGCGGGCGACAGCGAGTACTTCGACGCGGCGATGCGCGCGCCGCTCCTGAAGCGGATCGCGGAGGAAACCGGCGGGCGCTTCTTCACGCCGGATAACGCCGCCGGGCTGCCCGAAGCGATCAGCTACAGCGGCCGCGGCGTCACCGTCGTCGAGGAGCACGATCTGTGGGACATGCCGGTGCTCCTGTTGCTGCTGATCGCGCTGACCGGCACCGAATGGGCCTATCGCCGCACGCGAGGGTTGGCATGAGGATATTTCTCGCGCTTGTCTTCTGCGCGCTCGCGATGCCTGCGTCCGCGCAGGTCGCGGACACTCACCTCATCGTGATCACCGGCGTCGAAGCCGACGCCGCGGACGGCCAGCAGTTTCACAAGTGGGCCACCACCGTCATCGATGCGGCGGCGAAGCGCGGAGGCGTCGTCGCGGACAACATTGTGTACCTGTCGGACAAACCCGACGCCGATCCGGCGCGCATCAACGGCCGATCCACGCGCGAAAACGTCGAAAAGACGTTCAGTGATGTCGCGAGTCGCGTCAAGCCGAACGACGAGGTCTTCATCCTGCTGCTGGGACACGGCAGCTTCGATAGTCGAGGCGCGGCGTTCAACTTGCCGGGCCCGGATCTGATGGCGGCCGATTACGCGAAGCTGCTGGACAAGTTTCCCGCGCAGCGCGTGGTCTTCGTGAACACGTCGAGCTCGAGCGGCGGGTTCCTGCAGCCGCTCGCGGGGCCGGGGCGCACCATCGTCACGGCGACGAAAACGGGCGGCGAACACAACGACACGCTGTTTCCGGAGTACTTCGTCGAAGCGTTCACGAGCGAAGCCGCGGACAACAATGCTGACGGGCGCGTGTCTGTGCTCGAAGCCTTCGAGTACGCGAAGACGAAAGTCACGCAGGCCTATCAGCAAAAGGGCAATCTCCTCACCGAGCACGCCGCGCTCGACGATGGCCAGGACGGGAAGTTCGCGGACACGCTGTTTCTGGCGTCGCCGAAAGCGCGCGCGGCGTCGATTGCGGCGGTCGCCGATCCCTCGCTCCGCGCGCTGCTCGAGCAGAAGCAGGCGCTCGAAGATCAGGTCGCCGCGTTGAAGCTGCGGAAGGCGGCGATGGATCCGGCGCAGTACGACCAGGCGCTGGAGAAGCTCCTGATCGACCTCGCGCAGAAGACGCGCGCGATTCAACAACTGGAAGGCAAGAAGTGAAACGCGTGCTGCTCGCGCTTGCCGCCGGCGCCGTGCTCCTCGCGGGCACGACCGCACTCGCGCAGCGCCGCAGATTCTCCGGCGCGCCCGCGCCAATCGCCTTTCCGGCCAATCCCGCGTACGACGGCCGGTTCACGCTGGCGCGTCTGAAGTACGAGACCGGCCCGGGCGGCTACTACTATCACGGCCTGCCCGCGTGGGCGCATGGGTACGGCTATGATCCGGTGCCGGACCGCGGACGATCCGAGCGCAACCTGATGAAGATCCTCAACGAGGTCAGCGGCCTTGCCCCGCGGATCGACGACTCGGTGATCGTCGCGCTCGACGATCCGGAGCTCTGCAGGTACCCGGTCGCCTACATGACCGAAGCCGGCTTTTGGACGATGACGGACAAGGAGGCAACGGCCTTTCACGACTATCTCGCGAAGGGCGGCTTTGTCATCTTCGACGACTTCCGCGATCCGCCGCGCGGCGGCGGCGGGTGGGCGAATTTCGAGATGAACATGCAGCGGATGTTCCCGGGCGCGCGCTTCGTCGACATGGACGCGTCGCATCCGATCTTCCACTCGTTCTTCGACATCGATTCGCTCGACATCGTGCCGCAGGACTACGATCGCGGCCGGCCGGTGTTCCGCGGCCTATTTGAAGACAATGACCCGAAGAAACGCCTGCTGGCCATCGTCAACTTCAACACGGACGTGTCGAACTTCTGGGAGTTCTCGGGGACCGGCTTCAAGCCGGTCGAGGAATCGAACGAAGCCTTCAAACTCGGCGTGAACTACGTCATGTACGGTCTGACACACTAGAAAGGGACATCGTGGATTCTCGCGCAGCCACAACGGCCGTCGATCTGAGCTCCGCGGACGACCTCGCGCTGGCCGACCGGATGAATGCGGGCCGCCAGCACATCGTCACCGAGCTGAAGAAGTTAATCATCGGGCAGGACGAGGTGATCGGGCAGATTCTGCTGACGCTCTTTGTCGGCGGCAACAGCCTCATCGTCGGCGTGCCGGGGCTGGCCAAGACGCTGCTGGTCGCCACGCTGGCGCGCGTCCTCGATCTGAAGTTCACGCGCATTCAGTTCACGCCCGATCTGATGCCGTCCGACATCACCGGGACCGACCTCATTCAGGAGGACGCCACCGGCAAGCGGCAGATGGTCTTCGCGCCCGGGCCAATCTTCAGCAACATCGTGCTCGCCGACGAGATCAACCGCACGCCGCCCAAGACGCAATCGGCGCTGCTCGAGGCGATGCAGGAGCACCGCGTCACGATTCAGGGACGCACCTACACGCTCGAGGAGCCCTTCTTCGTGTTCGCGACGCAGAATCCAATCGAGCTCGAGGGCACGTACCCGCTGCCAGAAGCCCAGCTCGATCGCTTCATGTTCCACATTGTCATCGACCATCCGCCCGAAGACGAGGAGTTCGACGTCGTCCGCACGACGACGGCGATCCTGGAGCCGACGTTCGAGCGGACGGTGACGGGGCCGGATCTGATCGCGTTCCAGCGGCTCGTGCGGCGCGTGCCGGTGGCGGAGCCGGTGATGCGCTACGCCCTGACGCTGGTGCGCACCAGCCGGCCCAAATCGAAGGCCGCGCCGGAGACGGTGAAGAAGTACGTCGGCTTCGGCGCCAGCGTGCGCGCGGCGCAGTATCTCGTGCTCGGCGCCAAGGCGCGGGCGCTCACGAGCGGCCGCTATCACGTGAGCTTCGACGACATCCGCGCGCTCGCGCATCCGGTGCTGCGGCACCGCGTGCTGACCAACTTCCGCGCGGAATCGGAAGGGATCACGACCGACGCGATCATCGACGAGCTGCTGCAGGTCGTTCCGATGCCGAAATCAGGAATGTGACCTGTGAGTCCTAGCGTGCCGAGCGCGAGAGCTCTTCCAGGCGCGAGATTCGTCGATCCGCAGATCCTCGCGCGGATCGGGAATCTCGATCTGCTCGCGCGCAACGTCGTCAACGGCTTCATCAACGGGCTGCACCGGGCGCCGTACTTCGGGGCGTCGATCGATTTTGCGGAGCACCGCGGGTACGTGCCGGGCGACGACATCCGCCGCGTCGACTGGCGGCTGTACGCGCGCACCGACCGGTACTACGTGAAGCAGTACGAAGCCGACACGAACACCAACTTTTCGGTGCTGCTCGACGTCTCTCGATCGATGGGCTTTGCCAGCCGGGGCGTCACTAAACTTGAATACGCGTGCTATCTGGCCGCCTGCCTCTCGTATCTCGCGCACCGCCAGCGCGACCGGGTCGGCATCATCACCTTCGACGACGACATCGTCGATCACGTGCCGTCCTCGGCGAAACACTTCAACGTCGTGCTGCACACGCTCGAACGATCGTCCGCCAGGCGCCCTGGCAACCTTCAGGTCATCAAGAAGGTCGCCGAGCATTTCAAGCGGCGCGGCATCCTCGTGCTCATCTCGGATTTCTACGACGAGCCCGACGCGATCCTGGACGCCATCAAGCCGCTGCGCTTTCTGGGCAACGATCTCATCGTCTTTCACGTGCTGGATCCGGCGGAGCTCGACTTCCCGTACGACGACCCGTCGGCCTTCGAGGATCTGGAGAGCGGTGAGCAGATGCCGATCGTCCCCGAGTCGCTCGCGGGCCAGTACCGGACGCTCATCCGCGAGCACACCGCCGCGCTCGCCGCGAAATTCTCCGAGCACCGCATCGACTACACCGTGCTCAACACGGCCGAGCCGCTCGATCGCGCGCTCTTCAGCTACCTGTCGAGCCGCGCGAAGCTGATGCACGTGCGATGACGTTCCTGGCCCCCCTCTTCCTCGTCGGCCTGGCGGCGCTGGCGATCCCGGTGCTGATTCATCTGATTCAGCGCGAGCGGAAGACGATCGTCGCGTTTCCGTCGCTGATGTTTCTCCGGCGGATTCCCTATCAATCCGTGCGGCGGCGCAAAGTCCGCAACTGGCTGCTGCTCGCGATGCGGGCGGCCGCGGTGCTGATGATCGTGGCGGCCTTCGCGCGTCCGTTCCTGCGACAGGGCGCGCTCGCCTCGGCCGCGGCCGGCGGCGCTCGCGAGGTCGTGATCCTGCTGGATCAGTCGGCGAGCATGGGCTACGGCGATCACTGGCAGCGCGCGCGCGACGCCGCGCGTCAGGCGATCGACACCCTCGGCGCCGACGATCGCGGGACGCTCGTGCTGTTTGCCAGCAACGCGGAAGAGAACGTGCGCGCCACACCCGACCGCATGCGGCTGAAGGCGGCGGTGGATGCCTCGCGCGTCAGCTCCGGCGCCACGCGCTACGGCCCGGCGCTGAAGCTCGCGCAAAGCATCCTGATCCGATCGCCGCTCAAGCGCCGCGAAGCCATCCTCATCAGCGATTTTCAGAAGATTGGCTGGGCGGGCGCCGCGGGCGGCGATGAACTGCACTTTCCCCCGGGTACCGTGCTGACGCCGAAGTCGGTCGCCTCGGCCGACTTCTCGAACGTGGCCGTGCCGTCGGTGACCTTCGCGCGCGCGTCATTCTCGGGCCAGGAACGGCTCACCATCACCGCGGGCGTCACGAACCGGGGCGCCGCCGCCATCAGCAACCTGCCGGTGACGCTCGAGCTCGACGGCCGCACGATCGAGAGCCGTCCGGTCAGCGTCGCCCCCAACGCCTCCGCCTCGCTGACGTTCACGCAGTTCACGCTCGCCGATCCGAACGTCAAAGGGACGGTCCGCGCCGGATCCGATCCGCTTCCGCAGGACAACGCGTTTCGCTTCGTGCTCACGCCCGGCCGGCCGGTCCCCGTGCTCGTCATCGATCAACGCGGCGACCGATCGGATCCCAGTCTGTACTTGTCGAGGGCGCTCGGCATCGGCACGGCTCCCGCGTTCCGCGCCGATCTGGTTCCGGCCGCCCAGACGACGGTGGCGCAGCTCGACACGCATTCGGTGGTGGTGCTGAACGACGTCGCGTTTCCGCCGGCGCTGTTGAACGGCGCGCTCCGGCGTTTCCTCGAGCGCGGCGGCGGCTTGCTCGTCGTGCTCGGCGAACACAGCACGTGGCCCGCGTCCGAGGCGGCGCTCTTGCCCGGCGCGCTCGGCGCGATGGTGGACCCGCCCGGCGGCCGCAGCGGGTCGCTCGGCTTCCTCGACTACAGCCACCCGATCTTCGAGGTGTTCAAGGCGCCGCGCAGCGGCGATTTTTCCGGCGCGCACATCTTCCGCTACCGGGCGCTCGACGCCTCGGTGCCGGGCGCCGACGCGCGCGTCCTGGCGCGATTCGACGACGGCGGCGTGGCGGCGGCGGAAAAGCGGATCGGCACCGGCCGCGTCATCGCGTGGACCTCGACCCTGGACGACTCGTGGACCGATCTCCCGTTGAAGCCGGTGTTTCTGCCGCTGACGCACCAGATCGTCCGCTACCTCGCGCGCTACGAAGAGCCGGCCGCGTGGTACACCGTCGGACAGGCGCTCGACGTCTCGGAGCGGGCGGCCGGACAGGGCGATCGCGTCGCGCTCACGCCGTCCGGCCAGCGCATCGCGCTCGGCGGCCCCGGCGCGCCGCGCTTCGTCGAGCTCGGCGAGCAGGGTTTCTACGAGATTCGCGCGACCGGCGGGCGCGCCGAGAAGCCAACCTACGCCGTCGCGGTGAATCTCGACCCCGCCGAATCCGATCTGACGCCCATGGACCCGCGCGAGCTGGTCGCCGCCGCCATCGGCCACGCGGCGCCCGACGCGGGTCAGCCGGCCGCGTCTACCGTGACGCCCGAAGACGCCGAACGGCGCCAGGGAATGTGGTGGTATTTGCTGCTGGCCGGCGGCCTGCTGCTGGCCGCCGAAACAATTCTGTCGAACAGGCTGTCGCGCACGACAGCCCAGGTGTAGTCTAGACGTCAGGAGCAAGAAATGCCCGATGCGGGACCCCGTGCCGAGCTCGTCGCCCTCATCCAACAGATCCGCCGTCGCTGGCGCCTGAAACTGGCGCTGCGCGGCGCGGCGATCGTGCTCGCCGGCACGCTGCTCGCGCTGCTCGTCTCGGCCTCAGGCCTCGAAGCGCTCAGATTCAGCGCGTCGGCCATCATCGGTTTCCGCATCGCGATCGCGATCGTCGTCGTCGCGCTGCTCGCGTGGTGGGTCGTCGCGCCGCTGATGCGCCGCGTCAGCGATTCGCAGGTCGCGCTCTACCTCGAAGAGCACGATCGGTCGCTCCAGGCGCAGATTCTGAGCGCCGTCGAAGCGGTCGCCGCCACATCGGCCAATCACTCCCCGGCGCTCGTCGAACGGCTCGTGCAAATGGCCGTCGCCAAGTGCCACGAGCTCGACGCGACGCGCGCGATCGATCGGGGCGCGATGAAGCGTCATCTCGCCGCCATCGGCGGCGTGATCGCGGCCGCTGTCCTGCTCATCGTCCTGGGCCCGGCGTTCCTGCGCCACGGCGTCTCGGCGCTGCTGATCCTGTCCCGAAGCGCCGAAGCGGCCAGCCCGTACAGAATCAACGTCCACCCGGGCAACGCCACCGTGCCGCGCGGCTCCGATCAGACGGTGTCGGCGAAGCTCGTCGGCTTCAAGTCGCCCGACGCCGTGTTGATGATGCGCGCCACGGCGGCCGGCGCCTTCGCGCGCGTGCCGCTCGTCGCTGGCGCGGATCCGACGGCCTTCGAAGGGATGCTCTTCCATCTCGAGACGCCGGTCGATTACTACGTCGAATCGAACGGCGTCCGTTCCGCGACGTTCACGATGACGCTCGTCGATCTGCCGGCCGTCAAACAGCTCGAGATCGAGTATCACTACCCCGCCTACACGGGTCTCGCGCCGCAGAAAGCCGAGAGCGCCGGCGACGTGGCCGCATTGCGCGGTACCAATGTCTACTTGCGCGTCACGCCGACGATGGCGACGCCGGGCGGGCGGATTGTGCTGAACGAGAACGCATCGGCGCCCCCGGGGCCGCTGACGCGCCAGGCTGACGGCTCGCTGACCGGCAGTTTCACGATCGATCGGCAGGGTTTTTATCGCATCGAGCTCGACGGTCCGCACGGCGAGCACGTCGCCGCGTCGCCGCAGTACACGATTGACGTGCTGGCGGATCAGCCGCCGACGATTTCGATCACCAAGCCGAGTCGCGACACGTCGGCCTCGCCCGTCGAGGAAGTGTTCGTCGAGGCGCGCGCGGCGGACGACTTCGGCGTCAACAAGATGGAGCTCGTCTACTCGGCCAACGGCGGAGCGGAAAAGACGGTCAAGCTGTTCGATGCGCCAAAGGCGCTGCCCGAGGTGACCGCGTCGCACACGCTCTATCTCGAGGAGATGGGGCTGAAGCCGGGCGACGTCGTGTCGTATTACGCGCGCGCGACCGACAACGACGCGGTGAAGGGCGCCAAGAGCGCGACGAGCGACATCTACTTCGTGCAGATCCGCCCGTTCAGGAAGGACTACAAGCCGGCGCAATCCCAGGCGCAGGGCGGCGGTGGCGGAGGCGGCGGCGAT
>Ga0097691_1001563_pt1 | contig 16597 bp, 17 predicted proteins | sample NGESurdeep072012_8_FD_72858 | JGI IMG/M metagenome (GOLD analysis project Ga0097691, IMG submission 72858) | Arctic peat soil microbial communities from Barrow, Alaska - NGEE Surface sample 210-1 deep-072012 | ecosystem: Environmental > Terrestrial > Soil > Wetlands > Peat ... | reverse complement strand
CCCGGACCAGTAGTCCGGGCCTTCCGCTGTTGACGCTGTTGGTAGCGGGGGCAGGATTTGAACCTGCGACCTCCGGGTTATGAGCCCGGCGAGCTACCGAGCTGCTCCACCCCGCGTCGGTAGTTGCAACCCTACGCGAACCGGGCGGCCACGCCAAATCCGCACGGTCCCAGCGTTTTGCCTGCGTTCACGGCTTGGGAGTCGCGCTCGGCGTAGGTGCCACTGGGGTCTTGGTGGCACTGGGCGTGGGAAGGGTCACCGAACCCGAGGGAGCAGCAGCCACAGCCTGGGCGATCGCGGCCTGCAGGCGCTGCTGTGCGGCACCATAGCCCGCGAAGTCGCCGTTCTTCAGGGCGGTTTGCCCGTCGGTGTACGCCTTCTGTATCGCGGCGAGAGCAGCCTTCAAGGCTGGAGTCGAAGCCGTGACGCCAGCGCCAGTCCCGCCAACAGGCGGCGTTGTCGTGGTGGTAGTGCCCGAATCCGCAGTAGCCACACCGGCACTACCGCCGAAGAGCCCATCCAGAGCACCTTGCAGGGTGTCCGACCAGGCAAGCTGGTTGCCGAAGGCCGTCACGATCGCCCGAGCCAACGGAAACGAGGAGGTGGTCTTGGCGCTGACATAGATGGGCTCGACATACAGCAGTCCACCGCCCACGGGCAGGGTAAGCAGGTTTCCCAGCGCGATCTGCGAGTCCGCCGTTCGGTTGTTGTTCAGGAACTGAGAGAGCGTCAGGGTAAACCGTGGGGAAGAGCTGTTGGAGGACTCGATGTCGTTCTGGACCTGCCCCGGACCTTTGACCGTCGTGTCGCGGGGCAGTTCGAGCACCCGCAACACGCCGTAACCCGGACTTCGCTTACCGGCCACGTTGCCCGCATTTGCGTCAGCGGCCATGAACCCGGCCAGCACCGGGCGATTTCCCGTTGGCATGAAGGTTGTCGTCAGCGAGAACGACGGCGACGACACGCCTGGCATGGCGATGCTGAGGTAGTACGGAGGCTGGTCAATGGTCTGCGTCTGCGTCGGGTCATCAGGAATCGTCCAGAAGTCCTGCCCGCCGTAGTACGCACCCGGATCGGTGACGTGGTAGGTGGCCATCAGGTTGCGCTGGACCTTGAACAGGTCCTCCGGGTAGCGCATGTGCGCCATCAGATCGCCGCTTATCTCTGACATCGGACGGATGGTGCCACCGAAGGCCTTCGACCATGCCTTGAGCAATGGATCGGTGTTGTCCCAGGCATAGAGCTTGACGCTGCCGTCGAAGGCGTCGACCGTGGCCTTGACCGAGTTACGCATGTAGTTGACCTGCCCTGCCTGCAGGGCCTGGACGCTGGAGGTCCGCGCCGTCAGCGAGTCGGCGGTCACATTGTTGGTCTGCTGCAGCCTGGAGTACGGGTAGTCCGCCGAGGTGGTGTAGCCGTCGACGATCCACTGGACCCGGCCGTTGACCACGGCCGGGTAGCTGCTGCCGTCCAGGGTGAGCCATGGCGCCACCCGCTGTACCCGGTCGGCCGGGGTGCGGTGATCGAGCAGGCGCGAGTTGGAGTTCACCGTGTTGGACAGCAGCAGGTTCAGCTCGCGGTATTTGATCGCGTAGGCGGCCTTGCGGGCGAAGTTGCCGATGTTGACGCCACCAGTACCGGTATAGGTGGTGTTCTGCTGACCGGTCGCACTCGAGTTGGGGTAGTCGAGCTCCTTGGTCGGCCCGCCCTTGGGGCCACCGACGATCGAGTAGTCCGGCGAGGACTCACCGAAGTAGATGCGCGGCTCGAAGGAGCCGAGGGGCCCCACCGGCGGGATGTTCTGCTCGTAGAAGACCGGTTGACCGTCCTGACCGCTGCGGTTGCCGTACGCCGCCACCACACCGAAACCGTGGGTGTAGACCGTGTGGTCGTTGACCCAGTTCCGTTGGGAGGCTGGCAACCCGGCCAGATCCAGCTCACGCACCGCGATCACGGTGTCTCGCAGAGCGCCGTTGATCATGTAACGGTCCACGTTGAGGACATCGGGGAACTGGTAGTAGGTCTTGACCGCCTGCAGCTGTTTGAACGTCGGAGACACCACACTCGGGTCGACCAGGCGGATGCCAGGGATGGTGGCGGTGTCGTTGGCCAGCTGCCCCTTGCTGGGCGTGGTCGAGGCCTGGTACTGGGTGACCTGCGCTCCATCCAGTCCGAAGGCCATCCTGGTGGCCTTGATGTTGCGATCGATGAAGGGGGCCTCAAGGGACTTCTCGGACGGCCCAACCTTGAACTGCTGGACCATCGCCGGATAGATGCCTCCGACGACGATCGCACAGACCGCCAGTAGCCCGACCCCAACGACCGGTAGGCGCCACGAGTGAGTCCAGATCGTCGCGACGAACAACCCGGCACACATGACACCGGCGACCGCCAGGATCGCCTTGGTGGGCAGGACAGCGTGTTGGTCGGTGTAGGTCAGTCCGGTGATGAGGCGAGAGTCCTTCGTCGTCAATGAGTAGCGGTCCAGCCACCAGCTAGCGGCCCGAACGAGGACCAACGCAGCCAACAGCAGCGAGAGGTGTATGCGCGCCGCGCTGGTGGTCCGCTCACCCTTGGTCTGAAGCTGTAGGCCGCCGTAGACGTAGTGCGTCACGACCGCGGCCAGCAAGCCAAGGATCAGGGTCATGGTGAAGAACCCGACGATGAACCGAAGCCACGGCAGGGTGAAGACAAAGAACCCGATGTCAAGGCCGAACTCGGCGTCCTTGGACCCGAAGGGCACCCGGTTGACCCAGAGCAGGAAAGTCTGCCATTGGCTGGCGCCGGCCGACCCGGCAAAGATGCCCAGAACCACGGGGGCGGCGATGGTTGCCAGCTTGCGCAGTGGCTCGAGAAGCTCGCGGTAGTGGTCAAGGTTCTGCTGCTCTTCGGAGACCGGTGGATAGACCGGACGCGTGCGGTAACCGATCAGCAGGCTGGAAGCGACGACGGCGGCGGTGAGCAGACCACACACCACAAAGAGCCCGATCTTGGTCCACAGCTCAACCCAGAAGACCTTGGTGAAGCCGACACTGTCGTACCAGAGCACATCGGTCCACAGCTGCGCCGCAAGGGTGACGACCAGGATGAGGATGCCCAGGATGACCAGAGTCGGGACGAGCGGACCTCTGCGGCGCAGCGAGAACTGCGGCATGGAGGGCCTTGCGGCGCCACCTCCCATGCGACCGGATCCGAACCCGCCGGAACCGCCCCGGGGTCCACCAGATCCCCCGTCGCCCGAACCGCCAAACCAGTTACCTTGACTCAAGACATCGCCCGATCTCACCGTTGCCGCGCAGGAATTGCGCGACCTCCTGGGTAGTCCAACTTACCCACTCACGGTCCGGTTCCCGTCAAGACATGACGATGCGGCAACATTGAGCTGTGACCAGCGCCTTCCAGCCGATCTTCAGTCCCCTTGTGACGTCCGCCCTCGAGACCGAACGCCATGTTGCCGCAGCCGGCTGGGACCAGCCGCCCCGACTGTTCGCCCTGGTCAGGACCGCCGGGCTACTCGACCGGGAGCCGCACCTGCAAACCCAGCTCGGTCAGGGCGAGGAAGAGGGGCTCACCGCGATCGAGCAGGAGGGCCTGCCCAACACCTCATCCCTGGAGTCCCTCCTTGCCCAGCTCGCCTGGCCGCAGGAGGTCGACGGTGTGGCATTGGCTGTCGAACGGCTGGTGGTGCCGCCGGAGGCCGAGCGCGACCTGCCCGAGAACCCCGACCAGGCGGCCGAGGCCCTGGCCGCCCACCCTGACCGCAAAGACGTTCGACTGCTCGTGGCGGTGCTGCGCGACGGCGAGTCCGCCTGTCTGCTGCGCCAACGCGATCACGACACCGATGACAAGGTCGCCTCCGGACCCGACATCGCGCCCGGTCTGGTGCAAGCGCTCAGCGCCACGTTGCAGGACTGACCGACGCTAGATGGACCAGCGGCACCACGGCCAACAAGCCGGTATACCCGTGTGCGTGCTTGTTGGTGCCTACCTGCAGGTCGGCAGCGACGCCCCGCGCTTGGCTGCGATTAGCTCGACGGCATCGCGCGACTGGTTGAACGTCGCGACCTTGACGACCCTCAGCCCGTCGGGGATGTGGCCCATGACCTCGTTGCAGTTGTCCGCCGGAGCAAGGAACCACATGGCTCCGCCCCTCTTGGCACCCACCAGCTTCTGCTGGATTCCACCGATCGGCCCGACGTTGCCTGCAGAGTCGATCGTCCCGGTGCCGGCGATGTTGGCGCCTCCGGTGAGAGAGCCGGGCGTGAGCTTGTCGTAGACAGCGAGGGAGAACATCAGCCCCGCGGACGGTCCGCCGACATCGCCAGCGTTGATGCTGACCTTGGTCGGGAAGACGAACTCAGTTCGCAGAAGGATTCCCACCACCGCATGGCCCGCTACGTTGGCGGTCTTGACGGTGAGCACCTGTTCCTTGCCTTTCCTGCGCACCTTGAACACGGCGCTCTCGCCCGGCTTGTGCGCGCGGATGGCCGCACGGACCGAGTCAGGGTTAGTGATCGTCTTGCCGTCGATCGAAACCACGACGTCATCGGCCAGCAGGACCCCCTGGGCCGGCGAGTCCTTCGTCAGAGAACCGATGGAGACGACTTCAGGAACCGTCTGGCCCAGCGCCCGCAGGGCGACGGCAATCGCCTCCTGCTGCGAGTCGGCCATCTCGGCTGCGCCCTCGTGGTCAACCTGTTTGCTTGTCACACCCTTGGGGAACAGTTCATCCTCGGGCACCACCGTGTTGGTGTGGTCGAGCTGGGCGCTGAGCCACTCCCAGCCATTGACCGGGTTCGTCGGGCCGCCCAGCACCGCGACCGTGGTGAAGTCCAGAGCTCCGGTTGTGGGGTAGGTCGACCTGCCCGCGACCGTGATCAGCGGCGAGCCGCTGGGACCCTTACCCAAAGTGTTGGTGACCGGACCGGGCTGGAGGATGGCATATGGCAGATGGACCATGCCCATGACGGCGCCCAGGGCGATCCCGACGAACATCGCGATGAGCCCCATACTCGCCCGCCTGCCCAGACCCGTGCCGGGTTGTCTGGCAGTGACCACGGGCGGGCCTTCGGTGTCGATCACGGCGTACCCACCCATTCATCGCTGCCGTCATCAAAGACCTGGTGCTTCCAGATCGGGACCGTGGCTTTCACGGCGTCGATCAGCTCACGGCATACGTCCAGCGCAGCGCCACGGTGCACTGCACTGACGGCGACAACGACCGCGATATCTCCGATCTCGAGGTGACCGACACGGTGCACCACCGCGACGCGAATGACCTCTCCTGCGGTGGCCACACGCTCGGCGAGCTCCCGCAGCACCTGCGGGGCGCTCGGGTGGGACGTGTAGTCCAACGCCTCGACGCTGCGGCTGTGGTCACGCTCGCGCACGACGCCGATGAAGGTGGCAATCCCTCCGGCTCGAGGGTGCCGAACAGCATCGAGCACCTCATCGACAGACAGCGGGGACTCGCGGATGTCCGCGAGCACGGCCTCCGCGCCGACTCCGGTCCCGCCGAGGCCGCTGATGGTTCGGCTCATGTTCCAACTCCCTTGCGACGACGTCGTCGCATGATGGCGGCGGTGCCCACAAGTGCCACTGCTGCACTCGCTGCGCCAAGCGCCGCGTCCTTACGGTCAAGCCTGCGAGCGGCCATGCCATGGTGGCCTCTGATGCTCTCGATGAGCACACCCAGGCAGGTCACATTGTCGTATGCCGGTTGCCAACCTGCCTCTCCCAGCGTCGCAGACGAGATGGCCCACGGGTAAACCGCGTAGGCCAGATCGCTTGCCGGAAACGGCAGTATGCCCACTCGGTGCAGCCGCTGGCCAATCCCCAAGGCCATGCTCTCACTGAGCTCGACCCGAAGCATCCCGCTGGCCGACTCGACCTCCGCCTGCGTCATCCAGCCCTGCGACCCCACCGTGACCACAGGCCCAAGACCCAGTTCGACGGTGGTGACCAGCGCGTTCGCAAGATCCTCCACATGACAGAACTGCCACGCCGGGGAACCTCCTTTGACCGTCAGCAGACGGGGCGCCTCGAAGTGCCGGGTAATGATGGTGTCAATGCCGGTACCGACCAGGGCTGCCGGACGCACCACGGTGATGGCCAGGCCGGGGTGGACCTCGCCTGCAGCCCGCAGGATCTGCTCAACAGCCAATAGGTCACCAACCATTCCCTCATCAGGGTCGGCAGCCAGGGGTGCGTCTTCGGGCAACGGCACGGCGTTTGCCGGTGACGCGCCATAGGTCATGGCGCTCGTGACGACGACCAGGCGCGCGACGCCAGCGGCCGCAGCCGAGATCACCACAGTCTGGATCTGGCGTATAGCCCATTCGCGGCGGGTCCGAGCACTCATTTTGAGGTCAGCCGACAGGTTCGTGCTGGCCGCCACGTGGACGAGGGTGTCGACACCGCGCAGACACCCGGCCAGCTCGGGAGAGTCCAGGTCAGCCAATCGCCAGTGCACCCCGTCGGCACTCCCACGCTCGGTACCAAGCCCTACCACGGTGCCAATGGCACTCCCAGCAGCGGAACGCGCCAGCAGCGCACGCGCGATGCGATCGCCCACCGGTGTCGCCGCACCGGTTACTGCGACGGTCATCGTTGTTCGCCGGGAACGAATCCGTACCCTGGGGGAACTCACTGGGACCTCCTCATGTTTACCTATTGAGAGATCATCTTCTCAGGAGATCAAGGAGTCCCGCGTGTCTGATCATCCCCAACAAGGGCCAGCCAACCCCGACGAGCCGGATGAGCCGGACTTCGCGGCGCTGCTCGCCTCGATCCTTGGCTCAGCTGACAACCCCGAGGTGGCCAAGGCGCTGGCTGCCATGGGCATCGACAAGATGGACCCCGGCACCATGGCCATCATCGGAGCCCAGCTCAAGTCCATGCTCTCCGGCGACCACACTGAGCCGTTCAATGTCGAGCTCGCCACCGACGTCGCTCGCAAGTCCGTTGCTGCAGAAGGTGACTCGACCGTTGGTGATGTCGCTCGCCGCGAGATCGAGCAGGCCGTAGAAGTCGCCCACCTCTGGATCGACGCCGTGACCGACCTGCCGGCCCCCGCCGGCGCCGTCCACGCCTGGAGCCGTGCCGAGTGGGTCGACCAGACGATGCCCATGTGGCGTGAGCTCGTAGAGCCGGTCGCTGCCGGGGTGAGCACGGCCGTGGTGGCCGCCATGCGCTCTCAGATGGGTCAGCTCGGGTCGGGCGAAGAGCCCACCGCGATACCAGGGCTGCCTGCAGGCCTGGATCCCAGCGCACTCATGGGCCAGGTGGAACCGATGCTGGCGCAGATGAGCGGGACGATGTTCGGCGTTCAGGTGGGTCAGGCCGTGGGCGCGCTCGCCGGGTCCCTGGTCAGCGGGACCGATGTCGGGCTCCCGCTCGTGCCCGGCCACGGCGTCGCACTGCTGCCGGCCAACATCGCGACCTTCGCAGAGGGGCTCGAGGTCGAACTCAGCGAGGTGCGCCTGTATCTCGCGGTACGCGAAGCCGCACGCGTGCGGCTGTTCGCTGAGGTCGCCTGGCTCGGTCCACAGCTCGTTGCCGCCGTCCAGGCCTACGCCCGCGACATCAGCATCGACACCGAGGGAATCGAGTCAGCCCTTCAGTCGATAGACCCGTCCGACCCCGACGCCATGCAGTCGGCGTTGACCAACTCGTTGTTCACCCCCGAGCCCAGCCCGGCGCAGCGACTGGCGTTGATCCAGCTCGAGACGTACCTCGCTCTGGTGGAGGGCTGGGTGACTGTCGTCGCCGACCGCGCCACCAGCAAGCACCTACCCCACCCGGCTGCCTTGAATGAGGCGGTCAGGCGGCAACGCGCCACCGCCGGCCCTGCCGGGCAGATATTCAGCCAGCTGGTCGGCCTTGAGCTACACCCCCGCCGGTTTCGCGACGCGGCCAACCTCTGGGCGGCGCTGGAGTCAAGGGGCGGCGCCACGGCGCGCGACAGTGCCTGGGAACACCCCGACGTGGCTCCCACCGCGGCCGACCTTGACGACCCGCTCGGGTATGTGGACCGGTTCTTGTCCAGGGGGACCCAGGACGAGATGGACGCGGCGCTGGACGCCATGCTCTCCGAAGGTGGCTCGGGCAACGAAGGTGAATCAGGCAAACCCTAGTCAGGCTCCGGCGCCGTCATCGCTCAAGTCGTCAGTGAGGTCATCGGGCCACCGGAGACCGGCCGTGGCCGCGACGCCCTCCAGATAGCCTCGCGCCCGCTCCGTGCGCGGGTAGGACTCCAGCAGTGACCAGAACTCACCACCGTGGCCGGGCTGAAGCAGATGCGTCAGCTCGTGCAGGATCACGTAGTCGAGCACCCACGAAGGCATTCCCTTGACCCGCGCCGAGATGCGGATCGTCCCGTCGGCCGGTGTGCAGGACCCCCACCGGGAGTTCTGGTTGGTGACCCAGGTGATGCTGACCGGCTTGGCCAGGCCGCCCAGAAATCGCCGGGACAGGTCAGCGGCGCGCACCAAAAGCTGCTCGTCGCTGGGCCGGCGACGTTTGTCCCCGGCAGCCAGTCTGAGGATCATCGCGTCGACCCACGTTCGCTCCTCGTCAGCGGAGAACCGCGCCGGGATGAGCACGATCGTCCGGCCGCCCTCGCGATAGGCACTGACCGTCCGGCGTCTCTGCCGGCTGCGCCTGACCTCGATCTCATCCGTGTCCACCTAGAGAATCTAGGCCAAGAGTCTGACAAATCACATCGTTTCGCGCTCAAGAGTTGGGTTATGCCGACATGAAGACTCGGGCGCGCAGACACCCGGACCCGTCCCAGCCGAAGGCCTCAGGTCGTCATCCGGGGGCATTTCGCCCCTTCGCCTAGCTCGTCCCGCCCATGGGGCGAAAATGGACCAGCCGAACTTGAGCACAAGAAACACGCTCCAATGCACTCAGTTGTGCTCAGCCTGGTCTAGGGTGACACGAGTCCGGTGCCGCACACAGCGGTTGGAACGAAACAGGAGACATCGACAAATGGCAGAGTCTGTAGAGACCGGCGAAACGTACACGGGCGACTTCTACTGCGTGAAGTGCAAGGAGAAGCGAGACGCCACTGGCAAGGTCGTCGAGACGAACGGCCGCCGCATGGCCAAGGGCAAGTGCCCCGTCTGTGGCACGAACCTCAACCGTATTCTCGGCAAGGCCTGACTAGCCACCGAACCTCGCAAGGGGCGGCACCAAAGCATCATGCTTCGGTGCCGCCCCTTCTCATGTCATGCCTGGGTGCCGCCCCTTTCTACGACAGCGTTGACTCACAACGCTCGTAGAGCGCCCCCTTCCGGGTGGTCCGGTCTCATAGGCCACAAGAAGTGGCTGGCTGGTTCCCGCCTCAACAGGCAGCACCGACAGCTGCGCGCCGCCAGATACCCCGTCAGCGGGCAGGTCCGGCCTGCCTTATGCCCAACGAAGATCTGCTGCAGGTTGGCGTGTCGCTCAGGTCAGCACCGGAGCAAAGGCGTGAACACGCTGGACCTGGAGGTCGGGGGCTTCGGGGCGGTGCGAGGCAGACCACCTTCGGCGCGGCTTCGCATTCACCTGCCAACCCTGATCTTGTCCTGCGGTCCGCGGTGGGGGCGGTCCACGCCGGACGAGGGCAAGCCATGGCTGCGACGCGGCACACCGGTGGTGGTACAGACTCACCGGGCACAGGTCGGCCCGCTGATCAACGGGGGCTCGGAGCCATGGCTTTCCTGGCTGGATCTGCACCGCTGCGACAGGGATGCTGCCTGGCCCACGTTGTTTTCCCAGCTCTGTGCCGGCCGCTGCGTCCCGGCGCATCAGTCAATCCCGAAAGCACGTTGACCGCCATGACCATCGGGGTCGCGGCAATGAGCGCGCACACGCGCCTGATTGGCAGCCGGTGCCGGGTGATCTCTGCCTCGAGCTCTCACTGCCGTGGCCGGTGATCCTCAGCCGGCATGGGTTTTCGCTATCCACTTTGCTAGTGCACAGCTTGGCACGCGACAATGGCCGGGTGAGCGAACTCCCCCGCAGGGCAGCGATGCGCACGGTCAAGCTCGCGGCGTTGCCGCTGGGGCTCGCCGGCCGCACCGCGATGGGGCTGGGCAGGCGAGTCGGCGGAAGGTCAGCCGAGCTCGTGGCCGCGGAGGTCCAGGCTCGCACCGCTGATCAGCTCTTCAAAGTCTTGGGCGAGCTGAAAGGTGGGGCGATGAAGTTCGGCCAGGCACTGTCAATCTTCGAGGCAGCCATGCCCGAGGATCTTGCCGGGCCATACCGCGCAACGTTGACCAAGCTGCAGGATGCCGCGCCGCCGATGCCCGCCTCGATCGTCCACGCCGTGCTGATCGCAGAGCTAGGGCCGCGCTGGAGGCAGAAGTTTCTCTCGTTCGACGACAAACCTGCAGCCGCGGCGTCGATCGGCCAGGTGCACCGTGCCGTTTGGAAGGACGGCCGTCACGTGGCCGTCAAGCTGCAGTACCCCGGTGCCGGCCAGGCACTCATCAGCGATCTCAACCAGGTGTCACGGGTGGCTCGCCTTGCCGCAGTCTGGATCCCGGGACTGGACATCAAACCGATCCTCGATGAGCTGAAAAGCCGGGTGGCCGAGGAGCTGGACTACGGACTGGAGGCCAAGTCCCAGAAGGCTTTTGCTGCGGCCTTCGCTGGCGACCCTGAGTTCGCCATCCCTGACGTGGTCCACCACAAGGGCAACGTGATCGTCAGCGAATGGCTCGACGGGACCCCCTTGTCGACGATCATCGCGACTGGTTCCCAGAAGGATCGCGACGCCGCTGCCACCCGTTACCTGGAGTTTCTGCTGGCGGGGCCCCAAAGGGCCGGTTTGCTGCATGCCGACCCACATCCCGGGAACTTTCGGATGCTGCCCGACGGCCGGCTCGGGATCCTCGACTTCGGCGCGGTCAACCGGTTACCTGATGGCCTCCCGGTCGAGATGGGTCAGCTCCTGACATTGGCCTTGATGGGCGACGCCAAAGGCTCTCTGGAAGGCCTGCGCCGCCAAGGGTTCGTCAAGGACTCGATCGACATCGACGCCGACGCGCTGCTGGCTTTCCTCGGGCCATTCATGGAACCGCTGCGGACCGACACCTTCACGTTCTCACGAGCATGGTTGCGCTCAATGACGTTGCACCTCCACGATCCACGCCGCCCCGACTTCATGATGGGCTTCAAGCTGAACCTGCCACCGTCATACCTCTTGATCCACCGGGTATGGCTCGGCGGCATCGGCGTGCTCTGCCAGATCCAGGGAGAGGTGCCCGGCCGTGCCATCCTGGACGGCTGGCTGCCCGGCGCCGACCTCCCTCCCTTCGACCTTCTGCTTTCCCAAACCTGACCAAAGTCGCGGCTCCGCCGCCCTTCAAAATGCGGTGCGGCGGTTCATCGCCAAGGCTGGCGACGGTGCGGGCGAGGTCACCTCACCACCAGGCGGAGTCGAGCTTGCCCTCGATACTGCGAAGGTTCTCACGACTGCAAAGGTCGCAGGTCCAGACCTGGCGACCCTTCTCGACGCCGAACGCCCAGGTAAGGCGAGCCGCGGACTCGTCCTCCGGTATACGTCCACACGTCGCGCAGACCGTCAGCGCCGCCCCCTGGTTCATCGCTCCAGTCTCCACCCCCAGCCCGGCTCCCCACGGTATCTTCAGGGGAATGGCCACCCCCTTGATCGAACCTCGTACCTCACGGCTCGTCTTGCGACAGTGGTGCGAGCGTGACCGGGCGCCGTTTGCCAAGCTGAACGCCGACCCCCTGGTGATGGAATACTTCCCGGCCGTGCTGAACCGCGACCAGTCCAATGCCATGGTGGATCGCCTCGTCAACCAGCTTCAGCGTGACGGCTACGGCCTATGGGCAGTCGAGATCAGGACCAGCGGCGAGTTCATCGGGTATGTCGGCTTGGCGGTGCCCGGCTGGAGAGCGGCGTTCACGCCGTGCACCGAGATCGGCTGGCGCCTCGCCAGGTCAGCCTGGGGTCACGGTTATGCGACCGAGGCCGCAAATGAAGCACTGGCAACGGCTTTCGGCCCTGCCGAACTGCACGACGTGGTCTCCTTCACGACGACCAGCAACCTTCGTTCGCAGCATGTGATGCAACGTGTCGGTATGACCCGCGACCCGTCGGAGGACTTCGACCACCCGCTGCTCACTGACGGTCCACTGCGCCGTCACGTGCTCTACCGGCTGAAGAGGGCTGACTGGGAAGGCAGAGGGCCGATGCCAACATCGCGAGCACCGTCCCTGGGTCTGGCAGGTGGCTGCCAGTACCGTCACTAGGTCTGGTCGTGATCTGGCAGCAGGTAGATGAACCCGGGGCCCTCATCACGAAACGGGATGTCGAGGCGTTCAAGGGCTGGCCGCCACGAACCGGTCACGGTGGGGTCCGATCCCTCAAAACCGTGGTCGGCGGTGAGCAGGAACGTCACCTCGTCGGTGATCCCGAGCCCGTCCAGGTGCTCCAGGAACGACGTCAGACGCGAGTCGGAGTCACGCAGCGAGTCACGAGCGATGTCGCTTCGCGGACCGCCGGCGTGATGTCCGGCATCACTGACGACACCGGCCCACCAGGTCAGGGCGGGTGCCGACTCCAGGCTCCCCCACAGCTGTCGCATCTGTTCCAGACCGAGATCGTCGACCTGGGTACACCAGGAGTAGTAAGAGTCGTCGAGGTGGGCCCGGTCATGCAGGTGGATCGATTTGGCCGCGTCTGGCAGCCGGTCACCCAGGCCGCCAGCCCCTGACGAGATGCCACTGTCGCGGATAATCGCCATGGTGGAGTAGTCAGCGCCACGATCCACAGCCTCGTTGACGCAGGCGGTCCGCGGTGGATCCCCTTGTGGTGAGTCTCTCGGCCTTCCATCTTTTTGTGGGACGAGACTGTTGACCATCTCGAACACCGTCCGAACCCCCGGACGCAGCCACTCGGCGCTGCGGTGCCAGGTCGCGGAGTCGTTGGCCACCACCTGCTCACCGGTCCCCCGGTCATAGAAGACATTGCCCAGGACCCCATGGCGACCCGGTCCGACACCGGTCAGGATCGAGGCGTGATTGGTCAGGGTGACGCTCGGGAAATGCGCCACCGCTCCGCCACGCAATGCCACGCCGTTGCCGATGAGCCGGGCGATGCCGGGAAGCTCGCCGGACTCGGCCAGATGCCACAGGTCTCCGCAATGAGCGCCGTCCCACAGAACACCGATCACTTTGGGTTGAACCAACTGCTCACCGCCGAGATACGCAGTGAGCACGCGTCCGTCCAACGAGTCACCGCCGCCGTCGCGCAGGTCGGCATCGGGGACTCCGGCGAGCGCGGCCAGAGTGGGGCAGACATCGACGAGCCTGGCGTGCGCGCTCACGAAGCCACGCTTGGCAACTCCCTTGCCGGACAACAACAAGGGGGCCCTGGACTGGATCACATCGAGCGAGCCGTGTTCGCCCACATGGCCGCCCTGCTCCGGGAAGAAGTGGCCAGGTGTGTGCATCACCGCGACGTCAGGACTGCGGGTGGGATCGGCGAACAGCGAGAGTATCCGCGACGCGGCATAGGGATAGGCGTTCTCCCACGAGTTGCGCGGTCCCGGGCTGGCACACTCGCGGTCATAGGGCAGGAAGGCCATCGGGTCCTCGCTGGCGATAGGATCCAGCCCCTCACAGACCTCATGACGCCCGTCCAGGTGAAGCCGAACCCTGCCGCGATGACTGGCAGCCATCGCCACCGGATCGCCGCAAGGATCGTCCGGATCGACTTCGACCCACACCACGAGATCAACGATGAAGGCAAGGTCAGGTGAGGTCAGCGCCCTGACAACGGACTCACGTCGTGTCGATACCTGCGCCGCAGAGAGAATGCTCACGAAAGTCGACTCTAGGCCCCAACACCGCAACCCCGGAACGACCTGACTTCCGGTCTGAGTGGGGTAAGTGGCGACGGGCGACCAAAGCAGAGGATGACCAGGTCTCGGTGACCCAGGCACCCTCCGCCTCCGAAGTCGACCGGTTCCTCAGACGCCCCGACTTCAGCCCGCGGGATTCTCCCGACGCGCCAACCGGGCGTCGAGCTTGATCCGCAGCGAGCTGCGGGTCTTTCCCGGGAGCTCAGAAGCACGTGAGAGCTCAGCCCTTCGCTCTCGGACGAGCATTTCGTTCGGTGATGAGTACATGGTGTTCAGTGATGAGTACATGGTGGAGCTCCTTGAGAAGGTTTGCCGACCATCGCTGTGAACGAGGTCGAAAAGGGGTCGGACGCGTGGTCCAGCACTGCACATGAAGAGCAGAAGCAGCCGGCGAGCTGTCGACTGACCTCAGGCGGCGGCCGGGTTCTTACGCGGACGTCCACGGGGACGCTTGCTCGCGACGATCGCCCCCTGGACGAAGAGCTCACCGCCCCAGACGCCCCACGGCTCCTGACGCTCAAGCGCACCGGCAAGGCACTCCGTGAGCGCCGGGCACGCCTCACACAAGGTCTTGGCGACCTCGACGTCGACCGGGCTCTCGGCAAACCACAGCCCGGCGTCGTACTCCAGACACGGGATGTCAGCACGAGCGTCGCCGGCCTGCTCGTCCAGGTCAGCCAGTGCGGTGAGCTGCATCGGGTGTCGCCTCCTTGGTGTCGTCTCCCCCGGTCGGGGGTGTTCTTGATCTGTGGGCACAGATGTCGGGACAACGCAAAAGCCGCGGATCCCGGCTGTCGGGTTCCGCGGCCTGGAGGTGACCTGATCTGAAGAAGCTAGATCAGTGGTCTCCCGGATCGGAAGGGCGCAACATCCTTGACAGCCAGTGCCTTGTGAATCGGGGCGTAGAAGCCGCCACCAAATCCGACGATGAGGCTGCCGTCGCCAGCCTGCGGGAACGGGAAGCAGACGCGCGTGATCTGCCTCGCGTTCGTCATATTGATGCTCTCCATCGGGGCCGACCTCCTCATCTGTCTCTCGGGTTCCGACTCGCCACCTGGAGCGGCGGGGCTGGACGTGGGTTCAGGTTAGGACACCTCTGGGATACAGTGGACTTTCGCACTTTTGTCCGGGTTCAGGCTGCGTAGGCGAGTGTGTCCAGTAGGGCGTCGGTGATTTTGTCGTGGTCGTGTTCTGAGGCGGACATGGTGTTTATTGGCCCAGCCCAGTGGACTCGGCGTATGGCGGCGAGGGCGTCAGGGAAGCTGGGAGTCTTTTTGCCGGGGTACCAGGGTCTTGGGATCAAAGTCCGGCCGGTGGGGTGGGTGTCGATGTGCTAGCACCAGATCAGTGCGTGGAGCCGCCGTGAGAGGCTGGCGGCGCGTTCGGGTCTTTGTCGTTTCCAGGACTGTGGATCTTGCCCACCGAGGTCTTGTTTGACGTCGCGGAAGCAGACCTCGATCGGCCGACGCCCGGCGTAGCGGGACGCAGCCTCGGCGCCGCTGTTGGTCAGGTCGGAGGTAACGAAGAAGTCGTCTCGTTCGATGCCGTCGGGGTCGCGGACTATGACGAGGCGAACCAGGCCGGTCTTCTTTACGTGGTACCAGAGGACATCGCGGACGTGGGCGAGTCGCTCGATGGGTGTGCCGCGATGGTCGATGGTGACGGTGACGCTCATCCAGTCGTCGGGTCTGGCTTTGGCGCCGAGCTCGGTCGGAGTGGGTAGCGGTTCGCCTCTCATGCGTGGGCGGCCACGTTTCCCGGTGGCGGACGGCGCGGTTTCGTAGGGGGTGGCATCGCGGCGCATCCTCGAAGTGGCCTGGGTGCGGGGCAGGCCCGCGCCAACCAGGGTCGCGTAGGCGCCATCGGCGCACAGGTGCAGTTCACGACCCGGGGGCCATCTGGTGATCTCGCGGATCATCAAGGCCGCGTGGGCCACAGTGGTTGTGGTGTCGTTCTTCTTGTGGAGGCGGACGTTGATCGGCAGTGCGATCGGGCAGCCACCCCAGGGCGGTGAGATCCGGATCGTGACCACCACGAGGTTCAAGCCCGTCGCGTAGACGACCCGCCTGGTGGTGGAACGAACTGCGTCGCGGAATACTCCGGCTCCGTTGACCTTCCGGCCGGACTTGTGGAAGAGGGTGTCATCGCAGAGCAGCTCGATCACGCCGGTCGGGGCGTGGCGGGCCACGACGTGGATGGCGAGTACTTTCCAGAGGCCGCTCATCTTCCAGGGGCCGTCGCGAGAGAACCGGTGGTAAGCGTCGTGGGCGCGCCGACCGGCCGGGTCGGCGACGGCTATCATCGCGGTGATGGTTCGACGGCCCGGCACGCATACCCAACCGGTGAGCAAGTCGGTGAAGAGCAAGAAGCTCGGCGCTCCAAGTAGTGGACGGGCCTGTTCGAGCAGGCCCGTCCAGCTCTTCACCGGGCCGCCGGGGTGGCCGCCCGGGCGGTGATCAAAGTGGCCAGACCGGCATCGGCTTCGCCGTCGAGCTTGGCTCGCGCCTGGCGATACCGCTCCACTGAGCGGCGCACCGCGGCCAGGTCTGCCGCATCGATCATGAGCGTCCTGGTCCGACCGGCGTCGGAGTAGCTCAGTGCTGTCGTCTCGTGCAGCTCCTGCCCGTCGGCGCAGTGACAATTCGGTTTTCCGCAGCGGCGACGCTGCACCGCTACCGATCCGCGCACCAGCCGCGGCACCTGTGGCACCTGTG
>Ga0097691_1001562_pt1 | contig 16597 bp, 18 predicted proteins | sample NGESurdeep072012_8_FD_72858 | JGI IMG/M metagenome (GOLD analysis project Ga0097691, IMG submission 72858) | Arctic peat soil microbial communities from Barrow, Alaska - NGEE Surface sample 210-1 deep-072012 | ecosystem: Environmental > Terrestrial > Soil > Wetlands > Peat ... | reverse complement strand
TGGTGCAGGCGGTACCGAAGGAGGTGCTGGAGAAAAGCATCCTGCCGCTGATCCCGATCAATCGTCTCGGCGAGCCCGACGAAATCGCCCGCGCCGTGGTGTTCCTCGCCGCCGACGAGGCCGGCGCCATCACCGGCTCGACGCTGTCGATCAACGGTGGACAGTATATGGTGTGATTGTTGTTTTTGTCATTGCGAGGAGCGCTTGCGACGAAGCAATCCAGCAGTCGATATGTCGGATAGATGGATTGCTTCGCTTCGCGCGCAATGACGGCAGACTTGCTTCACCTCTCCCATGGGGAGAGGTCGGCGCGTAGCGCCAGGTGAGGGGATTCTGCTTGTCGATAGACCGTAACCCCTCTCCCCAACCCTCTCCCAAAGGGAGAGGGCGCGCACTGCCGTTGACGCCACGCGCGGCCACGCTGATCGGACTGACCGCGATCCTGATGTGGTCGCTGCTGGCGGTGCTGACGGTGGCGACCGGAAAAATTCCCGCATTCCAACTGGCGGCGATGACGTTCGCGATCGGCGCGCTGGTGGGACCTCTGACATGGACCGGGCGACCGGATGCTATCCGCGCATTGTGGCAGCCGCCGCTGGCGTGGATCGTCGGGGTCGGCGGGCTGTTCGGTTACCACGCGCTGTATTTCCTGGCGCTGCGGTTCGCGCCTCCGGCCGAAGCCGGTTTGCTGAATTATCTCTGGCCGCTGCTGATCGTGCTGTTTTCGTCGCTGCTGCCGGGCGAGCGACTGGCGCCGCACCACATCATCGGCGCCCTGCTCGGCCTCGTCGGCACGGTGCTGCTGTTTGCGGGCAACCGCGGCAGTGGCTTCGCGCCCGGCCAGGTGCCCGGATTGATCGCGGCGTTCGTCGCGGCGTTCGTGTGGGCGGCCTATTCGGTGATGTCGCGCAAGCTCAGGTCGGTGCCGACGGATGCGGTGGCGGGCTTTTGTCTCGCGACCGCGCTGCTTGCGGCGGCAGTCCATTGGACCGTCGAGGTCACGGTCTGGCCCGATACCCCGGCGCAATGGCTGGCGGTCATTGCGCTCGGCATCGGACCTGTCGGCGCGGCATTCTATGCCTGGGATATCGGGATGAAACGCGGCGATATCCGCGTGCTGGGTGCTGCGTCCTACGCGACGCCGCTGCTCTCGACCGCGTTTCTGATTCTAGCTGGCTTTGCGAAGCCGAGCGCGAGCATCGCGATCGCCGCCGTGCTGATCGCCGGCGGCGGCTTGATCGCGGCGAAGGACATGATCGCCCGTCGATCCTAAGCCGCCGGCCGCCAGCCCGGTGGCTTGTAAGCCGTCTCCGGAATCTGCGCGAGTTCGGAGCGTTGCAGCCTCGTAGGCGTCAGCCCATAAAACTGCTGAAAGCTCATGATCAGCGGCCGCCATTTGTCGGGATCGATGCGGTTGGGCTGACCATCCATCATGATTGCCGGATGCGCGTGCACGCGGGTGACCCGAACCTCGATCGCCACGAGATTGCCGCGCCAGACTTCGTCCTCCTGCGCCATTTCGTGGACATGTGCCACCTTCGCCTCGATCTGCACCGGGCATTCCGCGGCGCGAGGTGCCGCGACGGTTTCGCTGGCCAATCGCGTTAGACCGCTGATTTCGAATTTGCCCTTCTCGTGCCGGTAGCCACGCTTGATCTTGCCGGCGGGCACCGGATTCGAGCCGGTGGTGCGTGCGAGACAGTTGACGGCGTCGACAAGGTCTGCCGAGGGCAGATTGAGCACGCATTCGCCCGTGCGAATCATGTTTTCGGTGGTCTTGGAATTGCGGGCCAGCCCCAGCATGCAGCGCCAGCCCACCCACCATGCCGACGACATCGGCGCGAGATTGAACGAGCCGTCTTCATTGGTCGAGCCGATCAGGACCACAGGTGTCCCGAAATACAGAATAGCCGGCTCAATGCTCCGCGAGTCCGCAATACCGGTAATGTCGATTGTGCTGAGCATGTCGCCCCTCCATAGGAATGAGGCACGGATGTAAGGGCCTTTCGCCCACGCACCCACCCGATTCCCGACCGACATTTTTCAGCGAGCAGGGAACCAGTCCGGTTCGGCCAACTCGAATGCCGCGAAATCGAAACCCGGCGCGACACTGCAGCCCACCAGGGTCCAGTCGCCGGTGCTTTCGGCGGCCTGCCACGCCTGCGCAGGCACGATTGCCTGCGGCACTTCGCCGGCGGCGAGATCGGGACCAAGCCTGACGCTGCACCGGCCGCCGTCACCGGCAATTTGCAAGGCCAGCGCGCTGCCGGCGTAATAATGCCAGACCTCCACCGCATCGATGCGATGCCAGTGCGAGCGCTCATCGCGCGCCAGCAGGAAATAGATCGCGGTCGCCAGCGAGCGTCCGTTTGCGTCGAGGCGCGCGTCGCGAAACGTCTCGCGATAGTGCCCGCCCTCGGGATGCGGCTTGAGCTCAAGCCGCGCGATGACGGCGGCGGCGGTCGGCAGCGAATCCATCAGGATTTGTTCTTGCGTTCGCGCAGTTCGCCGAACACCTCGGCGGCGCTCTTGCCCTTCATCCGCAGGCTGGCCGCGACAGACGGTTCGTCGGCGCGCAGGAATACATTGGCTTTCTTCTCGTCGGCGAGCGTCACCGGAATCGTCGGCTTATTGGCCGCGCGCAGCCGCGTCACTTGCTCGGCGCGGGCCTTCAGGGCCGCATTATCAGGCTCGACCGTCAGCGCGAATTTGACGTTGGCGGCGGTGTATTCGTGGCCGCAGTAAAGCTTGAAGTCGTCGGGCAACGCGCGCAGCTTCAGAAGCGAGTCCCACATCATGGGATAGTTACCCTCGAACACCCGCCCGCAGCCGATCGAGAACAGCGTGTCGGCGGCGAACAGCGCCTTTTCGCTGTCGAACACGTAGCTGATGTGGTCGAGCGTATGACCCGGTGTTTCCAGCACCCGCGCCAAAAGGCTTCCGATCTTCACGACATCGCCTTGGCCGGCGCGCAGGTCCACATTGGCGATCTTGGCGGACTTGTCGTGCGGAGCGACCACGCGACACCCGTATTTCTGCTTCAGCTCGGCGACGCCGCCGACATGGTCGCCGTGATGATGGGTGACCAGAATATCCGTCAGCGTCCAGCCCTCGCGCTCCAGCGCCTTGATGATGGCTGCGGCTTCCGGCGCGTCGATCGAGGCGGTCGCCCTGGTCGCGGGGTCGTAGATCAGGTAGCCGAAATTGTCGGTGAGGCAGGGGAACAGGCGAATTTCGGCAGCCATGATATCTCCGTGATCCGGGGAGGGCTTAACGCTAGCACAGCCCTAATAACCTGTGAAATATGGCGTTAACGCTCATCGGGCAATGCAATATTCTGCGCAACGCGCGGCGCGGCAACGTGTTAGATTGAGTTCATGACACTCGATGTCATCGATCTCCGCGATTTCTATTCGCAGCGCCTCGGCATCGTGGCGCGGCGGCTGATCAATCGCGGCATTCATGCGCGCTGGCCCAACGCGCAGGGCCAGCGCGTGCTCGGGCTCGGCTATCCCACCCCCTATCTCGGGCTTTTCCGCGAAGACAGCGAGCGCTGCATCGCCTTCATGCCGGCGGCGCAGGGCGTGCTGAAATGGCCGACCGCGCGGCCGGCGCTCGCAACACTGGTTGACGAATTTTCGCTGCCGCTGCCGGATGCCGCCGTCGACCGCATCCTGCTGGTTCATGCGCTGGAAATGTCCGACGATCCGGAAGGGCTGCTGCGCGAGGTGTGGCGGGTGCTGGCGCCGTCCGGCCGCGTGATGGCTGTTATTCCGAACCGGCGCGGGGTGTGGACGCGCACCGACAACACGCCGTTCGGTCATGGCCGGCCGTATTCGCGCTCGCAGATCACGGAATTGCTGCGGCAGACCTGGTTCACGCCGACGGCGTGGGGCGAGGCGCTGTTCATGCCGCCGGTCCGGGGCGGCTGGTTTCTGCGCTCGGCCATGGCGTGGGAGCGCGTCGGCGCGGCGCTGTCGCTGCCGTTCGCCGGCGTTCATATCGTCGAAGCCACCAAGCAGGTCTATCGCGCGATCCCGGCGCACCGCGAACGTACGCGGCTGATTCCGGCGCTGGAGCCCGTGCTGGTGCCGTCGTCGCTGCAGCGGGATGACGTCTAGCTAGTCTTTCCGCTAGTCGTCCCGGCGAACGCCGGGACCCAACCACCGGCATTGATTGTTGCAGGAAGGCGTCTGCTCTAGCGGCCTAAAGAAACGACACAACGTATGGGTCCCGGCGTTCGCCGGGATGACCCGTGCAGAGAACGTTGCGACGAAGCCTCATTCATTCCCCGGATTGAAATCGTCGCCGGGCGTCACAGGCGCGGCCAAGCCTTCGGGGCGCGGGCCATGGGGCCGGCGGCGCCGCCGCGGGAAGCGCTCGCCTTGACCACCCTCGAAACCGCCCGGGCCGCCACTGATCTGCGGCTGCGGTCCGGTGATGAACGAGGGCAGGCGGTCGACGCTGACACTATCCGCAATCACCGGCTGTGGTTGTGGCTGCGGTTGAAACTGCGGTTGCGGACGATGCTCGCGCTGACCGCCGTGTTCGCGGGGCGGATGCTGGTCGCGCGGCTGGTAGGGCTGCCCCTCGCGCTGCTGGTCGCGCTGACTGCTGTCGCGCGGCACGAACGGCTGGGGCTGCACCGGGACGAAGCCCGGCTCCTGCCCGAAATTCGAAAAGCTTTCGCTCTCGTCGTCGCCGTCCTCCGCGGGCATTTCATTCTCGGTGCGCGGCTGCGGCTGGTTCTGACGGAACTGTTCCTGAGCTGCGGCGATCAGGCGGAAATAATGCTCGGCATGCTGATAGTAATTCTCGGCGGCCACCGGATCGCCCGAAGAGCGCGCGTCGCGCGCCAGCTGCACGTATTTTTCCGCGACGTGGGATGCGGTGCCGCGGATCTTGATGTCGGGTCCGTTGGACTCGAATACCCGGGTCATCGGGTTCTGACCGCGCCCCCGGTTGCCATCATTCCTGTTAGGGTTATTCCGGTTACGCATCCGCTTGTTTTGGTTCTGACCGTTTCTCATGTCTTGCCTTTATTCCAGCCCTGAAGTTATCAGCCTTGAAGTTCTTAGCCTTGGATTGTCGTTGTCATAGCCGCTTCGTCATAGTCGCTTCGTCCGATTCGGTACGCGTCACGCACACTGAATCGCAGTGCAGTTGAATTCCACACAGATTTTACCGTACATCGCGGTCGACAAAGACGCGCTCCCCAACAGCCCAGCGTATGCCGCCGGCTGCATCAAATCACTCCGCCTGCCAAAACAAGCACAGGTTTCTCGCGTGAGTTTTCAAGCGCAATATCAGGCTTTCGTTCGCTTTGCGGTCGGAAGCAGCGCAGCTCTCTCAGCCATCGCGCTCAAGTGGACCTGCGTTTTGGAACCTTTCACTCGGGGCGGGCTCTCGCTTTGAGAACTCTGGCCTCCACCCGTAGCATCTACGGGGCCAGTAACCCTGGACCGATGTTGTGGCCGGAACGTAGTCGCTCCCGGGGAATATTCCAAGTGGTTTTTTTGCATTCCAATCGGGCTTTATGAGGGCAGTTTGCGGCCCGCGACCGCCCGCCGGATGCCCGCCAGATCGGCTTTGGGAGGCCTCTCGAGCGTTAACCCTGCCGCCGTCATCAATCCCAGGATGTCGCCGCTTTGGCCATGCCCCGCTTCCACAACGAGCGCGCCGCCTGGCGCAAGCAGCCGCGCGGCCTGCGGAATGAGCGCGCGGTAGGCGTTAAATCCATCGGCGCCGCCGTCCAGCGCGCGATGCGGATCGTAATCGCGGACCTCTGTCGCGAGACCGGCGATTTCCGCCGACCGGACATAGGGCGGGTTCGACACGATCAGATCGAAGGTACCCGACAGCGCCGCCGCGTAGTCGCAGGCGACGAAAGCAGCGCGACGGGCTAGCCCCAGATAGATGGCGTTGGTGGTTGCCGTCTGCAATGCGGCCGCGCTGATGTCGGTGCCGAATCCATACGCGTCCGGCAATTCGGACAGTAGCGCCAATAAAATCGCACCTGAGCCGGTGCCGATGTCGGCGATGCGCAACAGGCGATCTGGATGGGGAGCGGCGCGCAACATTTCCAGGGCCAGTTCGACCACCGTTTCGGTGTCGGGCCTCGGCACCAGCGTCGCGGCCGAGAGTTGCAATGGCAGTCCCCAGAATTCTTTAGCTCCGAGAATGCGCGCGACCGGCTCGCCCGCGAGGCGCCGGCGTGTGAAATCCTCGAGACGAACCGTTTCATCCGATGTGAGAAGCCGGCTCGCCGCCGCGATCACGCCGGTGAGATCGAGGCCGAGCGCCGCGCCGACCAGAATTCGCGCGTCCATTTCGGCCGAATCGATCGCGTTTGTCCGAAACCGCGCCGTCAGCGCCCGCCGCGCAGTTTCGACGGTTTGTGCGCTGAAGGATTCGCCGGCGCTCACGCCGCGGCGCCCTGGGCGGCGAGCTGCGCCGCCTGATGCTCCGTCGTCAGCGCATCGACCAGTTCGCCCAGCGCTTCGCCCGCGATCACCTGCGGAAGTTTATAGAGCGTCAGATTGATGCGGTGGTCGGTGACGCGTCCTTGCGGAAAATTATAGGTGCGGATGCGTTCGGAGCGGTCCCCGGATCCGACCTTCTCGCGACGGTCCGCCGAGCGCGCCGCATCGATGCGCTGGCGTTCGGCGTCGTAGATGCGGGAGCGCAGGATGTTCATCGCCGACGCGCGGTTCTTATGCTGCGAACGGCTGTCCTGCATGCTGACGACGATGCCGGTCGGAATGTGGGTAATGCGGATCGCGGATTCGGTCTTGTTGACGTGCTGGCCCCCGGCGCCTTGCGAGCGCATGGTCTCGATCCGCAGATCATCGCTCTTGATGTCGACATCGACCTCCTCGACCTCCGGCAGCACGGCTACCGTCGCCGCCGAGGTGTGAATGCGGCCCTGCGTCTCGGTGTCGGGCACGCGCTGCACCCGGTGCACGCCGGATTCGAATTTCAGTTTGGCGAACGCGCCGCGGCCCTGCACTTCGGCGATGATTTCCTTGAAGCCGCCCATGGTGCCTTCGCTGGCGGAGATCACTTCGACCCTCCAGCCCTGCAGCGCCGCGAAGCGCTCATACATCCGGAACAGGTCGCCGGCAAAAAGTGCTGCCTCGTCGCCGCCGGTGCCGGCGCGGATTTCCAGCACGACGTTGCGCTCGTCCATGGCGTCCTTGGGCAGCAGCGCCACGCGAATCTGCTGCGCCAGCTCTACGCTGCGCGCCTGCAGCATTTCGCGCTCGGTCTCCGCCATGCCGCGCATGTCGGGCTCGGTTGCGGGATCGGCGATCAGCGCATCGATACCGGCGATCTCGGCATTGGCGGCGCGGTATGCCTTCACTGCGTCGATCAGCGGATTGAGTTCGGCGAGTTCGCGCGTGATCCGCACATAGCTCTCGGAGTTCACCTGGTCCAGCAACTGGGCCTCGAGGGAGGCGTGGTGCGCCAGCAGGATATCAAGTTTGGCTTCAGGGAGCATCGACATGGTTAGGTCTCGAATTGCGAAGAAGGGGCGTTGTACGGGCAGAGCGCCGCTACAACGACAGCCCCTCGGCCTCGGCGAATTCCGTCAGCTTCTGCCGGATCGACACGCTGCCGGATGGCGCATCGAGTAGCGGCGTCATCATCGCTTCGGCTTTTTTGGCGTCGAGATCGAGGATCATCGCCTTGACCGGACCATGCCCGGTGGCCGACAGCGACAGCGAGCGGTAGCCTAATGCGATCAGCGCCAGCGCGCCGAGCGGCTTTGAAGCCATCTCGCCGCACAACGATGCGGATTTCTTCGCCGCATTCGCCTTCTGCACGATCTCGCGCAATGCCCGCAGGATCGGGGCAGACATGGTGTCGAACCGTTCGGAGACCTTGGCATTGCCGCGATCGACCGCGAACAGGAACTGAAACAGGTCGTTGGAGCCGACCGAGACGAAATCGACTTTCTTCAGGAGTTCGTCGAGCTGATAAAGCAGCGCCGGCACTTCCACCATGGTGCCGACGTCGATGCGTTCCGGCAGCGCGTGGCCATGCTGGCGAAGATAGGTCAGTTCGCGTTCGACGATTCCCTTGGCCTGATCGAACTCGGCGACTTCGGTAATCATCGGAAACATGATGCGCAGCGCGCGCCCGCCGCCGGCGCGCAGCAGTGCGCGGATCTGGCCGCGCAACAGCCCAGGCCGGTCGAGCCCGAGCCGGATCGCGCGCCAGCCGAGCGCGGGATTCTCCTCGATCACGGTTTCCATATAGGGCAGCGCCTTGTCGCCGCCGATGTCCAGGGTCCGGAAGGTCACGGGCTTGGGGCCCGCGGCATCCAGCACCGCGCGGTATAGCGCCAGCTGGTCGCTGGTGCGCGGCAGGCTTTGGCCGACCATGAATTGCAGCTCGGTGCGGAACAGGCCGATGCCGGCGCTGCCGGTGTCGTCGATATGCGGCAGATCGATGATCAGGCCGGCGTTGATCATCAATTCGACCTGCTGACCGTCCTTGGTCACGCAGGGCTTGTCGCGCAGTGCCGAATACTGCGCCTGCCGCCGGGCGCGGAACCGGACCCGTTCCGCATAGGCCGATTCGATTTCCGCCGAAGGACGGATGTAGATCGAGCCCGAGGTGCCGTCGACGATGATGGCGTCGCCGGGATCGGCAATGCCCGGGGCGTTCGGTATTTCGCCGACTGCGGGAATGCCGAGCGCGCGCGCCACGATTGAAACGTGGGAATTGGCGGTGCCTTCCTCCAGCACCAGTCCACGCAATCTTTTCCTGTCGTAGTCAAGCAAGGCCGCAGGGCCCATCGCGCGTGCGATCAGGATGGCGTTGTCGGGCAACTGCTCCCGGGAAGGTGCGTGATCCCGCCCCACCAGTTGCCGCATCAGGCGATGGCCCAGGTCTTCGAGGTCATGCAGGCGGTCGCGCAGATAGGGGTCGGTGGAACGCAGCATGCGCGCCCGGGTGTCGGACTGCACGCGCTCGACGGCGGCCTCCGCGGTGAGGCCGGTGGCGACCGCTTCGTGCAGCTTGTGCGACCAGCCGTGATCGTTGGCGAACATGCGGTAGGCTTCCAGCACGTCGCGGTGCTCGCCGCCGTCGGCGACGTCGCCGCGCTCCAGCATGCGGTCGAGGTCGGCGCGCAGTTTCGCCAGCGCCGTATCCAGCCGCTTGATTTCCTTCGGCAGATCCTCGGCGATGTAATTGGTGATGACGACGCGCGGCTCATGCAGCACCACATGGCCGAGCGCGATGCCGTCGGACAGGATCGCGCCGGTCTTGTGCACCGAGTGACGCGCTGCCGGCTCGGCGCCGGGCTGCGCCAGCGCGGACAATTCGCCCGAGGCGATCATCTCCGCCAGCACCATCGCGGTGGTCTGCAGCGCCTCGACCTCTTCCTCGACATAGGTGCGCTTGGCGCGGTTCTGCACCACCAGCACGCCGAGCGTATTGCCGGCGCGCAGAATCGGAACGCCGAGGAATGAATGGTAGATTTCTTCGCCGGTCTCCGGGCGGAACGAGAATGCCGGATGGTTCTGCGCGTCGCTTAGATTTAGCGGCGTCGCCTCGCTCGCGACCAGGCCGACGAGCCCCTCATGCGCGCTCAGGACGGTTCTGTGCACGGCGTCGCGGTTAAGGCCTTCGGTGGCGTAGAGCTCCAGCGTGTTATCGACGCGCAGCACATAGGTCGAGCAGACCTCGGCCACCATGTTGGCCGCGATCAGCACGACGATCTTGTCCAACCGCTCCTGGGCGCTGACCTGCTCCGCCATGGTTTCGCGGAGCCGTCTCAGCAAGACGCGGGGGCCTCCCGACGCGCTCCGCATGTGCTGGTATCCTCCTCCGCGAAGCCAGCCCGCCGGGTGGCCGGCAGCTGGCGTTAAACTCAAGAAAAACAACAATTTTATTCATTCGGCGCCGTCGCACGCCCGGAATACCGGCCGAATCAGGATAGCCAAAACTGTGACACAGTTTGCGGCAGCCCACCCATCAGGCCGTATAGCGAATTGAGGCTTGTTTTGCCAAGCAAAACGCCTGCCAGAGGCATAACGTCTCTGTCAGTCCAATGCTGCGGGCGCTAAGGGAAAATTCTTCTAAACCTGATCGAGCCCATAGAGCGTGTGCAGCGTGCGCACCGCGAGTTCGGTATAGGCGGCGTCGATCAGCACCGAAAACTTGATTTCGGACGTGGTTATGGCGCGGATGTTGATGTTGCGCGCGGCAAGGGCGGCAAACGCCTCGGCGGCAACACCGGCATGGCTGCGCATGCCGCTGCCGATGACGGAGACTTTGGCGACGTCGGTGGCGCTGTCGAGCCGAGCATAACCGATCCTGGCCTTGGCGCTGGTGATGGTATCGCGGGCGCGGACATAATCCGAGGCCGGGACGGTGAAGGTGAGGTCGGTGGTGGCGCCGTCCTCCGAGACGTTCTGCACGATCATGTCGACATTGATATTGGCCTCGGCCAGCGGACCGAAGATCGAGGCGGCGACGCCCGGCTTGTCCTGGATCTGGCGAACCGAAATCTGGGCTTCGTCCTTGGAAAAGGCGATGCCGGTGACGACGTGGCTTTCCATGATTTCCTCCTCGCTGCAGATCAGCGTGCCCGGCGGGGTGCCGTGCGGGTCGATATACTCGGGCTTGTCGAAACTGGAGCGGACGAACACCGGCATATTGTGCACCATGCCGAGTTCCACCGAACGGACCTGCAGCACCTTGGCGCCCTGCGACGCCAGTTCCAGCATGTCCTCGAACGCGATCTTGTCGAGCCGGCGCGCCTTGGGAACCACGCGCGGGTCGGTGGTGTAGACGCCGTCGACGTCGGTGTAGATATCGCAGCGGTCGGCATGAATGGCGGCGGCGATCGCCACCGCCGAGGTATCGGAACCGCCGCGCCCGAGCGTGGTGATTCGCCCCGTCAGCGGGTTGATGCCCTGGAAGCCGGCGATGACCGCGACTTCCTTGCGTTCCCTGAAACGGTTGATCAACTCGGAACCGTCGATCTCGAGAATCCGCGCCGAGGTGTGGGCGTCGCTGGTCTTGATCGGGATCTGCCAGCCCTGCCAGGAGCGCGCCTGAATGCCGATCGCCTGCAGCGCGATCGCGAGCAGGCCGGCGGTGACCTGTTCGCCGGACGCCACCACGGCGTCATATTCGCGCGCGTCATGCATCGGCGACGCCTCACGGCACCATTCCACCAGTTCATTGGTCTTGCCGGCCATCGCGGACACCACCACGGCGACGTCATGGCCGGCATCGACCTCGCGCTTCACATGCCGCGCGACATTGCGGATGCGGTCGATATTGGCGACGGAGGTGCCGCCGAATTTCATGACGAGGCGGCCCATGACGACTGGTGCATTCCCTGACAAGGTAAGTAATGTGACCTGCACGGAAACCGAGCGCGCGGGCCAAAAGGCGCGTATACATAGCGGCGCGGTTGGGGGCAAGCAACCGGCTTCCGGCCCTCCCGGAACGGCGCGGCGTGGGTAATTGAGGCTGAATGCATGGGGCGCTATATCGACGATATCCTGCAGCCCGGCGAAAAGGTGCTGTATTCGACCAACGCGCACTGGATATTTTATTTGCCGGCGATCGCGGCCTGGATTGTGGCAGCAATCCTTCTGTTTATGTCCCGTGCGACCATCACCGAAGGCATCATCCTATTGTGCCTGTCGGCCTCGGCGGTGGCGGCGATCGCCGGGCTGTACTGGTCCTTTAAGGCCTGGTTCCACCGCTGGACCACCGAGACCGACGTCACCAATCTGCGCGTCGTCCACAAGACCGGGTTCATCAAGCGGCGGACGTTTGAAATGAGTCTCGACAAGGTCGAGAGCGTCGACGTCAACCAGAGCATTCTCGGCCGCATCCTCAACTATGGCGATGTGACCATCCTCGGCGTCGGCGAGGGCAAGGAAACCATCTCTACCATCGCTTCGCCGCTGGCGTTTCGCAATTTCATCACCGCGCGATAGGAGCGGCGCGCAATCCATGGCCATGCAACAAAATTCTCCGACAAATTTCTCCGGCGCCATGGCGTCCACGGTCGATCCCGCCGAAGTCGCAAAGTTTTCCAAACTGTCGGACGAATGGTGGGATCCCAACGGCAAGATGGCGCCGCTGCACAAGATCAATCCGCTGCGGCTGACCTATATTCGCGACGCCGCCTGCCGCAAGTTCGAGCGCAATGTCAAAAGCCTGAATTGCCTGTCCGGCCTGCGCATCCTCGATATCGGCTGCGGCGCCGGATTGTTGTGCGAGCCGTTCACCCGTCTCGGCGCGCAGGTGATCGGGGTCGACCCCTCCGCCACCAACATCGCGGCGGCGAAGCTGCACGCCGACAAGGCGCAGCTGTCGATCGACTATCGCTGCACCACCGTCGAAGAAATGGACGTGCGCGAACGCTTCGACATCGTGCTGGCGATGGAAGTGGTCGAGCACGTCAGCGATGTCGGCATGTTCCTCAATCGCTGCGCCGCGATGCTGAAGCCCGGCGGGATGATGGTGATCTCGACGCTGAACCGCAACTGGAAGAGCTTTGCGCTCGCCATCGTCGGCGCGGAATATATCTTGCGCTGGCTGCCGCGCGGCACCCATCAATGGGACAAGTTCGTCACCCCGGACGAACTCGCGCATCATCTGCAGAACAACAAGCTCGCCATCACCGAGCAGGCCGGCGTGGTCTACAGCCCGTTCGCCGACCGCTGGAGCCTCTCGTCCGACATGGACGTGAATTACATGGTGGTGGCGGAGGGGGTCTAGCGGGAATTTCTCGTCGTCCCCGCGTTTGCGGTGCGAACGCAAGGACGACGCTAGTTTTTGTTATTGCGCAATCCTTTCATGACGCCGCTCCGGTTGACCGCGGGCGCTGCGACCTTCACGGTGCCGACGATTCTCTGCGCTTCCCGCCAGCCTCGCTATCTCACCAGACCATGATCAGCATCGCCACGCTCTGGATTCCCTTCACCATCGTCGCGGCGCTCGGGCAGGTCGCGCGCAACGCGATGCAGCGGCAATTGACCGGGCCGCTCGGCACCTGGGGCGCCACCAATATCCGCTTCCTGTTCGGCTTTCCGTTCTCGCTGGTGTTCTTCGCCGTGGTATTGGCCGCGACCGGAGACCATGTGCCGTGGCCGGCCGCGGCGTTCTGGCCGTGGCTGCTGCTCGGCGCGCTCAGCCAGATCGTCGGCACTGGCATGATGCTGCTCGCGATGAACGACCGTTCGTTCGTGGTGACGACGGCGTATCTGAAGACCGAGGCGATCCAGACCGCGATCTTCGGTTTTGTGTTTCTCGGCGATCATCTGACCGTGCTGAAGGTGATCGCGATCCTGATCGCGACCGCCGGCGTGGTCATCGCGGCGCTGCGGCCTGGCGCCGAGAAGGGATTTACGGATTTGAAGCCGACCCTGCTGGGCCTGGCCGCCGCCGCGGCATTCGCGCTGTCGGCGGTCGGCTTTCGCGGCGCGGTTATCGTGGTGCCGGGCGTGTCGTTCGTGACGGCGGCGTCCTACACGCTGGTATTCGGGCTGTTCGTCCAGACGCTGGTGCTGACGATCTATCTGCTGGCGCGCGCGCCCGAGGTGCTCAAGAAAATCCTGGGGCTGTGGAAGCCGTCGATGTTCGCGGGTTTCATGGGCGCGTTCGCCTCGCAGTTCTGGTTCCTGGCGTTCGCACTGACCGCTGCCGCCAATGTTCGCACGCTGGCGCTGGTCGAGGTGCTGTTCGCGCAGGGCGTGGCGTATTATTCGTTCAAGCAGCCGCTATCGGGTCGCGAACTCGGCGGCATCGCGCTGATCGTGATCGGCGTCGCGCTGCTGGTTGCTGTCTAAGTCTGCTCGCTGCCATCATTGCGAGGAGCGTAGCGATGAAGCAATCCATTCTGCAGGCTGCCGTGTTGGCCCCTGGATTGCCTCGCGGAGCCTGTCATCGGGCGGCGCTTTGCGCCGACCCGTTGGCTCGCAATGACGCTAATTCCGGTCGTCCGGCAGCACCGGCAGCGGCGACACCTCGACGCCCTCTTCGATCAGGGAGCGCGCTTCATCCGGCGAAGCCTCGCCGTAGATCGGGCGATGCTCGATGTCGCCGTAGTGCATTTTGCGGGCTTCGTTGGGAAAACGCTCGCCGACATTGTCGGCGTTTTTCACGATGTGATCGCGCAATTCCCGCAGTTTGGCGCGCAGCTCGCGCTCCTGCGCCATCATCAGGGGTGTGGATGAGGGTGCGGTGACATCCGCTGGCGAGGCAGGCGCGGGTGCCGCGCTATCGCGGCCCTTCTTGCTCACGATCTGCGGGGCCATGATGGCCTTTTCCACCTTGGCCGAGCCGCAGGCCGGACACGTCACCAGCTTGCGCTTGACCTGGGAATCGTAGGCGGATGAGGTCTGAAACCAGCTTTCGAACGCATGGCCGCGTTCACAGCGCAGGGTGTATCGGATCATGCCGATCCCCGCACCAGGTGCAGATGCTCCGGGCTCGTTTTCGGATCGGCGACACTGAAGCGGCGGCCATGCTGCAGCGACGGCACGGCCTTGCGCGCGGTTTCGACCTTCGCCGGGTCGATCTTCGCCATGAAAATGCCGGGCTCAACGCCGCCTTCGGCGAGCACGACGCCCCAGGGGTCGATGATCAGCGAATGACCATAGGTCTCGCGCTTGTTCTCATGCATGCCGGCCTGGGCGGCTGCGAACACGAAGCAGCCATTCTCGATGGCGCGGGCGCGCAGCAGCGTATGCCAATGCGCCTCGCCGGTCTTTCTGGTGAAGGCGGAAGGCACGGTAAGATACGATGCGCCGCTTTCGGCGAGCGCGCGATACAGCGCCGGAAAGCGCACGTCGTAACAGATCGTCAGACCCATGCGGCCCCAGGGCAGGTCGGCGATGACGGCGGTCTCGCCGGGCTGATAGTTGGCGGATTCGCGGTAGCTCTCGCCGCCGGGCAGATCGATATCGAACATGTGGATCTTGTCGTAGCTCGCGATCACGACGCCATCCGGTCCGATCAGGAACGAGCGGTTGACCGCCTTCTCCGGCGAAGCGCGCAGCGCCAGCGAGCCGACATGGAGATGGATTTTCAGTTCCGCCGCGAGCGCGCGATAGGCTTTGAGTGAAACATCGTCCTCCTCGGAGGCGAGATGTTCGAACAGCGCCTTGCGGTTAACCTGCATCATGTTGCTGACCTCGGGGGTCTGCACATAGTCGGCGCCTTGCGCTGCGGCTTGCCGGATCAGTTTTGTTCCCTGCTCAAGACTTGGCCCAGGCAACAGCCCCGTGCGCATCTGCACCATGGCGGCGGTGAAGGTGAGGTCAGCGCTCATGAATTGGCCTTTTCGCCCGCCAGCATCGAATCAAGCTTGCCCGCGCGGTCGAGGGCGTAAAGCTCGTCGCAACCGCCGACATGGGTCGCGCCGATGAAAATCTGCGGAAAGGTCGCGCCCGCGCCGGCGCGATCCCACATTTTTTGACAAAGTGTCGGGTCGGTGGCGATATCGTGCTCGGTGAACGCGGCTTTTTTGCGCGTCAGCAGCGACTTGGCGGCGCTGCAATAGCCGCAGCCCGGACGGGTGTAGATTTCGATGGCAGCGGTCATGTGCGCTCGGTCAGGCAAGAATAGCCAATTATATGGGAGCTTTATGGGTGTCCACAACCCGGGCGAACACCAGCACGTCGACAGAAGCGGCCTTGGCGCGCAGCAGCGCCCGCGCGCAGGCGTCGGCCGTGGCGCCGGAGGTCAAGACATCGTCGATCAGGACCACGCGGCCGCCCTGAATCTCCGACTGCCTGCTGGCCGCGACCTTGAACGCGCCTTGCACGTTGCTGGCGCGCTGCGACCGGGACAGACCGATCTGCTGCTGGGTCGGCCTGACGCGCCGCAGCGCTTCCGATGTCACCTTCACGCCGCTTTGACGTTCGATGACACGCGCCAGTGCCCCTGACTGGTTGTAGCGGCGGCTCCAGCCTCATTACAATTCCCCGTGGAACCCCGCCAAGCCTCGCCGGGTATCAGAAAGTCCAATATTATTAGGACTTTCTGTTAACACCGATCTTAGGCGGGGTTTGACGGGAACCGGCGGGGAAGCTATTTATGGAAAAACGTAGAGCGGAATATGGAGTCCGAAGCATGAGCAGATCCGATCCATTTTCACTATCGCCGCAAGGCGCGGCCGACATCTTGTCTATCAGCAAGCGGGCCATCTATCTCTTGATCGCTGGTGGGGTGCTCATTGCCCGCAAAGCTGGCGGTCGCACGCTAGTCGATTTCCAGAGCATCAGAGCCTATTACGAATCACTGCCGCTAAAGACAGCTAGCGCGCCCATTCCGAATGCCCCTCGGGGTCGGCGGTGAGGCATGGCGAAAGAGTTGATCAAGGCGGCCCAACTGCCGAAGTTGCTGGCGACCAAAGGCAAGCACCGCGACGGAGCGGGGCTCTTCCTTCAGGTCGCCGCGAAGGGGCAAGCGTCTTGGACCTATCAATACCGTTGGAACGGCGAAACGAAGTGGATGGGCATTGGGCCTGCGGCGACGTTCACCCTGACCGAAGCCCGCTCGCGTCACCACGAATTGAGACGCATGCGAGACCGGGGTATTGACCCGCGCTCAG
>Ga0097691_1001561_pt1 | contig 16597 bp, 21 predicted proteins | sample NGESurdeep072012_8_FD_72858 | JGI IMG/M metagenome (GOLD analysis project Ga0097691, IMG submission 72858) | Arctic peat soil microbial communities from Barrow, Alaska - NGEE Surface sample 210-1 deep-072012 | ecosystem: Environmental > Terrestrial > Soil > Wetlands > Peat ... | reverse complement strand
GCCGGTAACGAGCCGAACGTGCCTGACCGCAACCTCCCCGCCGCTCTTTTGCCCGAGGTCCGAGCCAAGGCCGCCAACTCCGATCTAGGCCCGGGCCTGACACCGGGTGGGTGCTACCCACCCGACCTCACCATCGGTACGGCCCTCGACAATGGGGAGATCTTCGATTCCACCCTCCCGGCCGGTGCTCCGGCGGGCAGCTACTCGCATATGGATTGCTTCGACAAGCGGTTCGCCACGCAGCTGTCGCAGAACGCCGTTCCTGCCCTCAATTACATCAGTCTTACCAGCGACCACACCCGCGGCACCCAGCCCGGCTACCCGGTGCCGACCGCCATGGTGGCCGACAGTGACCAGGCTCTTGGCCAGCTGGTGGATACGATTTCGCACTCGTCGATCTGGGCCTCCTCGGCCATCTTCGTGATGGAGGACGATTCCCAGGACGGGGCCGACCACGTCGATGCGCACCGCATCCCCGTCGCGGTGATTAGCCCCTACGCCAAGAAGGGCGCCGTCATTCACACATTGTACGACCAGCTGTCGATGGTGCGCTCCATGGAACTCATCCTCGGCATGCACCCGCTGGGCCTGGACGACGCCATGGCCAACCCGATGTACGACGCCTTCACTGCGACACCGGACAATTCTGCACCAGTGACCGCGATCCCCTCCAAGGTGAACCTGCTGGAGCGCAATACGACCGCATCCGCGAATGCGGCGCTATCCAGCAGCCTGCCGCTGGGAGAGGCGGACCAGATTCCGCAGGCCGAGTTGGACGCCATCATTTGGCATTCGGTCTACGGAGCGGGCAGCATGCCACCGCCCGCGGGTCCCAACGCCAATATCAAACAATAGAAGAGCGTTCGTCACTATGGCTCCCATCTGTGTTCCGATAGCAACCACTCTCCAGAAGGACATCAAGCCGATGCGTACTTCTCGAATTATCTCCGCCTTCGTGGGAATTGTTCTGATTGCAGCCCTGGCCGGGTGCGGTACATCGACCACCAGTGCTCCGGCAGCCGCAACCAAAGTCCGCACTTACGTTGCGGGAAGTGCTTGTTTCGACAATGCGATAGACAAATCCGGAAACGTCTGGGTGGCGAATGGGGGCAACGGAACCCCGGGAACGGCGCCCGGTGACAGCAACGTTACAAAACTGAGCCCCTCCGGCACCGTTATTGGTACCTACGTTGCGGGAACGGGCCCCATCGGCATGGCCATAGACAAATCCGGAAACGTATGGGTGGAGAATTACGGCAACGGAACCCTGGGAACGGCGCCGGGTGACAGCAACGTCACGGAACTGAGCCCCTCCGGCACCGTTATCGGTACCTACGTTGCGGGAAGTTATCCTGCTGGAGGCATAGCCATAGACAAATCCGGAAACGTATGGGTGACGAATTGGGGCGCGGCGTCCGGAACTCCGGGAATCCCGGGAACGGCACCGGGTGACAGCAACGTCACGGAACTAAGCCCCTCCGGCAGCCTTATCGGTACCTACGTTGCGGGAAGTTCTCCTGGAGGCATCGCCATAGACTCGTCCGGAAACGTCTGGGTGGCGAATAAGGGCAATGGAACCCAGGGAACGGGTCTGATGGACGGCAACGTTACGAAACTGAGCTCCTCAGGCACCACAATCGGCACCTACATAGCGGGAAGTCATCCCGAGGGCATGGCCATTGATCCCGGCGGAAACGTCTGGGTGGTGAATAAGGGCAATGGAACCCCGGGAACGGCGCCCGGTGACAGCAACGTTACGAAACTGAGCTCCTCAGGCACCCTTATCGGCACCTACGTTGCGGGAAGTCTTCCTGAAATCGTAGCCGTAGACTCCGCCGGAAACGTCTGGGTGACGAATGGGTATGGAGTAGGGACGAATCCGAAGCGCAACAGCGTTACGGAACTGAGCCCCTCCGGCACCCTTATCGGTACCCACGTTACCGGAAGTCAACCTTACGGCACAGCCATAGACAAATCCGGAAACGTATGGGTAACGAATTACGGCAACGGAACCCCGGGAACGGGATTAGCGGAAAGCAACGTTCAGGAATATATGGGAGCTGCGAAAGGGCCGCAGTATTTCCCTTATTCCGGACCACAATGGCCGGGCGCAGAGTAATGCATCGGTGATCCCGCCCAGCGGAACCGTGCACAGGCTGCCGGCCTGGGATGCCTGACCTGATCCCCTGAAACTGGTCAACGCACTGTGCGAGTCCGATGCCCCAGAATGGGGCGAGGAGGACAGCACACAATGAAGAATCGCCGGCACACACCGGATCAGGTCATCAGGAAGTTGGCCGAGGGCGACAAACTCCTCGGCCAAGGCCAACCGATTGCCGAGGTAGCCCGTCACCTCGAGGTCACCGAAGCGACCTGGTACCGGTGGCGGTGAGTACCCCGGCCAGAGTGGCGCCGGATCCCTTGGAAGCCGTGGACCCGCTGCCACCCAGCAGGCTTCCGGCCTGGGCATGACTGAGGTCGACCGTGACCGAGATGAGGCGCCGGTGCGCGAGCACATCGCTGGCCCGTTCAGGGAGACGGTCCGCCAGGCTCGTCTCCCACCACACCTGCCGGTGCCCTCCTACCTCTCAGCGAGGTGTTGGTCCTTAGGCCGACGGCGAGAGAGCCTCGTCTCTCAGGAGACTGACCAGCGTCTTCGCCAACTCCTTGGGGTCGAGCAGGTCGGTGGGCACCGGGCGTAGGCCGTGGTGCGCCACTTCCGCCGCCTCCACCTGGTCCCGGTAGTCCAAGAGGAAGGTGGTGACGAGGCCTGGGTGCCGGCGTGCGTAGTACGCGGCGACACCCGCCGGCGAGTCGACCTCGCCCAGAGAAGCGAGGAGCAGGCGGCGTGCCCGGGTGTGGTGAGCCACGGCTGCACTCGGCTCGGCGGCCCGGACGACGACCGGTGAGAGAGCCAGGCGCACCGGGACCTTTGCCACAGCTTCTGGCATGCCGTTGAGCGCCAGGATGGTTCCGATACTGGTGAGGGGATTGCTCGGCCCGATCACCACCGCTCCCGCCGCGTTGAGCGCAGCCAGGACCGAAGGTGCGGCCGACCCTCGGCCAGGCAGGACGGCGGACACCGCGGGTTCGGCCCGATCCCGGACGTACCACTGCTGGAAGTCGACACGATCACCGTCTCGCAGCTCGAGCCTCGTGGCGCAGGGCTGGTCGGAGGCAGGCAGGACGGTGACCTCGCCGGCCCCGAGCCGCGCCGCGAGTTCGGCGGTCACCTCGGTCAGGGACCGCCCGGTCGCCAAGAGCTGCGAGCGGACGAGATGCGTCGCGAGGTCACGGTCACCCACGCTGAACCAGACCGCCTCCCCGAGCGAGGCGAGCGCGTCGGTCGTGGTGAAGGTGTCCTCCACACGCCCCCACCCCCGCTCACGGTCCAGGTGGCCACCAAGCGCGTAGAGCACGGTGTCCAGGTCCGGGCAGACCCGGAGCCCGTGCCAGTCGAGATCATCACCCACGTTCACCACGACCGCTAGATTCTGCTCGCCGAGCACCTCGGCGAGCGTCGGGGCGAGGTGCGCACCACCGAGGCCGCCCGTGAGCAGCACTGTGCGCTGGCTCCTCGTGGTCCCGCCCGGTCCGGCAAGGGGTGGCCCGGCGTGGGCAAACGTACCTTCTACCATTACTTTTTAACTCTACCTTTATGCGTGGAGTTGACGATTGGGTCAAGAAGAAATATTCTTCCAGAAGAAAAAGAGCATCGCTACGCCGGTCTCCTCCTCTGGGATCCCGCGAGGTGAGCGGGAGACGCTTCGGCGCGCACCTGCCCACCCTACCGGGCCACCTCGGGGGGACCGCAGACGGGGGAGACCATGTACACCGAGATCCCATCGGGCCTGAGTAGTGAGCAGGCCGCCATTTGCTCGGAAGTGCACCGCTTCGGTGCCGAGGTGCTCCGGCCGGCGAGCCTCCGGCTCGACCGGCTCCGGGCAGAGGAGGTGGTGGCGAAGGGATCGCCCCTCTGGGATGTCTTTCGCGCCTGGTACGGGCTCGGGAACCATGCCGCCTCCCTGCCCGAGTGCTACGGCGGCCTCGAGTTCGACCCTGCGACGCAGCATGGCGTGTTCGAGGAGATGGGCTGGGCGGCCGCCGACCTGGCCATCAGCCTCGGCGTCTCGTCCCTGCCCTTCCAGATGACGGCCCTGGTGGCCCAAATGACGGACAACCAGGCCCTGGTGGACGAGATCGTGGTGCCGTTCGTGGAGGACCGTGATGCCCGCCACATCGGCTGCTGGGCGATCACCGAGCCTGGCCACGGTTCGGACACCCTTGGTGTCGGTCGCTCCGAGTTCCGGGATCCCAAAGCGGCCGGGAGCTGTCAGGTGCGGCGGGACGGGAGCGACCTGATCGTCACCGGGCAGAAGTCAGCCTGGGTCTCCAACGGGACCATCGCCACCCACGCGCTGCTCTTCGCCACGATGGAGGCCGGGCGGGGCATGGCGGGAGGAGCGGTGATTGTCGTGCCGCTCGACCTGCCGGGCGTGAAGCGCGGCGCAGCCCTCGAAAAGCACGGCCAGCGGGCCCTGAACCAGGGCGAGATCTTCTTCGACGGCGTACGCGTGCCGGGGCACTACCTGCTGGCCGATCCCGACATGTACCCGGTGGCCCTCGAGATGACCCTGTCCCAGGCCAACACCGGAATGGGCGTCATCTTCACCGGGCTTGCCCGCGCCGCGTTCGAGGAGGCGTTGAGCTATGCACGGGAGCGGGTCCAGGGCGGGAAGCCGATCGCCGAGCACCAGCTCGTCCAGTCCAAGCTCTTCTCCATGTTCGCCCGGTTCCAGCAGGCTCGGGCGCTCTCGCGAGCGGTCATGACCGGCCTGTCGGAGCTCGGGGGTGTGGGGGGGCTCGCCCACGCCATCACCGCCAAGGTCAGCTGCACGGAGACCGCGTTCGCCGTGGCGAGCGACGCCGTCCAGGTCCACGGGGGGGCCGGCCTCGTCCAGGGGATCCTGGTGGAGAAGCTGCTCCGCGACGCCCGGGCGTCGCTGATCGAGGACGGCGTCAACGAGTTCCTCGGCTTGGTGGCCGCGCAGCAGATCGTAGAGGGCTATGCGCTCTGAGGCGACTCGGCCGGTGCGCCCGGACCAGCTGAACAGAGAGGAGTCGCGATGACCCGCGCCCAGTCGGCGATCGAGCTGCTGGTTCGCGAGCGCGCCCGCGCTCATCCCCAAGCGGAGTGGCTCGCCTGGCAGGACGAGCGGTTCTCGTGGGCCGCCGTGTTGAGCTACGCCCAACGGGCGGCGAACGGCTGGCTCGAGCTCGGCGTGCGCCCCGGTGACCGGGTCGCCATCCTGCTCGACAACTGCCCGGAGTTCATCTGGGCCTACCTCGGCTTGCTCCTCATCGGCGCCGGGCCTGTCCCGGTGAACACCGCCCAACGGGGGGCCACCCTTCGACACATCCTGGCGGACGCCGGCGTAAGCGCGGCGATCCTCTCCGAGGACCTGAGGCCGGCCTTTCAGGCGGCGCGCGACAGCTGTCCGAACCTGGCATACACCGTCGTCGTCGGGGGCGCCCGCGGGGACGGCATCGATTGGGACGTGGAGCGGCTCCTGTCGGCCCCTGACCGGGAGCCGGTGGTCGAGGTCAGCCAGCCGCCGGGCGGAGCGGCGATGCTGTACACGTCGGGGACCACCGGCCCCCCGAAAGGTGTCGTGACCGACCGCTACGACACCAGCCCGATCGGTGTGCTGCTCGAAGCCGCCGGGATCCAGCCCGGCGAGACGATGTACACACCGCTTCCCCTTTTCCACGGCAACGCCCTCTTCGTGTCGATGATCGGCTCCATGCTGCTCGACGCACGATTTGCCCTTGGGGAGCGGTTCAGCGCATCGCGGTTCTTCGACGACTGCCGCCGCTTCGAGGCCGTGGAGTTCAACGCGCTGGGCGGCATGATCTCGATCCTGCTCAAGCAGCCGGCGCGCCCGGACGATGCCGACAACCCCGTCCGGGTCGTCCTCTCCGCTGGCTGCCCCCCCGACCGGTGGGAGGAGTTCGAGAAGCGGTTCGGGGTCAGGCTCGTCGAGTGGTTCGGCATGGTGGACGCCCCCGGCATCCTCGTCAACGCCGAGGGTCGGGTCGGCTCCATCGGCAAGCCCGTCGCCGGGGTCGAGTTCGCCCTCCTCGACGATGCCGGGGAGCCCGTCGCGCCCGGTGAGGTCGGCGAGCTCGTCTTCTGTCACCCCCGGGGCCAGCTGACGCACTACCACGGGCTCCCCGACGCCACGGAGAACGCCTACCGGGGGGGGTGGTTCCACACCGGCGACCTGGCGAACCAGGACGCGGACGGCTTCTACTACTACCGGGGACGCAAGAAGGAATCGATCCGCCGGCTCGGCGAGAACATCTCGGCGTGGGAGATCGAGAGCGTGGTGAACGCGCATCCCCAGGTGCAGGAGTGCGCCGCGCACGCCGTGCCGTCGGAGCTCGGAGAGGACGAGGTGAAGCTGGTCGTCGTCCCGAAGCCGGGCGAGCACCTGACGCCCGAGGCGCTCGTCGCCTACTGTCAAGGCAAGATGGCCCGCTACGCGGTCCCCCGGTACGTGGAGTTCGTCGGGGAGATCCTCAAGACCGGCACCCAGCGGGTCCGCTACGCGGAACTCAAGGAACGGGGGGTCACTCCGAGTACCTGGGACCGTCTGGCGGCCGAGGAGGCTAGTGCGATGCGAGAGGAGCACCATGGGTGAGGTAGTGGTCATCGGAGCCGGCATGACCCGGTTTGGGAAGTTCTTCGAGCGGAGCGTCCGCTCCCTCGCCGAAGAGGCCGTCCAGGAAGCCCTGGCCGATGCACACGTCACGCCGGCCGATGTCGGCTTCGTGGCGTTCGCCAACGCCGTCGGCGGGATCCTCCAGTGCCAGGAGATGATCCGGGGACAGTCCGCCCTCCACCACACCGGCCTGCTCGGCGTTCCGATCGTGAACGTCGAGAACGCCTGTGCATCGGCATCGAGCGCTTTCCACCTGGCCTGGCAGGCTGTCGCCTCCGGCTCGGCCGACATCACCCTGGCCGTCGGAGCGGAGAAGCTCACCCACCCGGACAAGATCCGATCGTTCGCCGCCATCGGCACCGCCATCGACCTCGAGGAGGCGCCAGCCGCCAGAGAGCTACTCTCCTCCGTCCTCCTCGGGTGGACCCCTCCGCAGGAGGAGAGCGTCCCGCCTGGATCCACCGGCTCGGCCACCTCCGGCCTTCCCGGTAGCAACCTCCAAAGCTCGCCCTTCATGGAGGTCTACGCCCGGATGACCGACCTCTACCTCGACAGGAGCGGCGGTACCCGGGAGGACCTGGCCGCCGTCTCGGTCAAGAACCACCGGCATGCCATGGAGAACCCGAAGGCGCAGTACCGGGATCCGGTGACCGTGGACGAGGTCCTCGGGAGCCGCGTCGTCGCCGGTCAGCTCACCGTGCTCATGTGCTCGCCCATCGCCGACGGCGCCGCCGCTCTCGTCCTCGCCTCCCCGGAAGCGGCTGCCCGGCTGGGGGTACCAGCGGTGCGCGTGAGCGCGTCAGTGTTGGCGTCGGGCCGGGACCGGACTCTCGACGAGCCGAGCGTCGCCGAGCGCGCCGCCCACCGGGCCTACGAGATCGCCGGCATCGGTCCGCAGGACCTCGACGTCCTCGAGGTCCACGACGCGGCGGCAACAGCAGAGCTGCAGCTCTACGAGGAGCTCGGCCTCTGCGCCCCCGGCGACGGACCGAAGCTCCTTGCCTCGGGGGCGACCACCCTGGGAGGAAGGGTCCCGGTCAACCCCAGCGGTGGCCTCCTGTCCCGCGGGCACCCCATCGGTGCTACCGGGTGCGGCCAGCTCGTCGAGCTGGTGGACCAGTTGCGCGGACGGTGCGCCAGGCGCCAGGTGGAAGGTGCACGCGTCGCGCTGGCCGAGAACGGGGGTGGCTTCATCGGCACTGACGCGGCGGCGACCGTCATCACGATCCTGTCGACCTGAGCTGGCGGGGTGGTGCCGAGGGGAAGTAGCACGGCCGATTCGGCTGTGAAGGCACGGAAAGAGAAAGAGAAAGAGAGCGGTTCACCATGGAGTTCAATCGAGTCATAGGGACGAGACGCAGCATCCGGTTCTTCAAGTCGTGGAGACCGGTCGAACGCGCCAAGATCCAGGTCATGCTCGAAGCGGCCAACCGGGCGTCGCATTCGATGAACGCCGACTACTTCCGCGCCATCGTGGTCAACCGGGACGACCTGGACCGAGAGACCAGAGACGCCCTCCGCAACCCGACCACCACGGCCGACCTGGACCTCGCCCCCACCTACATCTTCTGGTACATCGACCTCAACTACGTGGAAGGTGCCCAGGACCGGCTGAAGGAGCTCGTCCAACAGCACGCCCTGCCCTCCTCGCACGGCTGGTCGAAGGCCTACGTGGACGACTACCTCTGGCCACAGGTTCTGGAGCCAATCTCGCGGGACCCGAACTCCGTGGTGTTCATGGGCGCGGTCGAGACGGGCATCGCCATCTGCAACGCCATCAACGCCGCCGTCGACCAGGGTCTCGGCACCTGTATGCACGCCTTCACGGCGAACGAGAAGCTGAAGCCGCTCTTGGGCGTTCCCGACACCTGGCTGCCCGTCTGGCTCCAGCTTCTCGGCTACCCGGCGGAGGAGCCAGAAGCCGGCGGCCAGCGCCCGCGCCGGCCCCTGTCGACGATGTTCTTCGAGGGTGACTGCGGTCACCCGTGGGAGGAGGACCCCGAGGTGACCGAGCGCCTCAAGAGGGAGGGTATGATCCAAGAGCCGGGGCCCTTCCCCTACCGGGCGCAGGAGGTCCTCATGCTCTCCCGGATGTACGGGCTGCCGGAATGACCACCGGCGACTACACCGCAGCCCAACCTGCGGCACCCGGCACTCTCCGGGGCGACACCGACAAGTTCGCTCAGTCACCGGCGGTGACACGCTGGCTGGCCGAGACGGCCGGGCCGGTCACGGACCTCGCCGGGAGGGCCTCAGCGCTCGAATCCCTCCAGGGATTCTGCGCGTTCGTAGGGGCGGGACCAGACGAGCTGGTGGCACAGTGCCTTCGTCCCACGAAGTCCGGGGGCACGGCCATCAGCACGGTAGGGCGCCGCTCGGTCAACGAGTCCGTCGAGGCGTTCGCCGCCGCCCAAGGCCTCACCGGGCACGATGCCATCGTCCTCGGCAACCGCCTGCGCGGCTTCCTGATCCACAACGGCATTTTCCTGCAGGGACCCGCGTCGATCTCGTAGGGCGAGGCCAGCTGCCCGACACCGGCCCGGGCCACTTCCCGGCCGCCAGGCCCAGCTATCGGTCACCGCCGCCGTATCGGAGCATGGTATTCGGGGGCGTGAGTAGGATCGGTGGCCCTTCAACCAGTGGCAGGGTGTTCGCACAATGCCACGTTGGGACTACCAGTCTGGATCAGCTGGCTTTCACGTATCGGCGGAGCGCCTCTCGGATCGCCTCCGACACGCTGATGCCGTGCTCAGATGCCCGAAGTAGCAAATCCCGCTTCAATTCTGGATCGAGCCGAACGGACTCGACCGATGAAGGCGAAGAACCCATTGCCGGTCGGCCTCCTCGACGACGACGAAACTCCTCGACGTCGTAGCCACGCTCGGCTTGGTCTGCCAACTCCTCGATCATCTTGTCGGTGATGGGAGTCCCATCAGCTCGCGTCCCATGTGTCGTCATTGCGATCACCGTCCCTTTGGCAAGAGGTGTCTGTACTGCTCCGTCATGGCCATTGCGTGGATGACCGCTGGACCTTGTGGCCGGTCCAAGACCACCAGCTCCAAGAGATTTCCTCCTCGATCAGGTCCGGGCACCAAGTAGCGGATCGGATCGTCGGCGACCTCTTCGATGACCACAGCGTTCTTCCCTCCATGCTGGATGTCGTCGTCCTCGACATTGTGACGAAACGCCGAAGAGAGAACCTCCACGAAGGAAGTGTACTACGAAACCTGATCGATAGTCCGAGCGCCTCTTGGGACGTCCGGCCCGGTATCGGAACCTGAGGGGCGTGCGGAAACCCAACTTTGCACCCAACATTTCCGTTGCGGGACGTCCGGCGCTGCATCACTGCCATCTCCTCGCCGGCTGAGCTGAATCCAGGGGCCTTCGATCACGATGGCGTGGTTCGAACACGGTAAATCTGGGACTACCAGGAAAGTGCAGGTCAGAGCCAGCATGTGCAGTAACCATGCGAATGGTATCGATGTAGCCCGCCAACGTACCTGCCGACGTTTGGGACTTGGCGACTGGGCGGATTGGTGGGCCAGGCCACCGAGTTCGGCGCTCGCTTCGCTCTTGCGGTGACAGGCGTCACTCATTGAATCCTCAGCAAGCTGAGGATTCAATGCAGGTCGAGATAGGGCAGAGAGAGGGCCACGGCGGACGACGGCCGTCTCGTTGCGAAACGCCAGTGCAGCCGCCTGATCGAGGTATTGATCCCTTCAGGTCAAACACGGGCGTCGAGGCGACGGCCGCTGACCAGCAGCACGACGGCCAGCAAGAGCACGGCGACACCGGCGATGAGGAGCGGTGCCTGACCTCCTGATCCCCAGGCGAGCCCGGCCCACAGCGACGCGATGAAGGCACCGACCCCGGCGATGCCGCCGTAGGTTCCCAGCGCGGTGCCGACCTCCTCGGGAGGAACGAGGTCGGCGACCCATGCTCGACTCACCCCGTCGGTCAGGGCGGTGTACCCGCCGTAGACCGGGAAGAGCACCCAGAGCCAGGCGCTGGTGTTGATGAGGCCGAGGCCGGTGTAGGCCACGCCGAACAGGAGCAGGCCGACGGCGAAGACGATCCGTCTTGGGACTCGATCCGAGATGACGCCAGCCGGGTAGCTGAGGGTGGCGTAGCTGAGGTTGTACAGCACGTAGAGCAGGACCACCCCGGTGAAACCAAACCCGAGGTCGGTGGCTCGGAGCAGCAAGAGCGTGTCGGAGAAGTTCACGAGAGCGAACGCGCCGAGGAGCGAGACAACCTTCCAGTAGCTTCGGGGTAGCCGGGCTGGATGGAGCCCGAACCATCGCACCTGGGTTTCGTCGGGTTCGGGTTTGGGGTGGGGTCGTTCCCGGACGAGGAAGATGAGCCCGACACTGAGGGCGGCGGGGATGAACGCGATGAAGAAGAGTGGGCGGAGCCTCTGCCCGATCAGCTGGTAGAGGCCGAGTCCGATGAGCGGGCCGACGACGGCGCCGGCGGTGTCCGCGGCCCGGTGGAAGCCGAAAGCACGGCCTCGATTGGCCGGCGTCGAGTCGTCTGCAATCAGCGCGTCCCGAGGCGGTCCGCGCATGCCTTTCCCCATGCGATCTGTGAACCGGCCGACGAGGACAAGTGGCCACCCGCCGGCAAGTCCGATGAGAGGCTTGCTGATCGACGAGATGGCGTAGCCGGCGGCGACCAAGGGGCGGCGCCGGCGGAGGTCGGCCAGACGGCCCGACGCGATCTTCGATATCGATGCCGTGGCTTCGGCCACACCTTCGATGAGCCCAAGAATCGCGGGCGACGCACCCAGCACCGACGTGATGAATAACGGGAGCACCGGATAGAGCATCTCCGAAGCTGTGTCCTGGAAGAACGAGACGAGTGACAAGACCCGGATGTTGCGACTGAGGCGCTTGGGTTTCTCGATGTCGGTCACACTGCGCTTCTTCCGTTCAGCCCGGTCCGCTTCACCGGCGAATCAACAGATGTAAGGCTCGAGTGAGCCCGCCGGTGATGTCGTAAGTGGGAAGGCACCAATATCTCGATCAGGCGGCTGCACTAGCGTTTCGCAGCGAGGTCGACCATCATTCACCATGCCCAGGCTAACGACGGCGAGATACCCAAACCGTCACTCTCCGGTGACCCCCTCGAGAAGCTCCCGGGTCGCGTTGGCATGCCCGGCGTGGCGTGCGGTCTCGTTGATCAGTCGGAGGACCACCCAGCGCAGGTCTGTCGCGTCGCTCCATCGGCATGGCTCGACGATCGATGGCGTCGACCTGACGCACGTGCGTTGGCCGACCAAGGCCGTCGGGTGGAAAGCCACACATCCCGTGTCCACCCCGCCATCTGCCTGCCAGCGCAGGTCGACCTCCAAGCGATCACAGGCCTCCCGGTCGGAGAACCCCTCGAAAGCCTGGAGGACCATGACCGTCGCCATCACCCGGGCCGGGATGGTGGGCCGGCCCTTGGCCGAGTCGGTGTAGCAGTTGGCGAAGTAGTCGTTAGGAAACATCTCGTGGCCATGGTCGGCAAGCGGCCGATAGATCGACCCTTCCCGCAGTCGGTCACCCAGGATCTCCCTCGGATTCTCGAAGCGTTGCTGGACCTGAGACGACCCGAGTGCCATACCCGCAATTCTTGCCGACTCGCTGAAGTATCGCGAATCGAGCGGGCGACTACTTCAGCACGCTCCTAGTGTGGTGACCGAGGTGCATGTGTCGGTCGGCAACCAGGTCGTGGTCGACCAGCCCCTGGCACGCGTCGATCCCGCCTCCGAGCAAGTCCGAGTCATACCCGACGCTGGGGAGGAACAGCAATGAGAAGCCCACAATGCACGACGCTCCGGGGGTTGCCCGAGCGAGTCCAGATCTACGAGGTCGGCCCGCGCGACGGTCTGCAGAACGAAGCACAGGTTCTGAGCGTGGAGGCGAAGGCGGAGTTCGTGCGCCGCCTGGTGGCGGCTGGGCTGAGTGCTGTCGAGCTGACCAGCTTCGTCCCGGCCAAGTGGGTGCCCCAGCTGGCCGACGCCGAGGAGTTGATAGCCCAGCTCGGACCACTCCCTGGTCGACACCCGGTTCTGGTGCCCAACGAACGGGGCCTCGAGCGCGCCCTTGCCTGCGGCGTGAAAGAGATCGCGGTGTTCGCCAGCGCTACCGAGAGCTTCGCTCAGCGCAACCTGAACCGCACCCTGTCCGAGTCGCTGCAGCTCTTCGCACCGGTGGTTAGCCGGGCTGTCGAGGCCGGGCTCCCGGTCCGAGGGTATGTTTCGATGTGCTTCGGTGATCCCTGGGAGGGAGCCGTCCCAGTCGCACAGGTCGCCGCCGTGGCCACCGAGCTGGCCGAGATGGGGTGTAGCGAACTGTCGCTCGGCGACACCATCGGCGTGGCGACGCCCGGCCAGGTCGTCGAGCTACTGGGCAAGCTCAACGACCGAGGTCTCGGGCCCGACCGGCTCGCGGTACATTTCCACGATACCTACGGCCAAGCCCTTGCCAACACGCTGGTCGCCCTCCAACACGGGGTGACCACGGTGGACTCTTCGGCCGGGGGGCTCGGCGGGTGCCCCTACGCCGGCAGTGCGACCGGCAACCTGGCCACCGAAGACCTGGTGTGGCAGTTGCGCGGTCTGGGCGTCGACACCGGTGTCGACCTCGAAGCACTCTGCCGTACAAGTCTGTGGATGGCCGGACTGCTCGGTCGGCCGAGTCCATCGCGTACCGTTACGGCACTGGCCCCGACTCTCGAGTGACGGTGCTGTGCGCCTGTGTGTGAGAGTGTGCGATCCCATGCCCTGATTCGAGGAGAACCCTGATGCTCGATACCAGACTCAGCGAAGAACAGGAACACTTGCGCAAGACCGTCGAGGATTTCGCCCGCAAGGTGGTTGCCCCGGTCGCTGCCCACCACGACTCGACGGCTACCTTCCCCTACGATGTGGTTCGCCAGATGGGTGAGATGGGACTGTTCGGTCTCCCGTTTCCCGAGGAGTACGGGGGAATGGGTGGTGACTACTTCGCGCTGTGCCTGGCGATCGAGGAGCTTGCCCGGGTCGACCAGAGTGTGGCGATAACCCTCGAGGCAGGGTGCTCCCTCGGTGCGATGCCGGTCTACCGTTTCGGAACCGAGGCCCAGAAGCAGCACTGGCTCCCGCTGCTGTGCTCGGGTCAGGCGCTCGGTGCCTTCGGGTTGACAGAGGCTGGTGCGGGCAGCGATGCGGGCGGCACGCGGACCACGGCGAGGCTCGAGGACGGGCAGTGGATCATCAATGGCTCCAAGGCCTTCATCACCAACTCCGGTACCGATATCACCAAACTCGTAACAGTGGCCGCTGTGACCGGTGAGGGCCCTGACGGCAATCAGGAGATCAGCTCGATTCTCGTGGAAGTCCCGACACCGGGGTTCACGGCCGATCCTCCCTACGACAAGGTCGGTTGGCATGCGTCCGACACCCACCCGCTGTCTTTCAACGACCTCCGGGTGCCAGAGGAGAACCTTCTCGGCGAACGCGGGCGGGGGTACGCCAATTTCCTCCGCATCCTCGACGAGGGCAGGATCGCGATCTCGGCCCTTGCCGTCGGTGCGGCCCAGGGCTGTGTGGACGAGAGCCTCAAGTACGCCAAGGAGCGCGAGGCGTTCGGCCGGCCCATCGGGCGCAATCAGGCCATCTCGTTCAAGATCGCCGAGATGGAGGCACGGACGTACGTGGCGCGGTGTGCCTACTACGATGCCGCCGCCAGGATGCTCACCGGCCGGCCGTTCAAGAAGGAGGCGTCCATAGCCAAGCTGGTCTCGTCCAACGCAGCCATGGACAACGCGCGGGACGCGACACAGATCCACGGGGGCTACGGGTTCATGAACGAGTGCCCCGCCGCCCGCCACTACCGTGACTCGAAGGTCCTCGAAATCGGAGAGGGAACCAGCGAGGTGCAAAAGATGCTGATCGCCAGATTGTTGGGGCTGTAGATGGACAAAGTCGTGGGCACCGCCGCCGAAGCGGTGCAAGATATCCCCAGTGGAGCGTCGCTCGCAGTGGGAGGCTTCGGGTTGTGCGGTATCCCGACCGCGTTGATCGAGGCATTGCTCGTCAGCGGTGTCAGGGACCTGGAGACGGTGAGCAACAACTGCGGAGTCGACGAGTGGGGTCTGGGGATGCTGCTGTCCGCGAAGCGCATCCGCCGGACCACGGGTTCGTACGTCGGCGAGAACAAGGAGTTCGAGCGCCAGTTCCTCTCCGGAGAGTTGGAGGTGGAGCTGGTCCCACAGGGAACACTGGCCGAGCGGCTGAGGGCGGGAGGCGCGGGCATCCCTGCCTTCTACACGCCGGCCGGGGTGGGTACCCAGGTGGCCGAGGGCGGGTTGCCCTGGCGCTACGACGGTGCCGGCGGCATCGGACTCGCCTCGCCACCCAAAGAGCTTCGTGAGTTCGATGGCCGGCCTTACGTCCTCGAGCGGGGGATAAGGACCGACTTCGCCCTGGTCCACGCCCGCTACGGTGATCGTCACGGCAACCTGATCTACGAGAAGAGCGCACAGAACTTCAACCCGCTGTGCGCGGCCGCCGGACGGGTGACCATAGCTGAGGTCGAGGAACTGGTCGACCCGGGTGGGCTGGACCCGATGCAAGTGCACACGCCTGGGATCTTCGTCCAGCGGGTGGTGCACGCGCCCGGTATCGAAAAGCGGATCGAGAAGAGGACGGTGGCGCGGTGATCGGCTTGACACGCGACGAACTGGCGGCGCGAGTCGCGGCCGAGCTGGCCGATGGGCAGTACGTCAACCTAGGTATCGGATTGCCGACGCTGGTGCCCAACTTCGTGCCCGACGGGCTGCACATCGTGCTGCACGCCGAGAACGGGATTCTCGGTGTGGGACCCTACCCGGCGGAGGAGGCCATCGACCCGGACCTGATCAACGCAGGCAAGGAGACCGTGACGGTCGTGCCGGGCGCGTCGTATTTCGACTCGGCTGCGTCGTTCTCCATGATCCGCGGTGGCCACGTAGACGTCGCCGTCCTCGGGGCCATGCAGGTGTCGGCCACCGGCGACCTGGCCAACTGGATGATTCCCGGGAAGATGGTGAAGGGAATGGGCGGAGCAATGGACCTCGTACATGGGGCGAAGCGGGTGATCGTAATGATGGAGCACACCGCCAGGGATGGGGGGTACAAGATCGTGCGCGAGTGCACCCTGCCACTGACCGGTCAGGCGTGTGTCCAGCGGATCATCACCGACCTCGCAGTGATCGACGTGGAACCCGAGGGTCTCCTGCTGCGCGAGATCGCGCCTGGCGTCACGCTGGACGACGTGCGCGCCGCCACCGAACCTCAGCTCATCGTCGCCCTGATCTGAGAAACGCATTTGGTACGCCGGCAAGGGTGCCCAGCGGGATGTTGTGCCCAGGTTGGTTGGTCACCGATGGGGCGGCCCCGGTGTCGAGTGCGGCCTGGCGGATCGCCGAAAGTGCCTCATCGATGTGATCGCGGGTGTCCCAAAATGGCACATCCGCGCTCATAACTCTTCTCTTAAAACGGCTCATCCGGGAATTGAGCGGGTTTGAGAGTAGAGGTCGAGGCCACCGCAATGGAAGTAGATGGCGGTCTTGAAGTTTTCCCGGTTGCAGTAGCCGCGGGCCGACACCCTCATGATCACTCCAGAGAATGAGACCCTCCGCGCCGGCGTTGGTGATGCGGTGGGCAAAGAAGGCGAGCAGGCCTGCAAGATGAAGCTTGAGCGTGCGTGCGGCTTCGACGACCGGCTTCAGGCGCGAGTGCGGCGCCCATGTCGGCGGCCACACCCATCGCGAGCATTTGAACAGGACAAGCGCGCTGGTTAAGCGATTGTTTCGAAGAAACTTCCGGAGACCCCGAAAATCAATTCATCGGGCTATACAGGAAG
>Ga0097691_1001560_pt1 | contig 16604 bp, 16 predicted proteins | sample NGESurdeep072012_8_FD_72858 | JGI IMG/M metagenome (GOLD analysis project Ga0097691, IMG submission 72858) | Arctic peat soil microbial communities from Barrow, Alaska - NGEE Surface sample 210-1 deep-072012 | ecosystem: Environmental > Terrestrial > Soil > Wetlands > Peat ... | reverse complement strand
ACGGCGCCCTCGACATCATTATCCAGCTTCATTATCCAGCTTCGACCCCCTCGGGACCAGGGCCAAACGTCACATCAGAGCTATGGCCGACCAAGTACCGTCCGGTGACGATTGCTCAGTGGACTCCGCAGACGGCGCCCAATTTTCACTCCGCTCGCGACGCTACCCCATAATGAACTCCTTGTGAACTTGCTTTCACAATCGCCTCACGGGCCGTCAGCCCGGGCCGATCAGAGACCGGACTGGGCGAGGACGGTGTCCATGGTCTCCATGATGGACACGCTCTCGTCCAGCGGCATCACCGGGCTCTCGAGGAGTCCGGCCCGCAGGCAGCGGGCCACCTCGTCGGCCTCGTGGCGGAGCCCCCGTCCCTGGTGGGGCTGGTCGAATCGGGTCGGGGCACCGCGACGGGGCACCAGCGTGAAGGTGGTGGGGGTGTAGAAGGCGGGGTCGATCTCGATGCAGGCGTCGGTCCCCACGATGGCGGCACGGGTCGGGCTGGAGGCCGCCGATGTGCAGGTCAGGACGGCATGGGCCCCGCGGTCGTACCCGAACAGCATGGAGGTCTGTCCGTCGACGCCGGTAAAGGCCGGATCGACGAGGGTCACGATCCGGTCCGGGGTGCCGAGCACCATGGAGGCGAACGAGACCGGGTAGACGCCGAGGTCGAGGAGGGCGCCCCCACCGAGCTCCGGAGCGAAGAGTCGGGAGGAGGGGTCGGCGGGGAACCACTTGCCCAAGTCGGCGGTGACGGTGACGATGTCACCCAGCTCCCCCGCCTCAACGAGACGGCGGATCTCGACCATGTGCGGCAGAAAGCGCGTCCACATCGCTTCCATCAGGAAGAGGCCCTTCGCACGGGCGTTGTCCACCAGGGTGCGGGCCTCGGCGGCGGACACGGTGAACGCCTTCTCCACCAGGACAGGCTTGCCGTGCTCGAGCGCCAGCAGGGCATCGGCGAAGTGCACCGGGTGCGGTGTGGCCACGTAGACGACATCTACCTCGGGATCCCCCACCAACGCCTGGTACGACCCATACCGGCTGGGGATCCCGAAGCGGTCCCCGAAGCGGTCCGCCGACTCCTGGTGGCGCGATCCGACGGCGACCACCCGTCCCGAGTCGGTCAGTGCCAGATCGGTGGTGAAGACGGAGGCGATCGCGCCCGAGCCGATCACGCCCCATCGCAGTGGCTCGCTTCGCCGCGGTTCGTGCATCTAGAGGCACCTTCCTTCGTTCCTGAGCTCGAGGGGATCTCTTTCCAGGGTATGGCAGTTCTCAATGCGGTGTCCTGAACTGTCGCATCGCCCCGGCTGGCGGGGACGAGAGAGTGGGGTGCACATGACCATCGACGGACAGCCTGCGAGACCGCATCCCGGTCCGTCTCAACCCGGCAACGCAATGCGGTGGTGGGACGGCGGCGGCTCGTGGACCGAGCACGCCTAACTTGCTCCCGAGGGTCCGCCGTGGGCACAGCCGCCGCCGTCCCACCGTTGGCCCCGTATGCGCCACCGCTCCGAGGACGTTCGTCCAGCGCAACTCGGCTCTCCCTGACCACCTTGGCGGTGGTGGGCGCAGCTTCGCCGGGCTCAGGGAGTGCCCACTGGAGGCCGTCGCGTGCGAGTGTCAGGCTAACGGGGAGGTGTTGAGCGAACCGAAGAGGAGTGAGCTACGACGTTGGCCGAGTGATGGACGTGAACTGGCGCCTCGTGTTCGATCAAGATGTTGTGCATCGTGAGCTTGAGATAATACAGAACGATCTCCACTGCAACGCCGTCAGGATCTGCGGGCGCTACGTGGGAAGGCTGATGACGGCTGCCGAGGATGGCTTACGGCAGGGCCTTGAAGTCAGCTGTCGCCAGAGATGTGGGACAAAGGCCGGGAAAGGACGCTCTCGTACATAACGGAGGCCGCAACGGCAGCCGAGCGGCCGCGGCCGGCAATGGCCGGAGCACCTCGTATCCAGCGTGGCTCCGAGTCGACGCTGTCCATGCAACGCATCGTTTCTGGGAGAACGATCACCAACGCGCGGACCTGCCCGGTAGATGTGACTGGAACTGGTCTGGCTCGTTGAGCGGCAGGTGCCCGACGGGAGTGGCGAGCACCACCGTCGATGCGAATCGCGAACGATGTGCTCGCTTCCTGGCGGATCGTCCGGTCGCAACCTTCAGAGTGGCGGCACTCTCGGGTCAAGGCGAAATGGCCAGTGAGGTGAGACGCACTCTGTGATCTTGGGACCTCTGGCCCTCCTCGGGAGCGACATCAGCCGTCAGACTGGGGATGAAGGCGTCGTGTGAGCCAGGCCCGAGTGCACGAGCAAAGTGCGGTGATGAGAGGAGGACCGATGAGAGAGCCTGACGGCAGGGAACAACGTTCTACTCAAAACGAGTCGGGACAAGGAGATCAACGAGATGACGGGAAGTCGCACCACGAAGGCGCCTGTGAGAATTGCGGTGCAAGTGCCCACCTCCATGAGGGCCTGTGCCGCCAATGTCACCGGCTCGCGCTCGACGAGCGAAGGGCAGCAGTCTCTATGCACCACGAGCAGCGCCAAGCTCCTCCGCATCAGGCCCCTTCCGTCCCACTTCACAGCCCTCCCTGGCGGCGCCGAGGCGCGTGATCCCAGCAGAGCCGGCGTGGCCGATCGGCTTGTCCCACTGGCGGTAACAGCGTTGTGGTCGCCTGTTCGGCAAGCCAGTCCGCGACACCCTTGGCAGTCCGTGATCGGCAGCACAGGGATCGCTCGGACTGCGGCGTGACCTGGTGCGCATTGCTGGTGATTCCGACTCCGGGGGCTTGCTAGCTCCTTCCGGAGCCGCCCGCTGGGACCACGCCCAGGATTACGCAGCGATGTCCTCCGGGGCATTCCATCGTTCGCCGATGGGCCAGGGAAAGCCGGACCAGGGCTGCCTCCACGTCCCGCACGTCACGTCCAGCCTGGAGTGCGATGTGCTTGATACGGGCGAGTTCGTCGCGTTCGCGTCCGTTGAACATTCCAAGATGACGGGCCGCCTCGGCTGCCCGCGGATCGAGGGGCAGCCGGGCGCCTGGCCAGACGCCACGCAGCTCCCGCAGGAAGAGCCCGACCGTGACAGGTCCCCACCCCGGCAGGTCGTCCAGGAGTGCGACGAGGGCTGCCGGGTCGGTGTAGCGGCGACCGATCTCACCGATATCGCCGGCATGGCGGTCGGCAACCACCTGGGAGAGCGTCTGGAGCCGCGTGGCTGTCCGGAAGTCATATCGGGTGTATCCGCCAGCGTCGAGCAGCGCCACGAGCGTGTCCCAATCGCGCCCTCCCGCGTCGGAGATTCGGTTGATCCCGGCTCGGGTCAACTGGTGAAAGGTCCGTTCAGCAATCCGCGCCGAAATGCGAGTGCCGAATAGCGTGGATGCCAGGAACCAGCGCTCCACCTCGGCATCCCCAGCGTCCACATCAATGCCCAGTTCGCTCGAGTAGCGGCCACCGAAACGACGAACGATGGAGTCGGCCAGCGAAGCCTTGGGGCCGAGTGCGCCCACCTCAATACAGCCCGGTGCATCGGGTAGCAGAGGGCCGCGGTGTTTGAACGGGAACAACGGACTTCTGGCGAGGCGTGGTCATCGACCCCGGCTTCCGTGCCAAGAGCGTTGTCGGTTCTTGATGAGACGCGCTTCGGAAGACCCAGTCACCTAGTCACCCATATGCTCTCCTCGTCGATCACCCTTCTCCTCGCATCGCGGGTGCGGGCCTGAAGCGGATGCCCATTCGACCCACCGTGAGCGAGCAATCCCACCTTCGTACCGATCACCCCGTGGTTCAAGGGCCATCTGACTCTTTGTGGGCTCTCGCCCGGCGGATCATCGATGCCGGTCTCCCGTCGGAATGCTGACTTGCCTTCGGACCAGTCGTCGAAAACTGCGGCGAACGTCCTCCACCAGCGCCCTGCGCCCGCCGCAGGTCGACCGCTAACGTGGGCTGATGGAACTTGGCAAGGTCGGGATCTGGTGGAGCGGCACGTGGTCCGGGGCCGACGGGGCCCACGGTGCAGCGGCTGCCGAGATGGAATCGCTCGGCTACGGGGCCCTGTGGTGCTCCGGTGGCTTCGACCTCGGCTTCCCCAGCCGGTTCGGACGGCTGCTCGACGCTACCGAGCACATCCCCGTGGCCAGCGGCATCCTGTCCATCTGGCATGCCAACCCCGCGCAGGCGGCTGACGGCGCCGCCGCGCTCGAGGTCGCCCACCCCGGCCGGTTCCTCCTCGGACTGGGTGCCAGCCACGCGCCGGTCGTCGAGCAGCTCGGCACCGAGTACGCGCTCCCCTACACCCGGATGGTCCACTACCTCGACGAGCTCGATGTGCACGGGCCGGCGGTCGCGCGCGACCGCCGAGTCCTCGCCGCCCTCGGGCCTCGGATGCTGACGCTCGCCGCCGAGCGGGCGGCGGGGGCCCACCCCTACTTCGTCCCCGTCGAGCATGTGGCCCGGGCCCGGGACCTCATCGGCCCCGGGCCACTCTTGGCACCGGAACTGGCCGTCGTGCTCGAAGTCGATCCGGCGGTGGCCCGGGCCACGGCCCGGGAGTACACAGCGGGCTACCTCCGGCTACCCAACTACGCCAACAACCTGCGGTCGCTCGGCTTCGACGACGACGACCTCGAAGGGGGCGGCAGCGACCGGCTGGTCGACGCCGTGGTGGCCTGGGGCGACACCACCACCATCGCCGAGCGAGTACGCTCATTCCACGACGCCGGTGCCGACCACGTGTGCGTGCAGGTGGTGACCGACCGCTCCCAGGGTTTCCCCCTCGACGCCTACCGCGAACTCGGAGCGGCGCTGCTCGGCGGCTGAGCCCAGTCGATCAGGCCGCCGCGTTGGTCACATGGAGGCCACCAGGGTCGGCCGGCTCGGCGATCAGGTCCTCGATCACCTCGACGCGGTGAGGTCATCGAGGAGAACCGACAGCTCGGCGCGGTCGGAGCCACCCTCGTCGATCGATAGCTTGAGCGGCGTCGACGTGTCGACGTAGGTGATCACCGCCGCTGTTCGGCGACGAGATCGCTCACCGAGCCCTTGGCCGTGATCCACCGTGCCGGGCGATGCCGGGTCTGCTCCTCGACGGGCGAACCGCGCCTGACGCGACCAGCTCGGCCAAACGGTCCGTGGGATGACCGAGCGACGAGAGCCGGGCCACGGGACGCCCGCGGTCGGTGACGATGACCTCTTCGCCCGCTGCACCCGGCCCAGGTGCCGGCTGAGGTTGTTCTTGAGATCGCGCACGCCGACCTCGAGACGAGATGTAGCTACATTCATGTCGCCGATGCAGCTTCTTGCCACTGTCAGCGCCGTCCTCACGTTGCGGCGGGCATGGCCACCCGTCATGATGACCCGGTGGCCGGGGCGCTCATCAACGACTTCTACGAGCTCAATATGGCGTCGAGCTACCTGCGCCGCGGGATGGCGGCCACCGCCACCTTCAGCCTCTTCGTCCGGTCGCTGCCTCCCACCCGGGGCTTTCTCGTCACCGCCGGGCTCGAGGCCTGCCTCTCCTACCTCGAACGCTTCTGTTTCGGCGACGACGAGCTGGCATACCTGGGCAGCCTCGGCTTCGACGGCGCGACCCTCGACGCATTCGCCACGCTGCGGTTCACCGGGGACGTGTGGGCGGTGCCCGAGGGCAGGATCGTGTTCGCCGGAGAGCCTCTGCTCGAGGTCAGTGCGCCGATCGCCGAAGCACAGCTCGCCGAGACCGTCCTGTGCAACACCATGACCTTCCACACCACCGCGGCGTCGAAGGCGGCACGGAGCCGCATCGCCGCTGCCGGCACGATGGAGCTGGTCGACTTCGGGTTGCGCCGGACGCAGGGCATCGAGGCCGGCATGGTCGTGGCCCGGGCCACGGCCATGGTCGGCTTCGCCGCCACGAGCAACGTGGAGGCGGCGCGGCAGTTGGGCCTGACGCCGGCCGGCACCATGGCCCACTCGTATGTTGAGGCGTTCCCCACTGAGACCCAGGCGTTCCGGGCGTTCGCCGAGGACCTCCCCGAGCAGGCCACCTTCCTCGTCGATACTTACGACACGCTCGGCGGCGTCCGCGAGGTGGTCGACGTCATCCGCTCGCTCGGCCTCGAGCACCGGGCCGGCATCCGCCTCGACAGCGGCGATCTGTCGGTCCTGTCGAAGGAGTCACGGCGCATCCTCGACGAGGCGGGGCTGCCCGAGGTGCGCATCGTCGTGTCCGGAGGGCTCGACGAGCACCGGATCGCCGACCTCGTAGCTGCTGGCGCGCCGGTCGACGTGGCTGGTATCGGGACCCGCCTCGGTGTGTCGGCGGACGCCCCTTACCTCGACACCGTGTACAAGCTCGTGGCGTACGACGGCCGGCCGGTGGCAAAGCTCTCCGCCAGCAAGGAGACCCTGCCCGGCGCCAAGCAGGTCTTCCGCGCTCCCGGGCTCGTCGATGTCATCGGGATGCGCGAGGAGGCAGCCCCGGCCAACACCGAGCCCCTGCTCGAGATGGTCATGGCGGGCGGGCACCCCATCGGCCCGGCGGCACCGCTCTCGGAGCTGCGCACCCGCTTCGAGAGCGACCTTGCCGAGCTACCGGGGGCGGCCCGAGCCCTCGACAGTCCCGTGGCTCCCCACGTGCCGATCACACCCGCCCTGAGCGCTCTCACCCGCCGCGTCCACGGCGCGGCGCGGCGGAATCTCCACATCGCCGAGGGACCGACGGCAGGTACCGGCCGGGGAGTCGGGCTCTAGTCGCGTGGCCGCTTTCACCGGACAATGGCACGCTTGCTCGGCGACGCTCTCGAGGGCAACTGCGATACGTCCGGCATCCAGGGACCTTAGGCTCGGCTCGGATGCCCCACCGCGTCGAAGTCCGCTTCATCGCCGGATTGAACGACCTCCTGCCACCGGGCCGACGTGGCCGACCCATGACGATCGAGGTGGCGGTCGGCACCACGGTCAAGGATCTGGCAGAGTCGCTCGGGGTGCCGCACACCGAGATCGCTGTGATCGTGGTGAACGGCGAGTCTGTGGACTTCGGGCACCAGGTGCGTGACGGCGACCGAATGAGCGTGTACCCGGTGTTCGAGGCGCTCGATGTGTCGCCGGTCGTGCGGTTGGATCCGCCACCGCTGCGAGAGCCGCTGTTCGTGTTAGACGTCCATCTCGGCCGGCTGGCCCGATCCCTACGGCTTCTCGGCTTCGACTGCGTCTGGCGAAACGACATCACGGACGACGAGCTGGCGGCGACCTCGGTGGCCGAGCAGCGGATCCTCCTCACCAGGGATCGGGGCCTCTTGAAGCGTGCCAGGGTCGCGCACGGCTATCTCGTACGGGAGACCGACCGCCGTCGCCAGGTCACCGAGGTCCTGCGACGGTTCGACCTCTTCGGGGCAATCTCCCCCTTCGGCCGATGCCTCGAGTGCAACGGCGTTCTCGAACCGGTATCGAAGGAGAAGGTGGAACACCGCCTGCCGCTCCGTACACAGCGGGACTACGACGACTTCCGCCGATGCCCGCACTGCGACCGGATCTACTGGAAAGGCTCTCACTACGATCGGCTCGCCGCCCTGGTGGAGGACGTCCGCCGCGCCGGCACGGCGCTATAGCCGTGCGACTCGGAGCGAGCCAAGCACAGACACCGCGGGCCCGCGCCGCACTCGACGCGGTGAGCCGGGGGTGGTCGATCGTCCCGATGCACACCGCGACCGCGGGCCGCTGCTCGTGTGGCGATCCCTCGTGCCCGGCGCCAGGCAAGCACACGCACGGCCCCTGGAAGGAGCGCATGCGTGACGCGGCCGGCATCGAGCAGGTCCGGCGGTGGTGGCGACGGTGGCCCGACGCCAACGTGGGCGTCGTCACCGGAGTGGTCTCCGGACTGGTGGTGCTCGACGTCGACCCCCGCCACGGCGGAGCAGACTCGCTGACCGTCCTGGAGGGCGTCCACGGTGCCGTGCCGCACACCGTCGAGTCGCTCACGGGGGGTGGCGGCCAGCACTTCTACTTTCGCCACCCCGGCACGGTCGTCCCATGTCGATCGGTCGGCCCCGGGCTCGACATCAAGGGTGACGGCGGGCTCGTGGTCAGCCCGCCCAGTGAGCACGTCTCTGGCCGCGTCTATGACTGGGAGTCAGGGTGCGCACCGGGCGAGGTTTCCTTGGCCGACCTGCCCTCGTGGCTCCAGGCCATGGCCCAGGATCCCTCCCCCTCCACTGCGGGAGCAGGCAGAGTGGCACACCAGGTGCCGGTGCGCACGAAGGGCGAGCGAGCCGAATTCGCGGCGTTGTGGGCGCTGGTCGGCGTCGAGCTTCGCTCCGGCGACCACAACTACCTGTGCCCGTTTCATCCCGACCACCACCCCTCACTCCACATCGATGCCGAAGGGTGCCGCTTCTACTGCTTCGGGTGCGGGCGTGGCGGCGGGAGCGGCCGCCTGCACCGGCTCGTGAACGCGCCACGCCGACCGACACCGACGCGTGACGGAGCCGCGAGCCTTCCCGTTCTGCAGCCCACGACCACCGTAACCTTGCCGGGCACCGCCGAGGTCCGCGTCGTGGGGGACTCTGCCTACCAGGACGTGCTCCTCGAGCTCACCGATGGCCGTCGCTACTACGGCGGTGCGCGGATGGAGACAGTTGCCCACCTCGTCCCCGAGCCGGGCAACGGTGCCGACCCCGGGGCCATCGCCGTGACGATCGACGGACGCACTGTGGGATACCTGTCGCGCCCCGACGCTGCACGCCATGGCGCCGCGATCGCCGCCGCCATCGAACGCTCAGGCGAAGCGAGCTGCATCGCCGTGATCGTCGGCGGGTGGGAGCGCTATCACGGGGACGTCGGGTTGTTCGGCGTGCGCCTCCGGCTCGGCGCCCCCTCACCGGATGGCGAGCCACGCCATGACGAGCCACCGCGGCGGTGACCTTCGCCCCGACGCTCCGTTCGCCATCTCGTGGCGCTGCTCCGTGAGCCCGCGCTCCGAGCCTCTCGATCGATCGGGCACATGGCAGCTCGCTGTCCCCGGCCATCTACGCCTCGCTGCTGGCCCGGTGCGGGGACCCCGAACGGGCACTCGAGCTCTTCCGCCTGGCCGCCCGCCTCGACCTGGACGACTTCACCGGCACGATGGCGGACGGGCTACATCTGGCTACGCTGGGAGGGTTGTGCCAAGCCCTCGCGTTGGGCTTCCTCGGCTTGTACGAAGAGGATGGTGCTCTCGCCATCAGGCCCAGCCTCCCCAGGGCCTCGACCGCACTCAGCCTCAGGCTTCGCTTCGGTGGCCAACCCGTCGGTGTTCGCGTCGAGCACGGCCGGGTCACTATCACCAGTATTGCCCCTCCTTCGTTCACGTCGCAGGTCAGGCGCCGGCGTGGTGCGAGCCCACCGGCACCACCATCCCTCTGGCGCCACCCCTCACTGGCAGGAGATTGCCATGAGCATCATCCTCGCAGCGCTCGACTCCTCCGCTGCCGCCCGGCCGGTGCTCGAAGGCCCGGTGGATCCATCCCTTATCGCCGCCATGGCCGCCCCGGGGGTCATCGCCGCTGTCTTCGGCGCCCGCGCAACGCCCAGCGGTCGGCGACCAGTCGGGCGCACGGCGCGGGCATCCTCGAGCAGACGGACAAGCCGGTGGTGGTCATGGCCCCTGAGGCCATCTCCCCCGGTGTCATTCGGCGCCTGTTGCTGCCTCTCGAGGGCACGGAAATGTCCTCTCAGCCGGTGCTCGCGCGACTGTTGCCGCTGTTGGTGGCCGACATCGAGCTTGTGGTGCTCCACGTATTCACTGACGCGACACTGCCGGTCATGTTGGACCGCCTGGGCGCGACCTGGAGATCTCGGGAAGGGAGTTCCACACCCGCCACTGCCCCCCTGCGAACCAGGTCGAGCTGCGAACAGGCTCGGTCGCCACATGGGTGGCTGAGGTGTCCGAAGAGCACCGCGCCGACCTGATCGTATTGAGCTGGTCTCAGGACACCTCCCCCGAGCGGGCCCGGGTTGTCAGGGAAGTGCTCGGTGCCTCGGTGCTGCCCGTCCTGCTGCTCCCGAACACGCCCCTCGACATCAACGAAACCGTTGTGGTCTCCTCCTCCCAGGAAGGCACTCGTCGGTGACAGCCGAGCGCGAAGCAGCGCTCGAAAGGACGATCGCCGGCAGGCGCACTTTGCGCGTTTCCGTAGCTCAGCGGCGGTGATACGAGACAAATGGTCTTCGATCCAGGGAACCCCACTAGGCAAGATGCCATCAAGGCGAGTCGGGTGGCCGCCGGGTGAAAGGACCACCGGCGCTGCGGACCTGGTGATGACTCCTCTAGTCCATTTGGGTCCGGTGTCGGGGGATCGGGCCGCCCATTCCACACGCCGCTGGGATCCGATGAGGAACCAACCGGACCTCAGGGTGGGTGCCAGCTCACGGGAGGGTCGCCAGGTCAGCGACACCGCCAACTCATCGAGGGACCGGGCTCGGTGCCGCCCACGATGGCGTGGACCGAGCCACCACACGGACGGGCCCACCTGCCCAGAATCACCAGGGTTGAGAACTGCCTCGGAATCGACCAAGCACCTGGCGGACATCCTGGACGAACCGACTTGGACCTAGCACCAAAGCGCCAACGGCCCTCCGGGTGGGATTGAGCTCAACGTTGAAGATGAGAGCGCGCTGGAGTTCTTCCACGCTGCAGCCAGTGTGATCGGCCGTCGTCATCAGTTCCTGGGCCAAGAGGTCCAACGCACCCTGCCACAGCACGGTCATGGGGTCCAGGCATGGCCCAGCCTGCTCCCTTTCGGCTTGTGCCATCAACGAGTCAGCGGGAACGTGTGCCAACGCACTCAGCCATGCCCATTCGGGGACCGGCCACCCTTTGGCCTGCAGTACCCAGGGATACCGACCGAGGAGGAAGCTTTCGCAGTCACGGACCAGCTGGCGCGCTTGGGTCTCGACGCGGCGGTTGTTCGACCTGTGTGACGGCGACCACATGGGCTCTTCCTTCGTCGCTTTCCAACTTCGCCATCTTTGCGTCGGGAGGCGTTGGTCGGAAGTGCCGAAAGTCCCGAAGCGGTCAGGCCTCGAGGCGACGATCCGAGACCGCAGACCGATGCCTCTCGCAATCGACCGCCACGCAGTGACCTTTGGCCCTATGCCCCGGGGTCAGGACCGGCCACGATGACATACGCGACCAGAACCCGCTGAGCGAGGAGTTCGGGGCGAGCGGGGGTTGGCAACGGAGCGATGAGGAGGACCCTGTGATAAGTGTGCATGGAACATCCCCGACCGGTAGCCAGGAAGAACGGTATGCCGTCGCAGTGGCCGTGGGGGTCGATGACACCGGGCGGCGGCTCGAGCGACTTGCGCCATTGGTCCACGACCTCATCGCCTGGGAGCTCGTCTACCGATCCGATGCCGGCACGTTCGTGCTTCGAGAAGACGTCCAGCAGCGTCTGGACGAGATGTCGGCAGTGTCGCCGCCTACCGCGCAGGTGTACGTGGGGCGGAAGTGCGAAGACTGCGGGTTGGTGGGCGTGACGCGATTGGTCGACGGGTCTCGGATTTGTGCGACTTGCAGCGGGTCCGCCAGCGCAGCCCCGCGGCCTCTGCCACCGGTGCCGACTGCTGCGTCAGGTGGGCGTGGGCAACAGGAGCCCCATTCCCGTTGGCGGCGAAAGGCCAGCTGACCGATCACGTTCGCGGTCACGCCGAGCGCCATGTGGGGAGAACCTCCTCCGCTCGTGCACTGGCCTCCATCAGCGTCGTCTTCGAGGTAGCGATGGCTGTCGCCAACACCCGGGCGAAGAAGAGCACGGAGATGTGCGTTTTGACGAGGGTGGCCGAACGGTCATCGGCGAAGCTCTGGCTCCCGTCACCCGGGAAGTTCGGCACTGGCCACGATTTTCGGTGCCTGGTCGGACCGGGACTCGACGCCATTGCCCCGAAGGGACAGCGGACGGTTGGCCGTTGCCCCGTCCCACACGAGTCGACCACCTGACGACTGGATCAGCCGTTGAAGGCCTGTCAGCGCGCCGGCGCCACCCTCATCGGGCACGCACAGCGTGGGGGTGATCAGGTCGAAGTCGAGGCTGCCGTCAGCGATCAACTCTGCAACCACCGAGATCAGATTGTCGGCGGTCGCACTATCGAGGGTGCCCGCCAACCGGATGGTGACGGAAACGCGCTCGACGTCGATCCATATCTCGAGCGCCACGTCCCGTCTCCACGCCGCGTCACGCCCGTACTGTAGGTTGCGATCGGACACATGCTCAGCGTGCGACGACCAAGCGGGTCCGCTCGCCAGGCCGCAGCCCGACCACCTGCTCAAACAACTCACTCCGTCCGCCATTCCAGCACCTCCTGAGTGTGAAAAGAGATGGTCCGTGGTTACGGTCTATGGCCAGCCGTGTCCGACGCTCGGTGACGGATCACCGGACGCCTCGACTTTCATGTCCTGGCAATGGGTACCTTGGCCGACGTCACCTCGGACTTCTCCGGGCACGGTATCCGGACCTCCAGGATCCCGTTGCTGTAGGTGGCCTTCACGTCCTTCGCCGTCGCACCCTGGGGCAGAGCGATCTCACGGTCGAACTCTCCGTAGCGGAACTCCGAGCGGTATCCCTGCTTGTCCTTGTGCTCGGTCTTCTGCTCGCGATGCCCGTGGATGCGCACGACGTCGCCGACAGTGGTGACCTCCACGTCCTTGTCCGGGTCGATGTCGGGCAGTTCTGCCCGCACCACCAGCGTGTCATCGTCATGGAACTCCTCCACCCGGAGCCACTCCTGACCGCCCTCGAACTCGAAGAGCCGTCGCCACCGCTCGGGCCATCCCAAGGTGGGCCATTCGGCCACATGTGTATCCCGATGCACCAATGCCATAGTCTCCTCGATTCCTGTTTTGGTCACTGACTAATGACGCCCCCCTCGATGTCATTATCCAGCTTCGACCCCCTCGGGACCAGGGCCAAACGTCACATCAGAGCTATGGCCGACCAAGTACCGTCCGGTGCCGATTGCGCTGACTCAGAGCTGGCAGGAGACAGATCCTTATCGAACCGTTGCTGACACCTTCGCCAGGGATCGCGTTCAGGAGGCAGGTCTAGGACCTGCGGCAAGCTCACTTCGAATGTCGAGGGGCTCGAAGTGATTGCGGATTGACGCGGCCAGGGCAGGTCGGGCACTTCCTCGCTGCCGTCGACGGTCCCGACGAGGTGCACAAGATGGCCATCGCTCGCCGCGAGCTTCGCCGGTTCGAAGTCGACCGGTCCAACTGACCGCTTCAGGCCTCGGCGCAGGCGACAAGACCGCCGTCCCGTAGGCCAGGATCTCCGACATGTCGTTGCCAATCTCAGATGAGTCGAAGCGCACACCCGCAACAGCGTTCGCTCCCATTGCCTGTGGGTGCTCGATCGGGCGAGGAGATCGCCCACAACCTGGGTGGGTTCGCCACCGCGTGGGCCGAAGGAAGGTCGAGCGGTTCTTCGGCTCCGCCACGTGGCCGACCGGGTGTTTATCCCTCGCCCGTTTAAGCGTATCTACGTCGAGGCATCGCATGGCGTCCCATCCCTTCAGGGAAGCCATATCGCTTATTTCGATCCTGCGGACATCAAATACCTGTAGCTGACGGCCCACGTCCGACTGGAACGGTGGATCATCCGTTCCGGTTGGTTTCTCGTTACGTGTTCCGGAACGGTGGAACCCGTCACCATGGCACCGAATGGTTGGGATCGCTGGGCGGCCTCGCAGCACATACAGCGGATCGTCCCCAAGCCCGACAAAACGTGCCCACTCGGCTATCTGGCAACGTTTCTGGCGTCCTCGCTCAGCCATGTGCAGTTGACCACGCAGACATATAGGCTGGACCGCTAAACCATGAGCGAAACATTTCGAGCCATCGTGGCCACCGAGACCGACGGGACCGTTACCGGCCGCCTCACCACCTTGAGTGACACCGACCTCCCCAAGGGCGATGTAGTGGTGGACGTGGCGTATTCCAGCCTCAACTACAAAGACGGGCTCTCGGTGACGGGACGAGGCCGCGTCGCTCGGCGATTTCCCATGGTGTGTGGAGTGGACCTGGTGGGATCAGTCCGCCAGTCTGACTCGCCGGAATTCAAGGAGGGCCAGTCGGTGCTGGTCACCGGCTACGGATTGTCCGAGACCCACCCAGGGGGCTTCACCCAACGCCAGCGACTCCGCTCGGAATGGCTGGTCGCTCTTCCCTCCGGGCTCAGCCCCGTCCAGGCCATGGCCATCGGGACGGCAGGGTTCACGTCCATGCTGTGCGTCATGGCCCTGGAGGATGTCGGCATTGGGCCGGACGGGCCGGGAGGGTCTGAGATCTTGGTTACGGGGGCGGCCGGGGGGGTGGGAAGTGTGGCAGTGGCCATACTGGCTCATCTGGGCTACACCGTGGCCGCCTCCAGCGGGCGACCCGAGACGTACGACTACCTGCGAAGCCTCGGGGCTAAGTCCATCGTGGCCCGCTCGGAGTTGTCGGGGGGACCTTCGCGTCCCTTGGACACCCAGCGCTGGCGGGGTGCGATCGACACCGTGGGGAGCGCCACCCTGGCCAGCGTCCTCAGCCAGATCAGCTATGGCGGGGCGGTGGCCGCCTGTGGACTGGCCGGGGGGAACGACCTGCCCGCCAGCGTCCTACCCTTCATTTTGCGGGCTATCAAACTGGTGGGGGTGGAGTCGGTGCAGACGCCCATGGCCCAGCGCCTTCTGGCCTGGGAACGCCTGAGCGGCGATCTTCCCCTCGAAAGCTTGGAGGCCATGACCACCATCGAGCCCTTGGGGCGGGTCCCGGAGCTGGCGGCCGACATCCTGGCCGGTCGCACACGGGGCCGGGTGGTCATCGACGTCAACGCTTAGGGAACAGGCTCGGCCCCAACCGCTCGGACAGACAGTAGGTGCCTCTTGGGGCAAGACGTAGGACACGCCAGGGCTCGCCCACCGGCTTCCCGCCCGCGAGGAGCGTCGATGGGTTCCTGGCCACCGGCGGCCGGCGTCAGGCAGTGGTCACGTACCCGGCTGGCGGGATGGTCCCCGGGCCGGTCGACAGGCACCCGGCCTGCAGCGCCGGGTCCGGCCCGGCGGCCAGCTTGGGTGGCGTGAGGAAGGCCGGCGGAGCGGTCAGGTCCACGCTGTCGAGCAGGTCGTCGGCCGCCGCGTCCCGGTTGGTGAGGACGGGGAGGTTCCACTTGGTCTCGACCAGCTTCAGGAACGAGGTGTGGTCGTGGACCACGTGGGACACGTAGTCCTTCTTGGCATACGGCGAGACCACCCCGGCGGGGACCCGGAACCCGTAGCGGTCGAACGAGCCCGGCCGGTCCCCCGGCGACAGGGTGGGCGGGACGGCATCGGGCACCGGCGCCGACGGCGGGGCCACGTGGTCGAAGTACCCGCCGGACTCGTCGTAGGTCCAGACCAGCAAGGTGTGGGGCCACTGGGGCGAGTGCATGACGGCGTTAACCACCTTGGCCAGGAACTGGTCCCCGTACTGGACGTCCTGGGGGTCCTCCTGGGACTGGGTGTCGAAGTCGGGGTCGACCATACTCACCGACGGGAGCGTGCCGGCGGCCGCGTCGGAGTAGAACTGGTCGATCTTGGTGAGGTGCGAGGAGAACCCCGGCAAGGAGGCCTGGTACGGCCAGATGAGGGCCGACGGCAGCGAGGCGTAGTAATTCTTCCACGTGATCCCGTGGGCGCTCAGGGCCTGGAAGATGGTGCCGTTGGGTGGCGCGGCCGACGGGAACGTGTCGCCCAGCAGACCGAGCGACGTACCCGCCATGAGGAACCGCCGATTCGGGTAGGTCTGGGCACCGACCGAGCAGAAGTAGCGGTCGCACACCGGGAACGTCGCGGCAAGCGAGTTGACGAACGGCAGGACGTCGGGCGCGTGGTACCCCATGGCGACCGGGCCGCTCTCGCTATTGGCGAACCCGTCCATCCGTCCGCCGTTCAGGGAGTCCCAGTACGCGTTCCACGTGTTGTAGGGATGCGCCGACTGCTGGCAGGGGTTGGGCATCGGAAACGCACGGAGCACCGAGTCGGTCCCTCCCGGGGGCGGGACGGAGGCACCGGCGGACCACGGGTTGGTGGCCGTGGGCTTGTCGCGCTTGTCGAGGGTGAAGCCGTCGCCCCGGCCCCGCTGCATCCCGAGCACGTTGTCGTAGCCGTGGTTCTCCATCATCACGACCACGATGTTCCTGATCTGCGGGAGCTGGTCTGTGCCGGCCGCGGCGGCCGGATTGGGCAGGTCCCCCGGCACCAGTTTCCGGGTCGGGCTCACCGGTGCCTTGGTCGTGGTCGTGGTCCTCGAGGACGACGACGACGAGCAGGCGGCGAGCCCGAGAGCGGCCGCCCCGGACAACGCCCCCCCGAGGAGGGCTCGCCGGGACAGGGCGGGAGGCTCAGGCATGCCCGAACAGTAGCGACCCGATCGACGGCCGACAACCGATCCTCTCGACCCTCCTCTCGACTGCTCCCACCGACGACTCGGGCATCGGTGAGTAGCGTGCCGGCCATGGAGTTCTCCGAAGCCGTCCGGCGGCGGCGCATGACGCGGAACTTCAACGACGCCACGCTGATCGGTTCGGACGGGCAGACCTATACCGCTGACTTCGACACCCTGGCC
>Ga0097691_1001558_pt1 | contig 16615 bp, 12 predicted proteins | sample NGESurdeep072012_8_FD_72858 | JGI IMG/M metagenome (GOLD analysis project Ga0097691, IMG submission 72858) | Arctic peat soil microbial communities from Barrow, Alaska - NGEE Surface sample 210-1 deep-072012 | ecosystem: Environmental > Terrestrial > Soil > Wetlands > Peat ... | reverse complement strand
TGGGGAATGGTTTCGCCTTGAATAGCGCGGCGTCTAATTTGGTCGATTTGGCGTTCGGCATGCAGGCTAAAGGTGCGCAGGTCAGCGAGTAGTACTTCCGGTATTTGAAAGTCGTTTTTTAAAGTCAAAATACTGGTCTTAGTGCGCTCAAGATAGAACCCTGCTAAATCAATGTAGTCCTGGTAGGCTTGTTTGATCTCAAGTTCTTTGGCGGCCTTGATATCTTCATTTTTGGACGTAGAATGTTTGAGCTTTTGCAGCTTGCGATACAGGCCTTTGAATTTAGACAGGTTGTGCTTATGCAGCCGCCATTCAGGCAAGGCATGTTGCAAGCTCCATTTGACACAGATACGAATCAATATCCGTGTTGCGTCATGCAGTAAACTGGTATCGGTTGGAAAATGCACATTGGTTTTTAACACAAAAGAATCGCAACGCCCTCTGATCAGCGCATGAATATCAAGATCCAGCAATTGATAACCGGATCGAATGACTTCAACACTGATACGCTCCATGATCGCAGGCGTGAACAGTTTGATATTGTCTTTCAAGGTTTGCAGGCGATAGCGTTTGTCGCTATCGAAACAACCAAGTCCCAGCATTTCACGTAGGGTATTATGCTGATTGGCCAACTCCAGAATGCGATCATAGTCCGTATTCAGTCCTACGCGCAGCGATCCTAAAACCAAAATCGACCATTGATCCATGCCCGGACGACCTTTGTTGATTGAAACGATCTTTGTTCCCTCGTCGTCCATTTTAGTGGGCGCCACTTCCTCCAGTATTTTAAAAACAGCATCTCTTAATGGCTGGGTCGTAAAAATGTGCTGCAAGCCAAGCAAGATGACCGGAATGTCATCACGCGAAGAGACATCTATTTTGATGTCGGCAATATCGCGTTGACCGATGCTCATTTGTGGAGGGAATACATTTCTCATAGGAAGTTTTCCAACGAGAATTTGAAATGTGAGGCGATTACCAGGGGGGTAGATTTTGCCAACCCCTTTTCGGTGAAAATAAAAAACATAATTATCAGTAAGTTACTTGAATTAAGCATTTTCTACGCCAATCGGATATTAATTGATTTTCAAAAGCTTATAATATCACAATCGAGGTAGAACAGCAGCAATTCAGAGCGAGCTAGTACTCAGGACAAATCAATCAGTTGCTGAGCATTAAAATTTAATTTTTCCGGCTGTTTTAATGAATAATGAGCGATTTTCCATTAATTTCACGCTTAAAAACTATACTAACAATGAAAAAACGCGCAAACCAAACCGAATGCTCACACCCAACGCCGGGCGAAAAAAGCTAAACAACGCGAGGCGTTAGTCAGAACACAGACAGTCGCTAGCCAGCAGCAAAAGAAAAAGGAACTTGTGCATGAAATGTACCGTACTATTCGCCTTCACTTTCCGGAGCTATTTGACTGGATGCGGGAGGTGGACGATTGCCGCAAAAAAGCATCTGATTATGAACTATCCGTCCACCTGACCGCCTGCTTGGCGATGTTCCTGTTCAAGGCTGGTTCCCGTAACCAGTACAACCAGCACCGTGAGGATATACAGTTCCAGAAGAACTATAAACGCCTGTTTGGTTTTGCTATGCCGCATGGTGACTCTGTCCAGAATGTCATGGCCTTGTTGGATGTGACCCAAATCGAACAACTGAAGCAACAAATGGTTCAGGTTCTAATTCAACGCAAGACCTTCCATAGCAGTCGCTACCGTGGGCATTGGTTTCGGATTGCGGTCGATGCTAGCGGGATGGGGAGTTACGATCATCAACGCGATGAACAATGTCTGCACCGTACGTCAAAAAAGGGTAAAACCACCTACTTTCATTTAGTCCTGGAAGCGAGACTGGTCACTCCGAATGGATTCAGCGTTTCTATCGCCACCGAGTGGATTGAAAACCCTGAGGACGGTGAGTATGACAAACAAGATTGTGAGCGTAAGGGATTCACCCGTCTGGCAGCCACGCTGAAGAAAGTTTATCCCCGTCTGCCTATCGTGATACTCGCGGACGGCTTGTATCCTTATGAAGGTTTTTTTGCCATTTGCAAGGCCAACCAATGGCCTTACTGCGTGACCTTTAAGGATGGCAATCTACCTACCGTTTGGGAGGAAGTCATGGAATTTCAACCACTGCAAAGGCAGAACACCTGGCAGGAAGTATGCCATCGGCCCGATGGCACAACCGTGGAACAAGTGTTCCAATGGGTGACGGGGGTGACTTATAAAGGACATGGGTTAAACTGGCTGGCGTGTACTGAAACCATCAGGTCCACAAAATCGGAGGCCTCAGAAGAGCAGCCAAAAATCACCTCTTTTGTGCATATCACTGACCTATCAATCAATGCCCGTAACATTGCCGACACCAGTAAAACCGGGCGCTTGAGATGGAAGATTGAGAATGAAGGCTTCAATACACTCAAAAATGGGGGGTATGGCATGGAGCATCAATATGCACGAAAAAGTTACACAGCGCTTAAAAATTACTTCCAATTCATGCAGATGGCACACATCATCCATCAGTTAATGACACTGAACACCCGTTTTCAGGAAGACTTCATGAAAGCTAAAAACCATCCCACACTGAAAAACCTTTGGCTTGATCTGGTTGCCGTCATGCAATGGCTTGAACTGGATGAGCAGGATCTAGAGTGTATTAATTGCACACGTCGACAGTTTCGGTTTGCCACTTAATGAATGAAGGGGATTCCTCACCGCAAGTAATGAGTTAACCCTCACAAGTTGCCAGGAGGCTAACACACAGTTTACCCACTTTGATAGCTAAGCACTGCTGACTCTAGCCAAGGAGAGGCGAGCGTGTGTTCGGAATAAAAAGGCAGGGGTTCACTTTGCTGGATTTTTATAACGCTCTGAATTGCTGCAATTCATGCAGATGGCACACATCATCCATCAATTGATGACATTGAACACCCGCTTTCAGGAATGCTTCATGAAGGCTAAAAACCATCCAACATTGAAAAACCTTTGGCTCGATCTTGTTGCCGTCATGCAATGGGCTGAATTGGATGAGCAGGAACTGGAGCGTATTGATAGCACACGCCGACAGTTTCGATTTGCCACTTGACCAATGAAGGGGATTCCTCACCCCCAATAGTGAGTTAACCCCACAAGCTTTCAGGAGACTACACAGTTTACCCACCTTGATAACGAAACACTGCGGACTCTAGCCAGAAAGGAGAGGGAGGCGTGTGTTCGGCATAAAAAGGTAAGTGTCCTTTCTGTTGGATTTTCATAATGCTCTGAATTGCTGTGTTTTTCGAGCAAAGTGTTTATTGCCAGCTCTGACGCATGAAATAAAAAACACCCAAAAAGCAATCGCATGCTTCGTATATAATACTTTTTTGGTCGCACTTTGTGACCGTTTTCATCAAAGAAGAACCATGAGCAAACCTAGCAAACGCCCCAACCGGGAAGAGCGCAAAGCGAATAAAAAAAAGTCTTAGCCGCGCAAAAAGCCTTGCGGGAGCAACGGAAAAAAGACGGCACCTATCAGGTGCAAAGCGGCGTTTCCAATACGACCAGTGCCTTTAAGACGGTGGAAGAGGAACGTCAAGGCCGCGAAGAGGCCGTGGCGGCTCAGATTCAGGTCTATCGTGTGATGCTGCCGACTTGGCTAAAACAATTGTCCACATTAAACGATCCTCGCCAAGCGAAAAAGGTAAAGCATAAGCTTGCCGTCGTGTTGCTGTTTGGCCTACTGAGTTTTGTTTTTCAAATGAGTTCCAGGCGACAGGCGAATGCTCAAATGAGCAAGCCCTGTTTTCGTGAGACCTTGCAGAACCTGTTTCCCGAGTTAGAATCCATGCCGCATGCCGACACCTTAAACCGTGTTCTGGAAAAACTGGATGCCGACGCTTTGCCATCGGCACACCTGGCGTTGATAAAAAGCTTCATACGTAGCAACAAATTCTCTAAATATTTAATTCAAAACAGCTACCCGATCGCCATTGATGGTACGCAAAAATTAGTACGTGACGGATACTGGTGGCCGGACGAATGGTTGGGGCGTTCTGGCGAAGCCGGAGGAACGGCATGGGAGCAACAGTATGTCTATGTTTTGGAAGCCAACCTTGTTTTTCATAACGGCATGACACTGCCCTTATTTTCCGAGTTTCTCAGTCACGCCGAAGGCGATCCAGACGATGCCAAGCAAGACTGCGAGTTAAAAGCATTCAAGCGCTTGGCCGCCAAAATAAAGCAAGAATTTCCGCGATTACCCATCCTGATTTTGCTCGATGGACTCTATCCTAACGGCCCGGTTTTTGACCTCTGCTTGCAGCATGACTGGGATTACATGATTGTTTTAAAGGATAAATGTCTAGCGTCCGTTTGGGAAGAATTCAACGCGCTGAAAAATCCTGACCAAGACTCCTATCAGCGTAATTGGCGTGGGCGCCAGCAAAAAATAAGCTGGGTCAATGCTATTTCCTATGCGTTTAAAGGGATCGATGGAAAGCAACAGGTGCTTGATGTTCATGTGGTTGTTTGCGATGAAGAGTGGCAAGAGGTTAACGCCGATACAGCGGAGATCCAAACAAAAAACAGCCGTCATGCCTGGATTTCCGGTCAGCCGCTCACTGCACAAAACGTGCATGAACGTTGCAACCTGGGGGCGCGCTTTCGCTGGGGGATAGAGGACAGTAATCACACCGAAAAACGCCGTGGCTATTGTTACGAACATCTCTTTTCTCATAACTGGCAAGCGATGTGCGGTTTTCACCATCTGATGCGCCTGGCCCATCTGATACATGCCATCACCTTCGCCACTCGGTGCGTGGCTAAACTCGTTCGAAAAGTGGGGCTTCGCGAGTTCCTCACTTTCGTCAAAGAAACGCTCACGGGGCCGTGGCTTTATAAAGATTGGGTAGCTCAGCTTTTGGCAGAGCCTTTTCAATGGCAGCTTGAATAGTTTTTTCGGTGTGCCCGGTTTTTTTAACGGGGTAGCAAAAAAGCCCTCTTCAGACAGATGCGCCTCGCGTTTATGTAAATCACTCCAAAAGGACATATTTTTTCGCATCGTCTCCGTATCATGCGTGAAGTTGAGTACTCGTCAGTAGCAAGTTCCACCTGTTAATAAAGAGAGGCACAACTTTCCCTGCCTAACTAAATGGCCACTGAAATATACCTGAAGATTGTTGAAAAATTAATGCATTTAGAGGTGACTCAATTTAATCATCGTCTATTTCATCAGAAACCGTCATCAAATAGAAGCGGATTTGTTGAATGATGCCATTTTGCCCAAGTCGAAAGAATTGCATGATGAACAACTGAGCGATAATTTGTTTAACTGTTTTTTCTGACGGCAAGTCACGCGATTGGGTGCGAAGATAGAGCCGATGTTCAGCCCAAACCGTATCTTGAAAATTGAGCGCGATGAATTGCAATAACCCCACTGCGATTGACGCACACAGCACGAAGGTTTCATAGGCTTGCCAACACGCCTGAATGGTGTTGGTGTGATTGGGTTGTGGCGCCTTTAAGTCGCGATTAGGAAAGGGTCGTCTGGAATGTTTCGGCAGGTTTTTAGTCCAGAAACGAAACTTAAAGGCACCGATTACCTGCTTTAAAACCGAGAACAGGATTTCAATGCGCGTTCTCGCACAATAGAGTTCAATGGCATTAACCGCCAAAATCTCCAGGTCAGAACTCATCAAAATAATAGGCCCTTTTGAGGTGACGGCTAAAACAAATAATACGTAGTCAGCGATAGGCCGCCACAATAACTTCAGGGTCATGACCTGAATCGTTTCGGTTTTGCCGTACACTTGACAGGTGACCGTCTCAAACAAATGGGGATGATCAAAACATTCCTGAAGATGGACTTTTTCGCCATAGAATGCTTGACGACCGGGTCGGCCTGCTGGTTTGGGTGGGGCAGAAAAATAGCCAACCGTGTTATTTTTGGCTTTGGTTAAGATTTCAAGCCACGGTTTCTTATACTCAATTGAATAATAGTTGCGTGCTCGAAACACGCTACCGGCTGAAAAAAACGCATCGAGCACCAGGTAACACAGACACTGATGAGACGTTGCAAAATCCACCGCCATCGCCACCATTCGCTCGGTTGACTTGACTTGCGACTGGCTTCCAGACGCTTCCGCTAAACCTAAATGGGTGAATCCCTGATGGATTTGTAATTGTAACGGACAACAAAAACAGGCCGATAAAGTGCCGGTCAAGAGACCAAGTGCGCCCCAACATTGGCCGCGAAAATAGGAGGGTTTACTCTGCGTTTCTGAGGCCTCATGCATCGACACGACACCGGGCATCTTTCGTCCATCTTTAACGACGTTGGTATGGTCGCCTAACAGCACCGTCCGCTCAGCCACTTTAACGCCTTTGTCCTGGTTCACAACAAAGTTTTGCCAAGCGCTTAGCAAGGCATCATAACGATAGGCTTTCGATCTAAAAAAAATGGAGCAGGCGGTTATAACCGGCTTCATCCAATAACCAGAAACGACACAGCGAGGTGACGCCTATCATTTCGCCAGCACCCATGAAACCCATCACGATGGCACAAAACATCAGCCAACTGCTAGATCTCGAAAAAACGGATTGGAAACTTTCTAGTGCATGGTCAATATAATTTTGCATCGATTTTTCTCCTTTAACCCATATTTAACACCATCCCCCTAAATTTAGCCAAAAACAAGCTGAGAGTCTTATGTAAGTCATTGATTTTCGCTTTTTGCAACTGAGTTTCGGTGTTGTTGGCATTTTGTAGGGCCATAATAGTTCTTGCGCCCTATTGCGGATTTTTCCAGACTGCGCTATTTTTTGCGTCATGTATATCCGTCGAACTCATACCAACAACTCGTCCACGGGCGAACGTTATTACACCTATCGTTTAGTGGCTAGCCAACGTGTGGATGGAAAACCGCGTCAGATGACCCTCTTGAATCTGGGTAGGCATTTCGCTGTTGAACAGGATTTGTGGGCTTCGCTGTGCGTGAGAATTGAGCAATTGCTGAGCCACCAAGCGGAGTTATTGCCTATCGAATTGCCGGCAGCTGTTGAAAAGGCGGCGCAACGCATTGCCGCTCAGCTCATAGAGCAACGGGCGGTCGTCATCAAAACACCGATAGCGGATGAAGGTCATTCACCCCCTGCTGAGTCATCGGTCGCGCCTGTAGAATCTGTAGAGACTGCGCCAGCTGATCTGCAAGCCGTCGATGTGAACTCACTGGAATTGACCCGGCCCAGAACCGTAGGCGTGGAACAGTTAGGACTTTGGGCCATGCAACAACTGAATTTCCTCGAACTACTGACCCACCTGGGCATCAACGGCGCACAAATAGCTGCGATAGTGGGTTCCATTATCGGTCGTATGGCCGGTGTGGGTTCGGAGTTAGCCACCCACAACTGGCTGATGAAGCAAAGCGCCCTGGGTGAGTTACTGGAGGTTGACTATGAAAGCCTGCCCTTGATGACGATGTACCGGGCGGCCGATGCTTTGTGGAAACACAGCACCCAAATCGAGCAGACCTTATTCACGCGTATTACCGATTTGTTTGGCTTTTCGACCACCATCACCCTGTACGATCTCACCAATACCTATTTCGAAGGCGAAGTACCGCACAACACGAAAGCCCGGCATGGTCGCTCAAAAGAAAAACGCACGGATTGTCCGCTGGTGACGCTGGGTTTAGTCCTGGACGGCAGCGGTTTTGTGCGCCGTTCTCAGACCTTTGCCGGCAATGTCAGCGAAGCAGGTACTCTGGAGACCATGCTCCAAGACCTGAATGCCCCACAGGGCGCCTTGGTGGTGATGGATGCCGGTATTGCCACAGAGGCCAATATTCAATGGTTGCGCAAAACGGGCTATGGTTATCTGGTCGTCAGCCGTGAACGCTCACGTCAATTTAATGCGGATGCCGCTGTCTCGCTAGAAACCGCTGCCCAGGAAACGGTACGCTGCCAAAAAGTACTCGCCGAAGACGGGCAAGAAGTTCGGCTCTATTGCCATTCACCCGGCCGTGAACAAAAGGAACAGGCCATGGCGGAGCGCTTCGCCAGTCGTTTTGAAACCGAACTCAACACGTTGAACGCAGGACTGCAACGCCCCCGCACCGAAAAACGCCCGGATAAATTATGGGAACGGATAGGTCGTCTGAAAGAAAAGCAGCACGGCATCGGTCAGCATTATCAAATCGACTTGCAAACCGATGAGAGTGGCGAAAAAGCCCTAAGCATCACTTGGCAAAAACAAATTGTCCCGGGTTCTTATGTTGATCTCCCGGGTGTCTATTGTCTACGCAGCAACCAAACCCAATGGACCGAGGTAGAACTATGGCGCACCTATATGATGCTCACTGACCTCGAAGCCGTGTTTCGCTGCTTCAAAAGTGATCTGGGTCTTCGGCCTATCTTTCATAGTAAAGAAGAGCGGGCTGACAGTCACTTGTTCATCACCGTATTGGCCTATCAGTTTGTCCAACTTATTCGCCGCCGTCTAAAAGAGAGCGGCAGTGAGGTCAACGGCAGCTGGCGAACATTACAGGGAATTATGAGCACTCAATGCCGGGTAACCGCCAGTTTCCGTCGTGCCGATGGTAAAGCCTTGCATGTTCGCAAAGCCACCCGTGCGGAACCGGAGCAAATGGCTATTTATCGTGCGTTAAAAGTTAACCCAGCACCCGGAGGTATCAGCAAAACAATCGTCTAAAACACTGAGACTAGACTCTATTTTTCAAGGTGTAGTGCCACATGAAGATTTTTTATAGCACAAGATATTGTTTTTAAATAGATATTAATTGTATGTGTTAAATATGGGCTAACGATGCGGAAAAAGTTGAAGAAGGACTTGAAAACAGGGCAAAAGCGTTTGAACACCTAGCGGGCGAACAGGGCATTAGCGACAACAAAGACGTGATGAAAAAGTTCCGTAACCAAATAAAGCCGTTGGCGGTTTCGGTCAGCTTTTGGTGGCTTTGGGTCAGCGAAACCTTGCAAGGCTTTGCCGTTGATAAAGACTTGGAAGACTGGCTGACGACGACCTTGCTGCCCGTGGTTTATTGGCATCAGCACCTGCACCTTACCCAAAACAGTCAGTCCAGAGAAAACTATCGCAAAGCCTGGACGCAAGCCAGCCATACCCTGGAAGCACCCCCGTTCAGTGCCACGTTACCAGACAGTGAAATACAACGCTGGTTAACCTGGGCTGAGTGGATGGTACGACAATTCCACCGTAGCTCATCGGCAGTTGATGGACGTAATGGCTGTCTGGCGCAGCTGTACCATAATGGGCGTGGATTGACGCCGCAACGCCTGAGAGCCTTAACGGTGATTCATAATTACGGGCTCGAACATGAAGATGGCACAACGGCCGCGAGGCGCTTATTCGGAACCGAATTCCCGGAGCTGTTTTCCTGGTTACTTGAACAAATGGGAGATCTTCCACTTGCTCGAAAGAACCGACAACGTGTAATTCCTAACCCTTTGAAATTGCGAATTCAACTCATAAATGCAACACCCAGCAAATCATCGATATTAAGAGAAGCCATTTCACAAAATACTTCCCATGGTGTTTTGTAGTTTAATTTTTTTCTAGGTCTATGGTTAAGCCCTGCCAATGCTTTGTTAGCATCGTCTTGGGTTACCTGATCCAAGGGTTGATTCTTAGGGAAATATTGTCTCAGTAAGCCGTTATGATTTTCATTTAAGCCACGCTCCCAGGAATGATAGGGCTTAGCAAAATAGGTGTCACAAGCCAATGCTTTAGCGATGTCTACATGCCGACAAAACTCACGACCATTATCAAAAGTGATGGTGTGAACCCAGCTGGCAAAAGGTTTTAGGGCTTGAATAATAGCCTCTTTGGTCAACTCAGCTTCCTTACGAATAATAGGGATGACGAGATTCAATTTAGATACCCGTTCCGTTAAGGTAACCAAAACGCCTTGATGGCCTTTGCCTATAACGGTATCGGCCTCCCAATCACCCAAACGGGTCTTTTCATCCACTATACTTGGGCGTTCATCAATGTCCACACGGTAAGGGATGGTGCCTCGATAATCATTTTTACCATAACGCTTACGGTAAGGCTTGGCTTGATGCCTTAGGTGCTTGTATAACTCGCCTCCCGCAGCCTTATCAGTCAATAGGAAGCGATAGATGGTTTCATGGCTAACACTTGGTTTTTCAAGCCTTTTTAATCGCCCTGAGATCTGTTCTGGACTCCATTTTTCCTCGATATGTGACGTGATAACCCGTTTCATCGTCTCATCCAGTTTGATCGCTTTAGGCTTATCAATATGACGCCTCTGGGCTTTGATGTGTGCTTGCTGATAACGATACCCGCAGTTTCCCTTATTTCGACGCAGCTCTCTACTGATAGTGGATTTATGCCTACCCATATCTTTGGCTATCTCTCCAAGGGAAATATTTTTCTTATGCATTATGTAGATATGGTATCTTTCTTCTTGGGTTAGATGGTTGAATGTTCTCATTGGACACCTCTTTAGTTTTTTGTTTTGGTAGACGGAAACTATACCATCTAACCTTTTTAAGAGGTGTTGCATTTATTATATGAATTCAAGTATGTCAAACAGCGTGGAAAAATGGCCAGGGAATCAGGGAAAACAGCGTCGAAAACTGTCCACCCTGATATGTGTCATGATCCGGTATTTTGCCGGAGAAACCTTGGGTGTTATTTATGGATTTTATTGCCGAAATCAGAAGGCGTCATTTTATAAGCGGTGAGGACATCAGCTCCATCGCAAGATCATTAAACCTGTCTCGTACCACCGTTCGTAAACATTTACTCACGACTGAAGAACCCGTTTACCATCGAAAAATTCAAACCTTTCCAAAGCTGGGTGATTTTCAGGAGCGACTTGAGCAATGGCTGGAAATAGAATCTCGCCTCCCGAAAAAACAACGTAGAACCGCACAGCGTTTGTTTGAATGCCTACAGGAAGAAGGTTATCGGGGTGCCTATGACAGTGTGCAGCGCTATGTGAAGCATTGGAAACTCGAACAGAAGATGACGCCTGCCGTCACTAAGGCCTTTATTCCTTTGGCTTTTCCCCCGGGAGAAACATGCCAGTTTGATTGGAGCGAAGAATTTGTCGAGCTAGGCGGGATTGGCAGAAAGATCAAGGTTGCTCATTTTCGTCTTTCCTATAGTCGTAAAATGTTTGTAGTGGCCTATCCTTGTGAAACCCAGGAAATGGTTCTGGACGCCCACAATAAAGCCTTTGCCTTCTTTGGCGGCGTGCCTTTGCGAATGGTCTATGACAACCTGAAAACCGTCGTTGATACGGTTTTTGTGGGTAAGGAACGTAAGTTTAATCGTCGTTTTTTAACCTTGGCCAATCATTATTTATTTGAGCCGGTTGCCTGTACACCGGCTGCCGGCTGGGAGAAAGGCCAGGTTGAAAATCAGGTTGGCAATGTCCGTGAATGGTTATTTACCCCACGTGCTCGGTTTGCTGATTTTAATGAGTTGAATGCCTGGCTGGAAAAACGCTGTGAAGAGCTGGCCGGACGACAACATCCCAGCCAAAAGGCACGCACCATCGCTGAATGTTTTAATGACGAGCAACCCTTGTTGCGCCCAATAACGGCTCAGTTTGATGGTTACAAGGAGCACTTGTTACGTGTTTCCAGTACCTGTTTGATTCGACTGGATCGCAATAACTACAGTGCGCCCGCTGTTTGGGTCGGTAAAGTCATTTCTGTCAAAGTGACCGCTGATTGCCTGCGCCTGGTCGCCGATGGAGAAATCATTGCTGAGCATGTCCGTTGCTTTGGCCGTGATAAGTTCATCTTTAATCCTTGGCATTATCTGCCGGTATTAGAGCGAAAGCCAGGTGCGCTAAGGCATGGCATCCCCTTTCAAGACTGGGATTTGCCCCCGTCGATAAAAAAGGTTCGTGATCAGCTACTGAAACAGCCAAAAGGGGATAAAGCCTTTGTTGAAGTGCTGGTGATGGCTAAAGGCGCAGGATTGGAGACCATGGAAGCCGCCTGTGCCTTGACTCTTGAATCGGGGGTTATCAACGCCAGTGTCGTCATTAATGAGCTACGACGGTTACTTGAACCACCCCGCGTTAAATCACTAACGACTGTTGAAAGCTTGTCACTACACGTTGAGCCCGCTGCGGACTGTGGCCGTTACGATAGTTTGTTGAGTGGCCGTTATGTCCATTGATAATCTATCACAACTGAAAGCCCTGAAATTATTTGGTATGGCCACGGCATTGGCTGAGATACGGGCAGAAACCCCACGACTCACACTAACACCAGACGGTTGTTTAAACAGGCTCATTGATGCTGAACTAGCGGATAGACAAGCGCGTAGCCTACGCTATCAGCTTAGCGCAGCTAAATTTCCGATTCATCGGGATATGGTTGGCTTTGAGTGGCAGGAATCGCCGCTACCTCAAGCGCAAATACAGCAACTGGCTAATGCAGCCTTTATGGAGGAGGCTCATAATTTGATTTTTGTTGGTGGAACCGGCACAGGAAAAACCCATTTGGCTACCGCTATGGGAGTGGCTGCTATTCACAAAAGTAAACGTGTTCGTTTTTACAATGCTGTCGATCTGGTTAATGAACTGGAAAGGGAAAAACAGGCCGGTAAAACAGGGGGCATGGCACGCAAGCTGATACAAGTTGATGCTGTTATTGTCGATGAATTGGGTTATCTGCCGTTCCCTGAGTCGGGCGGTGCTTTGCTATTTCACTTAATCAGTCAGCTGTATGAAAAAACCTCGCTAATTATTACTACCAACCTGAACTTCGGTGAATGGGTACAAGTATTTGGCGATGCTAAAATGACTACGGCCTTGTTAGATCGGATCACTCACCACTGTGATATTTTGGAAACCGGTAATGATTCCTATCGACTTAAGCAGCGTAAAAAGGAGCTAAAAACGGCATAACCTTACTTTCTTGCTGGACATTATTCGACGCTGTTAGGTGGATACTTTTCAACGCTGATTGACACATCGATGCTGAAGCCTGAACCAATTCAAGTTCTAATGCATCTGGGGAGGTTTTAATGCCTGTTACCAAGAGGGCAATAGAGGGAATTTTTTTGATAATGGCGTAAACCAAATTCATCGTTAAAAAATACAGCGATAGCTTATAAAGTAAGCTGTCGCCATGCAGTTGATCTGCCTCTTTTTTAAGTATTGTTTGCAATGGGGCGGTTATGTTATTGAATACCGTTTCTGTAGTCATCTTTACGCTAAAATTTACAAGCGTAACTGATTTTTAAATATAGCAATATTTATGCCGAACGGTATTGGTACAGCACATTCTACCTGGTATGTGTCAAGAGCCTATTACCGACAAACAGTATCATTCGGTGGGACACCTGGTGAAGTTAAATCGAGCCCTCTACAATTAGCAGGAATTGTTGACAGCCGACGCTTTGTTTTTACCGCAGGTACCTTTAGCATTCTCGATTTTTTTGATAAAAACACCTATGCAGGGGATCTTCGCCAACAATTTTTAAATATGGCTTTTTTGACTAATGCCGCCTATGACTTTGCTGCCGATGCAAGGGGCTATACCTGGGGCTTGGTTGGCGAATATTATTTTGATGACTGGGCATTTCGACTTGCGCACATTGCTGGCCCCAAGGATCCTAACCAGTTACAACTAAATTTTTACATGCTCACGCATTATGGCGATCAGGCAGAACTGGAGCATAAACATGTTATTAAAGGGCAGCCGGGGGCAATAAGAATTCTGGGTTATAGAAACCATGAAAACATGGGGAGCTTTAGTGACGCTATTTCGGCATTCCAGGCCGATCCGGCAAAGAATGCGACGACTTGTCCTGGCTTTAATTATGGATCTGATAATTCTTCAGCCCCTGATCTTTGTTGGGCCAGAAAACCGAATGTAAAAATGGGCATCGGCGTAACCATAGAGCAGAGAATTACTGAAGATTTAGGCCTGTTTTTCAGAGGCATGTATTCAGATGGCAAAACTGAAGTGTATTCTTATACATCCGCCGATCGATCAATATCTTTTGGTGCGTTGATGAAGGGTTTCCGTTGGGGGCGGGAAAAAGATGCGATAGGTCTTGGCTATGCGCAGAGTTGGATTTCAAAACAACACGCCGCCTATCTGAATATGGGCGGCATTGACGGGTTTATCGGCGACGGCAAGATCAATGTCAAACCGGAGCAGGTTGTCGATATTTACTACCAATGGCATGTCGTCAAATCTGCCTGGCTATCTGTTGATTATCAACATTTAGCCAATCCCGCTTACAACGCAGATCGTGGCCCCGTAAATATCTATGGTGCCAGGGTGCATTTTGAATTTTAAAGAGTGCTTTTAACGAAACGTTTACACGCTTGCCAAGTTGCATAGTCCGTTACAGGGTACGTTTAAACAAACGACACAAAAGTCTCATAGAAATTCTTGATTAGCAAGATGGCGTTGATTAACAAAAAGAACGGTTTGTCCCGCACCCACCTTGTAGCCCTTGTTGTTCGTTGCCTGTAGAAGAAATGTCGATTCCAAAACGATCGGCAATATTTTATGTAACCTATTCGATATAAATAATATTTACTAATTCGTAAAATTCAAGTCGCTGCGATTGCCCCTGAATTGCAACACTGCACATACCTGCTTAGTTATATCCATACCTTCTGACAAACCAGGTTTTCACCAGTTGAGTGAGTATACAATAGCTGGATAAAATTAATGCCAACCAGAAAAAGTATTTGGTGGGTAGGGGGACAAATCCTAGCCCAGAGGCGATTGGCGAGAACGGCAGATAGATGGCAACGGCCATGATCGTGAGGGTGATCAGGAACATGGGTAAAGCCGGACGACTTTGCAAAAAGGGAATTTTTGCGGTACGGATGATGTAAACAATCAACGTCTGGGTCATCAGACTTTCCACGAACCAGCCTGTTTGAAACAGGGCTTGCTGATCGGCTGTATTGGCTTGAAAAACAAACCACATCAACGCGTAGGTTGTGTAGTCAAAAATTGAACTGATCGGCCCAATAAAAAGCATAAACTTCTGAATATCGCCTACCTGCCATTTTCGAGGTTTTGTCAGATATTCTTGGTCTACATGGTCAAATGGAATTCCCGTTTGGGAGAAATCGTAGAGCAGATTATTTAATAAGATTTGAACAGGCAGCATGGGCAAAAACGGCAACAATGCGCTAGCCCCCAAGACGCTAAACATATTGCCAAAGTTAGAACTGGTACCCATTTTGATGTATTTGACAATGTTGCCAAACGTTTTACGACCTTCAATGATGCCTGCTTCCAATACCAACAAGCTTTTTTCCAACAAAATGATGTCGGCAGATTCTTTGGCAATATCCACGGCAGTATCGACGGAAATGCCCACATCAGCTTCTCTCAATGCAGCGGCATCGTTGATACCATCCCCCATAAATCCCACAATGTGACCTTTATGACGCAGCACATGGATAATTCTGGATTTTTGCAGGGGCGATAATTTGGCAAAAATAGTGGTGGATTCAGCAACATCTGCGAGTTCTTCATCCGATAGGTTTTCAATTTCACTGCCCAACAAGGTATGCTGAACAATTAAACCGACATCCTTACAAGTCTTGCGGGCGATGATGGGGTTATCACCGGTCAACACTTTTACCTGAACCCCGCCATGATTGAGAGCGGCGATCGCAGGGGCTGCCGAATCTTTAGGAGGGTCGAGAAACGCAATAAAACCCATCAAAATTAAATTGTGTTCATCGGCAATGGAGTAACTGCGCTGGTCGAGGGGTAACTCTTTATAAGCCACTGCGATTACCCGTAGCCCGTCTTCGTTAAGCGCCTGATTTAACTGAGTGACTTGTTTCTGGATCGCTGCATCAACGGGTAAAATCTGGTCATTTACTTTGACTTGCGTACAGACCTGGAGAATTTCTTCAACAGCACCTTTGCAAATTAGCTCATGGTGGTGATTTTCTTCTTCAATCACAACGGACATGCGACGACGTACAAAATCGAATGGAATTTCATCAATTTTGCGAAACTTTTGTTCAAGTTTTAACGATTCGTGCAGTTCGATATGTTCCAGGACTGCCACATCCAGTAGATTCTTTAAGCCCGTCTGGTAGAAGCTATTGAGAAAAGCAAATTCCAGGACTTCTTCATTTTCTTCACCGTAAATATCCAGGTGCATTTCCAACACAATTCTATCCTGAGTGAGCGTGCCGGTTTTATCGGTACACAGGATGTCCATCGCCCCAAAGTTTTGAATGGCATCGATATTTTTGACAATCACCTTTTTGTCGGACATGGCGATCGCCCCACGGGCCAGGGTTGCCGTCACAATCATCGGCAACATCTCCGGGGTTAAACCCACTGCCACCGAGAGGGCAAAAAAGAATGCCTCCGTCCAGTTGCCTTTGATGAAACCGTTGATCAGAAAAACAACCGGCGCCATCACCAGCATGAAGCGCAGCAGCAGAAAGCTGACATCATTCACGCCCTTATCGAAACTGGTCAGCTGGCGCTGCCCTACGATGCTGGCAGCCAGCGATCCGAAGTAGGTCTTGTCTCCGGTGTGGATGACCACGGCCGTTGCGGAGCCGCTCTCCACGTTGGATCCCAGGAAGCAGATATTG
>Ga0097691_1001557_pt1 | contig 16631 bp, 10 predicted proteins | sample NGESurdeep072012_8_FD_72858 | JGI IMG/M metagenome (GOLD analysis project Ga0097691, IMG submission 72858) | Arctic peat soil microbial communities from Barrow, Alaska - NGEE Surface sample 210-1 deep-072012 | ecosystem: Environmental > Terrestrial > Soil > Wetlands > Peat ... | reverse complement strand
CCTTGACGCCGCCGGGATTCTCCCGGACGGCCGCCTTGAGAATCTCGAGCGAGCGGTCGCGCGAGCCGTCGTCCGCGAAGACGATCTCGTACGGCCGGCCGAGGCCGACGAGGGCGGGCAGGAGGCGCGGGAGAAGGAGCGGGAGGTTCGCCTCCTCGTTGAAAACGGGAACGACGACCGAGACCTTCCGGGGAACGCTCGGGACGCTCATTGCAGCGGCTGTCCCTTCTGGAGGAGCGAGAGCCCCTCCCTCACGACGGGCTGGTTCGGATTGACGGCGAGCGATTTTCGGAATGCGTCCTCGGCCCGCGATGCGTCTCCGAGGCACCAGTTCGTCAGCGCGAGGAGGTTCAGGTTCTCGAAATCCGGAGGCGTGCGGCCCGCCAGATCCACGAAGATCTTCTGCGCCGAGGCGCAGTCCTGAATCTCGAAGAGGGCCTTGCCGAGCGATGCGCGATAGCGATCCTCGCGCGGATACGCGGCCACGACCTTGCGCATGAAGGACGCGAGCTGCCGGCGCTGGTCGCGGCCCTTCGCGCCTTCCGTGTAGAGCTTCACGCGGCGGTCGATGGCCCCCTCGGGGTCGAAGTAGCCGTTCTGGAGCGCGTTCAGGAGCGCGTCGTCCGACTCGTCGTACTTGCCGGTCTGGTGCAGCGCCGTCGAAAGGTTGACCCACGCCTTCGCGGACTTGGGGTTCACCTCGAGCGCCTTGCGGTACCACGCCGCCGCCTCGGCCGGCTTTCCCCGTTCGCGCAGAAACGTTCCGACGTTCTGGAACGACCCGGCCGTCTCGGTTCCCGCGCGATTCGCGGGACGCGCGTCCACGGCCGAGGCCTCCGCTCCCGTCAGGTAGCCGAGTGAGATGAGCTGCTTCGTGAACTCGTCGGCGGACTTTCTTTCCTCGGCGCTCGGCGTGACACCGGCCGGCACGACGAGCCGCTCGACGGGAGCGGCCTTTGCCCACGAGACGGCCGGCACGGCCGGCCGGAGCGCGAACCCGGCGATGGGCTTCCCCTCGAAGGCCGGGTCCACGGGCAGCCCGAGCATCCGGCACAACGTGGGAGTGATGTCGAAGACGCTCGCCCGTCCCCGCACCCCGGAGTGCGCCACGGCGGGTCCGGCCGCGACGAGGATGCCGGGCTGCTCGTGCCACAAGAACGCGGTGTCGAACTGGACGCCGGACGAGTAGGCCGGGCGCCCTGCGCCATGCCGGAAGCCGTGGTCCGACGCGAGGATCAGCGTCGCTCCGTCCCGGGCGGCGCGCCGAGCCAGCTCGCCGAGTATCCGGTCGGCCTCGACGTACAGCGCCGCGACACCGCCCTGGTACCTGCGGAAATCCTCCTCGGAGACCGCCGGCATCTTCGGCGCCTCGAAGCGCCCCAGGACGTGCCCGATCTCGTCGGTGCCCTGGAAATAGACCATCAGGAGCTCGGGGGCTCCGCGGTCGTAAAGGTCGAGCGCGACCTTCCCGTTCACACGCGTGACGCCGAGGATCTTCCGGTAACCGGTGATCGGATTCGAAAGGTCCTTCTTCTCCGCGACGGCCGCGTCGAACTCGGCGCGCGAAACGTGCAGCGCCTGCGCCACGTCCTCGAAGGGCGGGCTCCCCTCGCGCCGCCCGATGAGGCGCACGCCGTCCGCGAGGCCCTCGGGCCACGCGAGGGCGGGCGACTTCGAAAGCACCTCGGGGTCGAACAGGACGGGCGCCGCCCGGTCGGAGACGAAGAAGCCCTTCACCTTCTCGGCGGGCCACGTGGCCCACCATCCCACGACGCCCACCGTGAGGCCCTTCACCGAAGCAAGATTCCAGATCGCGGGCACCTTCCGCGAGCGGCCCGAGATCGGCAGCCGCGCGCGCGCCTTCGGGTCCAGCTCCTCGAAGTCCGTCACGCCGTGATCCAGCGGCGTGCGGCCCGTGGCGATCGTCGTCCAGATGAGCGGCGAGGCCATCGGCTCGTACGTGTGGAGGTTCCACGTCCGCCCGTTCGCGACGAGCGCCGCGAGATTCGGGAGGCGCCCCTCCTTGAGAAGCCGGTCGAGGAGCTTCCAGTCGGCTCCGTCCCAGCCGACGAGGATCACGCGCGGCCTGGACGCCGCCAACTGCCGAGGGCGCGACCCGGTTGCGGGCAACGCCGCCGCGAGAAGCGTCGTAGCGGCAAGAAAGGCGAGCGTCCGCGACTGAAGAAAAGAATGAACCACCGAACGGGATTCTACTGGCCTGAAGACAGAGGCCCCTTTCAGATCGTCAGGTCACCTCGGGTGTGCGAAGAGGTCGGCCATCTTGCTCAGCACCGAGAGGTTGAGCGCGTCCTTCTGCAGGACCCCGATGCCGTACCCCCCTCTCGTCTGGAACTCGAAGCGAAGCTCCCGGAACGGCAGCTCCTTCGGGAGGAGGTCGGTCGCCCGGGAGACGCCGTCCTCTCCCGCGTCGATCTCCGACCGCCCCGCGTAGTTCGGCGGTCCGAGCAGGATGAAGACCATGCCCCGATCCGCCTCCGAACCATGCTGCGTCTCGGTCGAGAAGCGCGCGTTGGCGAACTGAACACGCCGCGCGAATTCCCTGCGGAACTCGTTCCCGGGCGTCGCCGGCGTCGGGTCGCGCCGGGCCCAGAACTCTTCCCGGAAGTGCCGGCGCGCGTCCTCGTCGGCGGCGCTTTTCCATCTCCTGGCCTCGTCCGCCACGAAAAGGAAGCGGACCGGTCCGGCCCCCCATTCCGAATCACGATCCATGGCGTCGGCTGCCTCTTCGTTGGCCGCGAACTCGGCATAAGAGGGGAGAAGACCGCCTTCGATGGAGCCGGGTGACGACGGGGGCGCGGCCAGCCTGTCCGCCACCGCCATCTCCTTCTTCACCCTTTCGAAGAACGTGACGAACCCCTTCTCGTAGAGGCTGGGGTCGAGCGTCGCGGCGGGCTGGAGCCCGAGGTAGCGCTCGAGGGCGAGCCGAGCGCCCGCCTCGTCGCGCAGGAATCTAGACTCCTCGGAGCCATTGTCAATCGGACCCAGAGAGAACGGAGCAAGAAAAAGCGGGAGGCTCCAAGGGAGCCTCCCGCACGAATATCAGGGACGAAAGAGACTAGAAGCTGGCCTTGAGCGCCACACGAATAGAGCGCCCGGCGCCTCGGGTGGTCGCCTTGCGATAGTCGACGTTGTCCGTGCAGGGCACCGAGGCGGTGCAGAGCGTCCCATCCGGCCCCTTGGTCCCCGGCTCGACGCCGTACTGACCGTAGAACGGGCTGTTCTTGTCGGTGACGAACGAGCCGTTCGGGTTGAAGCGCTCGTCAATGCCGGTGACCGTCTGCCGGTTCAGGAGATTGAAGATGTAGAGCTGGGGCGTGATAATCACCGGGCCGACCTTCATCTCGTAAGCGAGTGAGAGGTTTCCCTCGTAGTCGACCGGGAGACGGTCGCCGGAGCCGCGCTGATCGAGATAGATGAGGTCCGGATAGTAGCTGTTGAACCAGCCGAGACGGTTCGTGGGCTGGCCGCTCCGGACATAGGCCTGAAGTCCGACGGCGACCCCGAACGGCGCCTGATAGACCGCATCGAGGCGAACCTGGTGGGGCCGGTCGAGCTCGAGCTTGCCGTCCGCGTTCTGACTGAACTGGTAGTAGTCGTAGTCCGCGTTGATGCCGGGGTCCGTCTGGCCGGAAGCGACGCGAACGGCACCGGAGTAGTTGCCGCGGAGCTGGGAGTAAATGTACGAAGCCTGCACGAAGAGCGAGTTCGTGACCTTCTTCTTGGCCACGAGCTCGATGCCCATGTAATTACGCTTCGCGGGGACCATGGGCTTACCGGGCAGGCCACACTGGCCTGATGTCGGATCGGTCGGGTTCGCGTTCTCGTCGCAGGTCGGGTAGGAACCGTTGGCGAGCGGTCCGCCTCCGCCCGCGTTGGTAATGGCGCAGGAGGAGCCCAGGGGGTTGCCCTCCGGATCGAGATCGCAGCGATCCTCGATGATGTTCGCACCGAGCTTGCGGTAGGTGAACTTGAGGCCGAGCGAGAACGTGGGGTCGAGCGCCTTCTCGACGCCGAAGGTGAACTCCTCCTGGTAGGAGCCCTTCAGGCCCGCTTCGACTGGCTCGCCATCGAACGAGGCACCCTGGAAGAGAGGGTTGCGGGGCACGCAGTTGATCGTCACGGTCGCCGAGCACGTTGGACCCGATAGATGGACCAGCGAGGTCGTGCTGTAGTTGAAGTTTCGCTGCTGGGAGTTCGCCGTGAAGACGCGGACGTTCAGGTCGGTCGGCGTCGGCCAGTAGAACTTGCCGTACGAACCGTAGACCTTCGTCGAGCCGTCCTTCACCGGGTCCCAGGAGAAGCCGAGGCGAGGAGCCCACTGCTGGTCCAAATGGAAGGCGATGTCTCCGTTTCCCTTGAAGACCTTCTGGTCGTCATAGCGGACGCCCGCATTGACGGTGAGGTTCGGGAGGATCTTGAAGGTGTCCTGTACGAAGAAAGAGAAGAACTTGCTGGGGACGTTGAACGGCGCAGACGCAAGAAGGTCCCCGCCCGGGCTGGCGCTGCCCGGGGTGAAGAAATCATGCTGGTAGAAGACCGGCGTCGTCGCGCCGGACCCGCCGGGGATGGCGACGATCGGAGCCTTCGACAGGTCGCAAAAGCTCGTGCCGCTCTGCGTGCACGGGCGGATCGTGAGCAGGCTGGTGCCGGTGTAGAAGGTCGATCCGGAGGTGACGTCTTTCTGGTAGTCACCGCCGAACTTGATCTCGTGGGATCCGAGGAACAGCGACATGGCGCCGCCGGCGGCATCCCGAGTGGATTCGTTGTTGATGGTGGGCCCGAAGATCTCTCCGAACCCTCCCGCAGTGGCCCCGGGAAGTCCCAGAGTCGTCGGAGTGTTGTCGACGATCCGCTGCAAGTCCGAGCCCTGGGGCGTGGTCAGGAAGCTCTCCTTGTGGCGAGAGTACTGAGCGGTCGCGAGGCCGAACGTGCTGAAAAGCTGGGTCGCCTTGACCGCGTAGTCCGTCCCGCCCAAGGCCCGCTCGCCGTTGTACGAGTTGGGATTCGGCGAGTTGATCAAAAGGTCGGAGAGCGCTCCGTTGTTCGTTTGCGGGTCCGCGAAAATTGTTCCGATCAGCGTCGTGCTGTCGGTGATCCGGACGGTCAGCTTGCCGGAGCAGAGATCCGACTTGATGTCCCGGGGAAGCGCCGTGCCGTTGAGGACGCCGGCCGTCTGGAAGAGCTCGAGTTTCTGGTCGACGCGGTCGTACGCGCCGTAGAACCAGAGGCGATCCTTCACGAAGAAGCCGCCGAATCCGACGCCGAATTCCGAGCGGTTGTTCTTGGAGTCGTACGGCTGGCCCTGGACGTCGCCGCTCTCCGAGTAGTTGGCGGTGGCGTCGACACGCGGCTGGGCCTTCATCCCCGTGTTGTCGTAGTAGCCGAAGGCGTCGCCGTGGAACTCGTTGCCACCCGACTTCGTGATGACGTTGATGACGCCACCGGTGTTCCGGCCGAACTCGGCCTGGTACCCACCGGTCTTGACCTCGACCTCTTCGACGAACTCGTTGTTGATCGCTTTGCCCTGGAATCCCTTGATGACGTTCGTCGTGTTGACGCCGTCGATCAGGTAGAGATTCTCGGCCGAGGTCGAGCCGTAGATCGAGAGGGCGAGCGAGCGCCCCTGCACCTCACCGGTGTCGGTCTGGACGCCTGGCTGGGACCGCACGATGTCCGCGTAGTTCCGTCCGACCGGAAGCTGGGAGATGACCCTGGCGGTGTAGGTCGTCCCCGTCGTCGTACTGGCGACGTCGACGGCCGGCGCCTCACCCGTGACGACGATCGCTTCCTGGACCGAGACCGTCATCGTGATGAGAACCGTGGCGGTCGAGCCGAGGCTGACACGGACGTTCGTCCGCTCGACTTTTCCGAAGCCCGAGAGGGCCGCGGTGACCGTGTAATTGCCCGGTGCGATTGCCGGGAAGCGGAAGCGGCCCGCCACGTCCGTGATGGCCGTACGCATCCCCTGGAGAGCGGTCGACTTGATCTCGACCGAGGCGCCGGGGAGGGACGCACCGTTCGTATCCAAAACCGTGCCCTCGATCTCACTTGTGGTCTGGGAATAGGCCACGTTCGCCGTCAGACCGAGGACGGCGAGCGTGAGCACGAGGAACGTGCTCAGCCAACGAGATTTCCTGTTCAATCTACCTCCTGAAATGAAAGAAAAAAGAGATGTGGTGGTCTCAACGTAAGAGTTCAACGTCGGACGGAAGGAAACGGAAGCAACTCCTTTCGCGTTTGGTTTTGTTCTCATGTCATGGTCGCTGATTTCTCGATTTCTTTTTTTCTCGTTCTGACGCACTCGTCAATACGTCTTAACCAGAGCCTGTGACCAGTCCCACAAAATCAGGTACAAACACCCTGCCTGCAAGTGACGAAAGCCTACAGAAGGTAAGACACTGTAGTCAAAGGGAAAAAATCGGGAACGGTGGACCGTCTCGCTGTCTCAATCCAAGGTATTGGATTTCGATACCGTTCGCCGATTCGAGAGGAGAACGTGCTTGCCGCTGGCCTCCCGGGCGACGATCTCCGCCGGAGTGGACGAAAGAGGGGGCCGACCGAACGCTCCGAGGTAGTCGCGGTGCACCACCACGAGCATCCGCCGGTCCCCGTTCCATCTCGCCGCGAACTCCTCGTCCGTCGGAAAGAGTGCCTCGCTTCCCGCGTGCGAGCGCCCGAAGTCGAGCTCGCTCCAAGAGAGCGAGGAGATGGGCGTGAGACGCTTCGCGTAGAAAGGAAGCACCTCGAGGTAGTGCCCCTTCTGCAGGAGAAGGTCGTCCGCTTCCAGAATCTCGAGCGCGCGTGACGTGACCGGCCACGGGGTGACCGCGCGCGCGGCACCGGGCAGCACGACGAGGAGGCCCGCGACGAACGCGAGCCAGGGAGCGGCCACCCATGGAACGGGGTCTCCCTCGCGCCGGAGGGCGAAGAGCCGCGGCGAAACGTTGACGACGAATCCCCCGAGAAGCGCGCCGAGCGCGAGGAGGCCGCTTCTTCCGCTCCCGAAGCGCTCGAGGAAGCCGGCACCCCAGCCGTAGGCCGCGGCCGCGGCAAACAGCAGCCCGAAAAACACGGCCGTGAGGCGACGGTCGCCCCGGAACTCCGCGCCACGCGCGCGGGCGCGCTCGATGCCGAGCGCGAGGAGCACCGAGAGCGCGGGCCAGATCGGAAGAACGTACGGAATGAGCTTCGACTTCGACGCCGAAAAGAAGGCGAAGACGAGCAAGGCCCATATCCAGAGGAAGGCTTCGGTGGAACGGGCCCGCCACGCACCGCGCGTGAAGCCCGGCCAGGACTCCCGAAAACGCCCGAAAAACGCCGTCCAGGGCAGGAAGCCGGCGACGAGAACCGGAATGAAGTAGACGGCCGGCCCCGTCCGGCGGTGCTCCGTGGTCGCGAAGCGCTGGAAGTGCTCATGCACGAAATAGAACTGAAGGAAGTCGGGATGGCGGAGCGCCATCGCGACGTGCCACGGGACGGCCACCGCGAGAAACAAGAGGAGCGGCCCGGGCGAGAACACGCGTTGGAGCGTGCGCCAGCGACCCGTGACGAGCGTCCAGATGACGATCGCACCGCCGGGAAGCACGACGCCGACGAGCCCCTTCAGGAGAATCGCCGCCGCGCACGCGGCGTGGAAGGCGTAGAGCGCGCGGCGCGAGCGCCGCGCATCCCCCGCGGCATCCCCCTCCGCGAAGGACACGAAGGCGAACGTCGCGGCCGCGAGCGCGGCCGAAAGCATCGGGTCGATGAGAGCGATCCGCGCCAGAGCCACGAGCAGGATCGAGGTCGCGAGGATGAGGCCCGCGAGGAGACCCGTCCGCGTTCCCCACCGCCGCCGCGCGAAGGCGACCGCGAGGAGGACCATCGCGACCGCGGCGAGCTTCCCCGGGAGACGCACCGCAAGCTCGGTCGGGCCGAGGACCGCCATCGACGCGGCGACCGTCCAGTAGTAGAGCGGCGGTTTCTCGAAGTAGAGAACGCCGTTCAGGCGTGGGGTCACGAAGTCGTGAGAGGCGAGCATCTCGCGCGGAATCTCGCCGTAGCGACCTTCGTCCGGCTCGAAGAGCGGGACCACACCGGGCTCGAAAACGAGCAGCAGGACCGCGAGGAGCAAGAGCGCCAGGAGCGTCCGGTCGACGCGTTCCGGCCGGATCACCGCGCGCTCACCGAGACGGCGCCCGCGAACGCCCAGCGGCGCTCGGGGCGATAGAGGCCCGCGTCGCGATCGGGCGAGTCCACCTGGAAGCGGCACGCGCCGCGCCAGTAGTCGTAGGGCGTCTCGCGGCGGGAGTGCACCGCCACGTCCAGAAGATATGTCCCGGTCCCGAGGTCGAGGCGCGGCAGCGTCACGCACACGGTCGCCGGGCCGTCGAGGCGCTCCGGCAGGAAGCCGTCGATCTCCGTGTTGCACCCGTGCACGCACACCTCGTCGGGCGTGAAGATTCCAATCCCGAAAACGAAATCGACGGTGGCGATCCGCGGCGCCACGGAAATCTCGATCGTCATGGATTCGCCCGAGCGAAACGCGTAGCGCTCGGCGCCCGAAGAGTCGAGCAGCCGGCAGCCCGTGATCGTGACGTCCCGGTTTCCCCAGCGGCAGAGCTTCTCGTCGGGCCCAAGAGGAACTTTCTGTTCCAGAGGTTGCTCCAACGGCAGTTCCACATCCTGCTTTCGAGGAGCATCAGGCAAGGGTGGATTTTCTTTGAGAATCTCCTGGTCCCTCCGGTGCTCCGTCGCGAGGCGTGCGCCCTCGCCCGCCGCGACGTCGAGGCGGTAGGTCGCGAGCATCTCGCGCGGGTCGCCGAGGCCCTTCACGCGCCCGTGGTCCAGGTAGAGCACGCGGTCGCACAGCTCCTCCACGAGGACGAGCGAGTGCGACACGAAGAAGATCGTCTTGCCGCGCCGCGAAAACTCCGCGATCGTGTCGAGGCAGCGGTGCGCGAAAGCCTCGTCGCCCACCGCGAGCACCTCGTCCACGACGAGGATGTCCGGGTCCACGTGCACGGCCACCGCGAAGCCGAGGCGCACGTACATGCCCGACGAGTATGTCTTCACGGGCTCGTCGATGAAGTCCTCGAGGCCCGAGAACGCGATGATCTCGGGCAACTTCCGCTCGATCTCCTTGCGCGTGAGCCCCAGCATGACGCCGTTGATGACGACGTTCTCGCGCCCCGAGATCTCCGGGTGGAAGCCCGCGCCGAGCTCGATGAGCGCCGAGACTTTCCCGTCCACGGCAATCCGCCCGGAGGTGGGCTTGAAGAGGCCGGCGACGAGCTTCAGGAGCGTGGACTTGCCGCAGCCGTTCGGCCCCACGACGCCGAAGGTCTCGCCGCGCGCGACCGTGAAGGAGACGTCCGACAGCGCGGCTACCACTTCGGACGGGGCGAGCGCCGCCGCGAGCGAGCGCCCGAGAAGCGCCGACTTGAGCGTGCCGAACGCACGCGTGCGCCCCCATTTGCGGTAGCTCTTCGACAGCCCCTCGGCCGTGACGGCGGGCGTGTCGGGCTTCATACGGCCTCCGGGTACGAATCGCGCAGCCGGTCGAAGAGCGCGTACCCGAGGAAGAACGAAACGCACGCGATCGCGAGGAGGAGGCCCCACCGGGACGGTTCGATCCACCGGGCGTAGAAGAGCGCGTCGTGCCACCCATCGAAGAAGGGTGCGGCCGGATTGAGGAGCAGGAGAGCGCGCACACGCTCCTGCTTGATGTCGGAGAGCGTATACAGGACGGGCGTGGCGAAGAACCACAGCGACAGTGCCGTCGCGAGGAGATCCTTCACGTCGCGGAAATGGACCGTGAGCGCGGCGAGGAGGAGTCCGACCCCCGCGACGAAGACCCCTTCGAGGATGAAGAGCGGCACGGCCTGCACGAGCGGCCATCCGAGGGGGATCGACGGGCCGAAGGCACCGAGAGCGCCGAGGACGAGGCCCGCGAGGAGGACCGGCAGAGCGAAGACGAAATGGAGGCCCTGCGCGAGGACCGCCACGAGCGGCAGCACCTCGGCCGGGAAGAGGATCTTTTTCAGAAGCGCCCCGTGCGTCGTGAGCGACGCGGCCGCGTCCGTCAGGGACGACGAGAGCCAGTTCCACGGCAGGAGGCCGGAGAAAAGGAAGAGCGCGTAGGGCGACGTCGCGGGGCCGCGGCCCGTGAAGATGACGGCGAAGACGACCGCGTAGACCGCGAGCATCAGGAGCGGGTTCAGAAGCGACCAGAAGAACCCCAGGACGCTGCCGCGATAGCGGGCCTTCAGCTCGCGGGCCACGAGGACGTAGACGAGCGCGCGATGGCGCCACAGGCCGGCGAGGTTCTTCAGCACGCGGCGTCCATCCCGACGCGGGCATCATACGTAGGATGAGGGTCATGGGCGCACGCGTGATCGCCGAGTCCGTGACGAAGTCGTATGGCGGCGGACGCGGGGCGGCTGGCGTGGACGCGCTCCTCGGCGTCTCGCTCGCGCTCGAGCCCGGCAGCTTCACGGCCCTTCTCGGCCCTTCGGGCTGCGGCAAGTCGACGCTCCTGAACCTCCTCGGCGCCCTCGATCGCCCGACGGCGGGCCGCGTCCTCGTGAACGGGAAGGACCTCGCGACGCTGTCCGAGGACGACCGCGACGCGTATCGCCGGAAGACCGCGGCCACGGTGTTCCAGTTCTTCAATCTCCTGCCCACGATGACGGCGCTCGAGAACGTCGCGCTGCCGCTCCTCCTCGAGGGGGTCTCCCCGGCCGACGCGGACGCGCGCGCGGCGCGCGGTCTCCTCGACGTCGACCTCGCGGACAAGGAGCACGCCTATCCGTACGAGCTTTCGGGCGGGCAGATGCAGCGCGTCGCGGTGGCGCGCGCACTCGCGAACGAGCCCGCGCTCCTCCTCGCCGACGAGCCGACGGGCAATCTCGACTCGAAGACGGGCGAGCAGGTTCTGGCGCTCGTCGCGGGCCTCGTGAAGGAGCGCGGCATCACCGTCGTCATGGCGACGCATTCGGCCGAAGCCGCGGCGCATGCCTCGCGCATCCTTCGTCTGCGCGACGGACGGCTCGAGCCATGACCGGCTCGAGCCCCGGTCTTCGCTGCGGCTTTTGCTCGCTGATCGGTCCGCTCGTCCTCCGGCCGGCCGCGAAGGACCGGCTCCGGTTCCTCCTCACGGTTTCGGGCATCGCCGTCGGCGTCGCCACGATCGCCGCGATCCGTCTCGCGAACGCGTCGGTCCTGTCGTCCTTCTCCGACACCGTGGACTTCGTCGCCGGAAAGGCCGGAATCACGGTGCTCGCGGACGGCCCGGGCATTCCCGAGGCGGCGCTCGAACGCCTCGCGTGGCTCCGCCGCGCGGGCGCGACGCTTGCGCCCGCGATCGCCGACACGGCCGCCGCGGGCGCTGCCGACGGCGAGGTCGTCGAGGTGCTCGGCATCGACCCGCTCGCGGACGCGGCGGCGCGGGAATATTCCTTTGCTCCCGAAGCCAATCTCTTTTCCATCTTCGACCGGGATTCGATCCTCGTGACCGAAGCGTTCGCGGCGCGGCACTCTCTGCGCGCCGGCTCGTCCTTTTCTCTCGTCACGAACTCCGTCGAACGCACGTTTCGCGTCGCCGCCGTGCTGCGCCCCACCGGGGCGGCGCGCGCGGCGTCGGGCTCGATCGTGTTCATGGACCTCGCGGTCGCGCAGGAGGCATTCGGAAAGGTCGGCCGTCTCGACCGCATCGACGTCGTCCTGCCGCCCGGCCTCTCGGGAGACGACCGCGCGCGTTTCGAGGAAGAGATCCGCGCCTCGCTGCCCCCGGGCACGACCGCCGGGCGCCCGGAGCGGCGTACGGAAACCGTCGATCGCCTCGTGCGCGCGTTTCGCGTGAACCTTTCCGCCCTCGGTCTGATCGCACTTCTCGTCGGCATGTACTTCGTCTACAACACGCTGTCCATCTCGGTCCTGAGGCGACGCACGGACATCGGCACGGTCCGGGCGCTCGGGGCCTCGAAGCGGTCCGTGTTCGCCGTGTTCCTCGCCGAGGGTCTCGCGCTCGGCGTCCTCGGAAGTGCGGCCGGCACGGCTCTCGGGGTGGCGCTTGCGAAGGGCGCGCTCCTTCTCGTGGGCGGCACCGCGACCGAGATCTACCTCCCGTCGGCGCATCCGGCGCTTCACCTCGACCCTTTCGTGCTGCTCCTCGCGTTCACGGTCGGCGTCGTCTCGTCCGTCCTTTCGGCGCTCGCTCCCGCCCTCGAGGCCGCGGGCGTCGAGCCCGCCGCGACGATGCGCCACGGCTCCGTCGAGGCGGCGCGCCGCCGAAGGACACGCCCGCTCGCACTCGTGGGCTCCGCCCTTCTCGTCCTCGCGTTCCTGGCGACGCGGCCCGGACCCGTCAACGGCCTGCCGCTCTTCGGATTCGTCTCGGTTTTCCTGATCGTCTCGGGTGTCTCGCTGCTCGCGCCCGCGGCCGTGATGTTCGCGGCCGCGCGCCTGGACCGGCCGGCTCTGCGCCTTTTCGGCGTCGAAGCGCGGCTCGCGCGCGCGAACCTGACGGGCAGCCTCTCGCGCACGTCGGTGGCCGTGGCCGCGCTCACGATGGCTCTTGCGATGATGGTCTCGGTCGCGGTCATGGTCGGCTCCTTCCGCACGACGGTCGCGACGTGGGTCGGCCAGACGCTCGCCTCGGATCTTTTCCTGTCACCGGCGAGCGGAAGGTCCGGCCCGTCCTTCGGCCGGATCCCGGACGAGGCGATCGACCTCGTGCGCGCGGTGCCGGGCGTGGACGAGGTCGACCCGTCCCTCGCCTTTTCAGCCACGAGGAATGGAGTGCCGTTCACCGTGGGCTCGCGCCTCTTCGCGTTCATCGCGAAACACGGGAACCTGCCGCTCGTGGACGGGCGCGACACGAGGAAGGTTTTCACGGAGGCCCTCGGAAAGGACGAGGCGATTATCTCGGAGCCGTTCGCCGAGAAATTCCGCGTGAAGGTGGGCGAGCTCGTGGAGCTCCCGACCGACCGCGGGCCCGTCCAGGTGCGCGTCGCCGGGATCTACACGGACTACTCGAACGACCGCGGCACGGTCACGCTCGACGGCGCGCACTTCCAGCGGATCTGGCCGCTCGCCGGCGCTTCGACCGTCGCCGTGACGTTGAAGGACGGAGTCTCGCCCGAGGAGGGCGCGCGCCGCGTGGCGGCGGCTTTGCGCGGACGGTTCGCGCTCCGGGTGCGGACGAACGCGACGCTCCGAAGAATCGTCCTGAAGATCTTCGACCGCACGTTCGCCGTCACATACGCGCTCGAGGCGGTGGCGCTCGCCGTCGCGGTGCTCGGCGTCTTCAACACGCTGACGGCGCTCGTTCTGGAAAGGCGGCGCGAGATCGGCCTCCTGCGCGTCCTCGGCACCTCGGCCGCGCGGGTGAAGCGCGCCATCCGCTACGAAGCGGCCGCGATCGGCGGCCTCGGAGCGGGCCTCGGGGCACTCGCGGGCGGCGCGATGTCGCTCGTCCTCGTCTACGTCATCAACCGCCAGTCCTTCGGCTGGACGATCGCGATGCACGCGCCGTGGGGCTTCCTCGCGGCCGCGCTCGGCCTCGTCCTCCTCGCGACGCTCGCCGCCGCCTCGCGTCCCGCCGGCCTTGCGGCCGCGACGGACGTCGCGGCGGCGCTCAAGGAAGAATAGGAGGAGGATTTTGAAGATTCTCGCCGTGGCGCTTGCCCTTGCCGGGGCGTTCGCCCTCTTCCCCTTCGAAGAAACACTCGCTCTCGATTCGCGCATCGAGAGCACGAAGACGAACGGACGCTTCAAGCCTCTCGATCCGAAGCAGCAAATCCTCTTCCCCCGCGACCACGGGTCGCACGACGACGCGCGCGTGGAGTGGTGGTACGTGACGGGTCAGCTCGACACGCGCTCGGGGAAGCGGCTCGGCTACCAGCTCACGTTCTTCCGAACCGGCATCTCCGGCGACGCGGCGCCGCGCGCCTCGGCCTTCGCCGCCCGCGATCTTTTCCTCGCACATTTCGCGCGGACGGACGTCCAAGCGGGGACGTTCCGGTTCACCGAGCGAATTCACCGGACGGGCGTCGGAGCGGCCTTCGCGCGCGAGGACCGGCTCTCCGTCGCGAACGAGGACTGGCGACTCGAGGAAGTTGGAGGCCAGCTCGTTCTTTTCGCTTCAGACGGCGGCGAGGAGATTTCGCTCGTCCTCACGCCCGAAAAGCCTCCGGTCCTCCACGGCGCGGGCGGCCTTTCGCGCAAGGGACCCGAAAGCGAAGCCGTCAGCCGGTACGTGAGCCTGACGCGCCTCCGCTCCGAAGGCTGGTGGACAGGCGGCGGAAAGAGCGAAGCCGTGACGGGACTTTCGTGGTTCGACCACGAGTGGGGTTCGGGCTCGATCGGAAAGGACACCGCGGGCTGGGACTGGTTCGCGTTGCACCTTCTCGACGGGCGCGATCTCATGCTTTACCGGATGCGCGGCTCGGCCGGATCGCCCACGCGCTTCTCGGCCGGGACGCTCGTGGAGAAGGACGGGCGCGCGATACCGCTCGGCGCCTCGGACTTCACGCTCGAGGAGACGGCCCGCTGGAAGAGCGCGGCAAGCGGAGCGAGCTATCCCGCGCGGTGGGTCCTCCGCGTGCCGCGCGCGGGAGTCGCGGCGGAGGTCGTCCCGCTCGTGAAGGACCAGGAGCTCGTGACGGGGAAGTCGACTCGTGTGACGTACTGGGAAGGCGCCTGCGACGTGACAGTGCCGGGCAGCAGCGCCCCGCTCGGCCGCGCGTACGTCGAGATGACGGGCTACGCGGGGACGGGCGGGTTGGGTGCGTTCTCGCTGAACTGATTCCTGGTCAGGCCTTCGCCGCGAGCCGGCTCCGGCGCACGCCGTAGAGAAAGTAGAGCGCGAGGCCGATCGCGAGCCAGACCACGAAACGCTCCCACGTGTGCTTCGGCAGGCCCAGCGCGAGCCAGAGGCAGAAGAGGATTCCGAGCGGCGCGCTCACCCACACGACCGGCGTTCTGAACCTGCGAAGCGCCTCGGGGCGCTTGACGCGCAGGACGAGGACGCCAAGGCAGACGATCACGAAGGCGAAGAGCGTCCCGATGTTCGTGAGCTCGACGACCTCGTCGATGTTCAGGAGCCCGGCGGGAAGCAGGACGAGGATGCCCGTGACCCACGTGGCGTTGAGCGGAGTTCCGCGCGGGCCGACGCGCGCGAACCAGCGCGGAAGGAGGCCGTCGCGCGCCATTGCCATGAAGATCCGTGGCTGCGCGAGCTGGTAGACGAGGAGCGCTCCCGCGAGAGCGGCAACCGCGCCCACGCTCACGATGCCGGCGACGCGGTTCATACCGATGGACGAGAAAGCGTGCGCGATGGGATCGGCGACGCCGCGGTAGGCCGCGTACGGGAGGATGCCCGCGACGACCGCGCAGACACCCACGTAAATCACCGTGCACACGGCGAGGCTCCCCAGGATCCCGCGCGGGAGGTCGCGGCCCGGGTCGCGCGTCTCTTCGGCTGTCGTCGAAACCGCGTCGAAGCCGATGAACGCGAAGAAGATGATCGCGGCGCCCGCCTGGATGCCCTTGAGACCGTTCGGCGAGAAGGGAATGTAGTTCGCGGGTTTGACGTAGAACGCGCCGACGACGATGACCCCAAGGAGAAGCACGACCTTCACGAAGACGATCACGTTGTTGAAGCGCGCGGACTCCTTGATGCCCCACGCGCAGAGCGCGGTGATGACGATCGTGATGAGCATCGCGAGGAGATTCATCCCGATCGGGAATCCGCCGAGGATCGGCGCACCCAAAAGAGCGTCCCAGCTCGGGAACGCCGCCGCGCCGGCGAGGGCGCCCGACTTGGCCTGCGCAAGGTAGCCGAGCCTCGCCGAGAGGCTGGACGCGTCCGGGTGCGCCTTCAGGAACTCTTCGCTCACCTGCAGCATCGAGCGGCTGTCGAGCGTGAGCCAGCCCGGCAAGTGGACGCCCACGCCCTGCAGAAGGTTGTTCGCGTAGCTCCCCCACGAGATCGCGACCGCCACGTTCGAGATTGCGTACTCGAGGAGGAGGTCCCAGCCGATGATCCACGCCATCAGCTCGCCGAGCGTCGCGTAGGCGTACGTGTAGGCGGAGCCGGAGACGGGAATCATGGAAGCCATTTCCGCGTAACAGAACGCCGTGAACCCGCACGCAACGGCCGTCAGGAGGAAGCTGACCATCAGGGCGGGGCCCGCGGCCGGACGCGTGACGCCGTAGGAGGAGTCGAAACCGCCGGCGAGCCCGGTGCCGAGGCTCGAGAGGATGCCCGCACCGATGATCGCGCCCACGCCCATGAACGTGAGGTCCCACGCCGTGAGCGTCCGCTTGAGATGTCCGTGGCCGGGCTCGTCCACGCTCGCCTGGAGCTGCTCGATGGACTTCGTACGAAACAGCCGGTTCCTCAAGCAGGTTCCCCCCTGGCGAGATGTGATTGCGACGCGGTCGCGCGAGTCTACCGGGCAAGCACCCGCGGCGGGAGCTCGGACAGCGAGCGGATCGCTTCGGAGCCTTCGGGCGCGCGCCCGGCGCGGTCGACGAGCAACGCGTGAAGGCCCGCCGCGCGAGCGCCGTGGTAGTCGTCGACAAGCGACCCGCCCACGTGCAGCACGTCCGCATGCGGGACGCCC
>Ga0097691_1001555_pt1 | contig 16652 bp, 17 predicted proteins | sample NGESurdeep072012_8_FD_72858 | JGI IMG/M metagenome (GOLD analysis project Ga0097691, IMG submission 72858) | Arctic peat soil microbial communities from Barrow, Alaska - NGEE Surface sample 210-1 deep-072012 | ecosystem: Environmental > Terrestrial > Soil > Wetlands > Peat ... | reverse complement strand
GGCGTGTTCCAGGCGATCGGGGCGATGGAAATCGCCAAGGTCAACCTGCCGGTCGGGCTGCTGATCTGGGTGATGATCATACCGATGCTGCTGAAGATCGACTTCGGCGCGCTGCACCAGATCAAGGGCCACATAAAGGGCATCGGCGAGTACGAGGTTCACTGCGAAACTCTGATGCTGCCGATGACGGCGGGAGAATGGAGCCTCGCCTGGGACGGCCGCGAGGGATTCGTGCGCACCAGCGAAATCGAAGGCGCCGCAACCGATTGCGGCGACCGGGAAACCCCCCCGCTGTCGTTGCGCCTGATGCTGGACGAAGCGAAAGCACGTATCGAGGCACCGAAATCCATCGTGCTGTATCCGTCCATGACCGCACCCGATGCGGAGTCGAATGCGGCGCCCGATCCCGACGCATGGCAACGCAAGCTCGGGGTCGCGCTGCGCCTTGCAGGGCCCTGGGACTGGCGCCGGGCGCCGCCCGACGCGGGCGTCAGCCTGGCACAGGAGCGCCAACGCTGGCGGCTGCTCCCGGGTACCCTGCAACGACTGCGGCCGGCGGCCTGGCTCGTCGGGATCGCCCTCGCCGTGCAAGCGCTGGCGTTGATTGTAGACTGGACGCGGCTCGCGGGCGAACAACGCAGCCTGCGAGCGCAAATGGAGTCGCGTTTTCGCACAACCTTTCCCGACGCGGTCGCGGTGGCGGACCCGGCGCTGCAGATGCGACGCAAGCTCACCGACGCGCGGCACGCCGCCGGTCAACCCGATAGCGGCGACTTCCTGCCGATGATCGAGAAAGTGGCGACTGCATTGAAGGAAGTGCCGGCGGGCGCACTGCGCATCACATCCTACGAAAGCGGGCGCATGACGCTGGAACTCGCAGCCGTCGAAGAGGCTGGCGTGCGCCGCATTGTGGCGCGCTTGCTCCAGACCGGCATGCGTGTCGACACTTCTCCCGCCGGAACGCGCGCCGGCAGTGCAACGGTGGTCCTGACGGTGCGTTCGTCATGAGGGCGCGGCTGCGCAAACTCTGGGAATCGCGCTCGCCGCGTGATCGCGTGGTGATTGCCATTCTGGCCGCGGTAGTCGGAGCTGCGCTTTATCTCTGGCTTGCGCAGTCGGCATACCGGGCGCGCACGCAACTGGGTGCGTCTTTGACTGTACTGCGCGCGCAGGCGATCCGCCTCGATCTGGACGCGACTGAACTGGCGCGCGTGCGCGCTATCCCGGCGCCACCTGCATCGCAAACCGATCTGCGCACGCTAGTGCAAGCCCGCGCCGAGGCTGCCGGACTTGCGCGCGCGCTGGTGCGCATCGATGCACCGGACGCGAATCAGGTGCAGGTGGTATTCGGCGCCGTTGCGTTCGCGGAATGGCTTGCCTGGGTCGCGAGCCTGCAAGCGGAGCGCATCCGTCTGGACACCGGCCGGATCGAAACCCTGTCCACGCCGGGAATGGTGGGCGTCACGGCCACCTTCACCCGCGCCAAACCGCAGTGAGCCGTTGGCGGCTGATTGGCCTAGCACTAGGCGCTTACGCCCTGGGGCTCGTTGTCACGGCACCGGCGAGCCTGATCGACTCCGGTCTTCAGCAAGCGACCGAAGGCAGGCTGCGCCTCACCGACACCCGCGGCACGCTATGGTCGGGGACGGGGCAGCTCGAAATGCGCGATCGGATGCAACGAACCGCGGTCGCAAAAAGCATTGCCTGGCGCGTGCTGCCCATATATTTTCTGCGCGGACAGCTCCGGGGCGAAGTGGTGCTGGACCAGGCAGCGAAGCAATTTCCAGTGACGATTTCCCTGTCGCAGATCGAAGTGGCGGACGCAGACATCAACTTGCCTGCTGCGGCACTGGGTCTGGCTATACCCAAGCTGGCGCCGCTCGGGCTCACCGGCGATGTGCTGCTGCACGTCGCGCGCCTTGCGTTAGGGCGCAACGCCACCGAAGGCAACGCGACGTTGCAATGGCGCGGCGCAGGTTCGGCGTTCACGCGGGTCTCGCCTCTGGGCGACTACGAACTGCGCTTCGAAGGGGAAGGCGCCACTGTGCGCGCGTCTCTGCGCACCCTTCAGGGACCGCTTCAGCTCGACGGGCAGGGATCCTGGACCAGCGGGGCCAACCCCGCGTTCCTCGGAACCGCGCGCATCGCGCCGGAGCAGCGGCAGCAACTCGCGCCGTTGCTGCGGATGATCGCGCTGGAGCGCGGCGAAGGCAACTTCGAGTTGCAGCTCAAATAAGAAGCCCGCTCTACTTCACGCCGCGGCGGAAACTGTACCCCTTGTAGCTGAGTATCATGCCCTCCGGCGTGATCTGCTCCAGTTTGAGTCCGGGCACGACGTAATCACCTTCCCGCAGCATCCGGTTGTTGATGCCGACCATACGGTCCCCGGGTCTGCCGGAATAGGCGTGAACGGAAATCGTCATTGGCGGAAGCTCCTGCTGTAGCGACAGCGGCAGTTCCGCCAGCGAAATTACATTTTGCGCCGGCGCGGCCTCGGCAACGCCGCTACTGGTGCTCAGGGCCTGTTCCGGCACCGGCGCCGCCGCTTTCTTTGACCCCTTGGCAACGGCCTTGGGCGGCGCGCGCTGCCTCTCGATCTTGACGCCGGCGGCCCCATGCGGTTGCGCTAGCGCAGGTGCGGGCGCAGGAACAGCCTGCGTGGCCGGCGCCGAATTCTGCGCATGCAGTTCCGGCTCCGGCTTTGGCGCCATGTCAGGCCGCACCGCTGGCGGTTGGCTTTGGCCCGGCTCGGGCGGCTTCGCGGCGATGGCTACTGGCGCAGGCGACGCCGGTTCCGGCTGCCATGGACGCAGCCAGCCGATTGCAATTCCGGCGCCTAGCAGGACGAGCGCAAGCAAGCCGTAGGAGAGCAGCGCCGGCTGTTTGGGCGCCACTGCCGTCGCCTGCCCCAGCAGCAGCGTAGGCGCCGCGCCGCGCTGGCGTTGCTGATCGGATTTCCGCAGAGCATCGAGGATATACGACATGCCTATTTTTCCCCTCGCTTGCGCGATAGTTTCGGCGCCGTTTTATCCGCCACGCCGGCGAGGCGCATCAGTGTCTGGCGTCCGACGACGCCGTCGGGTATCAGTCCCCCAGCGAGTTGAAACTGTTTCAACTGGCGCAACAGCACCTGATCAAACAGCGGATCCTCGCTGGGTTCCGCCGCGCGACCCTGCGCCTGTGCGAGTTGCCGGCTCAGCCACGCCACCGCCGGTCCGCGCTCACCGGAGCGTATATTCTCGTGCGCATCCGGCGGCATGCGCCAGAGCAAGATGTATTGCCCCGACCATTGCGCCGCCAGCGCGCCAATGGCGACCGTCCTGGCCTGCGCGCCCAGAACGAAGCTGGCAGTCTTGCCGTCGAGCGCGCTCAGCGTCGCGTAGAATTCCCGGCCTTGCCCGTCGCGCAGCAGCAGCACTGCGGGCCGGTCCAATTGACGCAGTTCATCCAGTCCGCCGCGGGCGGTGCGGCAGCGCAAACCCAGGCCTTCGGCCTGCCGGCAAGCTTCTCCGCCTTGATAGTCCGCGCCCCAGGCCCGGAACAGTGCGGCATAAGCCATCGCGCGGCTGCCGGAGCGCGGCTCGTCCGCCGGCCATTCCAGAGCATCGGGCAATGCCGCTTCCGGCTTGGCATCCAGGTGCACGGCCCTCGCCGGCGTGGCTGCCGCCGCGGGCGCTGCGATGCCTGGCTGCACCGCGACCGACCTGGGTTCCCCCTGCTCCTTCCAATACACCGCGAGCGCGACCGCCGCGCCAGCCAGCAGAATCACGCCCGCCGCGAGGGCGCGCAGCAGCCTGCGCCGCGCCGCCGGCTGGTGAAACACCTCGCGCGCGGCCTGCGCCAACGTCGCAGCATCGACGCGCTCCTTGCTTTGCACATAGGCGCCCAGCAGCGCGCGGTCGCACAGCACGTTGATGACCCGGGGAACGCCGCCGCTCAAGCGGTACAACCGACCCATCAGCCGGGCGGGGAACAGCTGCCGCTTCGCCCCCGACACCTCGAGGCGATGGCGCACGTAGGCGGCGACTTCCGGTCTGGTCAGCGGGCCGAGGTGATAGCGCGCCACAATACGTTGCCCGAGTTGCCGCAGTTCCGGCCGTTCCAGCATCGCCGCCAGCTCGGGCTGGCCAAGCAGAATAATCTGCAACAGCTTGCGCTGGTTGGTTTCAAGATTGGTGAGCAGCCGCATCTGCTCCAGCACATCGGCGGCGAGGTTTTGCGCCTCGTCGATGATCAGCACCGTGTGCCTGCCCTTGGCATGGGCGTCCAGCAGGTAAGCGTTGATGCAATCGACGAACACCTTGATGCTGGTATTGCCGGGGGGATAGGCGATGCCGAATTCGACGCAGATGGTCGAGAGCAGCTCTTCCACGGTGAGCATGGGATTGAAGATATAGGCCACATCGCAGGACGCGGGAATCTGCTGCAGCAGGCAGCGGCATACGGTGGTCTTGCCCGCCCCCACCTCGCCCGTGAGCAACACAAACCCGCCATCGCCGTTCACGCCATAGAGCAAATGCGCCAGCGCCTCCTGATGCCTCTGGCTCAGGTAGAGATAGCGCGGGTCCGGCGCGATGGAGAACGGCGCTTCGGCGAGGCCAAAGAAGTGTCGATACATGGGGTCCGGCAGAGAGGGTGTCGCGACATTATAGCGGCGAGTACCGTGCGCTGCCCGTCCTGCCAACGCCGCACCAGAATTTGCTTGCCCGAGCCGGACTGCGCGCGTCCTGGGTCCGGCCGCCCAGGGCGAAGCGTCTTAGGGGAGCGGAGGCATCCCCTCATTTTGTAACGAACTCTTATTCGCTAGTGTCGCGTATCATCTCGCGAAATTTGACCACCTCGTATTCCTCGCCGCTGTCGACCACGCCCTGGGGCATGAGCAGGCAGGTAAGCTCGCCCTTGCGGTATTCCATGTTCTGCCCGGGGACGAACACGCCGGCCCGCAGCAGCACGCGCGCCTCGCCGGGCGACTCGCTGCCGTCGCCGAGGAGTATGCCGGTCTCGCCGCCCGCGCCGCCGCTCAGGCTCAATTGCACCAGCTGTGCCGATTTGGCGATGGTCTGTATGCCGACCGAGCCCCTCTGCGGAATTTCGCGCTGAAGGCGGCGTATCACGCCGAGCACCCAGTTGTCGCCGCCCTCGGGCTGCAGGCCGAGCAGACAACCGATTTTCAGCCAGTCGCCCTTAATTTCCGGGATGCCGGCGCCGAAGCCGCCGGCGCTGACATTCTCCACGATCCAGGTTTCCGCGCCCGAGGTATCGGAGGTGCCGGAGCCGCCGAGCACCGCCAGCACTCCGTCGTAGCCGTGGGTGACATTGAGGCGCGACTTCACCCGATGGCGCTGATGTTTTCGCTCCGGCGGCTTGGGCGACCAGTACAGGGCCAGGTGGTTGAGCACGTCGAGCACGGTTTCGGCCGGATAGGTGCCGCCGAGATTCACCTGCGACGGCACGCTGCCCGTCGTTCTGACCGCAGCGATCAGGTTTTCCAGGTCCTCCAGCGCCTTGCCGGCGGCGAAGAAGCGCAGTGTCGGCGCATGCTGGGGCGGGCGCGCCAACCGCAGTGGCGCCTGGCTGGTGGCAAGATCGATCCAATAGGCGATATCGGGCTGCAGGTCCAGACGCAGGGTGAACGAGGCACAGAAGTGCGCGATCAGTCGCTCGCACAGTTCTACCTCCAGCGGCAGCAGGCTGTCGGGCGAGGATGCGGACAACATCACCGCCTTCAGAAACTCCCGTTCCGGCGTGGAATCCCCGGGGATGCCCGGATAAACCGTCACCGCGGAGTGCGCGAGCTTGCGGTTTTCGGCCAGCGCATAGACCTTGGCCACGACGCCCCACACCGACGGGTCCATCGGCCCGTAGCGCACGTACATCCATTTCATCTGGGTGCCGAGCGCGCGCAGCGCGCGCACCAGCAGCAGCGGCATACTGCCCTTGAGCGCGTCCGCGCCCTTGGCGCCGGTGGCGTAGAGATCGATGCAGCTCGCGTAGGCAAGCGCCGCCTGGCGCCAGTATTCGTGGATCGCCGTCCACAGACGGATCTCCTGGTATCGCGCCAGGCGCGGCGAGACCATGTAGTCGCGCGCGAGCTTGCGCAGGTGCGTCTGTGCCGTCTCGTCCAGGAGCTGTATCAACTGGGCGCGATATTCCGCTTTGAAGCCTTCCGCGGCAACGACCGACTCCAGCCAGTGCGTCAGTTCGTCCGCGCACTTGAAGGCATCGTTGGTCGGCAACTCCTCAAGGATCTTCCTCGCCTCCTTGATGCCGGCCATGGGGTGATCCGGTTTCTTGCTTCCAAACAGACTGATCATGCGCGTCTCACGGAAATATCGGGCTACCCGATCATGCGGCAAAAGGTACAGAAAAATCAACGCTCGCAGCCCTGTTTGACATTGTTTAACAACCCGCCGTCAGGGAAACCGGCGCGGCAGTTGCGCGCGCAAATTGCCTATCTGCGCCTCGAGCTCGCGAATGCGGTTGATCAGCGTAAGAGCCAGCGCAAGCGCTTGCGGGTCGAGTTCGAGATCGGCACGCAAGCGGCCCGCGGCTTGCACCGTAACCACGATATCGCCGCTGAAGGTCCACTCGGCTTCCTGCGGATTGGTCGGCGCGAGAGCACCGTAATCCACGAGCTCGCGCAGTTCCGCTTCCGACAGGCCGGAGAACCGCGCGAGCTCGGAAAACGAAAACTCGGGACGATCGTCGAGCCACACTGCATCAGTTTGCTCGAGTTCCATTTCTGATCTCCTGTTCGAAATGTCCGCGCGGATTGAAGGTCGAGCCATCCGCCAATTCCTTGAACAAGGCCCGCTCGTGCTCGCTCAGCACAGTAGGCACGACGATCTGAACGATCGCGAACAGATCGCCTTCGCCCTCGCGCGGTTTCGGCAATCCGCGTCTGGCGAGCCGCAATTTTTGCCCGGCGTGCGTTCCCGGCGGCACTTTGAGATGGACCGAGCCGCTCAGTGTAGGGACTTCGATCACGGCACCGAGGGCGGCTTCCCATGGCGTCAAAGGCAGGTCCAGGTATAGGTCGTGGCCGCTGACGCGGTAGAGCGCATGCGGGTGCAGGGCGATATTGAGATACAAGTCCCCGTCGGGTCCGCCGTTGAACCCCTTTCCGCCTTTGCCCCGCAGGCGCAGCCTTTGTCCGTCCGTGGCACCTTTGGGAACGCGCGCCTTGAATGATCGCGGCACGCGATGCAGCCGGCCGTGCTCATCGTATTCCGGCACGGTGAGATTCAGGTCTACCGTGGTACCGCGGGAGGCATCGTCCAAAGTGATGTGTACCGTGACCTCGTAATCCTGACCTGGCATCTGAAACGTGCCGCCCTGCCGCCCCGCGTGCCGCCTCCCGCCCGCAAGCCCGGCGAACAATTCGGACAAATCAACGTCGTCGAACGAAGACGGCGTATCCCCGAACTGCTTCCCCCAGTCCGGAGGCGGCTGAAAATCCTGCCCGGGCTGATGACGGCCCAACTGGTCGTAGGCGGCGCGCTTTTCCGGATCCTTGAGGGTCTGATAGGCATCCGCGATCTCCTTGAATTTCTCCTCGCCGGCGGGATCCTTGGAGACGTCCGGATGATACTTGTGCGCGAGTTTGCGGTATGCCTTCTTGATCGCGTCGGTGTCGGCGTCACGTTCGACGCCGAGGACGCGGTAGTAGTCCTTATATTTCATCAGTCACTCCGTGACGTAGCCGGCTCGCGCGGCTAAATGCAGCCAGCATTGTAGTTCTTTCCCGGGATCGGTCCGCGGCCGGATCATGATCCGGCCGGCTGCGGCAGCGTTGCAGGCGGAGGGTCATGCGCCCGGAAAAGCGTGGTCGTCAAAGGCGGCACAGAACTCGCGCCAATCCCGATCGACCTGTTTTTGGCACGCGCGCGCCAGGGCGACCATCTTGGCTCGCCATTTTTTCCGGCCGCCAAAATCAATCAGCTCGTCTGCGCTGGCCGAGCCCTGGCGCCCGGCGCTGCGCAACTCTGCCCAGGCCACGATTTCCCCCAGGGTCGTCATCAGGCCGCGCAGGCGATCGAAGTGGCCGTGCCACAGATCGAGGGCCACCCGGTCCTCCGCCGGCTGGAGTCCTTTCAGGATGTAGGCAACACCGTCGATGACCACCGGGCGCAGGAACGCCGGCGATATTGCCTGCACCCGCTGCTGCAGACATACGACCCGCTGCGCCTCGTTTTCCCAGCGCGGCTGCCTGGCTTCGAGGTGCGGCACCAGAGTCGATGGCAGCGCCTGCTTCAAGTCGAGCAGGTAATTGGCATCGGGCGAGCCTTTGCCCTCGACCAGAAGGACGAAGCGCTCCACCCCCAGGCTGCCGGTGCCGGCGATACGCCGCGCGACGTCGAGGAGACGATAGAATTCCGGCTTCGGCTGCGTGCGGGCAAAGCCGCGCATGAAAGTTTCGATGCGCTTGCGCTGCCTCGCATCGACGGCAAGCGCCTTCTTGCCGTCGATCCTGATCCTGCGACTCTTTCCGCTGCGCACGGTGCGCCGATCCAGGAATTGCGCGCGGTTCCGGTTGCGCGGGCGGTCCAACAGTTCCCTCACCATGCCCTGGGCGGTCTCGCGCTCGACCCAGCGCGCCTTGCCGGTCAAAAGGGCGCCGGCATAGGCGTCGATAAATCCGTCGCAAAGGCGCAAAGCCCCCGGCTCGTCGACACCCAGCGTCCTTGCCGCCACCAGCACGCTCGCAAGCAAGCGCGCCAGGTCCCATGCGCACGGGGCAAGGGCCGCCTCGTCGAAATCGTTGAGATCGAAGTAAACGAGCCGGTTGTCCCCCTTGTAGCTGCCGAAATTCTCCAGGTGCAGGTCGCCGCAGACCCAGACCAGGGGCGCATCGGCCGGCAGCGACGCAGTCGCGAGTCCGTCGTAGAACAGGTGGCAGGTGCCGCGCAGGAAGGCAAAGGGGGTCGCGCGCATCGCCCGGTACTTCAGCGCCAGCCGCTCCGGATCCCGCCCCGCGTTGAAGTCGCGAATGCGATCGACGATGCTTTGCGCGCGCTTTGCCATTGGATGCCTTTGGGCTACTCCAACGCTAAGTGGAGGCCCCGGGTCACGGCGATCGCGCAGCGGTTTCCGCTTCATGCGCCTCCTGCGGTTCGACGTGAATGGTGACCGAAGCCCGTGCCAGGTGGCTGGCGATCGATGCCTCGAGCCGGTCGCACAGAGCGTGGGATTCGCTCACGCTGGTCTCACCCGGCAGCAGCAGATGAAACTCGATGAAGCGCGTCGCACCCGCTTTGCGCGTGCGCAGGGCATGGAAACTCGCACCCGCAGGCAGCCCCGCCCGAATGAGTTCCTCGGCCTTGTGGATCTCCCGCCGCGACAGAGCCGCGTCCATCAGGCCGTCGATCGAACGGCGCAGCAAATCGATGCCAGTGATGACGATGTGCAGGCCGACGACGATCGCGATCAGCGGATCGAGTATCTGCCATCCAGGCAGGAACACGATGACCAGCAGCCCGCCCAACACGCCGGCCGAGGTCCACACATCGGTCAGCAAGTGCTTGGCATCCGCCTCGATGGTGACGCTGTCATGCTTCGCCGCGACCCTGAGCATGAGGCGGGCGGTGACGAAGTTCATCGCCGCCGCAAGTAGTCCGACGGTTATTCCCCAACCGAGGTTTTCGAGAGGCGCCGGGTGGAAAAAGCGGTTCCATCCGGCGTAGATGATGGAAGCGGCGGCAAACAGTATCAGCGTGCCTTCGACCCCGATGGAGAAATACTCGGCCTTGTCGTGGCCATAGGTATGGCGATCGTCCGCAGGCTGCTCGGCGATCGTGAGCGCGGTCAGGGCGACCAGGCCCGCGGCGAGATTGACCAGAGCCTCCAGCGCGTCCGACAGCAGGCTCACCGAACCCGTCAGGAAATACGCGCCGAACTTCAGGGCCAGCGTCGCGATCGACGTGGCGATCGAAAGCAGGGCCATTTTCCGCGTAGCTTTCATAGCCAGTCCAGTGTTTCCGTCCGCCAGTCGATGATCCGAACGAGATCAATTCCAGCGCTCGGGCCGACGCTGCCTCATTATGCCACTTGGGCGCGCCGCCGACGGAACCGGCATGACCATAAATCCATGGCGTGCCCGAGTAAGAAAACCTATTTCTTTCTTGACGGCAACTTGATCGTCCTGCCAGCAACCATGAAAGCACCCCGCCCGAGATGATGAATCGTCCGCGGATCTTTCCTTGAGGTGTCGATCCACGCTTTCAGCACTTCGAGAATAAAGAAACAGTATTTGGCCACCAGCTTCGCGTCGACGACCTTGCATTCGAGAGACGCATAGCATTCGTCGATCAGCGGCGCCTTGACGCGCGAGGCAGCCGCCGGCGTAAGACCGAAGGCTTTGAACTTGTCCACCTTTCGCCCGGACGTGTTGCCGCAGCCCACCACCTGCGCCGCAAGCTCGACCGTCGGGATGTTGATCACGCATTCCTTGGTCGCCTTCAACACGCCGAAGCTATGGTTGCGGTCGCTGATCACGCAACCCACGAGCGGCGGCTCGAATTCCATCATCGTGTGCCAGGACATGGTCATGATGTTCGCCCGGCCTTTTTGGGCGGTCGTGACCAACACCACCGGACCCGGCTCGAGCAAACCATAGACCCGAGACAAGGGAAAAGATTTTTTCGCCATCTTGGCACCCCCGCTTCTTTGGTTTTCAACGAATACGCTTATCTTCGGCAATGAATCCGGCGCAGCGCTTTGCCGATGCTGCAAGGATCAGTTTGGCGCCCGGATGGAAACACCGTTTGACAAAGCTCAAACGAAACGCTTTAATACTTCAACTATTCTTGTATAATCAACCAATGGAAAAAACAAGTGCCACCGCTGTTTTCGAGTCGCTCGCTTCCGGCATCCGGCTGGACGTATACCGTCTGCTGGTGCGCAAAGGCATGGAAGGGCTGGTCGCCGGCGAAATCGCCGGCGCGCTGGACATCCCATCGACCAATCTCTCCTTCCACCTCAAGGCCCTCACGCAGGCGCGCCTGGTGACGGTGGAGCAAGAGGGCCGATTCCAGCGTTACCGGGCCAATATGCCGCTGATGCTGGACTTGATCGGCTATCTCACCGCGGAGTGCTGCGCCGGGCATCCGGAGCAGTGCGTGGATGTGAGCGCCGCGTCGTCACGCCCTAAGCGCGTCGCCCAACCCGATTCATTCGACACCCGCAAGAAAGCGAAAGCATGAACGTGCTGTTTCTGTGTACCGGCAATTCCTGCCGCTCGATCCTGGGCGAAGCCACTTTCAATCATCTCGCGCCTGCGGGCTGGAAGGCCATGAGCGCCGGCAGCCAGCCGACCGGCCAGGTGCATCGGCGCTCGCTCGCCCTGCTCGCCCGCGAAGGCATCTCTACCAAAGGCCTGCACAGCAAGTCCTGGGACAATCTGCCCACAACGCCGGACATTGTTGTCACCGTCTGCGCCAGCGCCGCCGGCGAGACCTGCCCCGCTTATCTCGGGCCGGTGTTGCGCACCCACTGGGGCGTGGACGACCCGGCGCACGCCAGCGGCACTGATGCGGAAATCGACGCTGCGTTTGATAAGGCATACCGCACCCTGCGGACCCGCATCGAAGCGTTTCTGGCGCTGCCTCTGAACGAACTCAAGCACGACCGGGCGCGGTTGAAAGCCGAACTCGACCGCGTCGGCACGCTTTTGCCATAACCGCATTCAACTTTTTTTGGAGATCAAGCATGTCAACTATCCAGATTTTCGATCCTGCCCTGTGCTGCAACACCGGCGTCTGCGGTGTGGACGTGGACCAGCAGTTGATCAACTTTGCGGCAAACGTCGATTGGGCCAAGCAAAACGGGGCGCAAATCGAACGTTTCAATCTTGCCCAGCAACCCCTCGCTTTCGCCAGGAATGCGATCGTCAGCGCGTTTCTGGAACGCTCCGGTCAGGAGGCGCTGCCCCTGATCTTGGTGGATGGCGAAGTCGCGCTGGCGGGCCGCTATCCGGAGCGCGCCGAACTTGCCCGCTGGGCGAGCATCGCGAGCGCAACTCCAGCCAAAGCGGAAGCAAAGCCGGCAGGCGCTTGCTGCAGCGGCAGCCGGTGCTGCTGACGCGAATAGTTCCATGCAAGTCCTGATGCGGTTTCTCGATCAACCGCCTGCTTTTCTGTTCTTCACCGGCAAGGGCGGCGTCGGCAAGACCTCGCTCGCCTGTGCCACGGCCGTTCGCCTCGTCGATAAGGGCAAACGCGTGCTGCTGGTCAGCACCGACCCCGCCTCCAATGTCGGGCAGGTGTTTGGCGTCGCTATCGGCAATGCGCTCACCCCGATCGATGCTGTACCGGGATTGGCCGCGCTGGAGATAGACCCGGAAGCTGCTGCCCAGCAGTACCGGGACCGGATCGTAGGTCCGGTGCGTGGCGTGCTCCCGGCCGCCGTGGTAAAGAGTATCGAAGAACAACTTTCCGGGGCCTGCACCACGGAAATCGCCGCTTTCGACGAATTTACCGCGCTACTCACCGATCCGGCGCTCGTCCGCAATTACGACCATATCGTGTTCGACACCGCGCCGACGGGGCATACGATCCGCCTGCTGCAATTGCCCGGCGCATGGAGCGACTTTCTGGTCGAAGGCAAAGGCGATGCCTCGTGCTTGGGCCCGCTCGCCGGTCTGGAGAAGCAGCGCGCCCAATATCACGCCGCGGTCGAGGCGCTGTCCGATCCGGATCGAACGCGACTCGTTTTGGTGGCTCGCGCCCAGCCAACCACGCTGCGCGAGGCGGCGCGGACCCACGCGGAACTGGCGGCCATCGGGCTCAAGCAGCAATATCTGGTCATCAACGGCACCTTGCCCGAGCGCGAAGCCGCCCATGATGCATTGGCGGCAGCCGTAGTCGAGCGCGAACAGGCGGCCCTGGCCGAATTGCCGCAGGTTCTGAAATCGCTTCCCATCGACAGTGTTTCGCTCAAACCATTCAATGTCGTCGGTCTCGAGGCGTTGCGCGCCCTGCTCGCGCCGGAGGGTGCATTGCTCGCGGCGAATGTTCCGGCCGTGCCGACCATGAATGCTCCCGAGTTGCGTGATCTGCTGGAAGATATTGCAAAGCAAGGACACGGCCTCATCATGCTGATGGGCAAAGGCGGCGTCGGCAAGACCACGCTTGCGGCGGCGATCGCCGTCGCACTCGCGCAGCGCGGCTTGCCCGTACATCTGACGACCTCGGACCCGGCCGCGCATCTCGCAGATACGCTGGAAGGCTCGCTTGAGCATCTCTCAGTCAGCCGGATCGACCCGCGCGCCGAGACCGAGCGCTACCGCCAGCATGTGCTCACCACCAAGGGCAAGGATCTCGACGCGCAGGGCCGCGCGCTGCTGGAAGAAGACCTACGCTCGCCCTGCACCGAAGAGATTGCGGTGTTCCAGGCCTTCTCGCGCATCATCCGCGAAGCGGGCAAAAAGTTTGTGGTGATGGACACCGCCCCGACCGGGCACACCTTGCTGCTGCTGGATGCAACCGGAGCCTATCACCGCGACGTAGTGCGCCAGATGGCGGGCGAGGGCCTGCATTTCACCACGCCGATGATGCAGTTGCAGGACGAGAAGCAGACCAAGGTGCTGATTGTCACGCTCGCCGAAACCACGCCTGTACTGGAAGCGGCCGAACTGCAAGCGGATCTGCGCCGCGCCGGCATCGAGCCCTGGGCCTGGATCGTCAACAACAGCCTGGCAGCAGCAATCACCAGTTCGCCCCTGCTGCGTCAGCGGGCGCTCAATGAAGTGGCGCAAATCGATGCAGTGGCCATTCGGCACGCCCGCCGCTATGCCGTCGTGCCGCTGCTCGCCGAGGAACCGGTGGGCGTTCGGCGGCTGCTCGAACTTGTCGCGGGCGAGGTCCGTGAGACAGAAAGGACATGACATGACGGACAAGGGGCTGAACGTGGGGCTGAACATTTTTGAGCGCTATCTGACTGCCTGGGTTGCCATTTGCATCGTGGTCGGCATTGCCCTGGGTCAGGGTCTGCCCGGCGTGTTCCAGGCGATCGGAGCGATGGAAATCGCCAGGGTCAACCTGCCGGTCGGGCTGCTGATCTGGGTGATGATCATACCGATGCTGCTGAAGATCGACTTCGGCGCGCTGCACCAGGTCAAGGGTCACATCAAGGGCATCGGCGTGACGCTGGCCATCAACTGGCTGGTGAAACCGTTTTCGATGGCCTTCCTGGCGTGGTTTTTCATCCGCGGCGTGTTCGCGCCGATGTTGCCCGCGGCGCAGATCGACAGCTACATCGCCGGGCTGATTCTGCTCGCCGCCGCGCCTTGCACCGCAATGGTATTCGTGTGGAGCCGGCTGACCAACGGCGACCCGTATTTCACGCTGTCGCAGGTTGCGTTGAACGACACGATCATGATTTTCGCCTTTGCGCCGATCGTGGGGCTGCTGCTGGGTATCTCGTCGATCACCGTGCCCTGGGCGACGCTGTTCACCTCGGTCGTGCTTTACATCGTCATCCCGGTGATCCTCGCGCAGATCATGCGCAAGCAGTTGCTCGCCCGGGGCCAGGCAACGTTCGATGCTGCGATGGCCAGGATTCAGCCCTGGTCGGTCGGTGCATTGCTGCTGACGCTGGTGTTGTTGTTCGCCTTCCAGGGCGACGCCATTCTCAGGCAGCCGCTGGTCATCGCGCTGCTGGCCGTGCCGATCCTGATCCAGGTCTTCTTCAACTCCTCGCTGGCCTACCTTCTGAACCGGGCTGTGGGAGAAAAGCACAGCGTGGCCTGCCCGTCGGCGCTGATCGGCGCCTCGAACTTCTTCGAGTTGGCCGTGGCCGCCGCGATCAGCCTGTTCGGCTTCGAGTCCGGCGCGGCGCTCGCCACCGTGGTGGGCGTGCTGATCGAGGTGCCGGTGATGCTGCTTGTAGTCAAGGTGGTCAATGCGAGCAAGGGCTGGTACGAGCGTGGCGTTTGAACCAATCAGAAAAGGAGCATGCAAATGAGCACAGAAAACATCAAGGAAGTTGTAAAGACCAAATACGGTCAGCTTGCGTTGCGCGTTCAGAGCGGAAGCTCTTCCTGCTGCGGCTCCACCCCTGCCGTGGGCGGTGGTTGCGACCCGATCACTTCCAATCTCTACAGCACGCAGCAAAGCGGCGAAGTGCCGGAACAGGCCATGCAGGCGTCACTCGGCTGCGGCAATCCGACGGCGCTGGCGCAGTTGAATCCGGGCGAGACCGTGCTCGACCTGGGTTCCGGCGGCGGCATCGACGTGCTGCTTTCGGCCAGGCGGGTCGGCCCGAAAGGCAAGGCCTACGGCCTGGACATGACCGACGAAATGCTGGCGCTCGCGCGCGAGAATCAGAACAAAGCCGGCGTGGCCAATGTCGAGTTCCTGAAAGGCGAGATCGAGAACATCCCGCTTCCGGATGACTCGGTCGATGTCGTCATTTCCAACTGCGTGATCAATCTGTCCGCGGACAAGGATCGCGTGCTGCGGGAGGCATTCCGGGTGCTGAAGCCGGGCGGACGGTTCGCGGTTTCCGACGTCGTCGTCACCGGCGAGATTCCCGCCGAAATCCGCAGGAATGTCGAATTGTGGATCGGCTGTGTCGCGGGCGCCCTGCGCGATACCGACTACATGGCGAAGCTCGCAAGCGCAGGCTTCGAGGACATAGCCATCGAGCCCACGCGGATCTACGCGGTCGAGGATGCGCGCCAGTTTCTCGCCGGACAAGGCATCGACGTGGACGCCATCGCCGCCGAGGTCGACGGCAAGTTCATGAGCGCTTTTATACGCGCGAGCAAGCCCGCAGGCAAAGCGATCGAGAATAACCCGTTGAGCCAATAGGAACGGGCATCTCCAGGCAGTCTCGGATAAGTTGGACCAGCACAGTGCCGGCGACCGGCTTCTTATCGCCAGCCGGCAACGGCTTCGCGTCCCGCCTGGTTGAGCGGCCGCGCAACCAGGCCGCTTTGCGATACGCTCACCTGGTACAGCGCTCCATCGGCCATCGGCAAAAAGGTCGCACTGCCGGAAAGCGCATCCACCCAGGGCACATATTCCCTGTAGCGGCGCGCCAGCTCCCAGGCGTCGATGCGCGCGGGCTCGTTGAGCACATGGACCGTGCGCGGTGCGCCACGCTCGCTGTCGATGTCGCGATAGCGGCCGCCGATGCGCTCCAGCCGGTAGACGGTGTCGAAGCCGGCGATGTTGGCCAGGCCGCGCCACTTGAGCACCCGCGCGTCGATCTGCCACTCATCGCCGCGCAGTTCGAAGCTCTGCGTCAGGTTCGAAGGATAGGTCAGGGTGGCGCGATAGTATCGGTCACCCAGGCGCGACAGCATGATCTCAGCCGCCGGCTGCTCATGGGTCAGGCGTTCGTAGGTCAGCAGGCTGAAACCGAGCAGCCATGCTGCCGTCGCCGCGAGCAGGAAGCACAGTCCCAGAAGGGTTTGAACACCGCCGGCGATGAGCCGCCACTGCCTGAGCCGGCGTACAGCGCCTATCAGGAACAGCAGGCCCACAAGCCCGCAAACACCGATGATGCCATAGAGCAGCATGCTGGAACCCATTCTCCGCCGCCCGCCGCGCGTTCCGATGACGCAAACGACTTGGCGACTTTCGTGGAAAATTCTGCGTGGAAAGAGTAAAAAGCATCATAAACGGTATCGGCCATGCGTGCCGGCCTTC
>Ga0097691_1001554_pt1 | contig 16657 bp, 15 predicted proteins | sample NGESurdeep072012_8_FD_72858 | JGI IMG/M metagenome (GOLD analysis project Ga0097691, IMG submission 72858) | Arctic peat soil microbial communities from Barrow, Alaska - NGEE Surface sample 210-1 deep-072012 | ecosystem: Environmental > Terrestrial > Soil > Wetlands > Peat ... | reverse complement strand
ATCGGGTGGTCTTTGCAGGGCGTCAAGCACCGCCCGCAGACCGGCGATGTTGTTGGTGCCGTTGGCCTTCCTGACGACTGGTAGTTCCCATGCTCGCCCAACCACGCCCACCCGAAGGCCCGGGGCCGCCCAGGCAGTCGCCGTCGGTGCGAGAGGTCAACGAACCATCCCGCATACATACCCCTCGATGACTGCCCTGTCCGGGCGCACAGCAGCCCTGGCTGGAGAGCCAGGGCTGCATGTAGCGATCCGTCACATTAGGAGAAATCCTCGTGATCACCATGCCGTGGGTGGGACCGATCCCCGGTGATGTCGCCCCGGTTGTTGAGCGGCCAGTCCACCGACGTGTCGAAATAGGTCCCCTTCGAACGGGTCTGGTAATGCGCGGTCCAGCTCCAGGCGTCCCTCGTGTAGTTGCCGACCCCGGCCCCGAACACTGCGTCGAGGAAGTCGCCTGAGCCAGCGCAGTCGCTGACGCCACAGTCGGGATGGCGGTTCGGCGCGACGGCCGATTTGACGGTGGCGTTGAACTCCTGGTGGGTCCTGCCCGTGATGCCCTCAGCGACCGTGTGGCCGTTATCGGTGCCGCTCTCACACGCTCCCGGGCTCTTCCCGGGGAGAGTCGTCAAGGGGCCCTCCTCCTTGACCTCCAGGTTGTACATGCCGTCCGTCACAAGTGTCAGCTTGTAGACCTTGTCCAAACTGACCGTTGCCCACTCGTTGTTACACGAGCCAATGTCCGTCTGAACGCGGAATCCCTCGGCCTTGATCGTCCGCTCGGCTCGGGAGATGCCAAACTGCCTGGGCCTATTGCCTTCCGTCTCCGAATACCCCTTTGGCGGTACAACATTGGCGGCTCTTCGATCTTGCGACCTCGACCTCCACACGTTCGTACGCCGGCGCTCGGTCGTGCCGGATCGGGGATTAAGGCTCGACGTGGTGACGAGCGTGGCCGCCCGCTCGTGGATCCGCATGTGGGGCTTGCCGACATTCCCGCGATCGTGCGGATCACCCAGGAGGGGCCGCAACCTGCGGGCATCGAGCCTGAGGTCAGGTCGCGAGCAACGCGGCTGCTCCTGTCGCACGTCGCGTTCGAGCACGGCGCACGAGGAGGGTCTAGTCCAAAGGTCTAGTCCCTGGCCGGTTCCTGGCCGGTTGCTGGCCGGTTCCTGGCCGCGTCCGGCGGCGGCTCCCCGGTCTGGCTGATCAGGCGAGATCCGCGCGGAACATTCCCAGTGGCATGCCGAAGAAAGTGCGGATCCGGCTGGGTCGGGGTCGTCGGCCCGCACCCGGAAGCCGACGCGTCTAGTCGGACTGAGCGACGTCGAGCCGGGCGAGCTTGTCCAGGTCAGCCTTAGGGGTGTTCTTCACGTCGCCGAAGACCTTCACCTGCTGCGCGGAGATTCGGTCGTTGACCAGACCGCTCAGCGCGAACGCGATCGCCCCGGTCTGTCGCACCGTGAGGTCGTCCACCAATGGCTGCCGGGCGGACGTGACCGCGAGGCCGTTGGCTCGACCGTTCGGGTCCTGCGCCACCCCCACCGAGAACCGCTCCCGGGGATTGGCTGTGGGGTGGGCGTAGTGGTCCCGTAGCTGCAGCAGAATTTTGTGCCAGTCCAGAACGTCGCGGTGCGAATGGGTCGCCGTGAGGTCGTCCTCGGTCAGGGCCGTTCCTGTCTCGCCGGCCGAGAAGCACCTCGCGTACGAGAGCAGCGCCACCGTCCAGACCGCTTCGACCAACACGTCATCGGGCTCGCCGTCGCCGTCCGCCAGCTCTGACACCAGCCGTTCGCAACACCGCAGGACTGTCTGTAGGTTCTCGAACGTCGCCATGAGCTCGACGAGCTCCAAGGCACTCGGTGTGTCCAGGAGCCGCAAGGCGCTCGGCGGGGCCGTCGGGACGCTGTTCGTCATCGTTGACTTCCTCGGGGGTTGAAGCCTGCACGGTTGGAGGGCCGGGGTGTCGGCGCGGTCACCCGAAGAAGGTGTCGTAGAGCAGGAAGACGTTCAGCAGCGTGATCGTCGACGCGATGCAGAACATCGCCAGGGTCGTGATCCGCCGGCTGACCAGCAGCCCCATGATGTCCGCTCGCCGGGTGACCATCGCTAGTGGCACCAGCGCGAACGGGATGCCGAAGGACAGCAAGACCTGCGAGACGATCAGGCTGTCGGTCGTGGGCAGGCCCAAGCCGAGCACCACCAGCGCAGGCAGCATCGTGAGCCCGCGACGCACGAACAGTGGGATACGGCGCCCGATGAAGCCCTGCATGACGACCTGACCTGCGTACGTGCCCACGCTCGACGACGACAGTCCCGACGCAAGCAGCGCCACCGCGAATGCGAGCGCGGCGCCACCGCCGGCCAGCCGGGCGAGGCCGGCGTGCGCGGACTCGATCGAGTCGACTCCGGTGACGCCATGGCGGTGGAACAGCGAGGCCGCGACGAAGATCATTGCGAGGTTGATCATGCCAGCGAGGCCTAGCGCGACTAGCACGTCGAGCCGCTGGAAGCGCAGCAGCTCGCGGCGTTCGGCGTCGTCGCGGCAGAGCGTTCGACGCTTCGTCAGGGCCGAGTGCAGGTAGACGACGTGCGGCATGACGGTCGCACCGACGATTCCAGCAGCGAGCAGGACGCTGTCGGAGCCGACGAAGCGGGGTGCCAGTCCGACGGCAATACCTGCCGGGTCTGCTCCCACCATCATGAGGTCGTACCCGAAGCCGAGCAGGACAATGCCGAGTAAGCCCGCGATCGCGAGCTCGAAACGCCGGTGCCCGCGTTGTTCGAGGGCCAGGATCACGAATGCGACGACAGCCGTGATCGCGCCGGCCGGAAACATCGGCACGCCGAACAGCAGGTTCAGCCCCAGCGCGGCGCCGACGAACTCGGCGAGGTCGGTGGCCATCGCGATGAGCTCGGCCTGCACCCACAATGCGCGCGACACCGTCCGCGGGAAGTGCTCACGGCAGAGCTCGGGAAGGTCTCGACCGGTGACGACTCCCACCTTCGCGGACTGGTACTGCACGAGCATGGCCATCAGGTTGGCCGCGACGACCACCCACACCAGTGCATAGCCGAAGTGCGCGCCTGCAGAGAAGTTCGTAGCGAAGTTGCCGGGGTCGATATACGCCACAGCCGCTACGAAAGCCGGCCCGAGCAGCCCAAGCCCACCCCGCACTGGTCCGCGAGCGCGAAGCAGTGCGAGCTCGCTGAGATCACCTGCTGCCATCGGCCCGATCTGGCCGCTAGGCCAAGCCGACGCCGCTCGTTCTCCTACGTGCGGCGGGGAACTCACTGACACTCACCCGACCGACGGTCCGAGACCCAGGGACTGCGGAGTGCTGGAGTCGGGCGATGGCTGGTGCAGGCCCTCGTCGAGCTGTCCGAACTCGGTCATCAACGACCGGCTGCCACCCCAAGGCGTCTGCTCCTCGGCGATCAGCGTATTCGTGGTAAGCAACAGGCCTGCCACCGACGCCCCGTTCTGAAGCGCCGACCGACAGACCCGCAGCGGGTCGATGATGCCCATGTCGATCATGTTGCCGTACCGGCCCTCGAGGGCGTCGAAACCGTCGTCGACCCCCAGCCGCGCAACCTCGGCCACGACTTCCTCACCGGAGTAACCGGCGTTGGCGGCGATCAGAAAAGTGGGTTCGGTGAGCGCACGACGCACGATCTCCACCCCGACCGAGTAGTCCTTCTCGACCTGCAGTTCATCCAGCACGAGCGCCGCGTGCATCAGTGCCGCGCCGCCCCCGGCGACGACGATGCCCTCTGCCATTGCCGCCCTGGTCGCCGACAGCGCATCCTCGACCCGGTGCTGCAGCTCAGTGAGCTCCGCGTTGGTCGGCGCTCCCACCTTGATCACGGCGACCTTGCCGGACAGCGAGCCGATCCGTTCGGTGAGCACGTCCTCGTCGATCCCGAATGTCGCACGCTCCAGCTCAGCCCGCAACTGGACGACCCGGTACTCGACCTGCTCGGCAGAGCCGGCGCCATCGATGATCGCGGTCTTGTCCGCAGTCACCCGAACTTGCCTGGCCCGACCGAGCTGCTCGATGGTCATGGTCTCCAGGCTGAAGCCGGAGTGTTTGCTGAAGACCTGGCCGCCGGTGATCGTGGCGATGTCCTCGAGCTTGCGTATCCGCCGGTCGCCGAAGCCAGGCGCCTTGGTCGCGACGCACTGGAATAGCCCGTTGACGTGGTTGTGTACCAGCATGCTCAAGGCCGAGCCCTCGACGTTCTCGGCGATCACGACCAAGGGTCGCGGCGCCCTCATGACCTTGTCGAGCAAGGGCATCAACTGCTGGACCTTGGTGATCTTTTCGCTGCACAAAAGGATGTAGGGGTCGTCGAGAATCGCTTCCAGGCTGGCGGGATGATTCACCAGGTACGGCGAGATGTAACCGTTGTCGTACTCGAAACCCTCAACGAACTCGACGCTCATCCCGTTGTCGGCCGACTCCTCCACCGTGACGATCCCGGCGTCCCCGACGGTGTGAAGTGCCTTGGCCAGCGCCGCCCCGACGGTGTCGTCGTCGTTAGCGGAGATTGCCGCGACCCGCGCGTAGTCCGATTCGGTGCTGACTGGGTGAGCAACGCTTTTCAGGCGTTCCACGAGCTTCGCGACCGCGATGTCGACACCGCGCTTGACCAGGACGGGGTTGGCGCCTTCATCGATAGCCTTCATGCCCTCGCGGATAATCGCCTGAGCGATCACGGTGGCCGTCGTAGTGCCGTCGCCGACGATGTCGTTGGTCTTGATGGCGGCTTCTTTGACCAGCTGCGCCCCCATGTTCTCGAACTGATCGCGCAGGTGGATCTCACGAGCGATCGTCACGCCGTCGTTCGTCACCACGGGGGACCCCGTGATCTTCTCCAGGATGACGTTACGTCCCTTGGGACCCAGGGTCGACTTCACGGCCTCGGCGAGCTGATCTACTCCCGACAGCAACAGACCTCGGGCATCTTCGCCGAATCGCAGTTCCTTGGCCATTGGTCCTCCTCGGGCGTAGGGGTTGGTGTGACGCGGGACTACGGGACGAGGATTGCGCGACCCCGCACCAAGCCGGCGTCGAGATCGTGAAGAGCCTCCTGGGCGGCGTCTAACGGGTACGTCTGGGTGTGCAGGGTGACCTTCCCGGCTTGCGCCAGGACCATGAGCTCGGCCAACTCGTTGTAGGTGCCGACGATGTTCCCGATGATGTTGCGCTCTGTTGAGATCACGTCGAGGGTCGGGATGGTTAGAGTGCCGCCGTACCCGATGACGAAATACGAGCCACCCGGGCGGGTCATGGCGAACCCGTCGTTCTCGGCGCCTTGTTCGGCGACGAAGTCGAGCACGACCTCGGCGCCATTTCCGTTGGTCAGGTTCTTGACTGCGTCGACGTGCCTGCCATCGGCAACCACCGTGTGGTGCGCGCCGAGCTGCTCAGCGAGCTTGAGCGCGTCGGGGTTGCGGTCCACCACGACGATGTTGGTCGCGGTCAGTGCGCTGAGGCACTGGATGCCGATGTGCCCGAGGCCACCGGCGCCGATGAGCGCGCAGGTGGTGCCGGGATAGAGCAGGGGGATGGCCTTGCGGACCGCGTGATACGCCGTGATGCCGGCATCCGCCAGCGCCGCGACGTCCTGCGGCTGAGTCGACGGGTCCAGCTTGATGCAGGCTCGCGCGGACGTGAGCAGGTACTCCGCCATCCCGCCGTCCCTGTCCAGCCCCGGGAAGGCGCTCTCGCTGCAGTGCATGTCCTGCCCGGCCCGGCAGGCCCGGCACAGTCCGCAAGTCGGGGTCGGATGCAAGATCACGGTGTCCCCAACCGCGATGTTCGTCACTGCCGACCCCACCTCGTGAACCCAGCCGGCGTTCTCGTGGCCAATCGTGTACGGCAAGGAGACATTCATCGCCTGGGCCCACTGGCCTTCGATGATGTGCAGATCGGTACGGCAGACTCCCGCGCCACCGATCTTCACCACCACGTCGAGCGGACCCTTGATGGTCGGCTCCGGTACCTGATCGAGGACGGGCTGCTGGTGGTATGCGTGCAGTCGGACGGCCTTCATAAGTCCTTCTCCTCGTCGTGCGCACGAGTGTCATATCGTTCGCGCAACAGGGCTCGGCAGATGCCACCGTTGGCTTCCGCGCTGATTCGGGTCAGTCGGGCACGCCGCAGATGCAGTGGAAGCGCCTGTGCACCGACGGCTTTGCCTGACGTGGCGTCGACTAAGAGGGCCGAGTCATCTGCTGACGGTAAACCGATCTCGGCCCGCCGTGACCGCAACCGCTCGCGGTCGGCCGACGGTGGCACATCGCCGAGCGTGAGCTCGGCGAGATCGTCTGTCGTCTTGCCGGCGGCCAGCAGCGGGCGGCAGACCCGGTCGGTCCCCGCCATCACGGCCTTGCGCAGGAAGTCGGCCCTGAGCTGCTCCAGCTCGCCAGTCGCAAGGCCGTCGAAGGACTGGACGAAGCCGGCCCGCGCCGCGACCCCACCGTTGATCGCATCGGAGGCAAAGTGGTCCTCCAAAACCACCTCGGCCCGTCGTATACCGTCGACGCCGCTCACCGCGTCGTACGCGTCCGCCACCATGAGGAACGCGAAGTTGGGCGCGCAGAAGTAGGTCGGGAGACGGAGTCGTACATCGGCGACCCCGTCCGCAGAGACGGTGCACGAAGCCACGAAACCCAGTGAGGTCACCGGTTCGTCCAGTTCAGGGTCGCGCACCGCCTCCAGCGCGGCGAGTACGTGGGCCGCGTCGGTCATCACCCCGGAGCCCCGGCCCCTTCAACCAGAACCGCGTCGTCCTTGCCGGCCGGTGTCCCCGCGTTGGCCGGCAACTGGGCCTCCTTCGGGACTTCGATGCCATAAAGCCTGGCCGCGTTCAGGCCGAGGATCTTCTTCTTGGTCCCGGACGTGACCCGGGGGTAGTCGGAGAACTCCTCACTCGAGGGGTAGTCCCAGTCCACGAAGCCCTCAACCTGCCACTTCGGCTCCCAGATGCTGTAGTCGCTGCCGAAGGTCATCTTGTCCTCGCCCACCCAGAAGAGCAGCTCGCCCATCACCTTCGCGAAGAACTTCGGCCGGGAGTACATGAGGCCGCCGATGACCACCGACAGTCCCGCGTACACGTTGGGCTCCTGGGTGGCCATGAAGCAGAAGTCCTCGATGCGCGGCAGGCCGACATGCTCGACGATGAAGTTGAGCTCCGGGAAGTCCGTCGCGGCGTGGTCGACGTCGGAGACGTCGAAGGCGTCCTTGTCCAGCGGCCAGATCGTCGGGCCCTTGTGGACGTGGATGTTCTTGATGCCTAGTTCCTGGCACTTCTCCAGGTAGCGATAGGCACCCGGATCCTTCAGCGTCCAGCCGCGCGAGCCGTTGTTCCACTCGGCGGTGTAGAGTTTGACGCCTTTCGATCCCCAGCGCTCGACGTTCTGCTCGAGTTCTTTGAGGCCGGGATCGCCATCGCGGGGGTCCCAGCGTGTGTTGACGACGAACTTCCCTGGGTGCTTGTCGGACAGCGCGCCGTTGTGCTCCGTGGTGTTGAAGCCTTGCGTGTACCACTCCTTCAGGTAGGTCGGCTGGAAGATCGCCACGTCGACGTGCCCGTCCTCGAAGACGTCCTTCATCAGGTCCTGTTCGGAGCACTTCTGGAAGTGCTCGATCGTCCAGTGCGTCTCCGGCGGCCCGAGTGACTGGTAGGCGTGGAAGCACTCGATCCAGCCCTTGGCGTACTGCTCATGGCCGGGCACCCAGTTCGCCGGGCTCGCATCCCAGTAGTGCATGTGGCTGTCGACGATGAAATACTTTTCTCCGGCTTTCTCGTACATGTGTCCTCCTCGGGAGAAGCAGCTCGGATGGGTCGCGGGGGTCAGTTCGAAGTGGCGGTGAGGTCGAAGCCGAGGTACTCCGCGGCGTCCTCGGGATTGGCGACCATGATCGTCCGGTCGTCCTGGAAAATCATCCGGCCGTAGTGGGTCGACATGTTCTCCTCGAAATCCGCCGAGTCGAAGAAACCCTCCTCCTCACCGAGCGCCTCGGAGATCTCGTCGTAGACGAAGTCCATCCGCTTGCCCGCGTCCAGTCGGATCATCGACGGCAGATGCGTCACCTTCACGCCCGGCTGGGCGCTCATCACTTCGGCGACGACGACACCGACCTGGTTGTTCATCAGCGTGACACCACACTTGTTCGAGGCGGTGTTGTCGGATTTGAACGGGCTCTTGGCTGTCTTGAACGTGGTCACTGGGTCAGCTCCTTCGGGTCCTGCAGGCTCAGGTCGGACAGAATTCCGCTAAAGCGATTCTTGGCACGGTCCAGACCGTCCTCGAAGCGTGGCGGCTTGGCATCGGGCTGCGACCACAGTGGCTGCAGCCCGCGGGCGGCGGTGATGCATCGCGGGACCCAAAGCGAGAGCCACTGGTCGATGATTCCCCGGTTGTGGTCGGCGAACTCCTTGTCGTTGGTCAACAGCTCGAACATCGCCTTGGTGTAGCGCAGGTCGCGCTCGGCGTAGTCGTACTCGCCTGCGCCGACGACCGTGGGCGTGACGAAGTCACCGTTGCCCGGTGACGCCTGCTGCACGAGGTGGCTCCGGAACAGCTCGCCGACCAGCGGCTCGAAGACGATGTTGGCGGCAAAGATCGCCTCGGCCCAGTCGTCGATCGCGGTGAGCTGCTCGGCGACCCGTCGCACGCCCTGCCAGGCCGTGTCGCTGTTCCAGGTCTCGATGTGTGCCGCTCCGTCGAAGCCCTCGATCTCCTCGCTCAGCGTGAGGTTGTACAGCGCCAGGTCCTGGGCGAAGCGGATCCGGTGCATGCTGTTCACCGCGATCGCGTTGTTGTGCATGTTCGTGGGGGCCCGCCGTTGGGCGTTCGCGAAAAGGTAGAGCCCGAGGCCGTGCTCGACGTGCATCCAGGCGCCGACGTTGCGTTCGACGAAGTGCACCCAGTTCGGGTTCCACTGCTCGAAGGCCTTGCTCTGTCGGGCGGTCTCGACGTTCTGGTTGATCTGCCGCACCACGTTGGCGTTGTAGCGGTAGAGCGTGAGCTCCCACTCCTCGTTCGGGTCGCGGAACTCGTGCCAGCCGTGCGCCGGCCAGTCGTAACCCTTGCCGCCGGACCCGGGGAAGCGTTCCGGCTCGGGCCGGTCGACGCCCCACGCCTTGAGGACGGTCCAGTCCAGCGGATACCCACCGCGGCCGTCGGAGAACCCGTACAGCCAGCCCTGGCTGAGGTAGTGCCTCGGGTCGGGTTGCACCTCGACGGTGACGTCCTCGTAGTGCGACGGCTTGCGCTTCTGCGGCGTGAAGTAGTTGAAACTGCGCGCCGTCGAGTCCGGAAACACCTTGGCGCCGGCTTCGGCGTCGGTAAACTCCGGCTTCGGTACGCTGCGTTCCGTGGTAGTCATAGCAGATCTGCCTCGCTCTCGGTTGTCGTGCGGTCAGGACGAGCCGGTGGTGGTGAACTTGTCGTAGTAGATGTGTTTTCCGGACGCTCCCAGCGCGGCGAGCACCTCCATGGCCGCCTCGACCATCGGCGGTGGCCCGCAGACGTAGCAGTCGGCGCCTGTCAGCTCGGCCTCGTGCCGCCTCACCACGTCGGTGACCAGGCCGACCTCGCCATCCCACACTTCGTCGTCGGGCTCGGACAACGCCAGGACGCACCGGAAGTTCGGTAGCGACTCCTCGAGCGCGTATAGGTCCTTCTCGAAGCACAGATCGCGCCGACGTCGAGCGCCGTAGTAGTACGTCGCCTTGCGCGTGCTGCCGCGCTCGGCGAGTGAACGCAGCAGTGACAGGATCGGCGCCATCCCGGCACCCCCGCCGACGAAGACGAGGTCGGAGTCGCGGCCCTCCCGCAGGGTGAAGACGCCGAACGGGCCGACGACGTCGAGCCGGTCACCGACGGCAAGCCCGGTATCCAGGAATTGCGAGAACAGACCGTCCGGGTACACCTTGATGACGAACTCGAGCTGTCCACTCTCCTTGCTGGAGGTGTTCGCCATCGAGAACGACCGCGTCGCCCCGGTACCCGGGATCGCGATGTCGACGTACTGCCCGGGGAAGAACACGATCTCCTGGGGTTCAACCAGTCTCAGGACGAGGTGGCGCATGTCGGGCGTGACGTTCTCGTTGGACACCACCTCCGCCACCGCTTCCTGGATCGGCAGCCCCGAGCGGATCATCTCCTCGTCGTAGTTGAGGAGTTCGATGGTCACGTCCTCGTAGACGTGCGCCCGGCAGAGGAGGGTAAAGCCCTCCTCCAGCTCGTAGTCGGGCAGGGCAAAGGTTGAGTACCTGTCCAACTCAATGTCCTCACCATCAAGGACGAAGGACTTGCACGCCGCGCACTGCCCTTCCTTGCAGCCATGCATGAGCATGATTCCCTGCTCAGCCGCGGCACGCAGGACGGTCTGGTTCTCGTCGACTTCGATCTCGATCCCTACCGGCTCGAATCGCACGACATGCTTGCTCACCATCACTCCGTTCCGCACTGCGTAACAGACGAACCGAAGAGGAGGACCCGACTGGCTTCGTCTGACCCTCCTCTTCGGGCCTTGCGTCCGGTGTCTCGCTCAGGCGTTGACAGGCGCCGGCCGGCCGGCCGGACCTTGGCGGATGTAGTCCGCGTGGAAGGCCTTTTGCTCTTCGGGGGACATCTCGTTGAGCAGCACGTTCGGGCTCTGCAGCGGCGGGCAGCGGCGCAGGTGATCCAGCGTCCACATCTTCTTGGGGTCCAAGTCGAGGTGGGGCTGAGCGACCAGCGTCTTGCCGTCGTCACGGACGTAACCCATGTCGGAGACCACGTCGGCCCAGTTCCAGCCGTGGTAAAGGGTCTCCCATTCGCGCTTGCCGATCAGCTGGCCCATGTTCGGGGTCTCCCGGCCTTGGTAGGTGGGACGGAAGGCGACCGTGTCGGTCCACCGGCAGGCCTCGTGGCAGTAGGTGCGCATCTGGCCGTCGACCTCGGCCATGACCATGTCCTCACGCACCAGGCAGGGCACCATGCAGGTCCAGCAGCGGTGGGGGTACACGTAGTCGACGTCCTCGAGAGCGATCGGGTTGTGGCCGTTGGCCGTTGACAGCCGCGCGTAGTTCTCCCACCAGGCACCGTACTTGTCGTACCAGCCGGGATACTTGTACTCGAACCACTCGAAGTCCTTGTCGGTCATCGGGTCGATGCGCCAGTAGTTCGCCAACCATCCGGTGGCGAAGAACTGCGCGACCTCGTGGACGTAGCCTTTGTTCCAGATCTGGTTCCAGGACTCCTCGATGAGGTCGTGCGGAATCACCAGGCCGTACTTCTCCAGCGGCACGAGGTAGCTACGGTAGTAGTCGTCGTAGATCCACCGACGCCACATCTCGGCGTAGCTCTCCCGGTCCTTGCGGCGGTCCTTCGTGCCGTACTCGATGAACGTGCCGATGGCTGCGTCGACCACTCGGTGGTTGTTCCACCATGCGTAGCGCAGGTCGCGCTCGAGCAACTGGTGGTTGCCCTCATCGGCCAGGGCCATCAGCAGGGTGGCGTAGCCGTTGCTTATGTGCCGTGACTCGTCCGACTGCACCGAGTGGAAAACTGTGGGCAGCAGGTAGTCGCCGTTCGCGGCCGCCTCGGCCGGCATCGCAACGAACAGCGTGTTTGTGAACGCCGTCTCGGCCACGATCGTCAGGTAGATGCTCGCTGCGGTAATGGCGTCGCCGGTGATGAAGCCCTCCGCGAACTGACGCCCGATCGTGCCGCAGTAGTCATTCTGGAAGTTACGCAGGCTGTTGTTGAAACCGGCGGGGTCGATGTAGTTGTTCATGTATAGGCGTTTGAGGTTCTGCTGGATCGTCGAGTGCCTGACCTCGTCGATCATCTGGATGGCCTGCCCGTTGTGCAGCTCGGGGTTGGGGACTGTGTTGAACAGCAGCGGCATCGCCCGGGCTGCCGCGATCTCCGGCAACGGGATGATGCTGAGGAAGAGCTTCTGCCACTCCAGCCAACGCTCCTGGACCTGGCGGAACATGTTGCCGCGGATCGCTCCGTCGGCCGCTCCGTAGACGCGGTGGTCCTTCTCCTCCTGCATGGGGAAGTAGGACCGAAGGACCTGCTTGAGTGGGTCCTTCTTCTTCGCCTTCTGAAACGTGTAGTCGGTGCCGTACTGGGAGACCGGCTTGTGGTAAAGGGGCTCCCAAGCCAGTTCCTGGATCTTCTCGTGAGCCTTGGCCACGCTCTGACGACTCATTGCACACTCCTTGGATCGGCTAATCCGTTACCTTCAATGAGACTCGCCGCCGGGCCGCGCCGGGGTCTCAGAATGAGATAAGGGTTCCCTTCCTGGCACTCAACCGTCCTCGAGCATGACGGCGCGGATCTCAGCCAGATGTGCCCGTACGTCCCGCATGACCTCCCGATTACCCTCCGCGGCAGGCTCGATCCCCAGAGCCAGCAGCAGCGCCCGGGCGGGCGGACCCGGGTCGCCGCTCTCCCCGAGCACCGGATGCAGACCCTCTTCGGCAAGATGCGTGAAGACCAGGCTGATGACGCTCCAAGGGTTATAGGTCTCGGCCTCCGCGCCGTCCGCTGCCCCCATCGGGCACCTCCCTCTGTCCGGCACCGGCGTACCGGGCCGTACCGTACCGGGCCGCGCCGGTGCTGGTCCACGCACGCGAGTAATGCAAGTCGGTTTATACCGAAGCCTCCCACCTGCGGGTCTCAATATGAGACAGCCCTGGGGATTGCGGCGTCTACTGTGAGGTGGGCGGCGCACCTTCGCGCGTGGGCGTAAACTTGTGATGTCGGCGAAAGTAGGTGATGGCTGTGCCACCGTCACCACGAGGCGACGCTGTTGCACCCGACGAGGACGACCTGGCGGTCAACAGGGTCCGCTTCCTCACCGGCGAGCCGGTTGAACCGAGCCGCGTCCGGCCCGCCATCCTTGCGTCCTGGCGGCGATCCCATGACCTGAAGGTCGCAGCGGACAAGATCGAGCTGCCATACATCCGCGACCCTGACATCGACACCGGACTCACCAGAAGCGCGGAGCCCGTGCTGCGCCGCCTGCACGAGCAACTGGACGGTCAGCCGGTGAGCATCGTCCTCACCGACCCGACCGGATTGGTGCTCAGCCGGCGGAGCGCGGACGTCGACCTCGATCGGCACCTCGAGAGCGTCCTGCTCGCGCCGGGCTTCAGTTATGCCGAGCAGTTCGTCGGCACGAACGGCATCGGGACCGCCCTGGCAGCCGGAACCGCGACCCAGGTGTTCGGCCACGAGCACTACGGCGAGAACCTCGAGGACCTGGCCTGTGCTGGGGTTCCGATCCACCATCCGATCTCCGGCAGGACGGTTGGTGCCGTGGACCTCACCTGCTGGCTCAAGGACGCCGAGTCGTTGCTCCTCACCCTGGCCAAGACCACAGCGGACCAGATCCGGCAGGCATTGCTGGCCGACTCAAGCCTCCACGAGTTGGAGCTGTTCCAGGCGTATCGACGGACATGTCGCCGGATGACCGGAATCGTGTTCGCCTTGACCAGCGACGCCGTGATGTTGAACGACCACGCTCGCGCGGTTCTCGACCCAGCCGACCAGGCTGCGCTGCTCGCCCAGGCCGCGCAGGCAGCCGAGGCGCTCGCCCCGGGACGTCGCAGTTCGGTTGCCGTCAGGCTGCCCACCGGAACGGCGGCGCGGATGTATTGCCAGCAGGTAGGCGTCGGCGCCCAGCTCGCTGGGATGGTTGCGCACGTGAAGCTGGGCGAATCCGATAACCAGCCTGCTGGTGCGCGAGACGTGGTGTCGCGGATGCTGCTACCTGGCCTCGTGGGACAAGCCCCGCTGTGGCGACGCGCCTGTCACGAAGTGGAGACAGCCTTCCAGTCGGGTGAGTGGCTCGCTGTAGAGGGCGAGCCGGGGGTTGGCAAGCTGGCACTGCTTCGAGCGGTGCAGCTGCGCCGGCAGCCGGGCGGGCGGTTCGCGGTACTCGACGTCGCGGACGCCTCTACCGACCCGCACTGGCTGACCGCGGTCCGCCGCACGCTAATCGAGAACGCCGACAGCGTCGTCGTCAGGCACGTCGACTTGCTCGACGGCCCCCGGTTGCGGGCACTCTCGTCCGCACTTCAGGACGCGAGAGCTGCCGAATGGGACCGTCCGCTGTGGGTCGCCGTGACACTGGCGCACACCACCGAGAGCCGGGACCTTGTCCACCTGTTGCGGCTGTTCCCGAGCACCGTCGAGGTACCCCCGCTCCGCCTTCACCTCGAGGACCTGGAGCAGCTGGTGTCATTCTTCCTTGCCAGGGTCGGCCACGGCGGCGAACTGGCCTGCTCGCCGGAGGCCATGCGGCTGCTGATGCGCTCGTCCTGGCCGGGCAACGCCGAACAGGTCCACCAGCTGCTCCATCAGGTCGTTCAGCATCGGCGCGCCGGGGTCATCCAACCCAACGACCTCCCGCCCGAGGCACAGACCGTCAGTCGCCGGCTGCTGAGCCCGCTGGAGTCCATGGAGCGCGATGCCATCGTGAACAGCCTGTCGGCCGCTCATGGCATCAAGGTCGAGGCGGCGCGTTCGCTGGGAATGTCGCGAGCAACGATCTACCGCAAGATCCACGAGTACGGAATCGTGGCCCCAATCACCTGGCTCCCAGCAACGGCCCGGCGATGATCTCCCATGTCGTGACCGCCGTGGCACTTGGGACGATCGAGGTGCTTGCCCGACCCCGCAGCGACAAAGGTGTTGTCTATGCCGCGGATGTGCTGGTGGTGATGGCAAGGTCGTGTGAGAGGGGCTGCATGTCGGTGCGGATTCTTTCGTAGTTACCGGCGATGCTCGATTCTCCATTGCAGGACCGGCACTGCCGGCTACTCAGCCCCGTGTCGCCTCGGTTGCCGTGAATGACCGAGGTTAGGGCGCGCGGCTGTGCATCACGAGCGTCAGCGACAAAACGGTCCACGTACTGCTTAGGTGTCGGCGCCAGTCACGAGTTGACGACCGGCCGGCCGAGTGGGACGCCCTGACCGCCGGTCGCCTGCGCGGCGATCCCGAGATACAGGTAGACGCCCACCGCGGCGAAGGCGAACGCCAGCACTCCGCCGACCTTCGACAGGTTGCTCGACCCGTTGAGCGTTGCCGCGAGCACGACGGCGAGGCAGGCGTCGACCAGCACGAACAGCACGGTGAACGCCAAGGGCAGACGCAGCGTCGCGATGGTGAGCATCAGCAGGATCACGAGCCAGGTGATGAGGAACAGTGCCTGGGTGTGCACGGCGGCCGCCGCAGAGATGGCGAACCAGTTGTGCGTCAGCCCGAGCACGAGTGCGGCGTAGCTCAGCCAGAATCCGGCGAAGATGCCGAAGATGCTGGCGACCGCGGTCTGGCCGACGGCCGCGCTCCAGAGCGTGCTGATGGTGAGCCCGAGACCGGTCGCTGCGAAGATGATCGGGATCGAGGCGCCGACGGCCCCTGCCGGCACGTAGCCGATCAGGACGAGGCCAAGGGCGACCGCCCCGGCTACGAATACGGGTATGCCCAAGGCCGCCGGGTTTCCGGCGAAGAACGCCGCCGACGGTGCGCCTATGACGTCGCTCGGCGCCGCGTCTCGGGGGTCGGACTGCGCGGGCTCGACCTCGGTGATGGTGACTGGGTGGGCGGACATAGCAACTCCCTTGTGGATTTGGAGCATTGACACTCAGGACGGGCGGCCTGACGTCATGAGCATCAATGCTGCCAGCACGCCGGCAGGTCGGTGTCTCAATCTGATATGCGGCTACCCGACGGTCCCGCTGATCTGCACGCAAGCTGCGGCGACGGCGACGATCGCGCAGGGGAGCTGGACGTATCTGCCGTTGCCCTGCCAACAGCCCACCCGCCGGATGCAGTGCGCAGGCAACAGGTCTGGCTCCAAGCAAGGTCCCCGTCCTGAGGGCGAGGGAGCCGTTGAGCGCCGTCTTGGTGATCGGCAGCGGACCTGGGTGGCGCGATCCGGTCGGCCCTCAACGAGGTGACCTATTATGGACCGTCAACGCTGCCAACCCGAGCCGCCCGGTCGTCGTTCAGGTCGCACGTTATGAGCGCAGGGCGGCAGTCTGACCGGATGCAGGTCGGGCCGAAGGGCGGACGGAGCCGCGTTGATCGGGACGGATGCGACGTCGACGCCGTGGTGAGCGCGACGAATAGCGACGGGGGAGACGGATCAGACGGTTGGGACCGGGTTCGCTCTGCTCATAACCCGGAGGTCGCCCCCACCGGTACTGCAACTGGTGGCCACGAATGGTTGGTGGGACGAGCAGCGTTGGCGTGGGCGGATTTTGGGCATACATGACTTCGATTCGGTCAGGCTGACCGAGTTGAGTTGCCTTGGTTGACGCGGTAGATGCCGGCCAGTGGAGTGCTTTTGGCGTATGTAACTCCCTCGTAATGAATAGGGTGTGGCTCTTCTGGAGTGACGTCGGAGGGCGCGTCTTGATGCGACCTGTCCCGCGGACAGGTCGCGCGGCCTGGCTCTGATTGCTGTCGCGACACACCCTGTAAATCAAGGAATATGGCGTCGTTATGCGCCATAATCTGACAGTGGACAACTGTCAGATTGGAGGTGTGGGTGATGGCTGATCGAGAATCGGCGGGGCTGCCGCGGCTGGTCCGGGGCTCGGTAGTGACCCATCGGCGACGCTGTGGCAAGCCGAACTG
>Ga0097691_1001552_pt1 | contig 16666 bp, 13 predicted proteins | sample NGESurdeep072012_8_FD_72858 | JGI IMG/M metagenome (GOLD analysis project Ga0097691, IMG submission 72858) | Arctic peat soil microbial communities from Barrow, Alaska - NGEE Surface sample 210-1 deep-072012 | ecosystem: Environmental > Terrestrial > Soil > Wetlands > Peat ... | reverse complement strand
AACGACGCGTTTCGTAGCCCGCAGGAGTGGGCCGCCTTTCGTGACGCCGTCTTGGCCGCGCAACTGCCGGCGGCCGGGAGGTGGGTACGGCGCTGGGACAGGCGGCTGACCGCCCAGACAGCCGCGCGGGCAAGCATCCCCGCGCACTACTCGACAGGTGCGCTGGACCCGCAGATAGCGGTCCTGCGCCAGTACCTGCGCCCTCGGCGCTGGACCCTGCGCAACCTGTCACGGACGAACAACCTCCTGGCGCTGATGCGCCTGCACATCAACCGCTGCGACCAACCGACTGTCTGGGCCAAGCACCTGCGAGTTCACCTCACGCAGCTGGCGCGCACGCCGGCGGTAGTCGGCGCGGACGGGCACCCCGACTACCGCAAACGGCGCACTGCGTCGGTTCACAGCACCGACGCAGTGGTCGTCCTCAAGAGCGGGTGGCGGGTGTACACGCTGCGCAAGCACGCAGTCCCTCCGAGGGTTTGACAACCAAGCCGAAGGCACAACCTCGCATCCGTGGAAGTCAGTCCTTGACCCGTCCACTTTCATGGCGTCCGGGTGGTCCGTTGTGGCGCTTTGCCCACCGCCTCAACCACAACGGTGCGACCAGAATGCCCAGACAGGCCAGGGCGGCAAGCACCAAAAGGCTCGCCTTTATGTCGTCGCCCTGTCTGCCGGCCTCGATGGCTGCGCCGAGAGCAGCAAGGAAGCCGAGCACCGCAACAACGTGAACTCGCCACAGGTCTCGGTACATGCGTCACTCCTCTCTCACCGGGGTCGCTCTTGAAACTGTAGCCCGCAGGCCAGGACCATCCCGAGCATTTCCGTCCAACCGGTTGCCACGGTGACCACCGGGCCCGACCCGGCAGTGCTGGGCTGGCGCGGTCGAGGCGCCCAGGCCGAAGTCGTAAACCTGCCGTGCCTGGCGCCCGTCGGATGGCTGAACAGCTCTGCGGTCGCGAGCGCAGCGCTCCGCGAAACACCCCGGGGCACATCTCGGACATGGAGTGAGGTGACAGCAGCCCCGATAAAACCCACTCGTTCATAAGGGGGGGGCCGTCCGGTAGAACGCGCCGTAGTGCTGTATCCAGCTACGCACGACTGGGTTGAGTAGGACCTCGTGCCGTATGGCGTACGTCACAGTCATGGTATACATGGGGGAGGAATCTGGCGTGGGCTGAGGGGGCAGCAGTGAGAACACGATTGACCCGGCTGACCGTGGTCGGTGTGGCCGTCATCTCCACGCTGGCAGCCGGGTCCCTGGCCTCCTGTTCCAGCAGCAGCACCGGGTCGGGTCAGAGCCTGACCTGGTATATCAACCCCGACGGCGGCGGCGCAGACGTGACCAAGAAGGGCCAGGCCCAGATCGCCAAGGAGTGCACCGACGCCGCGGGTGGCAAGTATTCCATCAGGGTTCAGCTGCTGCCCAACAGCGCCAGCGACCAGCGCCAGCAGCTGTTGCGCCGGCTGGCCGCCGGCGACTCGGGCATCGACCTGATGAGTATCGACCCGGTGTTCGTGGCCGAGTTCGCCGAGGCGGGCTTCCTCGCCCCGGTTCCCCCGGCCCTGCAGGCCGGCTTCACACAGGACACCGTCAAGACGGCGGTCGAGGGCGCCAGGTGGAAGGGCAAGCTGGTGGCCGTGCCGTTCTGGGCCAACACCCAGCTGCTGTGGTACCGCAAGAGCGTGGCGCGGAAGGCCGGCCTTGACATGACCAAGCCAGTGACGTGGGACCAGGTCATCGCGGCTGCCAAGTCCCAGAAGAAGACAATTGGCGTCCAGGCGAGCCGCTACGAGGGCTACGTCGTGTGGATCAACGCACTGATCGCCGGTGCGGGCGGTGAGGTGCTGAAGAACCCTGGTGCGACCGGTGATGCCGTGAAGCTGGGGCTGGACACCAAGGCGGGGCAGGAGGCGGCCGCCGTGATCCAGAAGGTCGCCCAGACAGGCGTGGGAGGTCCCGCCCTCTCGTCCACCACCGAGACCGAGGCACTGAATCTTTTCTCTGACAACGCCACCAGCGGATTCCTGGTCAACTGGCCCTATGTGTGGGCGGCTCTGCCGAGCAACAAGGTGAAGTTCATCAAGGACGTCGGCTGGGCGAAATACCCGGAGACCGTAGCCGGCACGGTGTCTCGTCCTCCGTTCGGTGGGATCGAGCTCGGCGTCGGAGCCTTCAGCAAACGCCCCGACCTCGCTTATGAAGCGGCGAAGTGCATCACCTCCACCGCCCATCAGACGCTGTACATGATCGGCACGGGCAACCCTGCCGCGCGCAAGTCGGTCTATGACGATCCCGCGATCAAGAAGCAGTTCCCGATGGCAGGCCTGATCCGAAAGTCCCTCGACGAGGCCGCGCAGCGACCGCAGAGCCAGTACTACGGCGACATCTCCACCGGCCTCCAGCGCGAGTTCAGCCCGCCCGACTCCGTCAACCCCGCCACCACGCCCGGGGCCGCGGCCGACCTGATCACGTCGGTACTGAAGGGAAACACGCTGTTGTGAGCACACTCGTCGAGGGGGACGTCCGCGAGACGGGCCCTGGCGGCCCGGGCAAGGCCCAGCTCTCCGACCGGGCCAAGGCCGAGCGCACGCTGGGGTGGAAGCTGGCCGGCCCGGCCTTCATCATCATGCTGGCTGTCACGGCATACCCGATCCTGAATGCCGTCTGGCTCTCGCTCTTCAGCTACCGCCTCACCGATCCCACGGCCCGCAAGTTCATCTTCCTCAACAACTACGCGGTGATCCTCACCGACGGCCTGTGGTGGATGGCCGTGCTGAACACGGTCGTCATCACGGTCATCACGGTCGCGGTCGAGCTCGTGATCGGTATGGCGCTGGCCATGATCATGAACAAGATCATCATCCCCCGGCGCACGCTACGGACCATCGTGCTGATCCCCTACGCAATCATCACCGTCGTGTCGGCCTTCGCCTGGCGCTTCGCCTTCGCGGTGGACACCGGCTTCCTCAACCACACGCTGCACGCCCTGAGCTTCGGGGCCTTCTCGGACACCTACGACTGGTTCGGCGGCCGCTGGTCGGCGATCTTCGCGATATGCATCTCGGAGATCTGGAAGACCACGCCGTTCATGTCTCTGTTGCTGTTGGCCGGACTCGCCCAGATCGACGGTTCGCTGGAGGAGGCCGCCAAGGTCGACGGCGCGACGTTCTGGCAGCGGCTCTTCAAGGTGATCCTGCCGAACATGAAGGCCGCGATCATGGTGGCGCTGCTCTTTCGCACCCTGGACGCGTTCCGCATCTTCGACGCCGTCTTCGTGATGACCGCTGGCTCGCAGGACACGTCGTCGGTATCGCTGGTGGCCTACAACCAGACCATCAGCCGGGTCGAGATCGGCATGGGCTCTGCGGTCTCGGTGCTTCTGTTCCTGTGCGTCCTGGGCATCAGCGCCGTGTTCGTCAGGTCCTTCAAAGTCGACCTCTCACGGGTCAGGGGCGAGTGACCGCAGTGGAGTCGAACCAATCGAAGAAGAACATGACCTGGCTGGCCATCGTCTCCATCCCGATCATGGCCTACACGCTGATCCCGATCCTGTGGATCATGTCGCTGTCAGTGAAGTCCAGCGCCACCCTGGCCGACGGCAAGTTCATCCCCGCGGAGGTCAGCTGGGACAACTACAAGCTCATCCTCACCGGGGACGCCCACAGCCTCTTCATCCCGGCCCTGGTCAATTCACTGGTGGTGTGTCTGGTCGCAACGCTTATCAGCGTGGTCCTGGCAATGTTTGCGGCCTACGCAATCGCCCGGCTGGAGTTCCCGGGCAAGAAGCTGATCCTGACGACGGCTCTGGCCGTCTCGATCTTCCCGGTCATCAGCCTGGTGACCCCGCTGTACAACCTGTGGCGGGCGGTCGGGCTGTTCGACACCCAGATCGGGCTGATCATCCCCTACCTGTCGCTGACGCTGCCGCTGTCGATCTGGATCATGTCGGCCTTCTTCAAGCAGATCCCCTGGGAGATGGAGCAGGCGGCCCAAGTCGACGGCGCGACGTCGTGGCAGGCCTTCCGCAAGGTGATCGTGCCATTGGCCTCGCCCGGGGTGTTCACGACCGCGATCATCACGTTTTTCACGGCCTGGAACGACTTCGTGTTCGCCATCTCGCTGACCAGCGAGCGGGCCCGGACCGTCCCGGCGGCGTTGGCGTTTTTCACCGGAGCCTCACAGTTCGAGCAGCCGACGGGGGCGATCGCCGCCGCCGCGGTGATCGTCACGGTTCCTGTCGTCATCCTGGTCCTGGTCTTCCAGCGCCGGATCGTCTCCGGGCTCACCTCGGGTGCCGTCAAGGGATGAGCCACCTCGCGACCTGCACCAGCGGTAATACACCAGAAGGAGCCTGAGAACTGATGGCAAAGATCGAGCTCAAGAACATCGTCAAGAAGTATGGCGACGGGTTCCCTGCGGTCAACGACGTCTCCCTCGACATCGCCGACGGCGAGTTCATGATCCTGGTGGGCCCATCGGGGTGCGGCAAGTCCACCCTGCTCCGAATGGTGGTCGGTCTGGAGGACATTACCTCCGGCGACGTGCTGATCGACGGCAAGCGGGTCAACGACCTCGCGCCCAGGGACCGTCACCTGTCCATGGTCTTCCAGAACTACGCGCTGTATCCGCACCTGACCGTGTTCGAGAACATCGCCTTCCCGCTGCGGCTGGCCAAGGGGGAGCACTCCGAGGAGGAGATCCGCGAGAAGGTCAACACCGCCTCGGCCATGCTCGAGCTGGACGAGCACCTAGAGAGGAAGCCCGCCAATCTCTCCGGCGGTCAGCGTCAGCGGGTGGCGATGGGGCGGGCGATCGTCCGCGCGGCCGACGGGTTCCTGTTCGACGAGCCGCTGTCCAACCTGGACGCCAAGCTGCGCGGACAGATGCGCACCGACATCGCCCGGATGCAACGGCGACTTGGCACCACCACCATCTACGTGACCCACGACCAGACTGAGGCCATGACCCTCGGTGACCGCGTGGCGGTGCTGAAAAAGGGCCTCCTCCAACAGTGCGCCTCCCCGCGAGAGCTGTACGAACAGCCGGTCAACCTCTTCGTCGCCGGGTTCATCGGCTCGCCGCCGATGAACTTCCTTCCGGCCAAGGTCGAGGGCTCGACGCTGAAGCTCCCCTTCTGCGACGTCACGGTCACCGGCGACCTCGCCGAGAAGGTCAAGGGCAAGGACATCCTCATCGTCGGCGTTCGCCCGGAGTACTTCAAGGACGAGTCACTGGATGGCAGCAAGGGCGTCGACTTCACGGCAACGGTTGATGTCACCGAGTGGCTCGGCAACGAGCAGTACGCCTACATCCCGTTCGAGGCCGACCCGGCGGTCAAGGCAAAGCTAGACGATCTCGACCGTGAGCTGGACGGCGAGGGCATCCGCACCCAGATGGTCGTCAACCTCGATGCGCGGTCGCGGATCAAGGAGGGGGAGGAAGCCCGACTCACCTTCGATCCGGCCTTCATGCACGTCTTCGACCCGGAGTCCGGCGACTGTCTGACCCGCGACGACGCCAAGGCCGCAGCCATCGCCGAAGAGAGTGAGGTCGACCGCAAGAGCGCCCTGGAGCGGGCGAAGGTCAGGGAAGCGGCCAAGAGCAGCTGATTGGGCAAGGGCCGACCCATAGTCAGGGCGCCCGGCCGGCTCAGGAGGCTGTGATCTCGGCCAGGTGCGGCGGGTCGGGGCCCGGACATGAGACCGGGATCGCCGCGCAGGCAAGCGCGCGGTCCACCGCGGGTCGGACATCGCGCAGCGAGGCCAAGCGCAGTCGCTCACGTGACCGGACGCCGCCAAGCAGCCCGGCCTCCAGAAGGCCGGACAGCAGGCCTGCCATGAAGGAGTCCCCGGCCCCGACCGTGTCCACGACCGTGGCGACCGGCGCGTCGACGCTGGTGAGCTCAGCGGTGACCGTCAGCCCGATCACTGCGCCTAGGCCGCCGCGGGTCACCACCATTCCTGAACAGCGCCAGGCATCCTTGGCCGAACAAACGGTTACGTGGCGGTGACCAAACGCCCTCCGACAAGTGCCTACCCGATGTAGAGGGTACGTGTCTTGACCACGTCACCACGAATGACAGTCGTCCGCGCATGACGCCATGAGGTACGTCCGAAGATGCCGATTTGTGCGTGGACTTCTCCAGGGAACGGAGTGGCTCGGCGACGGCTGCGAGGCAGACTCAGGACACGGCCGGAACGTGCGATCGCGACTCGGCGGCGCACTCGATCCCTTTCCAGTCCGCGTGCCTGCTCTCCAGCTCGAACCTGGCAAGCTGCACCATCAGGTCAAGTTCAGAAGGCCATACATAGCGGTGCGGGCTACGGGAGAGCTCGGCCAGCTGGCGGCCCCACGTTGCCGCCTTGCCCTCACCGAACCTGAAATGGCGCGAGACGGATGAGCTGCGACCTGACCCGGCTACGCGGGGCGTCAACGGACTCATCGAGCGCCGTGAGCACACCAACATCTACGACCTGACCCCGACGGGCAACGCGTCGCGGTCCTCTACACCAAGGTTCACGACCGGCTCCTGAGACCGCTACTGGCCGCCGACCAGCCACCCGCACCACGCGAGCTACGCCGACCCCTGACCACGATCGACCGGCACGTCCACGCCTATACCGACCACGCCCGCCTCTAGGAAAGGCAGCCTCAAAACTCAAGACACATCCATGAGTTTGGGAGACAAAGCTGAGGCTAGCGGCGAAGCGGGTTGTCCGCCGGTCCTCCACCATGGTCCGAGCCGTCCCCAACGGCGGCCACCTCGTTCTCTTCCGGGCGTACCAGGGCGGTCAGCCAGTTGCGTCTTACCGCCGCGAAAGGGGTAGAAGGCGCTGTTTGTGTTTGTCGGTTTCCTGGCGATGGGACTGTCTTTCGCCTTCCTCGCCCTCGTGATCGGTAGCTCGCGTCTGGAGCGGGTCACGGCGGAAGACAAAAGCGAGCAACACTCCTGAGATCATCAAGGCGAGCCACCCCAAGAAGAGTGCGGTCACCTCGAACCGGTACTCGAGACCCAAGCCGCAATACCATGACATTACGACGAAGGCTGCAACGATCAAGCCGACGAAGCCAAGTACACCCATCGCGCTCAGGCACGCTAGTCGTAGCGCCAGCAGCCCGATGAGCGCCTCGGCGACCGCGGCGGCCACGACCCATCTGACACTCTGCACGGACCGCATCTTTCCGCCTCAAGATAGAACGCCGGCGACACCAGCGAGGGTTCCCGGACTCATCCATTGGGTGGCCGGCTCTCACCGTGGCGGGTCAGCGACGGGGGCCCGGCGGACGGGGGCCAGCGGGCGCAGGCTGCTTGCGCTCCTGGGCAGTGCCCGGCGTCGTGTCTGGTGGGTTCGTCCCTTGTGGGGAGGCGTCGATGTCGATGTCGAGCCGGGCCACGAGCCGGTATCGCAGGTCCTGGGCGGGAAGCTCCCCTAGTGGTTCCTCGGCCACTAACGTCCTTGTCGCGGTGGCAACGTCGTGGCCCTGGGAGTGAGCGTCCTGCATCAGGGAGGCAAGGGCAGGCCAGTCGCCTTGGCGGACCAGGCGCGGGTCGAGTTCGTCGGCCAGCGGCGCCCAGCGCTCCTGCGGGGGTCGCGAGGAGGCTGCGGCCAGCCGCTCCCGGACCTCGGTGATGTTCTGGATCGGTTTCTGTGCCGCTACGCGTGGGTCGCGGTTCCACTCGGCGACTGCTGTATGCAGGTCACGCTGGACTGTGGCCATGCTCGCCTGGAGCCGGGAGTTGATCCGGTCGGCGTCATCGGCCCACCGCGCCGAGGGCCGGGCGGCGACGACCTGTGCTGCCTCGGGTATGGCCTGGGCCGGGGGCAGGTTCGCGAGGCGCTCTTCGATCAGGACCTCGGCCAGCGGCCGGGCGTCGACGAGAGTCTCGCGTAGCTGGGAAGAGCCGCGTAGTTCGAGCATGTCGGCTGGGTCGAGGCCTTCGGGGAACTGGGCGTAGCCCGGGTCCAGCCCGTAGGGGGTGAGCATCCAGAAGTCGCGCTCGGCGGCCACCTGCCCGGGCAGGTCAGCGTCGGTAGCCACGATCGGGTCGACCCTGAGTTGGCCCAGCTGTGCGGCCTGCTCGTTGGTTAGCGAGGTTCCGAGTGGCGCGACGCCGACGTGGCTGCCCGCGGTTGCGATGGTCACCGCGATCGCGTCCATCGGGCCCTCCACGATGACGGGGACGCCTCCGGCTGCCAGGTGCTGCGCGACGGCGCCGAATAGCTGCGCGCCCTTGTGGAACAGCGGGGTGTCGGCGGTGTTGAGGTACTTCGGTCCACCCCTGTCGGCGTCCGTGAGGTCGGGGTGTCGGCGGCCCACAAAGCCGAGGACCTCGCCGTCGTGGACGATCGGGAAGACGACCCGGTCACGGAACCGGTCGATCAACCTGCCATTGCTGGCTGTTGTAGCCACGCCCGTGGCGAGCATCTCCTCGTCGGTGACGCCTTGGCGGCGGAGGTGGTTGACCAGGCCCGTCCAACCGTCCGGGGCCTGGCCCGGACGGAAGTGTGGGTGGTCGTGCAGGTCGGTGCCGAACCGTTCGGCCAGGTAGGTCCGGCCCCAGGAGTCGGGGAACTGGTCCTGGAAGAACCGTAGCGACAGGTCGTTGATCTGGAGCATCCGCTCCCGGCTGACCGGGCAGTAGTCCCACTCCCGAGCGCGGGCGAGCATCAGGTCGATGTCGGCGTCGGTCTGCTCGGGCGCGCCGAGGACGTCGCGCAGCATCGCTGACAGCGCGAGGTTGGACCCGACACCAACGGCCTCGTCGGCGTCAGGGTCGACATCAGATGCGGGTGACCCATCGACGACGTCAGCGGGGTGGTGTGTGCGGTCGTGACCGGTGGGCAAGTCCCACTCTGCGAAGCCAGCTGCGTCTTCGGGAGGCACGACGCCGTCCCACATGTCTTCGGGCGGCTCATCCAGGGATGGCTCGTAGCGCTCCTCGTCCGGGACGGGGTCCACCAGCACCGACATGCGCCACACCATCGCCAGACACACGTCGTCAACATCGCCGACTGGCGAGCCCGCGCCGGAGCCGAGTAGGTCCTCGAGCCGCCACCCGCGGGCGATGCCGTGGTCGACGGTCGTGACCAGCGTCGGCCACCACGGGCTGGATTGGACCACGTCGGCCCGCTCGGCTCCGACGAACTCGGCCAGCCGTGGCGTCCACGACGTGGCCAAGGAGTGACCGGCGTCGATCTGCTCTGCGACCGCAGGCGACAGGTGTCGGCTGATCCTCCACCACAGCGCGGCCGCGGCGTGGTCGTCGGGAAGCGTGCCCGCGGTGACCGCGGTGTGCAGCAGTCCGCGCGCGTCGATCCCAGCTCGCGACATCGCGGCAAGCCGCTCAGCGAGCAGGGGAGCGAAGTCGTCGTTACGCACGTCCGGGGTGACCCGGTGGATGAGCTCGCCCCACTCCCGCAGGGCCGGGGCGGCCTCGCCGGCAAGGCGCCGGTCGAGGTTGCGCTGCCAGATAATCGCGGCCTTCTGCATCTGTGGTGCACCGGTGGGGCGGCGGTCGGCCGGGTCGACCTGCATCGCGGACCGCCACATCGCCACGTCACCGAGCACCCCGGCGGGCAGTCGGCCACCACCCCGGCGGGCCCACCCGGGGGACCGCCCAGGCTCGGCTTCGGCCGCGGCGCGCACCTGGCCCGCGAGATCGGCGACCCGTGCCGAGCGGGCGGCAAGGTACTGCCCCCACTGCTCGTGGGCGGCCAGGGCTTCGGGGACGCCGGGCAGCCAGGGCAGGGGTCCGGGTCCGGCGTTGCGCAGCCCGGTGTCGTCCAGTCGCCAGTCCAGGACCGCCGCTTTGTCGCCAGCAGTGTCCAGCTCCCGCTGGTTCGCGGCGGCGCATAGATGCTCGACCGGGTTGGCCCCGTGGGCGCCGAGTAGGAGCAGGTGCGCGCGCAGCGCGGGCCACGCCGGCTCCTGTGACAGACCGGCCACGACCCGGTCGGCTGAGGCGTCCAGGGTCTGCACGACGTCGCGGCCGACGACGTCCTCGGCGGCCACGTACAGCGCATCGGCGTATCGCTGGGCGGCTTGGCCCAAACAGGTCCCGGGGTCGGACTGGTCACGTAGGAGCGTGGTCGCCGATCGGGGCGCGTCGTCGTGGGCCAGCATCCCCTCGAGCAGGTCGGTGGGCGCGGGTGGCCGGACCGTCTCGGGCCGGATGACGGTGTGCGGGTCGCCGTCGCCGACGACCTGCAGGTAGAGGTGGTTGCCCAGGGCGCCGCGGGTCATCATCGTGTAGAGCTGCTGGCGGGACTCCTGGCCGCTGGCCAGCGCGTGCATCGTGTCCACCGAGACGCCCTGGGCCGTGTGCACGGTGGTGGCGTACCCGAGCTCGGTGGCGGCCTGGACATAGTCGGCGGGCAGCCGCACGGTGCGCCCGGACTGGGTGTGCTGGACGCTCAGGTCGCCGCCGTCGTGGATGCCTACCACCATCCACCGGTCGCCGTTCTTGACCCAGTCCGTGGACGAGGTGCGCAGCGTGCGGTCGTTGGATCGGGTGATGATCAACTCGCCGATGCTGGCCTCGTTCCCGTCAGCCAGGCGCGCCGCCTGCCCGGATGGTGTTCCAGCTGGGCCTTGTTCTTGCCCGAGGCGGTGGGCGCGAGCCTGCTGGTTCAGCTCGCTGACCAGCTCGCGGGTGGGGGCGAGCATGATCGAGTCCAGGCCTCGGCCGCGGTCGGCCTGCCACGCGGTGAAGACGTCCTCGGTCAATGTGGCCAGGTCCCCGACGTGGACCCGGCCGGAGTCCAGGTAGAACCCGAGGGCCTCGGTCTGTCCCTCGCGCAGTGCGAGGGACGCGGCGCCCTCGGCCGGGTCGGCGAACCGCAACAGCTCGGCCAGGCGGGCCGCTCCGTGGGTGGCCTGGATGTCGCGCAGTACCCCGCCGGCGCCGATCGCAGCGAGCTGCTGGTCATCTCCGATGAGCCGGACGCTGCCGCCGCGACCCACGACGAACTCCACGGCAGCGTCCAGGGACAGGGTGTCGGCCATGCCAGCCTCGTCGACCACCACGAGACTCGAAGGGCCGATCTGCTGCGCCCACATGGGCAAGTCGCCATGTTCCAGTGACCAGGTGAGTTTGGCCAGGGTGTCGGTGCTTGCACCGATCTGCTCGCGCAGCGCCGCAGCCGCAGCCGCCGACGGGGCCAGACCGACAACTGTGCCGCCCCCCTCAGTCCACGCACCGGCCAGGGCGCGCATCGCCGTGGTCTTGCCGGCACCGGCTGGCGCGATCGCCAGCTGCAGCCGCCCGCCGGAGGTGGCCATCGTGCGCACCAGCGCTGCCTGACCGGCGTTGAGGGTGACCCCGTTGGCTGCGCTTTCCAGCAGGGCCATGTCGACCGCGGAGTCCGCCACGGCATGCCCGTGCCGCAGTCCGGCCATCGTCACCAGGTGCTGCTCGGCCTGCAGGACCCGGGCCGAGGTGAACAGCTCGGCACCGGCGACGGTGTAGACACTGGACCCGTCCGCGCGACGCAGCAGCTCGGGCTCAACGATGCCCGGCTCGGGCCGGGCCAGTGACACCGAGCGGGCATCCAGGACTTCCCCGACGAGCAGGTCGACGACCCGTTCGACCTGCCCGGTGGGCACCTCGGCGCCCCGGACTTGGCGCTGCGCCTCGGCTCGAACATGCCAGATCTGCCACGTCGACCGGCGCGCCTCCATCGCCTGCAGTACGCGGCTCGACGCCCCGGTTACCCAGGCGGAGTCCACGACTGCGCCCGGTGCCACCTTGGGGGACAGGGTCCGAGAGATCATCGCCGCGACGTTCTTCGGTCCTCCGAGAACTTCGACGGCCTGTGCTCGCCAGGTCTGCTGCTGCTCGGCCAGGGTGCGCGGCTCGTGCTTGGCTTCCCGCGTCGCCAGGGTTGCCTGCTGGGCCAGTTTCAATGACTCGACTGGCGTCGGCGGACGACCGTGAGCGGCCTGGAAGCTGGCGGCCAACTCGCTGTGACGGACCAGGATGGCGGCTCGCCGAGCGGACCACCGCTGGTTCAGGGCGGGGTCGACGCCCACGACCTCGCGCACCGGACGCTTGCGCGGATCCGGGTTAGCACGCTCGGCGAAACGCAACCCCAGACCGTCGCGAAGGTGCCGCTCCAGAGAGGTGTTGTACGTCTCCGAGGCGGCCACCGTGGCCTTGAACAGCACCCGCCCGTCGATGCTCAGCCAGCGCCCGTCCAAGCTCTGGACCTTGTTTGCGACCGCCACATGGGTATGCAGATCGGGGTCACCAGCCCGGGAGTCCCGGTGGGTGAACGTGGTCGCGACCATCCCCTGAACGTCGACCTGCCGGACCCCGTGGGTGCCCACCCGTGTAAACAGCGCCCGGGCTTCGATGAACGCCAGCGCATCCTTCACCGCACCCTGATGGGCCAGCTCGATCCGGGCAGCCACCTGCGGGTCGGCCACCGCCCATAACGTCGAGACCGACTTCACCGGCGAGAACGTCAGGTCGAACCCGGCCACCGCCGCCGTCTTGGGTCGCGATTGCCTGGCGATCAGCCCGGCCAGCTCACGAGCATCCTGCGGCTGCCGGCCGTGCTCGGCGACGAAGAACTCCCGGGCCACCTCAGTGCGAACTCGCGCACGCTGATCGGCCGGGACGGGCCAGTCGCCGGGCAGGCCGGCGGCCTCGTTGACACCGGCGATCCGCTTGGCCACCTCCAACCGGAACGCGCTCACATCCCCGGAAAATACCTGGAACGGCACCCCCAACCGGGTCACGCCCTGGTAGTCCCTGTCGCTCAGCCCCGGCCCCTGCAACTGCTCGCGCCGCTGCTCCGCCAGCGGGTGGTGCCCGGACCCGAACAGGGCCTGCATCTGCTGCGCGGTGACCACGTCCCCGGCGTCCAGCCCGTCGATGCCAGCCATCCCCGAGCCGATCCACTGGCCCGGCGTCTCGCCCCGCTCGGCGTAGTAGCTGGCCAGCCCGGTGTGCCCCTTCTCTGTGGCATCCTGGGCCGCGACCTGGCGAGTCAGGTAGTCATACCCCGACCCCGCCGTCAGCTTGTGGATGCTCATCGTCACGCAGTCCCTAAGGCAATCTGCTGCGCTTGAAGGTCAATAGTTGAGAATTCAACTACCTGCGTGCAAGAGGTGTGTGCCACATCGAGTTCGGCTGTTTCTTGGGGGTGCGTGGGTGGTGAGGTTGCTGGGGCTTGGTGACCGCTGGAAGTGGTCGGGCCGTCTTAGGGAGGCATGAGGGATCGACGAGGAAGAGGTGACGTGATGGGTCAGCAATCAATCAGACAGGAGGCTCGACGGACGGCGCTGGATGTGCAGTCCAAGAGGCGTCGGGAGCGCGCTGAGCGCGAGAAGCGGCTGGAGGGTCTGGCTGTTCGGGTGTTGGTCGCCGTGGGTGAGCGGGATGCAGCGGTGGCCAGAGCTGACAGGCGGGCAGGACAGGCGTTGCGGGAGATGATCGAGGATGAAGGGTTGTCGGTGCATGAGGCTGTCGAGTGGTGCGGGGATGAGATCACCACTCGTGAGGCGACGCGGCTGCGTCGCCTCACCGAGAACGGCGAGACGGGCTAGCACCGGAGGGATGACCAAACATTGGGGCTGGCGCAGCGGAGGGCCTGACGACGCGCAGCCGGCTACCGGCTACATCCGTGACGGGAGAACAGCTGAGGTGTCAGAATGACAGCGATGACCACAGTTCTTGATCGAGAGATGTATACCGAGGCTGGAGCAGCCCGGCTACTTCGTGTTGCGCCGGCGACGCTGCACTACTGGCTGGAGGGCGCCACTCGCCGAAACAAGACCTACAAGCCGGTGATCCGGGAAGAGGCAACAGGGAGTCGGACGGTGACCTGGGCCGAGTTCGTCGAGGCGGGTCTCCTTCGTCAATACCGCCGCAAGCACAACGTGCCCATGCTTGAGTTGCGCAGCTTCATCGACCGTCTTCGCGATCGGCTGGAAGTTCCGTATCCCCTTGCCCATTGCAGGCCCTACGTGGGTGGTCGTCAGCTGATCTTCGACGCGCAGAATGAGGTCAACCTCGGCGCCGATTTTGCTCTGGTCGCAGAAGTGAGCGGTCAGTATGTCCTCACCCCACCTTCTCAGGAGTTCTTTGAGCGAGTGACATGGGAGGGCGACATTGCTGCTCGTTGGCGCCCAGACGCCAACGTCGATTCACCAGTCATCATCGACCCTGATATCCGATCGGGCCGGCCCTCGGTCGGTGGCATAAGTACCGAGATCCTCTGGGAACAGGCCGATGCTGGCGAAGACGAACGTGACCTCGCTGATACGTATGGTCTAACCCTGACTCAGGTGCGCTGGGCGCTTGCCTACGAACTGCCCCTTCAAGCCGCGTGACCGCGGCGAAGGCCGCAACGGTCCGTCTGTACTTTGATGCGGACGTCCTTGGCTTGGCCAAGCTGCTCTGTCAGGAGCGAGCGGACTTTACCTATCCAGGAGATCCTGGCGCTCGCATCAAGAAGCGCCAGCGTCCGCCCTGTCTGATCACACTGCCTGGAACCAAGGATCCAGACTGGATCCCCCGAGTGGCGGCCAAAGGCTGGCTCATCATCACCAGGGACCGTCGCATCCAAGAGAAGCTCGCCGAGATCAACGCCGTGCGTACGTGCGGCGCCAAGATGGTCAACTTCGCGAGCGAGGATGCCGGAAGCACCTGGGGGCAACTCGAGGTCTTCATGAGTCGCTGGCGAGAAATCGAGGCCCTCATCGATGAACCAGGACCTTTTATTTACATTGCCAGCCGAACGGGCAAACTTCGAGCGATCCCCCTTACGCCATAGGCGTTCGCTGGTGAACCACCCTGGGGGTTTTCGTGCCACGCCGTCGGACGGGTCAGACCGGACTTGGTTGGAGGTAACGCAGGAGCAGAGCGCGGCTGGCGAAGCGTGCGGCCATCAGTTCGGTGAGGGCGAATGTCTGGCGGCTGTTTCGGCGCTCGGAGTCAACTTGGCCGCGGTTCCTGAGGCACTGTCACCGGGCTCATAAACGAAGGAGAAGACGTCGCCTGCGGCGTCTTCAATCCCATGGAGTTGGGCACCGTGCGCAGTCTCAGACCGACGGTCGTAGAGCCTGTGCAATGCGCGTGTGACGGCTGGATCCCCAACCACGAGTGCGCAAGCCGCCCTTACGCGAGCGGTGGCGCCCGAGGACGATCGGCATGTTTCGCATCGCGTTATGTTTGGGATCTCGTTGCCGGATTCGGCCAAGAGACTCGCCAGCCCTTCGATTGCTGCGGTGAAGGCCACCAAGGCCAGAGAAGGATGAGCCGGCGCCGCCAAGAGTCCCTGGTGCCAGAACGAAGCCGCCATGTTCAGCCCTGGGTTTTCGTTGAGCTGGGTCCACCCATTTCCAAGCCAAGTTGGTAGTTCGTTGTCGACCCTGGGGGTGGCGGGTTCACGGTCACCCCAGCCGGGGGGCGGGGGCCAGGACTCCGGGACGGATGGTGCTAAAGAGGCTGGATTTTGGGGTGCGGTGCGTTCCTGCCAGGGTTCATCCCAAGCCAGGGAGAGCAATACCGCGGCGCGATGCAGAAGTTGCGAGGCCTCGCGATCCGCTTTGTGACGCGCCTCGGCGCCGGTCACGCCTTGAACGATGATGGGCCAGGACTCGAACTTCTCGATCACATCAAGCGAGCGGGGGTCGCCTCGTCGCCACTCGACCAGAGGGTCTTCCGACGCCTGAAGCCTCAGCGGACCGATGGTCGATGGCTTGCCGAGTCGACGGCTACGGTCATGGGCATCAAAGATCACGCCGCCCATCAAAGGCAGCGGTTGAGGTCCAACCACGCCCCACCACTCGAAATCCTTCAACTGACTCACCCAGCGGCCGCCCTTTGTCGAACGTAGAACGCTACTCGTAGGCACAATTACTCGAACCGCGCGGCCTGGACATGTTGGGCACCGTGCAGTGGTTGCTCGCCTCATCCTGGCCTTCGCTGGAGTCTGTGACCACCAATGCCGATCATTTCCGAACCGTCGGCATCGGATCGATGACTACCAGAGCCAGCGAGGGGCGGACGACGGGACCGGTCAAGCGGTGGATGCGCTCGAGCGTCCTCGGCTCGGGCGGGCCCCGTTGAAGGAACCGGCCCAGCGCCTCCCCGAGCTCGTGGTCAGCCACGAATCGGTCGGAGTCGTCCTGTGAGCGTATGTCCCACTGCCGCTGCCACCGCGGGGCCAGATATGTCAAGGCGATGAACACCGCTACCACCACGCCCCCAGCGATCCGGCCATCGGGCAACGACTGTGCCACGGCTACCGTGGCCACCACGAACCGAATCCGCCATGCGAATCGGGTCAGCGGGAACAAACCGACCGTCTTTGCGACCGCCACGCAGACCGCCCGCACCAGCTGCCACGGAATCGTCCAGAACTCGGCCGCGATGTCGAACCGGGTCTGGCCCAGGCGAATCCGTGCGACCGCCGCGGCTATCACGCCAGCCGCCTGGTCGGCCGGCAGCTGGCCCACCTGGGCGGCCTTCAGGAGCCCGGCAGAGACCACGACGCTGCGCCGCCCTGCTGCGCCGGCGGTGATCCCCACCTCACCGTCGCGCGCGTAGAGCTTGACCGCTGGCGGGCCGAGGCCCTTTTGGCAAAGTATCGCGATCGCCGGCGCCAGCGCAGCTGCCTCCGCCTCGCTCAAGACCCGAGCACGGCCCAGCAG
>Ga0097691_1000683_pt2 | contig 16675 bp, 18 predicted proteins | sample NGESurdeep072012_8_FD_72858 | JGI IMG/M metagenome (GOLD analysis project Ga0097691, IMG submission 72858) | Arctic peat soil microbial communities from Barrow, Alaska - NGEE Surface sample 210-1 deep-072012 | ecosystem: Environmental > Terrestrial > Soil > Wetlands > Peat ... | reverse complement strand
GAGATATATCGAAAACCTCATCCGGCAATGATTTTAGTCTTGGAAGGTGAAATTCCCTATTCCTGCGCCGGTATTCCCTGTTCGGAAATGTCCGAATTTAGTTTCCGACAAGGACAAGGGGCCTGTCAGCGACGGTGGCCGGGCGCGGCGGCCGGTGCTAGAAGGCGCTGCCCATGTCGGATTTCATGTCACAATATCTCGTGCCGGCAGTCATCGTCGCGGTGGCGATCGTGCTGCTGCTGGGTCTGGTCAACATGCTGCGCGGCGGTTCGCCCAACCGCTCGCAAAAGCTGATGCGGTTGCGCGTGCTGCTACAATTCGTCGCCATCATCGTGATCATGGCGACGATCTGGGTGATGCGCCGCTAGCACGCTCGCGAGCGTGGCCGCTCAAATCGGGCGGTAACGGGGCGTCGCGGGCGCGCGATCACTTCATCGGCGCCGCGCGCATATACTCCACCTTTTCCTTCTTCTTTTTCGCGGTCTTTTTCACCGGCTTCTTGGTCGCGGCGGACAGATCGGCCGAGGCAGCCTGCACGGAGTGCATGGAAGGTCCGCTGCAGGCAGCTGCCGGCGCGGCAGCGGACAGCATCAGCAGTGCCGCGGCGCCCGCTATCGCTAAGACTCGCATGGTCGTCACCCCCGTAGTTTGCTTGCGCATGATCTTTCCCGAAAACCGGTTCCCATCCCCGATCAAATCGAGGACATGCTTTTCGGGATCTTGCGCTTGTTTGAGCCCGAAACCGGATAGGATACAGATTAGCCCGAATTTCGAGGCGAGGCGAAGAATCAGGCGAGGCCGTTATGGTCGTGCTCAACCGCATTTATACCCGCACCGGCGACGACGGCACGACGTCGCTCGGCTCCGGCGCCCGGCGCAAGAAATACGACCTGCGCGTGGAGGCCTACGGCACGGTCGACGAGGTCAATGCGGTGATTGGCCTGGTGCGCCTGCATACCGCCGGCGACGTTGCGCGCGGTGCGGCACTCGATGCGGCGCTTGATCCGGCACTTGGGCGCATCCAGAACGACCTGTTCGATGTCGAGGCCGATCTTTGCCTGGCCGAAAAAGGTCCCGGCGGCGCCAGGCTGACTGTCAGCGATGCGCAGGTTGCATGGCTGGAGGCCGAGATCGATCGGCTCAATGCCGAACTCGCGCCGCTGAAGTCTTTCATCCTGCCCGGCGGCACCCCGGCCTCGGCCTATCTGCACTTGGCCCGCACGGTCTGCCGGCGCGCCGAGCGTATCATGGTCGAGCTCAAGGATCAGCCCGGCGAGGAGGTTTCGGAACCGTCGCTCAAATACGTCAACCGGCTGTCGGACTATCTGTTCGTCGCTGGCCGTTACGCCAACAACAAGGGCGAGCGGGACATCCTGTGGGCGCCGGGACAGAATCGCTAGCGTATGATCCCGAAAAAGCCTGCCCCGGACTTGATCCGGGGTGGGAACCGGTTTTCCGCCTTCGCGAAGCCCGCTTCGGCGGGCGAAGGAAGGTCGGAAAAGATCAAAGCGCTAAGCAAAATGTTAGGATCCGATTCTGATTCAAACAGGACTGATCAGACTCTGGCTGCGCGCTGGACGGATTTTTTGGGGGGCAATGTCATAGTGATGCCGCTGTGGGACGGCTCTGCCGATCGTCACCTGGGGCCTCGTTGTCGTGAACGTGCTGGTGTTCATTTTCACAGCGATCGCACCGCCCGAGATGCAGCCCACGATTTTGAATTTTGCAATGATACCGGCAAACGTGACGGGCGTACCGATCAACCCGACCCCGGTTTCGCCCTATCTGACGCTCGCGAGCTATACATTTCTGCATGCCGATTTCTTCCATCTGTTCGGCAACATGATTTTTCTTTGGGTATTCGGCGCCGACGTGGAAGAGGCCATGGGCTTGTTGCGCTTGATGGCCTTCTATCTCGGAAGCGGGGGCGTGGCGGCGCTCTTGTTCGTCGCCAGCACGCCGCACTCGATGGTGCCACTGGTCGGTGCATCGGGCGCGATCGCTGGCGTGCTGGCGCCCTATCTGATGTTCCGCCCGTGCCAGAAGGTCGCGGTATTTCTCCCGTGGTTTCTGCTGTGGTTCATCGTCCGCCCGGTGGTGAAGCTCGATGCCTTTTGGGTGCTCGGCGGCTGGATCCTGGTGCAATTCTGGCAGATCTCGGTGCAGACCCCTGACGACGTGGCCTATTTGGCGCATGTGGGGGGATTTGCTGCCGGCGCCGTCATGTTCCCGTTGCTGCGGTACCGCGTGGTGAGGTTGTTCGAATGTATCCGGCATGAGGAGGAATCGATGCTGAGGCCATAGAACCGCTAGCCTGGCATTGCGTGCGGCGCAGCATAAGCGTTGACATGCCAGCGGCACGGCCTTTAGCTTCCGCCCGCTCTCGTTAGCCCCCATCTGGGATGCATTATGAAAATTCTGGTGCCCGTGAAACGGGTGGTCGATTTCAACGTCAAGATCCGCGTCAAACCGGATGGCTCCGGCGTCGAGCTCGCCAATATCAAGATGTCGATGAATCCGTTCGACGAGATCGCCGTCGAAGAGGCGCTCCGTCTCAAGGAATCCGGCAAGGCGACCGAGATCGTGGTGGTGTCGATCGGGCCGCCGCAAGCCTCCGAGACCATCCGCACCGCGCTCGCCATGGGCGCCGACCGCGGCATCCTGGTGAAGGCGGAGGGTGCGGTCGAGCCGCTGGCCGTGGCGAAGATCCTCAAGGCCATCGTCGAGGCGGAAAAGCCCGGCCTGGTGATCCTGGGCAAGCAGGCGATCGACGACGACTGCAATCAGACCGGCCAGATGCTGGCGGCGCTGCTGGGCTGGGCGCAGGGCACGTTCGCGTCGAAGGCTACGATCGACGGTGACAGCGTGACCGTCACGCGCGAGGTGGACGGCGGCTTGCAGACGGTGAAGCTGAAGATGCCCGCCATCATCACCACCGATCTGCGGCTGAACGAGCCGCGCTATGCCAGCCTGCCCAACATCATGAAGGCCAAGAAGAAGCCGATCGATGATAAAACGCCGGATGCCTATGGCGTGGACATCAAGCCGCGCTTGCAAGTGCTGAAAACGACCGAGCCGCCGGGACGCAAGTCGGGCGTGAAGGTCGGCTCGGTGGCCGAACTGGTCGGCAAGCTCAAAGACGAGGCGGGGATACTCTAAATGACAACGCTTCTCGTCGCCGAGCACGACAACAAGACGCTCAAGGATTCAACCAACAAGGCGCTCACCGCCGCCAAGGCGATGGGTGGCGATGTCCATGTCCTGGTCGCCGGCAAGGATTGCAAAACGGTTGCCGATGCTGCCGCCAAGCTCGACGGCGTGAAGAAAGCGCTGCTGGCGGACGCCGCTGTTTACGAGCACCGCGTCGCGGAGCCGCTCGCCGCGCTGATCGTTTCGCTGGCCGGCGCCTATGACGCCATCGTTGCGCCGGCGACGACGAATGGAAAGAACGTGATGCCGCGCGTGGCCGCGCTGCTCGACGTCATGCAGATATCCGAAATCATCAAGGTGGTCGCGCCCGACACGTTCGAGCGTCCGATCTATGCCGGCAACGCGATCCAGACCGTGAAGTCGTCCGACGGCAAGAAAGTCATCACCGTACGCACGTCCACGTTCCAAGCGACGGCTGAGGGCGGCTCTGCGAGCGTGGACAATGTCCAACCTGTAGCGGATCCGGGACTCTCCACATTTGTCGGCGAGGATTTGTCGAAATCCGAGCGCCCCGAATTGACCTCGGCGAAGATCATCATTTCCGGCGGCCGCGCCATGCAGAGCCGCGAGAACTTCACCAAATATATCGAGCCGGTGGCTGACAAGCTCGGCGCTGCCATGGGCGCCTCGCGCGCGGCGGTCGATGCCGGCTATGCGCCGAACGATTGGCAGGTCGGGCAAACTGGCAAGGTGGTGGCGCCCGACCTTTACATCGCGGTGGGAATTTCCGGCGCCATCCAGCATCTCGCCGGCATGAAGGATTCCAAGGTGATCGTCGCGATCAACAAGGACGAGGAGGCTCCGATCTTCCAGGTCGCCGACTATGGTCTGGTCGCCGATCTTTATCAGGCGCTGCCGGAGCTGGTCGCAGAACTTGGCAAACTCGGGCGTTGACCACGCTTTAATTCTATAGTTCCGCCGGTGGTGTCATCCGGCGGGTTGTCGTAAAAGTGACAAGAATATATCGAAGCCGAGAACCGGGCTTCGCATCGATCGGAAAAAATCATGGCGGTCAATATTCAAAATGTTGGGGTGATCGGCGCCGGTCAGATGGGCAATGGCATCGCCCATGTCTGCGCGCTGGCGGGCTTTTCGGTGATGCTGAATGACGTGTCGCCCGATCGCATCAAAGCGAGCCTGGCGACCATCAACGGCAACATGACGCGGCAGGTTGCCAAGAAAGTGATCAGCGAGGACGCCCGCAAAGCTGCGCTCGCGCTCATCAAGCCGGCGGAAAAATACGACGGCCTAGCGGCCTGCGATATCGTGATCGAGACCGCGACCGAGAAGGAAGAGGTCAAGCGCAAGATTTTCGCCGATCTGTGCGCCTCGCTCAAACCCGAAGCCATCGTCGCCACCAACACCTCGTCGATTTCGATCACCCGGCTCGCTTCCTCGACCGACCGGCCCGAGCGCTTCATCGGCATTCATTTCATGAATCCGGTGCCGCTAATGGAGCTGGTCGAATTGATCCGCGGCATTGCCACCGATGACGCGACCTTCGAGTCGAGCAAAATATTCGTCAGAAAGCTCGGCAAGACTATCGCGGTGTCGGAGGATTTCCCGGCCTTCATCGTCAACCGCATTCTGCTGCCGATGATCAACGAGGCGATCTACACGCTGTATGAAGGCGTCGGGAACGTCGAGGCGATCGACACCGCGATGCGGCTCGGCGCGCATCATCCGATGGGACCGCTCGAGCTGGCCGACTTCATCGGCCTCGATACCTGTCTGTCGGTGATGCAAGTGCTGCACGAAGGGCTTGCCGATTCGAAATACCGGCCGTGTCCGCTGCTGGTGAAATATGTCGAGGCCGGCTGGCTCGGCCGCAAGACCCAGCGCGGCTTCTACGACTATCGCGGCGAGAAGCCGGTGCCGACGCGCTAGCGGACCGCTCGCGCTATTTTCCGATTGCCGCCTGGATCAGCTTGACCGCGTCGTCGCTGGCCCATTCCGCCGGGCCGGCGATGGTGCCGATCTCGCAACCGTTCGGGTCCACCAGCAGCGTGGTCGGCATGCCGAAGGCGCGGCCGATGCCTTTGAGGTCCTGAAACGTCCGGGCGCTCGGATCGGCGTAATAAGCGAGCTTGTGCACGCCGACCTCGTTCAGCCAAGCCTTCGGCTTGTCGGGATTGCGGGTATCGATATTGACCGCCACCACTTCGAAGCCGGGGCCGCCCAGGCGGCTTTCGAGCGCATCGAGCGCCGGCATCTCCTTGCGGCAGGGCACGCACCAGGTGGCCCACAGGTTGAGCAGCACCGTGCGCCCGCGCCAATGCTCGAGGGTCCGTGGCTGGCCGGAAGCGTCCTGGAACGCGAGCTCGGGGACCTTCAGCGGGCTCTGGGCGATATTGACCGCGGCCACCTCGCCGCGCGCCAAAGGAGCCACTTTCCGGGCCAATTCCATGGAAGGCCGGCAGGCTGCATCGCCGCCCGCATTGCGAGTCAGGGTCGCAATCCCGTATACCCCGGCCAGCCCGACGGCGACGCCGGCAACGCCAGCCGCCAGAATCAAGGCGAGCCGTTTCTTGGCGAAGCTGGACGGCGGACGTTCGGTCATGATCGGCGAAACCTTGGTAGCGATGCCAATAAGAGCGACACCATGAGCAACAAAATGTGGGGCGGACGGTTCGCGTCAGGCCCCGGCGCCATCATGGAGGAGATCAACGCCTCCATCGATTTCGACCGGCATCTCTACCGCCAGGACATCGCTGCGTCCAAGGCCCATGCCGACATGCTTGCCAAGCAAGGCATCATTACGGCCGACGATGCGAAAAAGATCGCTCACGGTCTAGACACGATCCTGTCAGAGATCGAGTCCGGCAAGTTCTCCTTCAAGCGGGCGTTGGAAGACATCCACATGAACGTGGAGAGCCGGCTGGGCGAACTGATCGGGGAGGTCGCCGGCCGGCTGCATACCGCTCGCTCGCGCAATGACCAGGTGGCCACCGATTTCCGGCTGTGGATGCGCGACACCATCGACGCGCTCGATGCGGCGCTCGCAGGCTTCCAGCGCGCGCTTTGTGAGAAAGCGCTCACCCATGCCGGCACTGTCATGCCCGGCTTGACCCATCTGCAAACCGCGCAACCGGTGACCTTCGGTCACCATCTGCTCGCCTATGTCGAAATGGCGGCGCGCGACCGCGGCCGGCTCAGTGATGCGCGCAAGCGGCTCAACGAATCTCCGCTCGGCGCCGGCGCGCTCGCCGGCACCTCGTTTCCGCTCGACCGCGAGATGACCGCGACGGCGCTCGGCTTCGACCGGCCGGCAGCGAATTCGCTCGACGCCGTGTCCGACCGCGACTTCGCTTTGGAGACGCTGGCCGCAGCTTCGATCGCGGCGGTGCATCTGTCGCGGCTCGCCGAGGAAATCGTGATCTGGACCTCGCCGCTCACCGGCCTCGCCAAGCTGTCGGACAAGTTCACCACCGGCTCCTCGATGATGCCGCAGAAGCGCAATCCGGATGCCGCCGAGTTGGTACGCGCCAAGGCCGGCCGCGTGATTGGCGCCTTGCAGGCGCTGCTGATCGTGATGAAGGGCCTGCCGCTCGCCTATGCCAAGGACATGCAGGAGGACAAGGAGGGCAGCATGGACGCGCTCGCCGCGCTTGCGTTGTCGATCGCCGCGATGGCCGGCATGGTGACCGATCTCGAGCCGGATACCGCGCGGATGAAGAAAGCGGCCGGCGAAGGCTACGCCACCGCCACCGATCTTGCCGATTGGCTGGTGCGCGCGTTGAAAATCCCGTTCCGCGAGGCGCACCACCTCACCGGCCGGATCGTCGCCAAGGCGTCGGAGGCGGGTTTGCCGCTGCACCGGCTGGCGCTTGCCAACATGCGCGAGATCGAGCCGCGAATCAGCGAGGACGTCTTTACCGTTCTGTCGGTCGACCGTTCGGTCAAGAGCCGCACGAGTTTCGGCGGCACCGCGCCCAAGAATGTGCGGGCGCAGGCGAAGAAATGGCTGCGAAAGCTGGAAAAAGCGAAATCCTGATTTCGCCTTTTTGCCCCGGTTTGGTATGGTGACCGTCATACAAGGAGCGCGTTTTTTGCCCCATTTTTGCGACCGCCCGTTTCTCCGTCTGGCCCTGATCGGCGCGCTGGCCGCGTCGCTCGGTCTGGCCGCCTGCGGCCGCAAGGGTCCGCTCGATCCGCCGCCCGGCGGTTCGCTCGCCGGCGAGCCGCAGCCGCACGCGGCGCCGATCGGCGGGCAGGCGACGGACAACAACCCGGGCGTCGGTGCTGACGGCCAGCCGCTCGCGCCCAAAGGCGCCAATAAACGTATCTTCCTCGACGGCCTCCTGAACTGAGCGTGTCATGCACCACTTTGCTTATCGCAACGGCGTGCTGCACGCCGAGGCGGTGAATCTCGACACGCTCGCCGCCGCGGTCGGAACGCCATTCTATTGCTATTCGACCGCCACGCTGGAGCGGCACTACAACGTGTTCGCCGGCGCGTTCGCCGACGTGCACGCGCTCGTCTGCTACGCCATGAAGGCGAATTCCAACCAGGCCGTGATCAAGACGCTGGCCAAGCTCGGCGCGGGCGCCGACGTGGTGTCGGAAGGCGAACTCAAGCGCGCGCGCTTAGCCGGCATTCCCGCCGACAAGATTATGTTCTCCGGCCTCGGCAAGACCGCCCGCGAGCTCGCGCTCGCGGTCGACGAGGGCATTCTTTGCATCAATGTCGAATCCGAGCCCGAGCTCGATTTGCTGTCCGCGATCGCGGCGTCGAAGGGGCGCACCGCGCATATTTCCGTGCGCGTCAATCCTGACATCGACGCCAAAACTCATCACAAGATTGCCACCGGCAAGGCTGAGAACAAGTTCGGCATTCCGATCAGCCGCGCGCGTGAGGTCTACGCGCACGCCGCCAAGCTGCCGGGCCTCAAGGTCGCCGGCGTCGATATGCATATCGGCAGCCAGATCACCGACCTCGATCCGTTCGGCAATGCCTTCGCGTTGCTGGCCGAGTTCGTGCGCACGCTGCGCGGCGACGGGCACACGATCGCCCATGTCGATCTCGGCGGCGGGCTCGGCATTCCCTATCACGACGACAATGAACCGCCGCCGCATCCGGATGCCTATGCGGAAGTGGTCAAGTGCGCCACCCACGATCTCGATTGCCGGCTGATCTTCGAGCCCGGCCGGCTGATCGTCGGCAATGCCGGTATTCTGGTGACGCGCGTGTTGTTCGTGAAACACGGCGAGGCGAAGAACTTCATCGTGGTCGATGCGGCGATGAACGATCTGATCCGGCCGACATTGTATGACGCGCATCACGAGATCTGGCCGGTCGGCAAGCCGGCCACATCCGCCCGCCGGATTCGCGCCGATGTGGTCGGGCCGGTCTGCGAAAGCGGCGATTTCCTCGCCCGCGACCGCCATCTGGCCGAGCCGCCAAGTGGCGCGCTGCTCGCCGTCATGTCGGCGGGCGCCTATGGGGCGGTGCAGGCCGGCACCTACAACAGCCGGCCGCTGGTGCCGGAAGTGCTGGTGAACGGCGCGCAATGGGCCATCGTCCGCCCCCGCCTTGAAGTTGACCAATTAATTGCGCTCGATCGCCTGCCGGATTGGCTGTAGGCGCCTAAATCCACGCGTGGCCTGGAATTTGCCTGCGTGTTAGCGTGTTGATCGACGGATTCTCCACAGGCCTAAGCGACGGAGCGGCTTTTGGACGGCTTGGACGAGCAGCAACACCACCGCGGGCAGCCGACCCGGGTTCTGCTCGCGCGGGCCCTCCAGCGCGCGCGCGGCAGCCTGCTGTGGGAGCGGTTGTGGCCGGCCTTGGCCACGCTGGCCACGGTGGCCGGGCTGTTCCTCGCGCTTTCCTGGGCCGGCTTATGGATTGTGCTGCCGCCGATGGGTCGCGCCATCGGGCTAATCGCATTTCTGTTGCTCACCGCGGCAGCCGCAGTGCCGCTGCTGATGCTGCGGCTGCCCAGCGCGTATGACGGCCTGCGCCGGCTCGATCGCAGCAGCGGCGAGACGCATCGGCCCGCCACGGCCATCGCCGACGAAATTGCCGCCAATCAGAACGACCCGGTCACGCAAGCGCTCTGGCGCGCCCATGTCGAACGCGCGTTGCTGTCGGCGCGCAAGCTCAAGGCCGGCTGGCCGCAGCCGAAGCTGTCGTTGCGCGATCCGATGGCGCTGCGCGCGCTCACGCTCATTTTGGTGGTCGCGAGTTTCTTCGCCGCCAGCGGCGAGCGCGTGAAACGCGTCACCGCCGCTTTCGACTGGCAGGGCGTGGTCGCGCCGGCGAATTTCCGTGTCGATGCCTGGGTCACGCCGCCGGTCTATACCAGCCGTCCGCCGGTGATGTTGCCGGGCCTGCGTCCGGGCGAAACCGCGCAAGCTACGGCGCCGGTGGCGGTGCCGGCGGGCAGTCAACTCGTGATCCGCGCCACCGGCAAGGTGCGCTTCGATATCGTACCTAAGGGCGGCCTGGAGGATGCGCCGGCCAATGCGAGCGCACCACTTCCGGCGGGCACCGAGGAACGCCGCTTGGTGATCAAGGGCGACGGCTCCGCCGCCTTGCATGGGATCGGCGGCAGCGATCTGGTCTGGAATTTCACCGCCATTCCCGACCGCGCGCCGACAATTGAATTGATCAAAGATCCAGAGCGGCAGGCACGCGGCTCGCTGCGGCTCGATTACAAGATGGACGACGACTACGGCGTGGTCGAGGCGCAAGCCAGCTTCGCGCTCAAGGACCAAGCGCCGGCTGACAAGCCGCGGCATCCGCTGTTCAGCGCGCCCGATTTCCCGCTCACCTTGCCGCAGGCGCGCACCCGCAGCGGCGCGGCGCAGACCACGCGCGACCTCACCGAGCATCCGTGGGCCGGCGCCGACGTCGCCATGACGCTGGTGGCGCGCGACGAGGCCGGCAATGAGGGCCGCAGCGAGCCGCGCGAGCTGCAGCTTCCGCAACGCATCTTCGTCAAGCCGATCGCGCGTGCGCTGATCGAGCAGCGCCGCAACCTGGCGCTCGATGCCGATACGCGGCCGCTGGTGCTCACAGCGCTCGATGCGCTCACGCTCGCGCCGGAACGCTTCACGCCCGAGGTCGGCATCTATCTCGGCCTGCGCTCGATCTACTATGGCCTGCAGAATGCCAAGACCGACGACGCGCTGCGCGAGGTGGTGGCGCGGATGTGGGACATGGCGTTGCAGATCGAGGACGGCAACGTCTCGCAAGCCGAACAGGCGCTTCGTCAGGCGCAGGATGCCTTGCGCCAGGCGCTCGAACGCGGCGCCAGCGACGAAGAGATCAAGAAGCTGATGGAGCAGCTGCGCGCCGCGATGGACAAGTTCCTGCAGGCGCTGGCGGAAGAGCTGCGCAAGAACCCGCAGCAGCTGGCGCGCCCGCTCGACCGCAATACCCGCACGCTCAGCCAGCAGGATCTCAAGAGCATGCTCGACCGGCTGGAAGCGCTCGCCCGCTCCGGCAACAAGGACGCCGCGCGCCAGCTGCTCGATCAATTGCAGTCGATGCTGGAAAATCTGCAGATGGCGCGCCCGGGCGCCCAAGGCGACGACGGCGACGACGACATGATGTCGGCGCTTGATGAATTGGGCGACATGATCCGCAAGCAGCAACAGTTGCGCGACAAGACCTTCAAGCAGGGCCAGGACCAGCGGCGCGACCGCCAGCGCAATCAGCGCGGCAAGGGCGACCAGCAGATGGGCGAGCTGCGGCAGGATCAGCAGGGCTTGAAGGACCGGCTCAACAAGCTGCTCGAGCAATTGCGCCAGCGCGGCCTCGGCAATCCCGGCCAAAATCAAGACGGTAAAGGCGAGAAGGGCCAAGGCGAAAACGAGATGGGCCAGCTCGGCGATGCCGGGCAAGCCATGGGCGAGGCGGAAGGTGAGCTGGGTGCGGGCGACGCCGAAGGTGCGGTCGACAGCCAAGGCCGCGCGCTGGAAGCCATGCGCAAGGGCGCGCAAGGGCTGGCGCAGCAGATGCAGCAGAACGGCATGGGCATGGGACCAGGCCCCGGTCAGCCCGGCCGCAATGGCCGCCAGCGCGCCGACCAGAATACCGATCCGCTCGGCCGGCCGCTGCGCGGCCGCGACTATGGCGACGACGTTACCGTGAAAGTGCCGGGCGAGATCGACGCCCAACGCGCCCGCCGCATCCTGGAAGAGCTGCGCAAGCGCTTCGGCGAGAGCTCCCGCCCGCAGCTCGAGCTCGATTACATCGAGCGGCTGCTGAAAGATTTTTGATCGCTAAAGAGTTGCGCAGGCCTCAATCCGCCTCATCCTGAGGAGGGCGCGCAGCGCCCGTCTCGAAGGATGGCGCGGCCACATGGTTCGAGACGGGCAGCTTCGCTGCGCTCCTCACCATAAGGCCGATCAAGCCTTCACGCAGCCTTCCGTTTTCCCGCCCGCTTCGTGCTCGCTTTCCCCGGCGCCGGCAGCAGCACATCCGCCGGCACGCGGAAGCGCGCGCGCAGGCGCTGCACCATGGTCATGCTGAGGCCCTTCTTGCCGCGCAGCACTTCGCTCACACGGCTCGCCGTGCCGAGGATCGGCACCATGTCGGCGCGCGTAAGGCCATGCTGGTCCATCAGGTAGCGCACGATCTCGGCCGTGCCCGCGGCGCGGCGCGGCCACTTCGTCTCCTCGTAGGCCGCGATCAGGCGCGCCTGCGCTTGCAGCCGCGCAATATCGCCGGCAGCGTCCGAGGCCATCAGCCGGTCGACCAGCGCACGCGCGCGGGCAAGCTCCGTGTCATTGTCGATCAAGATCAGGGTTGCATCCATCACACCGTCTCCGCATCGATGGCGTCGTATTCGGCATGGGTCCCGAAAAACCGGATCACCATGACGCCCGCCGGATATTTGATGGCCGCGACCAGCCGATAGTCGTTGCCTTTGATGTTGAACACCACGCGGCCGCCCTTGAGAATGCTCACCTTCGGGTGCGAGCGCTTCACATCCTCGGGCGTTCGCCATTGCGTCTGCGCAGCGATCGCGAGCCACACGTCGTATTGCGAGCATGCCGCCTTGATGGCTTTGTGTCCGGCCCGGGCCGCGAAGTATCGCTCCACGCGTTCCGTGCCGATCACAATCATTGAAAAACTCTAACACGAAATTCCAAAAAATGGAAGTCTTGGCCAGGACCGCAGGCGCCGCGTCTTTCGCCCGGCAATGACAGCTCAGAATTTGACGCTTGACAGGTCTTAAATCCTATGCTTATGATCCTATCACCTGCTCATTGAGGGGCGTCTTCGCGAGACGTTTCGAGGATGGAGCCAGGTGCGGCGCCCGCGGGCGGGGCTCGTAACGCCGCACTCGGGAGGTCCCGGGACCCGACCGGGGGGCATTCGACCCCTCTGCGAGGAGCTCGCTGGACAGGGCCGTCTCGGGCCTCGGTGGGGCCAAAGCGCGTTCAGGTGTTGAGCCTGCGCGCCAAAGACCCGCCGAACGAAGAGACGTGGACCTGGAAGCGCGGACCCGGGATCAGAAATCGCCGCGATGGAGCGCCGAGAGGCGCCCGCGCTCTCGAAAAGAGAGTGCGGCAAGACGGAAGACTGGTGCGCCGCTCGGTGCTCTATCCCCTCGGCTTGTTCGAGGGGGAACAAGGGGGAATACGGCGTACCCGGCGCCGCCAAGAATACGGGCGATAGCGCATGCCTGCTTGGAATTTGGCTGTTTGACAATCGGATCGGAAACAACGCGCGTAGTTCCTACGCGGCAGCGGGAGCACATTGATTTAGTGTCGCTTCACCAGTGCCTCGCGCACGGCGCCCTTGATCTGCTCGACCGAGAATGGCTTGGCGATCACATCGTGCACCAGCGCGTCCAGCCCGTGCGTTCGCTCGCGCTGATCGGCATAGCCGGTCATCAGCATGATCGTGACTTCCGGGTGATCGCGTCCGGCGGCGAGTGCGAGCGCGATGCCGTCCATCACCGGCATCTTCACGTCGGTCAGCAGCAGGTCGAATTCGCCGTTATGCTGGTCCAGCGCATCGAGCGCGGCGGCGCCGTCGGGTGTCGCAGTCAAGTCGTGGCCGTCATCGCTAAGCGCGCGGACGACGAGGCAGCGAAGGTCGTCGTTGTCCTCGCGATATCGGCTCATTTCGCTCCGGCGACCGCGTCCTGGGAATTAAAGAAGCGCACCATGACGTCGCTGGCGTCCGCCGGCGGCGAGGCAAGACGGCTGCTGAATTCGAGGCTTTCGCCGGAACCGAGAATGCTGCGGCTCGGCAGCGCGGTCCAGGTGTAGACTTCCTGCCCGGTGGCGTTGCGCGCGGCGAAGCGCAGGCGCGGCACTTCGGTCGGTTTGTCGGCGGTGCTTACGATTGTGCCTTCGATGATCAAGACATTCACACCGTCTTCCGCTTCCTTGGAAATCCGCACATTCTCGAATTTCAGATTGCGCAGATTGACCGGCAGGCCGATCGCGGCAAACAGCGACGCGGTTTGCGGCAGGTATCGAACTATTTCGTTGCGCGAGCCGATCAGCGCCACGTTGAAGGCGAACAGCACGAGAATGAGTGCGGCCCAGTGCGACGACTTGCGCGCATTCTGGCGGCGCGCCTTCAGCCGCTGGCGCCGTGCGGCGAAAGTTTCGACGTCCTCGGAATCGAGCTCGGCATTGGCGGCAGTCGGCAACGGCGCGTGCTCGATCGGCGGCACCAGCGACGGCGCATCGGTGATCGCGACCGGCCCCGGCGCATTGTCCTCGTCCGGCACAAGATCGGTATGGTGTGTGGCATGCTCGACCGGCGGCGCGGCTTGGGTGTCGGCCATTGCTTGCGACGGTTCGGTCAAAGATTCGGCCAAGCGTTCGGACGGCTCGCCATCGAAATCGTCGGCGGCGGTCGGCGCGTTGTCCCGCGCCGGCGCGGCATCGGCGGGTTCGTACGGCGAACCGGCAAAAGACGATCCGGCGGACTGCGCTTCGGCGGTCTTCGGCCCGCCGGCGAACCAGGTTGTCTTGCAGCGCGCGCAACGCACGGCACGGCCGGCCGGACCGACCGAGGCCGGATCGATCAGGTAGGACGTGGCGCAGCTCGGACAGACAATCAACATGGCATTTGCTGCATTTGGGTCGTCAAAACCTACCAGCCGTCCGTTAATGGACCGGAAACCATGGCCGACCCGGGCGCTTAGGCCAAAACGCCGGTTTTCCCGCTCCTGCGGCTATGGCGGCGCCGTGATATTCCTGTAAAAGCGCAGTTCCTGGCGTGCGCGAGGGCCCCGGACGGCTTAAGAGGACGGCTCCGCTGCCTTATCGCCTAGGGTAGATCCACGGGCCTTAACGGGAATTTATCGGAGAGGGGCGTGGTCCGATTCGAGAATGTGGGCTTGCGCTACGGCCTCGGGCCGGAGGTCCTGCGCGACCTCACGTTCCGCATCGAGCCGCATTCCTTCCAGTTCCTCACCGGCCCGTCCGGCGCCGGCAAGACCTCGCTGCTGCGCCTGTTGTTTCTTTCGCTCAAGCCGACGCGTGGGCTGATCACCCAGTTCGGCCACGACGTTGCCACGTTGTCCCGGGACGCGGTGGCGACGCTTCGTCGCCGCATCGGCATCGTGTTCCAGGATTTCCGCCTGCTCGACCACATGACCACCTACGAGAACGTCGCGCTTCCGCTGCGCGTGATGGGCCGGCCCGAGGACAGCTACCGCGATGAGGTGATCGAGCTGTTGCGATGGGTCGATCTCGGCGAGCGGATGTGGGCACTGCCGCCGGTGCTCTCGGGTGGCGAGAAGCAGCGCGCCGCGATCGCGCGCGCGGTGATTGCACGGCCGCAACTGCTGCTCGCCGACGAGCCGACCGGCAACGTCGATCCGAGCCTGGCGCAGCGGCTGCTGCGGCTGTTCATCGAACTCAACAAGTCGGGAACATCGGTGGTGATCGCCACGCACGACATCGCGCTGATGGACCAGTACGATGCGCGCCGGCTGGTGCTGCATGACGGCCGGCTGCATATCTACGACTAGCGCATGATCCCGAAAAGTGGGGACCGGTTTTCGGAAAAGATCATGCGCAAGAAAAATGTTATGGATGGCAAAGATTTAATTTGATGGATCGGACTCAAGATCAATGATGACGGATTCCACCAGAAGCGATTTGACGGCGCCGTCGCGCATGCCGGGCGGTCCGCTGCCGCGCTTCGACACGCCGCTGGTGCCGCGCAATTCGATATCCGGGCGCGCCCTCGTGGCGGTCGTGTCCATCATGACGTTCCTGGCCTCGCTCACCACCGGCGCGGTGATCCTCGTGAGCGGGGCGGCGAGCGAATGGCAATCGGACGTGGCGCGCGAAGTCACTATCCAAGTGATCCCGGCGCCAGGGCGCGACATTGACGCCACGGTCGACAAGGCGGCGGCGGTCGCGCGCGCGTTCCCAGGCATTGGCGACGTGCGCGCCTACTCGAAGGAAGAATCCATCAAGCTGCTCGAGCCATGGCTGGGCAGCGGGCTGTCGCTCGACGAGTTGCCGGTGCCGCGGCTGATCGTGGTCAAGATTTCACCCGGCGCCGCGCCCGACATTCCGCAAGTGCGGCGCATGCTGGCCGAGCAGGTGCCAGGTGCGACGCTCGACGACCATCGCGGCTGGATCGACCGCATGCGCGCCATGGCCGGCACCGCCGTCGCGGCCGGCGTCGGTATTCTGATTTTGATGGTCGCCGCCACCGTTCTCTCGGTCACCTTTGCGACCCGGGGCGCGATGGCGACCAACAAGACGGTGATCGAGGTTCTGCATTTCGTCGGCGCCAACAACGGCTTCATCGCCGGGCATTTCCAGCGCCATTTTCTTATGCTCGGCCTGCAAGGCGGCGGCATCGGCGGCGGTGCGGCAATCGTGCTGTTCGCGCTCGCCGGCCTGATAAGCCGCTGGTTCACCGGCACGGCGGGGGGCGATCAGGCCGCGGCGCTGTTCGGGTCGTTCTCCATCGGCATTGCCGGCTATGTCGCCGTGCTCGGGCAAGTCGTGCTGATCGCGGCGGTGACGGCCATGACATCGCGGCAGACGGTCAACCGGACCTTGGAGGCGATCGACTAGGGCGCATGATCCCGAAAAGTGGGAACTGGTTTTTGGAAAAGCTCATGCGCAAGCAAAAATGTTAGGAATACCGTGACTCAGCCTGAATGGATCAGACGCTAGATGTTTGCAGGTCTCGCCCGCTGGATCGGCTTCCTCACCATGTTCGTCGGCGTCGTCGGGGCGCTGCTGCTCGCCGGCGGGTTCTTCTGGTTCGTCTGGCACATCCCGGCCGAGGACGCCTCTCTCGACCGCAAGGCGGACGGAATCGTGGTGTTGACCGGCGCCGCGTCGCGCATTCCAGATGCGATCGAATTACTGGCGGCGGAGCGCGGCAAGCGGCTGCTGATCACCGGCGTGCATCGCGCTACCAGCGCGCGCGAGATCGCGCGGCTGACGCCGCTCTATGCCCGCTTCTTCGCCTGCTGCATCGATCTCGACCGCTCGGCGCTCAACACCTTCGGCA
>Ga0097691_1001547_pt1 | contig 16700 bp, 12 predicted proteins | sample NGESurdeep072012_8_FD_72858 | JGI IMG/M metagenome (GOLD analysis project Ga0097691, IMG submission 72858) | Arctic peat soil microbial communities from Barrow, Alaska - NGEE Surface sample 210-1 deep-072012 | ecosystem: Environmental > Terrestrial > Soil > Wetlands > Peat ... | reverse complement strand
TGGAGGTCGACCGGCGTGAGCGTCTCGCCGAGCCGGTAGTACGCATTGAGCGTTCCGTACGAGCGCCGCAACCTCACGAAGCGCGCGAGGACCCCCGCGATCGTCTCGGTGTTGTCGAGCGTCCGCGCGAGTCCGTAGCGCGCGTTCGATTTCGCCTCCTGAAGGAGCTTGCCGTCGACGGGCTTGCCGCGCAGGGCCGCGACGGTCTTCAGGATCTCGTCGCGGATATACGTCGGATCGGTACCCTTCTTGAGGCGGGCAGCCACCGTGACGAGCTCCGGGTCCTCGGTGATCCCCACGTTCGGGAAGAGGGCGTCGAGCTTCTGCTCCTGCTCGATGAGGCGCTTGTAGAGGTCGGACGTCGGGCCGAACGACAGGTCGAAGAGCGTATCGATTGCCGGGAGGTCTTTCTTCGTCTCGGAGAAGGCGGGCCCGTGGAACGCCACCGTCACCCACGAGAGCGTGTCGCTCGGCCAGGGAACGTGCGCGTAAACCGGCCCGTGTGCGGGGGGCTCTTGCGGGACGGTGACGCTGTGAGCGCCGCGCTTCCACCCGTCCCAGTATTTCTCGACGAGGCGGAAGACCGCCTCGGGTTTCACGTCGCCGGCGACGATGACCGTCACGTGCTCGGGCCGGTACCAGCGCGCGAAGAACGTCTTCGAGTACTCGAACTGGTTGGGCATGTCCTCGATGTCCTTGAGGAAGCCCATCGTCGTGTGCTTGTACGTGTGGACGTTAAAGGCGTTCTCGCGCTGGACCTCGAAGAGCTTCGAGATCGGGTTCGCGCTGTTCTTGTTGTACTCGCCGAGGACGGCGCGCGCCTCGGTCTTGAAAGCGGATTCGGAGTACGAGAGGTTCTGGAACCGGTCCGCCTCGATCTTCAGGATCGTCTCGAGGTCTTCCTTCGGGAACGTCGTGTGGTAATTCGTATAGTCGTCGGTCGTGTAGGCGTTCTGGCGGGCGCCCGAGCGCGTCACGATGTCCTGGTATTTTTCGGGTGGGTAGGCCTTCGTGCCGCGAAACATCATGTGCTCGAAGAAGTGGGCGAAGCCGGACTTGCCGGGCTCGACCTCGTTCCGGGAGCCTGTTTGAACCGGGATCTGGACCGACACGATGTTCGGAAACCCCGTGGGCACGACGATGACCTTCAGCCCGTTCGGAAGCGTCTTCTCGACGGCCTTGAACGGGAGGAGGTCGCTGGATGCGGCCGGAACCGCCGGCTTCCTGGCCGCATTCACGCCGGCGGCGGGCTTTTTCGCCTGGGCGGTCGCGCGGGTCGCCATGGTTGTCATGAGGGCGAGGAGGATAGCGGCAAGGGCGCGGAAACGAGGCATGCGGGCATCTCCTTCGATTCGAGAATCTAACCCGATACGGGGTGAAGAGGGGGACGTTAAGTGACTACGGCGTGGCGACGGGTTACCGCCAGGCGGCTCCTCAAGCGGCTCCCGCCGTGACTACCGGACTTCGGGGCAGGATCGGTTCCCGGAGTGCGCCGTGTCACATGGCCGGCAGCGCCTCCTTCAGGAACGCGCCGACGTCCTTGCGCAGCTTCGCGAGCTCGCCCGAGTGGATGTACATCATGTGGCCGGCCTCGTACTCGTGCGTCGTGATGCGCGCGCGCTGACTCGGGTCGAGGCCCATGTGCGCGAGCGTGTACTGCGTCGCGAAGTACGGCGTCGCGAGGTCGAAATGGCCCGACGCGACGAAGAGCTTCATGTCGGGGTTCTTCGCGAACGCCTGACGCAGGGCCTCGCTCGTGTCGGCGAACCCGTTGCGCGCGCCCCAGTCCCACGGCCCGATGCCCCCGCCGAGGATGTGATACGTGGCATCCGACTTGTAGCCGAGCACGCTGCGGACGTATTGGTTGAACATCGCCGTATAGGGCGGGCGGATGGCCGTCATGCTCGGGTCGAAGTCGGGGCGCTCGGAGACGGCGCTCTGGTCGATACCCACGAAGCGCGTGTCGAGCCGGCCCACGGTGCGGCGCTCGTTCCGGAGCAGTTCCTTGCAGAAGTGCTGGATCTCGACGCGGAGGTCCGCGCGGTCGAGCCATGCCGGGTCGAGGCCGGTGTAGCGCGCGAGCCGCTCGCCGATCACCTTGCGCTCCACCGGGGTCAGCGCGTCCCCCTTCGCGAGCGCGATCGGATAGTCGGCCGCGGCGAACTTCTCGACCTCGTCGAGGACGGCGCGAAGGGGCTTCGCCTGCAGGTCGGCGGGAAGCTTCTTGTGGTACCAGGCCGTGGCCGTATACGTCGGAAGGAAGAGCGGGTAGGGAAGGTCGTTCCCCTTCGTGAACCGGGCCGTCTGGAAGTTCAGGATCGACGAGACGAGGAGGATGCCGTTGAAGGCGATGCCTTTCTCGACGAGGTAGCCGGAGAGACCGGCGGCCCGAGTCGTGCCATAGCTCTCGCCCACGAGGAAGAGCGGCGACGAGAAGCGCTCGTTCCGTGCGAGATAGAGGCGGACGAACTCGCCGACGGACGCGAGGTCGCCCTCCACGCCCCAGAACTTCTTTCCGAGCTCGGGCCTAACGGCACGGCTGTATCCCGTCCCGACGGGATCGATGAAGACGAGATCCGTCTCCGTGAGCCACGTCTCCTCGTTGTCCACGAGCGCGTACGGGGGCGCCGGCATCATGCCGTCGTCCTTCATCTTCACGCGCTTCGGACCAAGGGCGCCGAGGTGGAGCCACACGGACGACGAGCCCGGGCCGCCGTTGAACGAGAACATGAGCGGCCGCTTCTCGACGGGTGCGCCGCCCCGGTCGAGCGTGTACGCGACGTAGAAGATGTGCGCCTCGAGGTCTCCCGTCTCGTTCCGGAGCGGCATGAGGCCCGTCGTGGCCGTGTACTTGAGGACTTTTCCGCCAACGCGAAGCTCGTGATGCGTCACGATGGGCGGCTCCTCCTTCTCTTCCTTCTTCTCTTCTTTCCTCCCTTCGGCCGGCTTCGCTTTCGCGGCCGCGGGCTCCTCGGCGCGTGTGAACTCGGGAGCGGGCGTGCCCTGGAGCCGAGCGGCCTGAGGCTGGGCGAGAAGAGCGATCAACGGAAGGATTGCGAACGCCGGCATCACGGCCTCCTCGGCGAGTCTTTGACCGGGACGAGCGCGTACCGTACATTGCGCGCCCATGAAAAGCGACCCCGGAGGGACCGTTCGCGTCGGCCTGATCGGCTTCGGCACGGTGGGCCGGGCGTTCGCGAGCCTCCTCGCGAGGGAGGCGCCCGATCTCGACTCCCGGCGCCGCGTCCGTCTCTCTCTCGTGGCCGTCGCGAGCCGCAATGCGGAGCGAAGGCGCGATCCCGGCCTCGGGGCCGGCGTGCGCTGGACGGACGACCTCGCTTCCGTCGCGACAGACCCAGGCGTGGACCTCGTCGTCGAGCTGCTCGGCGGAATCGAGCCCGCGAACGGCCTCATCCGCGCCGCGCTGAACACGGGCAAGAGTGTCGTGACGGCGAACAAGATGCTGCTCGCTCGGCACGGAACCGAGCTGCAGGCGCTCGCGCGCGAGAAAGGCGCGGGCCTTGGCATCGAGGCCGCGGTCGCGGGAGGGATTCCGATCCTGCGAGCGCTCCGCGCGAGCTTCACGGGGGACCGCGTCACCGCGGTCTCCGGCATCCTGAACGGCACGTGCAATTTCATCCTCACGGAGATGGAGAAGACGGGGCGCCCCTACGACGAGGTTCTCGCCGAGGCGCAGCGGCTCGGCTACGCGGAGTCCGACCCGGCGAGCGACGTCGGGGGCGACGACGCGGCGTACAAGCTCGCGCTTCTCGCGCGCCTCGCGTTCGGCCGCGACGTGGCGTTCGACCAGATCGCCCGCGAGGGCATCACGCGCCTTCTCCCGTGCGATTTCGTCTACGCCCGGAGGCTCCTGTTGACGCCGCGCCAGCTCGCGGTGGCGCGCCTCCTCGAGAGCGGACATCTCCTCCTCTCGGTCAGGACGCACCTCGTATCCGAGACGTCGCTACTCGCGAAGGTGACGGGCCCGTTCAACGCGGTCGAGGTGCGCGGTGAAAGCGGCGGCCCGTTCATTTTCTCCGGGCGCGGCGCCGGAGGCGGGCCGACGGCCACGGCCGTTCTCGCGGACGTCGTGGAGATCGCGCGTGGAGGCGCCCCGGCCGCGCCGCCGCTCGGCTTCGCCTTGCTCGAGCCGTGCATACCGGCGACGCCCGAGGAGTTCGTGTCGCCCTTCTATCTGAGATTCGTCGTCCGCGACCGCCCCGGCATCATCGCGGACCTCGCGCGGATCCTCGCGGACCACGGCGCGAACATCGAGGCTGTGTTCCAGGCCCCCTACGAGGACAAGAGCGCGTTGCCGTTCGTCGTGACGCTCGAGCCGGTCTCCGGAAAGGCGCTCGCGGGCGCCCTTGCCCAGATCGATTCGCTGACGTTCCACGTCGTCCCGCCGCTCGCGCTTCCCATGACGGAGTAGGCCGGGCGGCGGCGCTCCTCCCACGCGAGGAGGGACGCGAAAAAACCGACCCGCGCCATCGCGAGGAGGAAGAACCCGATCTGCCGGAAGAGGAAGAGCCCGGCAACGGCTCCGTTCGTGCGCGGGTTCATGTGGAGGCCCGCGCTCGTGAAGAGGGCCTGCACCCCGAGGAATACGACGAGCCAGAACAGGATGACGCGGAGTCCCGACACGCGCCGGCCCGAGAGGCGCTGCTTCGCGATGCGGTACGCACCTCGGGCGTTTCGGGCGTCATCGCGGGCCAGGGCGATGCGGGCGAGGTCGAACCGGAGCCCCGTGTTGAAGAGAACGAAAAGCCCCCCGAGAAGCGCCCACCAGAAAAGCACCGTCGCCGCGCCGCCGTGGGGCGGCGCATGCGTCGCGAGCTTGCGGAGCCCGGCGCACGGTAAGACGACGAGGAGGCCGAGCCAGAAGAGAGACGACAGCGCGAAGCGCGCCGTCGCCCAGAGGTTCGCCTTGAAGAGAGCGGCGGACTCGGCGACGACGAGGCGGAAGACGGGGCGTGGGCGGTTCGCGATGAGCGCGCGGAGGACGCCGCCCGTCAGGAAGCCCTGGAGGAGCGCGAACACGAGGAACGCGCCGGAGACCGCGGCGACGGCCACGCCGATCTCGGCGCGCCGGGACGTCAGGAAGGACAGGATCCCCCAGCCGTTCCAGCCCTTGATGAGGGCCTCGCGGAACGCGCCCTCGTCGAAGGCCGTGAAGAGGGCCTTGATCGGGTACCACGCGACGAGCGCGGACGCGAGGAGCGAGAGCCAGAGGACGGCGGCGAGGCGCCGGTGGCGGAGGGCGGCGCCGAGGCCGGTCGAGAGCGTGCTCAAAGGACACCCCACAGGGTGGAGAGCAGGATCTCCACGAGATGCAGGGCGTAGGTCCGGCCCTTGGCGGCGGCCGACGGCCCCTCGTACTTCTTCGTATAGCGGGCGTTGTTCCAGGGGTTGCGGTCGAGGACGGTCCGGTGGTCCGGGTCCACCTCGGCCTTCACGAGCGGCGAGGAGGACGTCACGCGGTACTTGATCCATCCGCCCGCGCCGTCCCACGTCCGCTCGACCTTCTGGCCGTCCTTGAACGTGAGGACGACGTGCGCCGGCATCTCGATGTCGCCATCGCGAGAGGCGACGACGAGCGACTGCCACGGACCCTTGTGGTTCTTTTCGTCGGGCTTCTTCGGCGGCTTCTTCTTCGGGTCCGGGTCGAAGTTCACTGGCTTGTCGGCGTCATCGAAGCCCATGAAGCCGTCGTCCGGCTGCGTGCTCGCCTCGAGGATCGCGAAGTCCACCCAGCCGCGCCCGTACCACGTCTTCGGGATCAGTGCCGCGACGTGCGGGTCCCCGGAGGCGCGCATCGCGTCGAGGAAGTCCTCGGACGTCGGATGGTCGAAGCGCCAGCGCTCCGCGTAGCCGCGGAAGGCGCGCCAGAAGGCCTCCTCGCCGAGGAGATTCCGGATCTGCTGGATCGTCGTGCCCGGCTGCGGGTAGGAGTTGCGCCCGTATGAGTCTCCGTTGGCGTACTTCCACGCATAAGACTGGATCGGGTCGTGGTCCTGCGTGAGCGCGGTCTGCGCGCGGCTCATCTCCTCGTCCGTGAAGCCGATTCCGGGCGGGAATTCATACAGCCTGCCGTACTTGCGGTCCACCATCACGAACTCCGTGAAGGTGTTGATGCCCTCGTCCATCCAGCTCTCCTCGAACTCGTTCGAGGCGAGGAGGCCCATCCAGTAGCCGTGCGTGAACTCGTGGATCGTGACCATCTCGGGGACGACCCACCGGTTCAGCGGCCAGTGAGAGAGGATCTTGAACGAAAGGGTCGTGTAGATCGTCTCGTACTCCATGCCGGTGGCGCCCATGCCGTCCTCGGGCGTGTCGACGATGGAAATCTGCGCATACGGGTACGGAAAGGCCCACAGGCCCGTCCACGCGAGCGCCCACTTCTGCGCCTCGATGTGCCGGCGGTCGAACGCGCGGTGGTCGGGCTGAAGGTAAAGCCGTATCGCGACCTTGTGAAACCCGGCGCGGAGGTCCGCCTCGGAGCGGCCGAGGGTCTTCGAGGCGCGTGCGACCTCGTCGGCCGGGATGTCCTTCGCGGGGTCGAAGACGTCTTCGACGACGACGTACCGCGGATCGGCCGTGAAGGCGAAGTTGTGGATCGACTTCTGCTCGAACGTGAGGGTCTTCTTCCCGCCCGCAGTCTTCGTGTCCACGAGGGCGCCCGCCGAGCCGACGACGAACTTCTCGGGGAGCGTGATCGAGACGCGATAGTCGCCCCAGTCCGCGTAGAACTCGGAGTTCGCGTGGTACTGGTGGCAGTTCCAGCCCGAGTCGGTCCGGCGGCGGCGGCCCTTCGGCTCGTAGACGCCGACCTGCGGAAACCACTGGCCGAACATGAAGAAGTCGCGGACATAGCCCGCGCGCGCGTAGACCTTCGGGACCTTCGCCTTCCACGCGATCGCGAGCGTCGCGGTCTCGCCTGGCGCGATGGGGCGGGGGAGCGGGACGACGAGGACCGTCCGGTCGTCGGGGTTGCCGTCGTCCGGGCTCTCGAAGCGGGCGCCCTTCACGAGCTCGGCGCCGTCCCACTTCATCGAGGTCACGTCCGTGTAGCCCCAGCCCTTGCCCGTGTCGGCCTTGTCGCCTCGCAGCTGGCCGCCCGACTCCTTGAAGAACGTCGACCGGTCGTTGCGGAACGCGTTCCAGTAGAGGTGGAAGCGCAATTCGCCAACCGGGACGTCGGACGCGTTCGTCCACTTCAGCGTCTCGGCGCCCTCGACGAGCTTCGTCTCGGGATCGAGGGCGACCTGGATGTCGTAGTCGACGATCTTCCGCGGTGCCTCGAGCGCAGAGGTGGGCAACGCACAGGCAAGGGTCAAGGCGACTCCGAGCAGGAGCTTTCTCATGGGAGGGCGTGGATCATAGCCGAGCGATCCGGATACACTCGCGGGATGGCGCTCGGCGACCTCGTCGCTCTCACGGGGGGCACCGGCTTCGTGGGCAGCCACGCGGTCGACGCGCTGCTCGCGGCCGGTTACCGCGTGCGCGCCCTCGTGCGCCGCCCCGAGAGCCCCGGCTGGTTGAAGGGTTCGGGCGTCGAGATCGTGCCGGGTGACGTGAGGAAGCCCGAGTCGCTCGACGCTCTCGTCCGAGGCGCGTCGGCGGTGGTGCACGCGGCGGGGAAGACCTCGGCGCGAAACGAGCGCGAGTATCTGGAGGCGAACGCGGGCGGCACGGCGAACGTCGTGGCTGCGGTTCGGAATCTGGCGCCGGGCGCGCACGTCGTCCTCGTGTCCTCCCAGGCCGCGGGCGGTCCGAGCGCGAACGGAGAACCCGTCCGCGTGGGCGACTCCCCGCATCCCGTCTCGTCTTACGGCCGCTCGAAGCTCGCGGGCGAGGAGACCGTACGGAAGGCGCCGGGCCTCGCGTTCACGATCCTGCGTCCGAGCGCGGTCTACGGCCCCCGCGAGACCGCGATCCGGGAGCTGTTCGTAGCCGCGTCGAAGGGGTTCGTGCCGGTCCTCGCGGGCGGAATCCCGCGGATCCAGATGGCGTTCGCCGAAGACGTCGCGGCTGCCGTGCGCGGCGCGCTCGCCCGGGGTGGGCGGGGCGAGACCTTTTTCGTCGCGCACCCGGAGGTTCTCGACTATCGCCGTATCGCCGAGACCCTCGCCGGCCTCCCGACCAGGCGCCCCTGGATGCTGCCGATACCCGGCGCCGCGATCCGGGTGGCCGGGTTCCTCGCCGGCGCCTTTTCCGGCCTCGGGAAGGGCCCTCCCGTGTTCAACGCGGAGAAGGCGAACGAGATGCTCCAACGGGCCTGGATCTGCGACGTGTCCGACGCGCAAGTGGCCCTGGGTCAGCCGTTTCAAACCGATTTCGCGTCGGGAGCCCGGCGCACGTGGGATTGGTATCTCGAGCGCGGCTGGATCGTGGACAGGGGTGGTAAAATCCGTCCGACAGGGGAGCCGAATGACACAGCCTCGAATGGCGCGGCCCATGGCCGCTAAGGGTGAACCGGTGCTCAGGCGGCCGAATACACGCGTGACGCCCGCCGGAAATCGCTCAATCTTTGAAAAATGTCGGATGTACACCGTGCCAGACGATCTCCGGGCTCTAGGCCTCTTCACGTTCTTCCGGACCATCGAGTCGGGCCAGGATCCGGTCGTCATGATGGGTGGTCGCGAGATGATCATGCTGGGGTCGAACAACTACCTCGGCCTGACCTCGCATCCGAAGATCAAAGAGCGGGCAATCGAAGCCATCCGGAAGTACGGCGCCGGATGCGCCGGCAGCCGCCTTCTCAATGGAACGCTCGACATCCACGTGGAGCTCGAGGAGCGCCTCGCGACCTTCATGAAGAAGCCCGCCTGCGTCACGTTTTCGACGGGCTTCCAGGTCAACCTCGGCGTCATTTCTTCCCTCGCGGGCAAGGGCGACGCGATCTATCTCGATCGCCAGGACCATGCCTGCATCTACGACGGGGCGCGCCTCGCCGTCGGCGCCGAGGTCAAGAAGTTCAAGCACAACGATCCCGCCGATCTTCGGCGCCTGCTCGCCCTGAACGGGGACCGCAGCGGGCGGATCCTCGTCGTCGACGGCGTCTTCTCGATGGAAGGCGACATCGCGCCGCTTCCGGAGTACACCGCCATCTGCGACGACTACGACATGGCCCTCATGGTGGACGATGCGCACGGCATAGGCGTTCTCGGCAAGCACGGTCGCGGCACGGCCGAGCACTTCGGCCTCGAGCACGAGGTCGACATCATCATGGGAACGTTCTCGAAGTCGCTCGCGACCGTGGGCGGTTTCGTCGTGGGCGAGCCGGACGTGATCAAGTTCGTCAAGCACCGGGCCCGGTCGCTCATGTTCACGGCGGCGCCGCCGCCCGCGTCCGTCGCGGCCGCCCTCGCCGCTCTCGACATCATCGAGAGCGAGCCCGAGCGTCGCGAGCGCCTCTGGGAGAACACCCGCTTCATGCTCACGGCCCTCCGCGCGATCGGCTTCGACTGCGGCCATTCCTCGACGCCCGTCATCCCGATCGTCGCCGGACCCGACATCGTCGCTTTCAAGATGGCGAAGAGGCTGGAAGACGAAGGCGTTTTCGTGAACGCCGTCGTGAGCCCGGCCTCGCCTCCGGGGCGCGCGCTCATCCGCACGTCGTACATGGCGACACACACGCGGGCGCAGCTCACGCGCGCTCTCGAGGCCTTCCACAAGGTGGGCCGCGAGCTCGGGCTGGTCTCCTAGGGCCGCTTCTAGAGCCCCTCGACGATCGATTCGCGCCGCGATTCTCTCCGGGGCTTGGGCCGCCCCGGAGAGATCGTGTGGCCGTCGGCTCTCGGAGTTTGCCGCGTTCAGCGAGGCAGGATCGTGCGCGCGTCGCCGGAGTCGGCCTCTATCACCGAGGCTACAGCCGCGAACGCGCCGTCCGTCGTCGGTGTCGAGACGACGATCCTTCCTCCCGTGAGTGCGCCGCCGCCGCCGAGGGACCTTGCGACGCCGTTGAGCTGCGTCATCCCGAGCGGCGGCAGAGTGACGAGCGCCGTCCCGAGCGCCGCCCCGGCGTCGGACACGAGCGTGAGGGTCACGTCGAGACTCGCGAACGTGGCGTTCGCGAGGACAAGGTTAGTGCGCGCGCCGGCGTCCTCCCGGATCGCGAGGAGCGACCGGGCCTGACCAGGACGCACGTAGCCGGCGTCCGAGACGGCCGGAAGGCCCTGCCCCACGTGACCCACTGCCGTCTGGGCGAGAACCTGCCCATACACCGCGAGGTCAGGCGTCGAGGCCGTGACGAGGATCGCACCATAGCTGTTGTTCAGGCCGAAGACCGCAGACACGACGTCCTGGTACGTCACGGACTTGCCGGCCGCGAGCGTGAAGCTCTGCGTGGGCCCGGTACGGCCGTCGACATCGTGGCCGAGGAAGCGGAGCGTGAAGGCCGCCTCCGCGTCGCCCGTGTTCGCCAGGGTGAGGTCCGTCGTGTACTTCACACCCGAGGCGCCCGACACGACGCTCGCGCTGGTGGGAAGGAGCCACGAGGAATCCCCGAGCTGGATCTTCACGACCTGTCCGAGCCCGATTGGAGGCGGGCCGAATCCGACGTTGGAGACGTAGAGGGCGCCATCGGGCCCGAAGGTCATGGCGGTAGGCAGGGACAGCCCGGTCGCGACGACCTCGAGCTCACCCGACGCCTTCACCCGCAGAACCCGGCCCGTGCCCGGCGTGGGGAAGGGATTGCCCGTCGTGTTCTCCAGCACGTACATGCGCCCCAGGGCGTCGAACGTCACGCCGAGGACGGTCGTGAGCCCTTCGGCAATGATCGAAATCTGCCCGTCGAGCGTGACCTTGTAGATCTTCGACGAGCCCTCGACGATCGGAAACGTCCTGAGGTTGCCCACGTAAAAGGCGCCGCGGTGGTAGGCGATCGCCGTCGGCACGATGTGCCCCTGGCTCGCCGAGATGTCGATGAGCCGGCTGATCGCCCCGCTCTGCGGCGCGATCACGGCGATCTCTCCGTGGTTGGGCTCGACGGCGTAGAGCGCGCCGCGCGCCTCCACCATGCCGTACCAGGTGCCGTCGGGCTCGAAGTCGTCGGGCTCGGGATGTGCGACGGGGTGGACCTTCTGGAACGCGCTCAGGTCGGCCACCATCTCCCATGTCCCGTCGTGATGCACGCGAATGACCCCGTTGGGGAAGTTCGAGACGCCGTGCGAGCAGCCCGCCCCGCCAAGCACCGCATAGAGAGTGTCGCCGACGAAGGCGACGTCGGCGACGCCGCTGACGAGGCTGCCCTGAGCGGCGCTCGTCTGGCTGGACGGTAGATTGCCGACGACGGTCGTGCGCACCCCATTGCGATCGAGCATCGAGATCCGCGCGCCGGTCTGGCTGCCCGTGTAGGGCCCTACAGGAGCCACCACCTGGTCGCACTGCCCTACGGTCGAGTTCGCGCCGCCGGTGCCGCCTTCGGCGACGTAGAGGTTGCCGTCCGGCCCGAACTTGAGCCCACGCGGGTTGTTCAGCCCGGTGGCAAACACGGAAACTGTGGCTGCTTGCGGTCCGGGCCCCGCCGCCATCGCGGTATTGCCCGCAAGCGGCGCGGACAAGGCGGCTGCCGCGAAGAGAAACGAAAGTGTTGAGGCGGGACGAGGACTGTTCGGATTCTTCATTTGGGCCTCCTTCCGTAGAGGGTATCATCTTGCGCATTGGTCTCATGCTCAATGGCTGCAGCCTCAATCTGGTGCCGCGGACGGCCGAAGTCCTAGTAAAATTCTCAGGATTTTCTGATGACCGCGAGTTTTGGCCCTCCGCAAGAGGTCTTCATCGGCGCTTTCGTATTCGACGCCGAACGCCGCCAGCTCATCGGAGAAGGCGGCGCGGTCGAGCTGCCCCTGAAGGAGTTCGAACTTCTGTCGCTCCTCGTCGAGAAACGGCCCCGCGCCGTTTCGAAAGACGAGATCCGGGACGCCCTCTGGCCGCGGACGATCGTCACCGAGGCAAGCCTCACGAGCCTCGTGAAGGAGCTCCGGACAAAGCTCGGACAATCAGGACGCCGGGTGCCCATCCGAACGGTACACGGGTTCGGCTACGCGCTCGCGGACGAGGGAGCGGCCCAGCCCCGTGCATCGCTTCCCCGGCTCGTGCGCGGAACGACCGAGATCCTCATCGTGTCGTCCGGGCTCGTCCTGGGACGCGAGCCGGGTCTGCCGGGGACGATCGACGACGCCTCCGTTTCCCGCCGCCACGCACACCTGCGATGGAACGGCGCGACGGTCGTCCTCACGGATCTCGGGAGCAAGAACGGAACATTCGTGAACGGCGTTCGCGTCTCGGGCTCGGTCTCGCCGGTGGATGGGGACGAGGTCAGGCTCGGTCTCGTCACGTTCGTCTACCGGGCGCCGGCCTCGCCGGGCTTGTCGACCACGAATACTGTCGTCTAAGGCCGAGCGGACCTCTCAGTACCCCTCGCCGTCCGCCGCCGCGACGGCTTTTCCGCGATGGACGCGGAAGACGATGACGAAGTAGAGGACCGCGAGCGGGAGGCCGATCGCGAGCCAGCCGAGCGCCGTTCTGAGGCCCTCCGGGTCGCCTCCCGCATTGAGGGCGGTGAGCGAGAGCGCGGCATCCGTCGTGGACCGCAACATGACCGGGAAGACACAGGCCGCGGTCGCCATCGAGAGGCCGGCGAGGAAGGAACACGAGCCCAGGAACGCCGTGCGATCGCGCCCGCGCGAAGAGGCGGCGAAGACGGTGGCGAGGCCCCCGACCGCCCCGGCGGCGAGGAAGATCGCCAGGGGCCGCCCGGGCAGCGCGGCGAGGAGATCGGGGTTGACCGCCGCCGTCGCGGCCGTCACGACGATCCAGAGAACCGCGACCGCGGCATGGAGCGGGCGCACGAGCGCCCGGCTTCTCTCGTGCACGGGGCCGTCCGTCTTCCACGCGAGAAACGTCGCGCCGTGCCCGAGCAGAGCGACGAGCGCGAAGACGCCCACGAAAACCGTGTACCAATCGAGGATTCCGACGGGATCCTTTGCCGTGAAGTCCGTGAACAGCGCGAGCTCGAACCAGCCGTTGCGATCCAGCGGGACGCCGCGGATCAGGTTTCCGAGAGCGGCGCCGAAGAAGACGGGGAGGAGGGTGCTCGCAACGGCGAATCCGAGATCCCAGGTCCTGCGCCAGATCGAGTCGTTCACGTGACTGCGGAATTCGATGGCGATCCCGCGCAGGATGAGGGACCAGAGCACGAGGAAGATCGCGAAGTAGAAGCCTGAGATCCCGGAGGAAAGGATTTTCGGGAAGCCGACGAAGAGAGCGCCGCCCGCGACCAGCAGCCAGACTTCGTTTCCGTCCCAATAGGGGCCGATCGCGGCGAGGACGTGGCGCCGCTCGGAATCGGTCTTCGCGACGAACAGGTGGAGCGCTCCGGCACCGAAGTCGAAGCCGTCGAGGACCACGTAGGCCGTGAGCATCAGGACGGCGATGGCATACCAGAGCTCAGGCATGGGCCACCTCGCGCCGCGGTGTCCCGGGCGACGGTCCGTGGCCGATCTCCCGCGCGATCAGGAAGAGAAAGAGCACGCCGAGGACGAGATAGAGCCCGCAGAAGCCCAGCAGCGTGAAGAGCGCCGTGCCGCCGTGGACCGTGGGGCTCGAGCCCTGCGCCGTCCGGAAGAGGCCGTAGACGAGCCATGGTTGCCGTCCCAGCTCCGTCGTGACCCATCCCGCGATGACGGCGATGTACGTAAAAGGGAAAGCGAGCATGAGAACCCAGAGCATTGGACCGGTCTTCTCCAGGCGGCCCATCCAGCCCAGAACGTTCGCCGCCACCATGATCGCGATCAGGATCGTCCCGAGGCCCGCCATGATGTGGAAGGCGTAATAGAGAAGCTCGATGTTGTCGGGCCAGTCCTTCTCGGGAAAGTCGTTCAGGCCCTGGACCTCGCTGGACGTGTGGCCGAAGGCGAGCACGCTCAGGACCAGGGGCACCGTGACGGGATTGTCGAGGCGGCGCTCCCGCACGTTCGGCTGGCCAATCATGCTGAGGCCCGCGCGGGGCCCGCTCTCGAAGCGGCCCTCCATGGCGGCGAGCGCCACGGGCTGGTACCGGGCTACGTGCTTGGCTTGAGTGTCGCCGGTGGGGAAGGCGACGAGGACGCTCGAGATCAGGCCGGCCGTCGTGCCGAGCTTCAGGAAAAGGCGGGCCTGTTCCAGGTGCTTCCCCTGAAGAAGGTAGAAAGCGCCCAGCGCCGCGACGACGAAAGAGGCCGTCACGACGGTGGAGGTCATGTTGTGCGCGTACTGTGCGATCGCCCAGGGGTTGAAAAGGAATGCCCCGAAGTCCGCGAGGACGAGCGAACCGTCCGGTCCGACGCGGTGCCCGACCGGATGCTGCATGAAGGCGTTCGTCGCGATGATGAAGTAGCCGGAGAGCCAGCTTCCGACGAAGAGCGCGACCGCGGCCGCGAAATGGCCGGCACGCGAAAGCCGCTTTTCGCCAAACACCAGGAGCGACAGGAAGCTCGATTCGAGGAAGAAGGCGAAGACGCCCTCCATCGCCAGCGTTTGCCCGATGACGTTGCCGGCGTAGCGGGAGAAGCGCGCCCAGTTCGTCCCGAACTGGAACTCCATCGGGATGCCCGTCACGACGCCGACGGTGAAGTTGATGCCGAAGATCCGGATCCAGAAGCGCGCGGCGTCGTTCCAGCGCTCCCCGCCGCTTCGCAGGCCCAGCGCCTTCATCACGACGATCAGAAACGCGAGCCCCATCGTCAGGACGGGGAAGAGATAGTGGTAGATCAGCGTGAAGGCGAACTGGAGACGGTGGAGAAAGAGGGGGTCGCCCATGAGACTCCTTGAGCCCGACCGCGGCGCAGCATTGCACGATAGCTCATGCGCGCCCCCCGGGTCGGCAGGGCTTGATCGCTCCGAACCGCTGTGAGACCGTTTGCATCCGGAGGCACGACACGACGTGAACGATAAGGCGCCCTTACGGGTGGATCCCGTCTCCTCGCCGTCCGATCTCAAGGAATTCGTCCAACTCGCGTACCGGATTTATGCGGGCGATCCGAACTGGCCGCCGCCCCTCAGGAGCGACGTCCGCTGGATGCTCGACGAGGCGAAGAACCCGTTCTGGAAGCACGCGAAACGCAGGCTCTTCCTTGCGCGCCGCGAAGGGAAGGTCGTGGGGCGCATTGCCGCGATTCTCGACGACGAGCACAACCGGGTGCACGGCGAGAAGACGGGATTTTTTGGATTCTTCGAAAGTGAGAACGACCGGGAGGTAGCGCTTGCCCTTTTCGGCGCCGCCGAGGCGGCCGTGCGCTCGATGCTGCCCGGGTGCGAGAGGCTGCGCGGTCCTGCGAATCCGTCGCTCAACGACGAGGTCGGCGCGCTGGTCCCGTCCGAAAGCGATCCCGGCCTGCCGTTCCTGATGATGACGTACAACCCCGCGTACTACCTCGACCTCTTCGCGGAGGCGGGGTATGCGAAGGAGAAGGACCTCGTCGCGATCCTCGCGCCCGTGGGAGATCTCTCGTTTCGGAGGCTCGCGCGCCTCTCGGACGCCGTTCGCAAGCGCGAGAAGGGCCTCGTCGTGCGGCCGATCCGCATGGACAGGTTCGACGAGGATCTCGCGATCGTGAAGACGATCTATAACGCGGCCTGGGAGAAGAACTGGGGCTTCGTGCCGATGACGTCGGAGGAGATCGACGCCATGGCCAAGAAGCTCAAGCCCATCATCCATCCGCCATACATCCTCTTCGTCGAAATCGACGGGAAGCCCGTTGGGTTCCACCTCGCGCTTCCGGACTTCAACCAGGTCCTCGTGAAGATGGGTGGCTCTCTGTTTCCCTTCGGCTGGCTGAAGTTCCTCACGGAGAAGAAGAAGATCGACCGGGTGAGGGTCATGGCGCTCGGCGTCCTGCCGGAGTACCGCCGGAAGGGCATCGATGCGATTCTCTATTACGAGGCGGCGAAGGAAGGCATCCGCCTCGGCCACAAGTGGGCGGAGTTCTCGTGGATGCTCGAGGACAACCTCGACATCCTGAAGCCGCTCGAGGTCTTCGGCGGCCGCATCTACAGGCGCTACCGGTTGGTGGCGAAGTGGCTGGGCTGAAGCGCGGTGAGGGCTTCAGGCGGAAAGGCTATTCCACACTTACGCGGCAAGGGGCAGGCGACTCGGCGCGGAATGAGTCCTTTCTACCGGGCCGAAACGAAGCGTGCCTTCGGTGAAGCACAGACGTCGAAGACCGCCTTCGGATGAGCTTCCACGACTCGCAGAAGGACCTGCGCGGGACCTTCCGGGACGCGAAGGCCCTGCTCCCAGTTGCGCAGGGTGCTGACGCTGATTCCGATGAGCCTCGCGAAGTCGGACTGGGTGAGCTGGAACTTTCGGCGAATCTGGCGTGCATTTGGGGGCGGAAACTCGAAGGTGCGGGACGGCTTCTTCAATCCCTTCTCGATGGCCTTCATCTCACGGACGCTCTCGAGGAGCTCCTCAAACCGCGCCTTCTTCATCACACTAGATACTACTTCAGTGAAGTACTTTCGGAAAGTCGTCAGGCGGTCGCTGTTGGGCCTGGTTGCGGCTTACCGAAACGCCTGTAAAGCGCGTTTCCGAGCGGGACGGCCACGAACGCGAGCGCGAAACCCGCGAGGACGTCCGCCACGTAGTGGTAGCGGAGGTAGACCGTGGCGAGGATGAGTCCGACGGCGAACGGCAGGAAGGCGCAGAACGTCGTCTT
>Ga0097691_1001546_pt1 | contig 16701 bp, 16 predicted proteins | sample NGESurdeep072012_8_FD_72858 | JGI IMG/M metagenome (GOLD analysis project Ga0097691, IMG submission 72858) | Arctic peat soil microbial communities from Barrow, Alaska - NGEE Surface sample 210-1 deep-072012 | ecosystem: Environmental > Terrestrial > Soil > Wetlands > Peat ... | reverse complement strand
TCGGCGTCCTCGTGAGCCTCGACTAATTTCTTCAACCTGTCCCAGCCGCTTTCGGTGCCGTAGAGGTGGATCGAGACGGTCGTTGCCCCCGCTGCTATCGAACGGGCACTTTCCATTTATGAGCAGCTACAACAGCGTGATCAGTCGGTGATCGTGCAAGCTAGAAAAATTCTCACGCAGTTTATTTACGGGCTGGTCGATCAAGGCGAACAAGACGAGCAACGGCTAACCGTTGGCGGTCTCGCGCTTTTGAAGGCCATTGAGCGCGACCATGCCATAAAGTCGGCATATGAGGCTTCCGAAAAAGATGGCGCTTCATCCTCGCCCTAACAGAGCCACGACAATGGCAGGATAGGATCAGCCATGATGGATCCGGTACCACTTTTGACAGTAGGCGATCTGAAAACCGAACTCAGCAAATGGTCAGACGACACGCCGGTGACGTTCTATTCCCCGCTGAAAGAACAGGAATTCAGATTTTACCGCTATCGTCCGGTAGCGAGAGTGCTCGTTCTCGAAGTCAATGAATTTCCAGAAACATCCCCGGTTGCGCTTCCCGGAGCGTAAAACAACGGCACCCATTACGCCGCTTCGAGTATCGCTTTTTCTCGTTTTCAAGTAGCCACTTCCCCCCGTGCCAATGTGAGGTGGAACACCTGTCTCGGGCGCGGTCGGAATGCGAGATCTTTCAAGGTCACCGAGGTCCGCTAATGGGATGGTCCGGCCGTGCTCCCGCCCACCAGCAAGCAATGCTTGTGCGGGGCACCAAAGACAAGGAGCACGCCATGGCAGAAGCCCTCAAGAATTCACTGGCCTTTGTCGGCATCGAGGTCTTCAAGAACTCGTTCCACGTCGTTGGTCTCGATAAATGCGGTGCAATCGTGCCGCGGCAGAAGTGGTCCCGTGGCCAGGTGGAAGCACGGTTTGCAAATATGCCGCCATGTCTGATTGGCATGGAAGCCTACGTCGGCGCGCACCATGTCAGCCGCGGGCTCCAGAAGCTTGGCCACGATGCCCGGTTGATGCCTGCGCGACGTTCGTCCCTACTTGAAGGGACAGAAGAGCGACTTCCGCGACGCAGAGGCGATTGCCGAAGCGGTGCAACCCCAGACGATGAAGTTCGTCGCGACCAAGGCCGTCGATCAGCTGGACCTTCAGGCGATGCACCGCGTGCGAGAGCGTCTGGCAGCCAACGCACCGGCATCATCAACCAGATCCGCGCCTTTCTGCTGGAACGAAATGGAAGAAGGGGCGCCACCTTGCTCGCAAGGCTCGCCTATAGTTCAATACGGCCGTCCGCATCCGCGACCGCCTTGCCGGGATAAGATGGCCAGGTGCGCGCTACACCCGAGCGAGTCGACTTCCGCGAACTTTGTGCCGAGATTCAGACCGAAACTTGCAGCGCGTATCTTCTGCAATGTTCAAGATAAGCCGTTTCGTGATTGCCTATCAGCGACACCACGCTTGACCATAGCCACGACGGCGCATCCAGCGTCTTTGAGCGGTAGCGCTCCAGTTCAGTCGACCACGCTTTTCGGTCTTTTTCGTTCATCTGTCGCGCATGCGCCTTGCCGACCACGCCGGCCAGGAAGCTTGCCGCCTTCATGGCGTCTTCGATCGTAAGGCGGCCGATCTCGATTTTGAGATCTTGCGGAAGAAGCTCGCGGATGAACACCGACCGGTTTTTTATTTGGCCGGCGACCATTCGCTTGCCCAAGTGAGGCGAAAGGTGCAGGGCTCCCTTGACAACGCGCGCGGCATTGTCCTTCGGCAGTTTTTGGTCGCCGTATCGGGGTGCCGCAGCCGCAACCGCTTCCTTGACGTCCATTAGCGCCATATCACGCTTTTTGCCGGTTCCGATCCCGAGCAATACCGCGAAACGCAACAACCCGAGTGAGCTGCATCCTTTCATCCAATAGGCTGCGTCCAGCACTTCGACTGCGGCATCGTCGTCACGTGAACGCAGCGACGTGGCAAGATGGCGCATGGTGGAAGTTTGAAACAATTCGGCGATATCAGCTTTTTCCGACCGCGACAGTGCCCAGAATTTCGTGCCGAGCGGGATCGTCGGCTTTTTATTTTCCAGCCGCTCATTGGCGAGATGCTTCCAAGATCGCGCGACTGATTTCTTCATTACGAACTGAATTGATTTTGGCGCATCATCGATCGTATCGGCGTCCTGCCGCAAGGCAGCTTGATAGCCTTCGATAACCTGCTCCAGAATCCGCGCCGTGGTCACGCCGGGCAGGTCGGACCCGCGCGATGCCGTCGCCAGCGAGAGGGCGAGCCGAATGAGGTCATGCGCCGGGTTTCCGATCACGGATTGGTCGAGATCGCGAATCTGGATTGCGACACGGCCATCGACGCCGGCAACGGGCCCGAGATTACCGGAATGGCAATCCCCACATATCCAGACCGCCGGTCCTTCAGGCAACGTGCCGCGCTTTTGCGCTTCCAGCCATTCGTAGAACTGAACCGTGCTGCCGCGAACATATGCGTGGGCGGAGCGGGCCATCTTCAAGGTTTGTTTGAGAGTTAGCGCCGACGCTCGATCGCCAGGTCGCAATGCTTTCTTCGCAGACATCCCAATCCGATCAATTTGATTTGCCCGAGACAGATGCTTCAAGAAGGGAATGGTTGAGGGCAACGCTTGTAACCATTCGAGTTGTCTGGAAACTGCACGTTATCGAAGAGGCTCGGTCTTGCAATCGAGGCCCATTTGTTTCCGGACGGCGACAACCGAATTACCAACCTTATCGACGGCGAGTTGCAGCTCGTTTTTTGTCACCCCAAAATGTCTAAGCCAGCGACGGACTTCGGCCCTATCCTGCATGGCAATGTGGCTACGGTCACGCTCGCCCTTTTGCTGGCAAGTACATCGCCCATAAATTATCCCATCCGGGTTGAAACAATAAATTCGCGCTGTGTGCGAGAGCTTCGCACGCCAGCGCGCCCGATCGATTTCCGCGTTTCGCCTTGCGCCCGGCGTCAACTGCTCGGCATAGCGACGTATCACGCTCGCCTGGTTTGTCCAGTCGATCCCGGAAACATCGACATCATCGCGAAGCCGCATCACGTGTTTTCTCAGTGATGCATAAATAGAGCGAGGAGCAGAATGATCGGAAGTGGAATTCCGATTAGCCAAAGCAACGCGCCTTTCCCGAACGACATGATAGTCTCTATGCTGAGTAGAACAGCAACGCGCTCGGGTTCCATTAGTTCCATTGCCGGCTTCCCGTGCCGCGCGAGATCGCAAGCCGCCGCGAACCCCGTTGACCGCTCAACCCAGCGAACGAACAGGGAGGGGCGCCATTGCAGTGCTAGGGTTCGTAAGGAATTCGTCAGAGAGGCGCCGGGCACGATTTCGCGTGCCGGCGTTCAGTATGATCGGGGATGACCGTCAGAGAGCCTGCTCGGCCTCGACATTGACGACCGATTTCGCCAAAGTTGTCAGGGCGGCATCGGTGGCCTTTTCTTCTTTCAGCGTCGCTTCCAGAAGTGCTACGGCGTCCGGCATGCCGAGCTCCCCAGCCCATGTGCGCAGCGTGCCGTAGCGAGACATCTCGTAGTGCTCGACGGCCTGCGCCGCAGCGAGAAAGCCGGCGTCGAGCGCCGGCATTCCCTTGGAGTCTTTCATGATCTCGGCGCCTTCGTCGGTGATACCGAGAATGGCATCGCATGTCTTGGCGCGAGCGGGCTTGCCGAGAATGTTGAATACCTGTTGAAGCCGTTTGACCTCGAGAGCGGTCCGGGGAAGGACGTTCGTGAATGGATCGAGCCCTGAGGGATCGAGATAGAAGAGAAAAGGAGCGTGAAGATGGGGAGGCGCCCATTGAAGGGCTCGCCTCCGTCGATTTTCCGACAGGCATCGGCCATGTACGACGACAAGCTGCAGAAATTTATCTTGTTATCAGACAATGGCCGCTCATGGCGCAAAGCGGCCGTTCCAAACATCGGCTGCGTCCGGTGCGGGCGTGCTACGAGATCGCAATGATCTCAAGCTCTTGACCGGATGTGCCAGCTACATCCCCAACAGCTTTGCCCATAAGAAGCCGTGGCACTGGGGATACGAAGGAAATCGAACCGGCCTTGGGGTCCGCTTCATCCTCTCCCACGATACGATATTTCTGTACGCGCCCATCGTCGCGCCTGAACGTCACCGTGCTGCCAAAGGCAACAGTATCGGTCGACGAAGGATTGGTGATGACCTGAGCCGTCCGAACTCTCGCCGCAAAGTAGCGCGCATCACGCAAGGGGGTTGCTGCTTGCCGCCGTCGTTCATTCATGTCTTCGATCTTCTGCGCGGTCCCGTATGCCTCACGAGCCTGGTGGAGTTGAAATTCCAGAGCTTTTAATCCCGCTTCCGTAACAAGGTTCGGATGAGCTGAGACCGGGCGGTCGGGTAGCAGCGTCTCCGACGCAGTTTCGGCACTGTCTTCCTTGGTGAAGGCAACGCTCAAGTCAGACTCCTTTCAAGCGAGATATGCCGAGCCGCTTCGTTAGCGCCACCCCAGGGCGGGAGCGACGTGGGTCAGAATCGCTTCGATCACATGCGCGTTGTAGGCAACGCCCAATTGGTTGGGGACGGTCAGCAGCAGCGTATCGGCCTCGGCGATAGCTTCGTCTTTCCTGAGCTGCTCGATGAGTACCTCCGGCTCGGCGGCATAGCTACGGCCGAAGATCGCCCGAGTCCTTTCGTCGATGAATCCGATCTGGTCATCATCTTCGCGCCCGCGCCCGAAATAGGTGCGATCGCGATCATCCATCAGCGCGAAGATGCTGCGGCTGACCGAGACCCGCGGCTCGCGAGCATGGCCTGCCTCCTTCCAGGCAACGCGGTAGGCCCGGATCTGGGCGGCCTGCTGCACATGGAATGGCTCGCCTGTCTCGTCGTTCTTGAGTGTCGAGCTCTGCAGGTTCATCCCGAGTTTTGCTGCCCAGATCGCCGTGGCGTTCGAGCCGGCGCCCCACCAAATCCGGTCGCGCAGGCCATCAGAATGGGGTTCCAGGCGCAGCAGCCCGGTCGGATTTGGAAACATCGGTCGTGGATTCGGCTGGGCGAAGCCCTCACCGCGCAACAGGTCGAAGAAGACCTCTGCATGGCGCCGCCCCATGTCAGCGTCATTCTGGCCCTCGGCCGGTTGATAACCGAAATATCGCCATCCATCGATCACGTGCTCGGGCGATCCTCTGCTGATGCCTAGCTGCAGACGCCCGCCGGCGATGAGATCGGCGGCACCGGCGTCCTCGGCCATGTAGAACGGGTTCTCGTAGCGCATGTCGATCACCGCCGTGCCGATCTCGATGCGGCTGGTCTTCGCGCCGACGGCCGCCAGGAGCGGGAAAGGCGAGGCAAGCTGGCGGGCGAAGTGATGGACTCGAAAATAGGCCCCGTCGGCGCCCAATTCCTCGGCGGCAACGGCCAGGTCGATGGATTGCAGGAGTGAGTCTGCCGCCGAGCGGGTCTGTGATTGCGACGAGGGCGTCCAGTGCCCGAACGAGAGAAAGCCGATCTTCTTCATGCGGGCAATCTATTGATATCCGCGCTGGTTTGCGACCGTCTAGCTAGGCGCGCCGTCCGGTGGGACGCCGAATTAACGACGATTTGCATACGGAACTTGCGGAAGGAAGCCATCCACGCCACCTAAGGAAAATCGGCTGCGTGGTGGACGGCAATCACGAAATGTAGTCCACTTTGTAGTCCGCTATGTATCCCTCTAAAGGGCCGGATTTGCTGCTTTTCTCGGATAATAGGCGGATAGTACCAAAAGTGGCGGAGTGTCCCTCCCTCTCCGCCAGGCTTGCCTGGGATGCGAAAAACCCAATAAAACAGGGCTTTTCTTGAGCCACCGGATTCGGACGGTGGAGACCCGCGGTGTAGACCCTAGTGGGGACCCGCGGATGGCCCAAACTGCCATTGTTTGCCAGGAAAGTCGAATCCGTGCGCTCAACCGAACCGCCCGCGCAAGAGCAGTTCGGAGGAAAGCCAACCTCACGACGCGATACAAAGATTTTGAAGCATCCCTGGACGGCGTGATCGCGGCCGGAATGGTTGAGAGGAGGCGATCGAATGTAGGTTCGCGCCTGATGCTCGAAGGCTGTGCGCTCCGCGAGGTTAAGCTCGGTGGCGGGAGGTCCAAGCCGGGAATAGGCCTGCAAACGGCCGTTCAAGACCTGCCCGAGCGCCTCAAGGTCGGGAGCGGCGACGATTTCCTGAACTCATGCCAAATTGTCCACCAGACGCTTCCTAGCCTCGGTAAAATCCGAAGTCCTTAAGCTCGCGCGTAGGTCACGAATCTGCATTTGAAAAAATTCTGCATGCTTCGAACGGATGAGCTCAGATCGTCAGGTTGGTGCAGCAGTGAGCATCGAACAAGAGGCGCCCCCGCTTCCTCTTAATCATCGGGTCCCAGGTTCGAGCCCTGGTGCGCCCACCACCCACACTCTATAGTTGTATAGAGTGTGAGACACTCGCAATAGCGCCGCAATCTCAAAGACATGTCTGCCAAATTCTCGGGTTAGCGCGGTCTCTGCTCCTGCAATCGAGCCGAATGAGCCCATTTCGCCGCCCCGGTCTCTGCAGCAAAAAATTCCGTTCCTGACTCGAGTTTCGGAGACTGGTTCGATGACTGCGTGGGGAGCAGCCAGTTTGGTCCAGATCATCTCCACCACGCACACTCTGTAGTTGTATAGAGTCTGAGACACTCGCAATAGCGCCGCAATCTCAAAGACATGTCTGCCAAATTCCTTCGTTAGCGCGGTCTCTGCTCCTGCAATCGAGCCGAATGAGCCCATTTCGCCGCCCGGTCTCTGCAGCAAAAAATTCCGTTCCTGACTCGAGTTTTGGAGACTGGTTCGATCCCTGCGTGGGGAGCAGGCAGTTTGGTCCAGATCATCTCCACCACCCAGTCATAGGTATCGAACTCCGTTCAGTTTTTTCGCGCTAATCCCGCCAGAACGGGGGCCTTTCGAATCTCTGCGCGTCTCTGCATCGGTCTCTAAAGAGGCGGAACGGCGGTTTTTGCGCTCCCGTCTCTGCATCGAAAATTTCCGTTCCTGACTCGGGTGTCAGAGACGAGTTCGATGACTGGGTGGGGGGTTGGCAGTTCGGTCCCTTCCGTCTCCACCATCCAGTCTTCCCAAACCGCGCATTTCGCCGGCGACTCCAAAGAGGCCGTTTCTGCCGGGATTTCGCCGGTATCGTCACCGGACTTTCTGTCTCTGTGGACATCAGCGGTCTCTAGAGCCGATTTTTGGCCTCCGGTCTCTGCATCCAAAAATTCCGTTCCTGGCAGCTGGATTTCGAGGGCAAAGGACCGTTAGGCAGCTTGGAAATCGGGGATTCTGGGAGGCAAAAATGCCGTTTCGAGCCGTGGCCGTAATTATTGCGGATTTAGTCCGAGCGCTTCGAACTGTCGGGTCCATTCTGCCGGAGCATCCCGCAGTCGTTCAACTCCGATGCCACGCGGCAGGCGACCTTCGACCGCTGCTCTGACGAGATCCGGTGCGAGGAACGCAAGCGAAATCGTCATATTGACCTGACGCATACTGCATTTTTGGCGTACCGCGATCTGCTCGACGCCAATCACCGAGCCCGACACGATCTCGTCAAGCCAGCGACGGCCTTGGGCGATCGCGCTGACGAGCCGTGCCCGACGTTCGATCCGGATCGGGCGAACTTCGTTTCGGGATACGCCCTGCGGCATCAGGATTTTTCGAGAGTTTCGGGAAGGCGGCTTCTGCCACGGGATTGAAAGTAATTGTTCGTCCACCGAGTCAGATGCTTCTTCGGCGCCTACTGACTTCAATCGAATAGCCAAATGATCCCCATGCACATCGATCCGCGCGACTTGCTCTAAGACAGTCTTGCGATCTCCAACTTGCGGGACGCTGGAGATTTGCTTCTCCTTCTGAGCGACCAGATGCTCGCCAAGAAATTTGACGATGATGTCTTCGATGTCGGTTGCGGGAATACGCGATACCGATCCAACCGATGCGGTCTTGGACTCTCCGTTGAGGTGCGGCTGCGAGATATAATAGCGATAGCGGATGCCGGCCTTCGTCGCGTGGGTCGGTATCATGCGATGGCCGGCATCGTCGAACAGCAATCCCGTCAGGAGATGGTCGGATTTGGCTTTGGCATGATTTCGATGGGACCATTGATCCGTGAGCTTCTGCTGGACCGCATCGAACAGATCTCGGTCCATGATCGCTGGCTGCTCGCCAGGCAGGATGTCGCCCTTGTATTTGACCTCGCCGATATAGAACCGGTTGCGCAACAGATAGAATAGAGAGCCGCGTCCGAATGGGATGCCACCATGGGTCGCGCCGGTTGAGCGTAGTCTGGTTTTGGTTCGGATATTTTTGTCTTTGAGGTCTCGCACCAGCGCATTGACCCCGCCGAGTTCGAGGTAGCGCCGAAAGATCAGCCGCACAGATTCGGCTTCCTCCTCGATGAATGCCACCTTGCCATCCTTCATCTCGTAACCGAGGGGCAGGGGACCGCCAACCCACAGACCTTTCCGCTTGGAGGCCGCGATCTTGTCCCGGATGCGCTCGGAGGTGACCTCCCTCTCGAACTGGGCAAAGGACAAGAGCACGTTGAGGGTCAATCGGCCCATCGAGGTCGTGGTGTTAAATTGCTGGGTGACAGAGACGAATAACACCCCGTGGGCATCGAATAGTTCGACCAGTTTGGCGAAATCGGCCAAGGACCTCGTTAGACGGTCAACCTTGTAGACGACAATGACATCAATCTTCCGAGCCCGGATGTCGTCCAGCAGTCTTTGCAGATCGGGACGATCGGTGGATCCACCGGAGTAGCCGCCATCGTCATATCGAGACCGGATCAGGGCCCAGCCGGCATGGGCCTGACTCTTTATATAGGCCGAAGCAGCATCGTATTGCGCATCCAGTGAGTTGAACTCCTGATCGAGCCCATGGTCGGTGGAGACCCGGGTATAGATCGCACAGCGAACCGGTTTGACCGAAGGAGCCTTCATGACCCCACGTCCATGGCCAACCGATCCTCCTTATCCCTCAGCCCAAAGAAGCGCGGTCCATTCCAGTTGGTGCCGGTTATCGCGAAGGCGACCTTGGACAGGCTGTCATAGGTCTGGCCATTCCAGGCAAACCCATCTGACATCACCATCACCCGCTGCGACTGTCGATCCCACTCCCGCACCAGGACTGTTCCAGGCGTCAATTCGGTCCGCTTCTGATCAAAGCTGACCAGACGCGCCGACATTGCCGCACCGGATTCCTTCGCACCGGTACGATCCAGCAGCTGCCTCGTCTCATGGTCGAGGTCCCCAAAGCGATCGACTTGAATCCGATAGGCGATGATCGCAAACAGCAGATGCCGTGGCAGATGAATAGGCGCAGCTCTCTGAAACGCACTTTGCCATCTCGCACGCAGGCCCTTGAGGTCGAGACCGCGCAGATGCACGATCTCGTCCTCAACTGATGTCTTGGTCGTGACACGGCCATTGCGATGCTTCTCCCGCATCGCATCAGGCCGCCTGCTTCACGCGATCCGCAGCCCCGGACGAAGTCTTGCTATCCTTGATCCGGTAGACCCGACCCTTGTCCGTCGATTCGGAAACAAGATTCAAACCGAGTTTCTTACGAACAACGCCGGCAAGAAAGCCGCGCACTGAATGCTGCTGCCATTCAGTTGCAGTCATGATCGCAGCGATCGTTGCGCCCGCAGGCATCCGCAGCATTGAAAGGATGCGGGCGTGCTTGGTATTGGGCGGCGCTGCTGATTTTGGCGATGCGGGCGCAGATCGCGTGCGGGCGCTGGACTTGCTGGTCTTTCGCGAAGCCGAGCGGGTTGCGGCCTTGGTCTTTGATTTGGGCTTGGTCATAGGATCCTCTGAAGTTCGCGCGACGCCATCCGCCGCACCACCTCAGCCCCGCCCGGGCAGAGCACCCGGCAGGGCAGGACCCCGAAGCGGGCTTCAGCCGCTCCAAGCCAACACAGCAATGCTCCGATCAAACACGAAAGCCAGTCATTTCTCAGCAAGATAGTTGCTCATGAACCTCAGTCGATGATTAGCCCGATCCCGGGCGGAGTGTCTGCTTTTGGCCCATGCGGACATTGGGCCAAAAGCGGCTAGTTATTCTGAGATTACAATTCACCATCTCGAGGTTCGAATCTTCCCGCCCCCAGCCAACCAGTCCGACAACTGGAGATTGTGCAGTCATAAATCGCATAAACTCCCGCCAATTGCGGGTTTTTGTAAATTGGCAGCCGGTCTCCAGACTCCCAAATCGCCCAACTCTGAGGCAAAACTGCCGAGAGTCTCCGTCGAATGTTTGAAATATTCCCGTTTTTAGGAGATAGCGACCGGAGACCGGGTTCGATCTACACTGCGTGGCCGGCCAAGCAGTCGTTTCGCTCGAGATCGCTGCAGTAAGCGACCGGGACCTTACATCCCAAATCGACACCCTGCCAGGGCGATAGTAGCGGTCCCAAGCCCGATCAAAGGCTCTCGCTAGCAACATGGTAGTTTCGGGATCAGACTGCATTTGATGGCACCACGGATCAAAAAAGGGCACAAGCCAGCTAAGACGGCAGATCAGGTAGTTTCGGGACTTTGATAACGTGAGCAGGAGAAGCTCGTTCCCCCAGAACGGTAAAGCCGCGCCATCCAGGTCGGCCTTGGAGTGACAGAAGTTACGGTTACCCCACACCGATGCGACTTAAGTCTCAACAATTGGACCGAGGTCGCAACTGCGGCCTAGTTCGACATCGTGTAGAGGTTTGCGATGCAGTTTCGCTTGCTGACTGCGCAGGCACGGCTACAATAGTGCGAAGGCTGAATAAGAAGCTTATGAACTGGAGAGAAACGTCATGACAAAAACAAACTGGCCAAGTTCCATTTGGTCGTTGCCGAGGCTTCTCGGAGCGGCCGCCCTCAGCATGTTGGCTTCCGGTCAGGCTTTTGCCGCCGACCCCATCAAGATTGGCGTCATCGCGGAAGCACAAGCCATTGCCGGTGCGTCGATCCCTCAGGCAGCCCAGATGGCCGCCGATGAAATCAATGCGATGGGCGGCGTTGACGGACGCAAGATCGAAATTATCACCTACGACAACCATAGCTCCTCGGCGGATTCCGTCCGCGCGTTCCAGCGCGCGGTCAATGAGGACAAGGTCAACATCGTCATCGCAAGCTACATCAGCGAAGTTGTGCTGGCGCTGGAACCTTGGGCATCGCGCCTGAAGACACCCTTTATTACTCCCGGCGCGGCGTCCAACGAGATCAGCAAGAGCGTCCATAACGAATATGAGAAGAACAAATATACTTTCCACGGTTATCTGACCTCGGCCGCGCTCGCGCTGTCGGTCTGCGACGCCGCCAAGGAATTGCTGGTGGAACAAAAGCACATGAAGACTGCCGTCATCATGAGCGAGGACGCCGCCTGGACCAAGCCGCTCGACGTCGGATACGAGGAATGCCTGCCCAAGATCGGGTTGAAGGTGCTCGACCACATCCGCTTCTCGCCTGACACCACGGACTTCACCCCGATCTTCAACAAGATTGAAGGTGTGAAGCCTGACGTGATGATCACCGGCATTTCGCACGTCGGTGTGCAGCCGACCGTGCAGTGGAAGAATCAGCAAGTTCCGATCCCGATGCTTGGAATCAGCTCTCAGGCTACCAACAGCACCTTCGGCAAGGACACCAACGACGCATCGGACGGCGTGCTCTATCAGGGCGTCTCCGGTCCCGGTGTCGCCGTAACGCCGAAGTCGATTCCCTTCGCCGAAGGATTCAAGTCGAAGTTTGGCAATTATCCCTCTTATGCCGGCTATACCTCGTATGACGAAGTCTATTACATCGCCGACGCCGTGAAGCGCGCGGGGTCGACCGATGCGGACAAGATGGTCGACGCGCTGGAAAAAACCGACTGGGAAGGCACCATCGGCCGCATCCAGTTCTATGGCAAAGACGATCAATTCACCCATTCGATCAAATACGGCAAGGGCTTGATCACCGGCCTGATGCTGCAGTGGCAAGATGGGAAGCAGATTAGCGTCTGGCCGAAGGAAATCGCCAAAGGCCAGTTGAAGTTTCCAAGCTTCATTAAGGTCACAGCGAACTGATATTCCAATGATTATGCTCCCGGGTTCGGCCGGGAGCATTTTCGCATTTGCAGTTTCCTAGAGTGAGGCAGCGGTGCTGCCGCGGCCATTATAAATGCTTGCCTTCCAGATCCTGATCGACGGCTTTGCCATCAGTGCGTTGTACGCTTTGGGTGCGACCGGCTTCACCCTGATCTTCGGCGTCTCAGGCGTGCTCAATCTCTCGCACGGCGCCATCATGGTGCTGGCGGCGGTGGCGGCATGGGCTGCCGCGAGCGTGCTGCATATGAACACCTATGCCGGCGCGCTAATCGGCGTAGCTACGGCACTGGTCGCGGCGCTCGTCACCTATTTCGTCGTAGTGCAGCCGCTTCAGAAATCGACCCGGATTCCCAACGAGGAGAAGGAGATCTTCGTTCTCACCGGCACGCTGCTGTGGGGAATTATGATCCAGGAGCTGATCGCGTATTTCTTTACCAACAACGCCAAGACCGTGCTTCCGATCGTCGAAGGCGTGATCGATATCCTCGGCGTACGCACGCCGAAGAACGAAATCTTCACCGCCGTAGTCTGTTGTCTGGTGATCGGCCTGCTCTGGCTGCTGGTCAACCGGACCCGCACCGGCAAGGCGGTGCTTGCGGCGTCGATGAATCCGCGAGGCGTCACGCTGCTCGGGCTTGAGCTCACCAACATCTATGTCGTGGTGTGGGCAATCTACGGCATTCTTGCCGGCATCGCCGGCGTGCTCCTCGGAATGTTCCTCGGCGTCAGCTCCTACAGCGTGGGACCGCTCACCGCGAGCGCATTCTCAATCGTGGTACTGGGTGGCCTCGGCAGCGTTTCCGGCTCGCTGATTGCGGCATTCGTGGTCGGCTACCTCGAAACCCTCACAGCCTACCTAGTCTCGCCCGCGTACAGGACCATTCCGGCGCTGCTGTTGCTGGTCATCGTGATGTACATCCGCCCGCAGGGCCTGCTCGGGAGGCGATGAGCATGGGCACTTTCTTCAAATCGCGGCTGTTCTGGATCGCACTCGGCGTCGTGGTCGCCGCCTCCACGCTGCCACTTTATGTGTCCGGCTATATCCTCGGCTTGCTCACGGTCGCGTATTACTTCGGCGTATTCGCGATGGCGTGGGACCTGCTGTTCGGTTTCGCAGGCGAGGTGAATTTCGGTCCAACTTTCCTGATCGGCGTCGGCGCCTACACCGCGGGCATCCTCAACAACCAGTATGGATGGTCGGTATATCTGTGCATCATTTTGGGCGCTTTGGCGTCGGTGATTGCCGGATTTGTGCTGGCGCTCCCCGCCCTGCGGGTGCGGGGTCCGTATTTCGGGCTGACGACGCTAGTCGCCGTGCTGATTCTGCAAAACTTCATTGTGGTGTTCGCTGATCTCACCGGCGGCGAAATCGGCCTGACGATCCCCGATGTGATCACGATCGACGCTGGTGCCAACTACTGGATCGCCCTCGGCTTCATGACGATCAGCGCAGTGATTCTGTACGGCCTTTCGCAGTCGCCGGTCGGACTGGTGCTTCAGGCCAGCGGACAGGATCCGGTGCAAGCCGGCGCGCTTGGCTTCAACATCGTCAAGCATAAGCTCGCCGCCTTCGTGGTCAGCGCATTTTTCTCAGGGCTGTCGGGCGCGCTGTTGGTGTTCTACTTCGGTACCGCATCGGTGGGAACGGTGGTTGATGTCGCCGTTGGCGTGCAGGTGATCGTCGCCGCCGTGCTCGGCGGTCGGCGCACTGTGCTCGGCGCCGCGCTGGGCGCGATCTTCCTAATCGTCGCCGGCGAGTTCCTGAGGCCGACCGGCGAATTGGCGACCTTCATCGTCTCGACGGTCGCGCTGCTGGTGATCCTGTTCTTTCCCAACGGTTTCCTCGGATCGGCCCTTGCGCATGGGGCTCGGCAATAATGGACGCCAACAGCAACCGACCGGTCCTCGAAGTCCGCGGGTTGACCAAACGCTTCAGCGGCCTCACCGCCGTCAAAAACCTGAGCTTCGATCTGCGCGCCGGCGAAATCTTCGGCCTAATAGGCCCGAACGGTTCGGGCAAGTCGACGGCGATGAAAGCGATCATGGGCATCGAACGCCCGACGGCGGGCGATGTCATTTTCCAAGGCGAAAACATCGCCGGCCTGCCCGCACACAAGATCGCGCGGAAGGGTTTCGGCATGGTATTTCAACACTCACGTCCCCTGAACCGGCAAACCGTGCTTGAGAACATTATGGTTGCGCTGCTGCCGGACAGCCTGTTCATGCTGTTTGCGGACAAACGCCTGACCGAACGCGCGCAGTGGATCGCCCACCGTGTCGGCCTAGGCGCTGTGATGGATCGCCGGCCGCCGACGCTGCCATTTGCAGATCTGCGCAGGCTTGAACTCGCCAAGGCCATCGCTAGGGATCCCAAGGTTGTGCTGGTCGATGAGCCGTTCGCGGGGTTGACGCTGGCCGAAGTCGGCACCTTCTCCGAACTGATACGCAGCTTCCGCGATGAAGGCCGCGCGGTACTGCTGGTGGATCACAACGTCAAGAGCGTCGCGGCGCTAGTCGATCGCGTGCTCGCGATGTATCTCGGAGAAGAGATCATCACAGGCCGCGCCGATGAGGTGATGCGTAACGAGACCGTGCGGCGGGTCTATCTCGGCGGCGCGATCGAAACATCGGCTCGTCCTGAGACCAGCTTCAAGGACAAGATTCCGTTGCTTCAGGTCGAGAACGTCAGCGTGCATTACGGCAAGGCACAGGCGCTGGAAAATGTCTCGATCCATGTCCATCAAGGCGAATTCGTCTCGGTAGTCGGGCTGAACGGTGCCGGCAAGACCACGCTGTTCAACACTATTTCAGGCTTCCTCCCATACACCGGCAAAATTGTTCGCGACGGCGAAAAACTGCGCGGTACCAGTCCGGCACGTATCGCCCGTAGCGGCATCGTGCAGTGTCCGGAGTCGCGGGAGCTGTTCGGCGAGATGAGCGTGCGCGAAAATCTTGATCTCGGCGGGCAACATCTGTCGAATGAAGACAAGGACAAGCAATTAGCGTGGCTGTTCGAACTGTTTCCGATTCTGAAAGAACGTCAAAGCCAGATAGCGCAGACGCTGTCTGGCGGCGAACAGCAGATGTTGGCAATCGGCCGCGCACTGATGATGCAACCGAAAATACTGATCCTCGACGAACCCACGCTTGGGCTCGCGCCGGTCATTCTCGAACAATTGTCGAAGGCGTTGGAAAAATTGCGCCAGACCACGCCGATCACGGTTTTGCTGGGCGAGCAAAACGTTACCTTCGCGCTTCCGCATGCCGACCGGGTGTATGTGCTGGAACACGCGCGGATCGTATGGGAAGGCGATCCCGGCCGTTTTGCCGCGGAGGCTGGCGAGGGATATCTCTGAATTCAAATTTGGAAGACCGTTTGCCCATCTACGGTTAGATCCACACTTCATCATGCCGGTGACCGCGTGCCAATATTCCCAAACTCGAGGGAACTCGCGCAGAGACCGGGTTCGATCAGCTATTGCTCGGGCGACCAATTCAATCTGAGCTTTCGCACCACTGCCTGCCGTAGCCGCGGACTATTCGCCAGCTTACAACGTTTCGGACGGCGAACTCGTATCCAGGCCTTCTCATCAGCCAGTGCCGCTCGGTATCGTTCATAGCCGCGATTGGTTACTAGAAGAAGTTCATTTTCTGGAATGCCCGGTCCTTCGTCGTCGATTGTAATCGCGGCGTGCGAACTGTCGATTGCCACGCTCCACCGGCAATTCCAACTTTATGACCGCGAAAGGTTTTCCGAAACATATGAATCGAATTAACCGATGACCGTCGGCGTAAAGCGCTGAAGGAAGTCGATTGGTTGGTCAAATCTGTCGCGATCACGGTGATCCCGTCGATCTACAGTCTTAAAACCATGCGCTCTCAGAAGCCGCAATCGACCGCCCCGAAGCCGATGATGGCGTATGCCGACCCGGTCTTTTCAAAGACGGCGCGGAAAGAGGCCCAGAAGGTCGCTCTGAGAAGCATGACCAGCTTCTATTCAGGAACCCAAATCAACATTACAGCGCTTGCGGAAACACTGGACCAGCTCCCGTCAACGAAAGACGAAGTGGTGAAGGTTGCAAGGGCGCTGAATGTGCCCGCAAACGATATCCACACCGGGCTTGAGGCTACCGAAGCGGCTGTAAAGCAGGCTCCGCTGGATCAGTATCGGATCGTCTATTTTGCAACCCACGCCCTCTTCAACGGCGATCTCAAAGCCTTTGCCGATGCAAAAGCGGAACCGGCACTCGTTCTGACTATTCCGGACATGCCAACTGACCAAGATGACGGCTTGCTCCAGGCATCTGAAATCTCGGAATTGAAGCTGAACGCGGACTGGGTCGTGCTATCTGCTTGTAATACTGCTGCGAGTGATGGTGTTGGAGCAGAAGCCCTGTCTGGCCTTGCGCGGGCATTCTTCTATGCGGGAGCACGATCACTGGTCGTGTCGCATTGGGACGTGCTGGATGACGAGACAGTGCTCCTGATGTCTGACCTGTTCAAACGCAGTAGTCAGAACCGGTCGTTGTCACATGGCGAGGCGCTACAACAGGCTCAGCTAAACATGC
>Ga0097691_1001545_pt1 | contig 16702 bp, 17 predicted proteins | sample NGESurdeep072012_8_FD_72858 | JGI IMG/M metagenome (GOLD analysis project Ga0097691, IMG submission 72858) | Arctic peat soil microbial communities from Barrow, Alaska - NGEE Surface sample 210-1 deep-072012 | ecosystem: Environmental > Terrestrial > Soil > Wetlands > Peat ... | reverse complement strand
CGTGCACTTGGAGGGTGATATCTTCGCCCTGCTCGATCTGCCGGACGTGATCGAACGGGTCGCGCATCATCAAGGGATTGGTCTGAGTTCGCGGCAGCGCCTCGCAGCCGCGGTGAGCGCTGTTCGGATCGGTGCGGTGGGACCACCGCCCCGCCCGCCCGCGGAGGAAATTCGTCGGCGCCGCGGCCGACTCCACAGCATCAGTCGGGACGCCCAGTCGGTTTCCCACCATTACGACGTCGGTAATGAGTTCTACCGGCTGATCCTGGGTTCGAGCATGGTCTACTCCTGCGCCTACTGGGCGCAGGAGAGCGGCCGGGCCTACGGCCTGGATGAGGCCCAGCGAGACAAGTGCGAACTGGTGTGCACCAAGCTCGGCCTGCACCCCGGGATGCGACTTCTGGACGTGGGCTGCGGCTGGGGCTCGCTGGCGATTCACGCCGCAACCCGCCACGGCGTGAGCGTGGTCGGGGTCACGGTGAGCAAAGAGCAGGCGACGCTGGCCCGCGAGCGAGTCGACGCGGCAGGCGTTAGCGACCTCGTGGAGATCCGGCTGCAGGACTATCGCGACGTGCACGACGGACCCTACGACGCAATCTCGAGCGTGGGGATGTCCGAACACGTGGGAAGCGTCCAACTACGGGCGTACAGCCAAACCCTGATGGACCTGCTGCGACCTGGCGGACGGCTGCTGAACCACGCCATCGCATCGGTGCGACCACTGCCGCCGGCCTCGAAAGACCAGCCAGGCTTTATCGACCGCTACATCTTCCCCGACGGGGAAGTCGTCACGCTCAGCACGACACTCGAGTCGCTGGAGCAGGTCGGTTTCGAGGTGCGTGACGTCGAGGCGCTGCGGGAGCACTACGCGCTGACGCTGCGCGCCTGGGTGAACAACCTGCGGGGTTCATGGCAGGACGCGCAGCAACTCGTCCCCCCATCCCGAGCACGCACGTGGCTGCTCTACCTCGCAGTTTGCGTGCTCGCTTTCGAGCACGGAAACCTCACCATTCACCAAGTTGTCGCCGTCCGGCAGGGCGAGCACGGAGCCAGCAGCCTTCCGCTTACCCGAGAACAATGGCTCACGACAGCGCCCTAACGAAGTCGCACCGGGTCGGCCTCGGCCACCTTCGGGTCCGCCCCGTGTCTTGGCCTGACCCCCGTTCCCGCAGAACGATCGTCTTACGAAGCACCACATCAGGTGTGTTACCGACTCAGGCGGCTAGGAGTACTTCACCGGCGCGAAGGACGCCGGTCGCATCGCTTTCCTCGGTATCGAACAGAGCGGCTCGCCCGTGATCAATCGGTGACTTCGACGGGCGGGGAGCCGGCCACGAACATGACGTTCCAGATCCCACGGCCGTAGCCGACCTCGTGGTGAACGACCTTGCAACCGATCACGAACTGGTCCCTCCGGTCGGGGAGCCTCACCAAGCAGGGTCTGCCACCTTCAAGGTGCGGCAACAGTTCACGCACAGTGGGTAAGAGTGGCTCGTCTCCGCCGCGGGTACGTGCCGCCCATTCGAAATTGCTTCTTGGGGTCCCTTCCAGGGCCATGCCGTCCGCCGTCAGGGATATTCTTTCGACTGCGGCGAACACGGAGGCTCCCCACATGAGAAGAAGAGGGTGATCCAGCTCGCCCGTCAATCGAAGCGACTCTCCTACCCCCGTTGCGACTTCCCGCACCCAGTCGCCGACGAAGGTTGCGATCGGCCCCTCATCCGAGGAACCGACAATCCGGATTCGGTCTCTCGCAACCCGGAGGCTCTCGATCCTTGCCGCCACTGCGTCCCCGTTCGGGTCGACTACAACGACCGTACCGGGCTGGGGTCCGACGGATGACGCGAACATCTCCGCGAAGGTCAGGTCTGTGAGCGGCATCGAGTACCCCATGACCACGACCCGGTCCGCCTCCCGTAACCGATCCGATGCCTGACGCCAGAACTCGCGAGTGATGGGGTTGCGGTAGTACGCCGACTTCGAGGCTGAGGGTGGGACGACGAAGGGAACCCGGCCGGGGAGTTCTCGGCGTCTAACCTCCTCCGAGTACGGCTGGGGTGCCCGGTAGTAACCGGGAATAACACGTCGGGCCACGCTGACACCCGTGAAGTCGCCTGGCGTCCAGTACCAGTTGAGGGACCCGTGAAGTTTCACGAGACTCAATGTGTCAGCGGGTGTTGCGGCATACCGGATAGCCCCTGGCGGCCAGCCGGGCACGTTGCCGGTCAGCTCGGCCCAGTACAAGGGCTCTGAGCCCCACTCGTCGATCACCCCCGTCGCAACGAGACACTCGATGAGCGTGTCGTAGTTGAACGTGATCACCGTTGTCTGGAGCCGGTGGGCGGTGGCGAGGAAGACCACTAGCCATTCTGGGTATCCGTCAGCAAGCGTCGCCTGGACGCGTTCCCCGAGCACTTGCGCGATCCCTTCGCTGAACCGTAGAAACAGCGCCTGGTTTTCCAAGTTCTCCTGCGTCGACAGGTAGGGCTGCTCGTCGGCGATCTGGGACAACCATGTCTCGAAGTTGCCGTCGCGGAAGCCGTCAAGTGGAATCCGATGGTCACTCCCGAGGTCGTCGACGGCCAGGCAAGCGTTCCCAAGCTCGTCGGTGATGGGCATCGAGTCGGACACCGCCCGCGAGAAACCTGCACCGAGTACAAACACGTCGCCTTGACCGATTTCCACGAGACGACCGTAGCGCTCAACAAGGGTTCAATGCTTGCACGGGATTAAGACGCCCACCGGGTCCCCATGGGGCGACCTCGTCTCGCCCGAAGTGCGACTGGACGAGATCACGGACCGGCAAGAGCCGGGATCGGTGGTGCGGCTGGCTATCGTTGCCAGGTTGGAAGACCTTGAGGGGTCGACCGAGCGCGTCGAGCAACTACGGGAGGCCCGTGATGGTTGAGCACCGGACTGGCATGGGGCACGACATCCACCGATTGGTCCCCGGAATGAAACTTGTTCTTGGTGGGGTGACAATCCCGGCCGATGTCGGTTTCGAGACGCACTCCGATGGCGATGTCCTTTGTCATGCCTTGATCGACGCGCTGGCTGGTGCTATCGCTGATGGGGACTTGGGGACTCACTTTCCTGAGGATGACCCGGACGCCGAGGACGCCCGGTCGCTGGATTTCGTTCGGGAGTTCGCCGGGCATGTCCGTGCTGCCGGCTTCTCGGTCAGAAACGTGGACGCCTTCGTAGTGCTGGGGCCGATCCGACTGCGCCCGCACCTCGCGTCGATGAGGGCCAATCTGGCTGATGCGCTCGGTCTGGACGAGTCGGCCGTGTCGGTGAAGGCTCGCTCGAATGATGGCCTTGGTCCCGAGGGTGAAGGAACGGCCTGCGCAGCGTGGGCGAACGTACTGGTCTATCCCAGTGGCCCGCCCTGATCCACACGGTTTCGAAGGTGCGCGTGAGGTCACGAAACAGAGTCAGTGGGAGGTCGACGCCGGTCGGCGTGCCAGTAGATCGTTGTTGTGGGGCATGGGGTGGCCGGCTTAGGCGTTCAAGGTGCAGGGGCCAGATTCTGGTGCTGCTGTCGGTGTTCCTCGGCGCGGTCCCGCCAGCGTAGGCCGGTGCGTTCGGACATGGGGTGACCGTAGCGGCCCATGTGCTTGGCCATGTCGCTTCCGGACAAGGGGCCATGTGTCCGGACGATGTCGACGGCAGCGGCCAGTCGCTTCTGTTCGGATCCCAACGGGGCGGACACATCGCCGAACGATGGCGGATACGTGTCCGACGTGTCCGTCACGTTGTCTGGCACGGCGCGGGGGCTGTCCGACACGCTGTCCGGTCCTGCCCCGCACGAGGCCGGGGTGATAGCTGCAGTGTCCGTCGTCGGTCTGCTCTGTCCGGTCAATGTTTGGGTGGTGCCGGACAGGTTGAGTGACTGAGACAGGGTGTCCGACAACGCCATGGGCACAGCGTCCGACACCTGTGGGGCCAAAGTGACCGATGTCTGCGCGGTGTCGGACACCTGCCCGTTGGGGCGATCGGTGCACCTCGTGCTGACCGACATCTGCGCAGTCGCTGATGGGAATGTGGCCAGGCTGACCGCCACCCCGGCTGAGGTGTCTGACACGGCATCGGCCGCCCGCGTCGAGGTGCCGGCTGGGTGTGTCCGAGTGTCTGGGCTGTCGGCCACCGTCTGCAGCGTGTCCGACAGGTGTTGCACGCCAGGGGGTGCCCAGTTGAGGTAGAGCGTGTCAGCGCAGAAGAGCTCGGTGAGCCACTGGCCGATGGCGGCGCGGAGTTTCGGGTCCGTGGCGGGGACGCGGCGGAGGAGGGCGACATGGTGGTGGTCGAATCGTCGGCGGGCACCTCGGATCTGACGCTCGGATCCTGTCTGGGACGTCAGTTGTCGTCGCAGGGTCTGGGCGGATCGGGCGAAGGCCAGTAGCCGGCGGTCTGCTCTGATCTGCGCGGCGGATCGGGCCGCGGCCTGGCGGCGCGCACTGACCAGGACCCGCTCCCAGAGCCACGCTGCGACCAGTGGTGCGGCGATCCGCACCCCGGCGGCCAGCAGGCTCAGGGAGTCGTGTTGCCAGCCCCGCTGCCCGGTGGCTGGGTCTGGGGGTCCGATGAGCTCGTGGGCCGCGCTGAAGAGGCCGGATACCGCGGAGAACACCCACACTGCGGCGGCGTCGGCGCCGGCGGGCCGCCCGGCCATGGCGGCGGCTCGTGCCAGCAGAGCGCTGGAGACCAGCGCGAGCTCGAGGAACGCGGCCAGGGCGAGGGCGAAGACCAGCGGGAGGCCGAGTGCGTCGCGGCCCACCATGACCATCCCTTGGGCCGCCAGGGCGGTGGGTACGACGGCGGTCGCGGCGGCGGCACGGACCGAGAGTGACTGAGCGCGGCGTATGGCGCCGGGGTCGGGGGCCGAGATGTTCATGGGGTCAGGCGATGTGCCGCAGGGCCGAGACTCCGGCGCCGGCCAGCGAGGTGTAGGTGACGACGGTGACGACGTCGCCGGTGTGTGGCGCCTGGACTACCAGGCCTTGGCCGATGAACATGCCCACGTGTCCGGGGGAGGCCAGTGTCCCGTCGGAGCCGGGTGTCAGCACCAGATCACCGGGGGACAGCAGCGACTCTCTGGTGGGGGTCCCGTCGTGGATCTGGCTGTACGTGGTGCGGCTCAGGGCGTGCCCGCCGTCGGCCCAAGCCGCGACCATCAGGCCCGAGCAGTCGAATGCTGCGGGGCCGCTGGCGCCGAAGACGTATGGCTTTCCGAGCTCGCTCAGCGCCGAGGCCACCGCGGCCGCCGCCGCCGGCGACGTCCCTGCGGGGAGGGTGTAGCCGGCTGGCAGACCGTACTGGCCGATCGGGCTGGTCGGGGGTTGTCCGATGCCGCTGCCGCCGCACTTCAGCGTTGCCGAGTCGGCCTTGACGGCGTTCAAGATGCTCACCGCCAGGTCCATCCGGGCGCGGTAGTTGGATCCGTCAGCAAAGGCTGAGGCTTGGACCTGCTGCGCCGCCTGCCAGGGCGGGGTTGTTTGCCAGTTGGGTATCGCCAGGAGGTGGTCCAGGAAGATGTTGGTCGAGGCGACCGGTTCCATGCGGGCAGCCGCGGTGCCCCACCAGGGCTGCTGCTGGAAGATCCCCAGGGACGCGTGGTCGCTGCCGGTGCCCTGGCTGGGGAAGGCATTGCCAGCTGGGTCGTGGGGGTTGGTCAGCACCCGCAGCCCCGACTCCGCGAGCCCGGTGATGAGCGCGATGAGTGCGGCCTGGTCGCCGCCCCTGGCTACGGCTACGGCGGCCACGACGCGGCCGTTGGCCGCTGCCACGTCCGGGATCCCCGCGATTGGCCCCGATGTTGAGCAGACCGACCCGGAGATCAGGCCTTCTTGGGCTGTGGCGTCGCCGGCGCCTGCGAGCAGGAGCAACAGGGCGGTCAGCCCGGTCAGGGCCGCCGCGCCGACACCGGCAGAAATGATCGGCAGGGAGAGAGTCATGTCCGGCCTACCTGCCGGCAGGTACACCATCGGATTGGTCTCTGATGATGATGAGTGGCCTGTTGTTGGTGGACCAGTGCAGCTAGTGCACCTCTCCTCCATGAACCAAAGAAGGGGGTCGTATAGGTGATACCGAGCGGATGCACTTGCTGCACTGATAGCTGAACGGCACTGGGGCGTAGACGCATCAGTCGTGCTCACTGGCAAGGGCGATGCCCTGGAACCGTGAGCGGCCGTTGGATCGGTGGACCAGGACCCCGCGGGTTTCCATGGCTGCTTTCAGCATCCGGTTGTTGCCCGGCGGCTGGGAGTTGGTGTGGCACGGTGTCGACTACGACGTTCTGCGCGGCCTCGTCACAGATGGGGCACTGGCCGACGACGACGGCCTCGTCTATGTCACCGAGCGGGGCAGCGCGAGCCTCAGCGACTACCTCGCTGGGCAGGTTACTGCCGAGGAACTCCCAGAGCTCGAGGCCTTCGCTGACGAGTTCGACGAGTTCGATCTCGAGGTCAAGGCCGCGCTCACCGCGTGGCAACAAGCCGCACGGGCGCAGGACGACGAAGCGCAAATGGCCGCTGTGGAACGGTGGCTGGACGTCGACTCTCGACTGCGCGAGGCAGCCAACCGATCCGAAGGCGCCTCGCGGCACTTCGGTCGGTGCCTCGCTCGCCTCGAGGCTGCGCGCGAGCTCGCTCTGGACGGTGACGTCGATCAACTTACGGGGCACGATGACTCGTCGTATCACAGTGTCTGGTTCCTGCTCCACGAGACGTTGCTCCGTTCTTTGCGACGCGAGCGAACCGGTGGTTAGACAGATGACGGTCACCAAATGCGGAAAGTTGGACCGACTCTTCGCTCCGTCATCGATTGGGATCGTTGGGGCGTCGACGAATCCGACCCGCATCGGCAGCCGAGTCCTCTCCAACCTGCGTAGACATGGATATGCCGGGGATGTGTTCGTCATCAACTCCCGGTACCCCGAGGTCAACGGAGTCAAGTGCTACCCGTCGCTGACCAGCTTGGACGAGGTTCCCGACGTGGCGTTGCTCGCCGTCGATGCGGACGCATCACTTGACGTGCTCACTGAGTACGCAGAGCTCGGCGGACGTAACGCCGTGCTGCTGGCCAGCGGGTTCGAGTCTGGCGAGGAGGGGATGCGCCGATCAGAGCGGCTCAAGGAGTTGGCTAGAGATCACGGTCTCAACGTGGCAGGCCCGAACAGCCAAGGGCTGTGGAGTGTCGGGCACAAGATGGTGCTGGCATTTGGCTCAGAAGCTGACCGCGATGAGGTGCGCCTCGGGGCAGTCGCAGTGATAGCGCAAAGTGGCAGCTTGGGCGGCGCGGTGACACGGAGGCTCCTGGATCTTCAAGTAGGAGTCTCGTACTTCATCAGCACCGGTGACGGCACCGTAACCGATACGGCGGACTACCTGTCCCAGGTGATCGAGGATGCACAGGTGCGCGTCGTCGCGCTGTACCTCGAGGGCACGCGCGACGGACGCAGGCTCGGGCAAGCCATCCGTGCTGCACATCAGCGGGGCGTCCGAGTGGTGGTGCTGCCTGGCGGCATGAGCGCTGCTGGCAGATCGGCGACCTCGTCGCATACCGGCCGGATCATCACTCGGCCAAGGCTCCTGACACAACTTCTGGAGCAGGACGGCGTCATCGTCGCACGGACCGTGCGCGAGTTGGTCGCGGTCACTCGGACTCTCGCACTTTCCCCTCTTGAACTGCCCCGCGCACCTAAGGTGGCGGTGCTGGGCATCTCCGGGGGAATGCTCGCCCTTCTGGTTGACGCGTGCGAGGGCCGCCTCGACTTGGCGGACTTCAGCGACGCCACCCTCGGCAGGCTGCGTGCCACGCTCCCCGACTACACCAGTCCGAAGAACCCAGTCGATGTCACCGGCGCCGTCGTCGAGAACGAGGCTCTCCTTGTCGACTCCGTTGCCGCTGTCATCGACGATTCTGACGTCGACGCCGTCATCGCCGGGCTGGACAACCGAGGCTATGACCGGTTAATCCGCAACGCCGACCGGTTCATCTCGACTGCGCGTGCCGCCGACAAACCGATGGTCTTCTCGCTCTGGGACACACCGACCGATCGGGACCTCGACGTCGAACGAAGGCTCAACTGTGGCGGGGTGTTCATCGCCGACGACCCGTCCGAAGCAGTGGCACCTCTGACCTGGCTCACCCGTAATCCACGGGAGGCTCCGCCCCACGTTCAGCTGTCACCTCTAAAGGCCTTCGACTCGATCGAGGAGCTGAAAACGTGGCGGGGAATCGGTCGCCTCGCCGAAGCGCTTGAGGCGAAACTGCCCCAAACCTGGGTGCTCGACGCTGCTGATGCGGTCCCGGCCGCAGAACTTACCAACCCACCGTACGTCGTCAAGCCGGTGCCCAACGCGGTCGCTCACAAAAGCGACCGCGGTCTCGTCCACCTCAACCTGCTGACCGATGACGACGTCCGCGCAGCCGTCAAGCATGTCAGGACCGAGTTGGGGCCAAAGACACCTGTTTTGGTTCAAGAGTTGGTAACGGGCGTAGAGGTGCTTGTGACCGTAGGACACGATCCCGACTGGGGGCCGATCCTGACGCTCGGCTCCGGCGGCAAGTTCGTCGAGTTGATGAACGACGTTTCGCACGTCGCGCTCCCCTGCGACGCGGTCTCGATGCGAAACGCCTTGGCTCGGCTGGGCATTCACCAGTTGCTCAAAGGCTACCGCGACATTCCTCCTGCCGATGTCGACGCGCTGGTCGGTGTCCTCGACCGACTGCAGCGGATCCTCATCACGCACAGCGACACCGTTGACGAGATCGAACTGAACCCTGTGGTTGTAGGCGCGAAGAGTCAGGGGCTCTTCATCATCGACCTTCTCGTACGAGACCGAGCTCGCTAAGGAGTCCCATGAGTCACACTGTCACCGACAGCCCGCCGACCTCTGAGATCCACGAACTGCTGCGGATCGGGTCACAGCGTGTCGACACGATCGATCGGATCGAGGTACGCAACCCCGCGACTCATGAGGTCGTGGGAACCTGCCCTAACGCGTCTTCCGCAGAGGTGACTGCTGCGATCGACGCCGCCGAGTCGGCGTTCCGAACCTGGAGGCGTACCACTCCCCAGGAAAGGGCGCGTGCGCTTCGAATCATCGCCGAGCTGATGACAGCCGACCAGGCCAATTTGGCGCGACTGGTGACATTGGAGGTGGGCAAGCCGCTTGCAGAGTCCCGCGCCGAGGTTGAGTACGCCGCCGAGTTCGCAGGGTGGTACGCCGAAGAGGCGCGTCGCATCTACGGCCGAATGACGATCGGGGGCACCGATGAGCCTTGGCGACAGCTCGTTCGACAGCCTTTGGGCGTCGTGGGGGCCATCACTCCGTGGAACTACCCATTGGTGCTGTCGGCCAGGAAGCTGTTTGCCGCGATCGCAGCGGGTTGCACAGTCGTACTCAAACCGAGTGAGCTGGCGCCGCTTGCCGTCTTCCGGCTTGGTCTGCTGGCCGAGCGTGCCGGACTGCCCGACGGTGTCCTGAACATCATCACGGCGAACCCGCCAACTCTCGTCGGTGACATCTTCAGCAGCGATCCACGGGTTCGCAAGATCTCCTTCACGGGTTCAGTGAATACCGGCAAGAGCCTGATGCAAGCTGCGGCCAAGACCTTGACCAAGGTCGGCCTCGAACTTGGTGGGAACAACGCGTTCATAGTGTTCGAGGATGCAGACATGGACGCGGCCGTCGACGCTGCGGTTATCGCCAAGCTGCGCAACGGAGGTCAGACCTGCGTCTGCGCAAACCGGTTCTTCGTGCACGAGTCGGTCATGGACGAGTTCGCGACACGATTCGCCGACGCGCTCAGCGAAAAGGTCGTCGGCTCGGGGCTCGAACCCACAACGGAAGTCGGCCCGTTGATCAACCAGACCGCCGTCGACCGCATCCAGCGCGCCGTCGACGAAGCAGTCGCAAAGGGCGCCACCGTCGTCTGTGGTGGAACGGCAGCGAAAGTCGACGGTCTACCCCTAGGACCATTCTTCCCCCCGACGGTGATCCTGGGAGTTCCAGACCGCAGCCGGTTGATGACCGAGGAAATCTTCGGCCCCGTGGCCCCCATCACGCCCTTTCGGGATTTCGACCAGGTCATCGAGATGGCGAACAGCACGGAGTATGGGCTCGCCGCCTACGTGTTCACGCGCAGTCTCAAAACAGCCATGCACGCAAGCGAGGAACTCGAGTCGGGCATTGTCGTGGTCAACCGGCCTGCGCCCTCCGGCGTCGAGTTCCCCCAAGGAGGCGTCAAGCAAAGCGGCATCGGCTTGGAAGGTGGTCCTGAGGGTCTAGAGGACTTCACCGCCAGCAAGTTTGTAACCCTAGGAAGTTGATGGATGGTGAACAAGATGAGTATCCGTATCCACGTCGATGACGAACAGTGCTTTGGCTATGCGCGCTGCGTGCAGATCGCGCCGCATACATTCTCGTTGAACGAAGCGGGAAACAGCGTGGCGGGTCCGCCGGCAGACCCCGAGGCGTCCATCCGAGAAGCCGCCTGGGTATGCCCGATGCAGGCGATCCTTCTCACCGATGATGAGCGCCCGGTCGCTGACCATTAGCCGCCTCCTGGACAGGTCGTGTTCGACGCCCCCGAGATCGCAGATAGTTCAACACATGTCTGAAGGCCCTAACCCGAAGTTACGTGCCGTATAACGCGTGAAACCCCAGTTGAGCAGGGGTTTCGTCGTTTTGGCGGTGAGGTGTTCTGGCTACTTGGGCGTCCTACCATTCTCGTTTGCTCGCTGCGAGGATTGACTGAGGCAGGAGTCACCGAGAGGTTGTTCCGGGTCTCGTGGAATTTGAGTGGCGGTCCCCCGCCTGAAGCCTGCCGTGGGGTAGGTGTTGGGCGTCGCCAAGACACCAACCAAGAAGGGGACCACCGTGACCAACAAGTACCAGAAAAACATGCCCAAGACGAGTACCGGGCAAGGGCTCGCCGTACCGGATGAAGTGACGATCGCGATGGGCGAGATCGCCGAGGACATGCGCGAGGGCCTGCTCGCCCTCGCTGTCGGCGCCGGCTTGCAGGTGATGGCCTCGCTGATGGAGGCCGACGTGGCCGCGGCGTGCGGGCCGCGGGGCAGACACGACCCCGGGCGGACCGCGGTGCGCCACGGCAGTGAGCGTGGGTCGGTCACCTTGGGCGGGCGTCGGGTCGGCGTCACGCGGCCGCGGATGCGTGCGACCAGTGCGGTAACACTTACTACTTCGCGATGGTGGCTGGGGGTGGGTCGCTGCCGTTCCCCTCGCTGGGAGACGTGGGTTACTTGTTGTTCTACCCGCTGATGCTCGCCGCACTGGCGGTGTCGGTGCACTACCACGTGCGGGGACTGGCCTCTTCGGTCTGGCTGGACAGCGCGGTGGGGTCTCTCGGTGCGGCGTCGGTGCTTGCGGTGGTGCTCAGCCCGGTGCTGGCTTCCGCCCTGACGGGGTCAGTGTCGCTGGCTACCGCGGTGGCGGTCGCGTACCCGATGGCCGATCTGCTACTCGTTGCTGCTATCGCCGGAATCGTCGCATTGCAGGGTGTGCGGATGGGGCGCCAGTGGGGCTCTCTGGTTGCCGGCCTGGTGGTCTTCACTGCTGCGGAAGTGATCTACGCACTGCAGGTGACCGCCAACACTTACGTGGTCGGTACACCGCTGGACGCCGGGTGGGCCATCGGGCTCGCCCTGATGGCGATGTGGGTCGACGGCGCTGCCCAACCCGACCGGTCGGCGACACAGGAACGAAGCTCGGTGACCGGTGCAACTGCCCTGGCTGTGTCGTCGGTAGCCACTGCCGCCGGTCTCGGGGTGCTGTTCGTGGGCACCCGGGCGCAGCTTTCGATTCGGCCTTGACCTTGGCAGGGGTGACGCTGCTGGCGGCTGCGGCCCGCTCCCAGCTGGCTTTCCGCCTGCTCGCGCAGATGGCAGACCTACGGCGGCTGGCGGCCTCCACCGACGAGCTGACGGGGCTGCCGAACCGGCGAGCCCTGTATGCCGAGGGGCAGGCCCGCTTGGTGGAACCGCAGCGTCGGCGACTTGCCCTGCTGATGCTGGACCTGGACAAGTTCAAGGAAGTCAATGACAGTCTGGGCCATCACGCCGGGGACCAGTTGCTGGTCCAAGTGAGTGCCCGTCTGCGCGAGGCTCTGCGTGCCGGCGACGCGCTGGCACGCCTCGGTGGGGACGAGTTCGCGGTACTGCTCAGCGACGTCGGCCACAACGAAGCCACGGACGTCGCCGTCAAGCTGCGTGCGACGCTGGGCGAACAGTTCTTCGTGGAGGGCAACACGCTGCACATCAGCGTCAGCGTGGGAATCGCCATGTTCCCCGATCACGGCCCTGACCTGAGCTCGCTGTTGCGCAAGGCCGACATCGCCATGTACAAGGCCAAGCCATCAGGGCACGGCCATCACGTCTATCGTGGCGCCGACGACGCAGACGAGGCCACCCGGCTGCAGACGGTGGCGGAGCTGCGGACCGCGCTGACCAGTGACCAGCTCGTCGTGCACTACCAGCCCAAGATCGACCTGCGCACAGGTGAAGTCCACAGCGTGGAGGCCCTGGTGCGCTGGGACCATCCCGTACGTGGCCTGCTCTACCCCGACGCCTTTCTCACCCTGGTCGAAGAAGCAGATCTGATGGGCGCCATGACCCGAATGGTGCTCGCCGTGGCACTTGACCAGGTCGTGGCCTGGCACGCCCAGGGCCAGCCACTGACCGTCGCAGTCAACCTCTCCGCCAGTTCCCTGATCGACACCGACCTTCCCGAACAAGTCGCCTCGATGCTCGCCGCCCGGGATCTCTCGCCGAGTGCCTTACAGCTGGAGATCACCGAGGAGTTTCTGATGGTCGACCGCGACCGGGCCCGAGACATCCTGACCCGGCTACGCCGCTAAGATGTCCAGATCTCCGTGGATGACTTCGGTACGGGTTACAGCTCGCTTTCCTACCTGCGAGACCTGCCCATCGACGAGCTGAAGATCGACCGCTCGTTCGTCTTCCCCATGGCCGACACCGCGCGCGCCGCCGCCCTGGTCGCCTCCATCATCGCCCTGGCCCACAGTCTCGGCCTTCGTATTGTCGCCGAGGGCGTCGAGACCGAAGTTGCCTACACCGAGCTTGCCCGACTCGGCTGCGACCAGGCGCAGGGCTACTTCATGTCCCGGCCCGTACCAGCCGCTGAGCTCGACTACTGGCTGAGCAGCCGGCGGGTGCCCGACAAGCTAGTTGGTTCGCCCCAACTGCGACCCTCCGCGTTCCTCGGTCAGTGACCGGTAAGATCAGAGGGTCCCGAACGCACTGACCACCGGCGGCAGACCTCTCCCGCCGACCACCACGCGCATCCATTGGGGTCGCTCTGGCCCGGCCCGATCCTGGGAGAAGTCTCTGAGTAGCCGCCGCGAGTGCGGGGGCAATCCCGGGAGGTTGGGTGCGTGACTGACCTCAGCACTGCGGCTGAGATGTTCACGTCGCATACCGATCCGCGTGCGGGGATTGATGGTGAGGCTCCAAACCGGCAACCGGTCGCTACATACGATCCCCTCAGTTCGCAACGAATAGCATCGCCGACATGATCGGACGGATTGACGAGGTCGTCGTCGACTGCGCGGACCCAAGGGTCCTGGCCCACTTCTGGTCCGCGGTGCTGGGCGGGGCGCTGTGCGCGCGAGATGAGTCCTGGCACTACGTGGATCCGCCGGGATGGACCCGGCTCGCCTTCCAGAAGGTCCCCGAGGGCAAGACCGTGAAGAATCGGCTCCACCTCGACATCGGCGGGTCAGACATCGCTGAAGCCACCAGGCAGGCCGAGGCCCTTGGTGCCCAACGGGTAGGCGGCATCCACGGCGACACTGCCGGGTCCTTCCAGGTCCTCCTCGATCCTGAGGGCGACGAGTGGTGCCTGGTCGAGCCAGCCTGACGAAGTGAGCCCGGCGAAAAGGATCTGTCCCGCCGCCTTCGACGGCGCTGCCACGTTGCTTAGCCGCCTGCAGAACCAACCGCGGGTGCTGATTACCTCCAACTACGCACACCGCGTTCGGATCAAATTTGCACGTACTGATCTGCCGGAGCCACCCCTGATCATCGACGCCGAGGCGATCAGCCGTGGCAAACCCGACCCGGAGGGTTACCTTCTGGCAGCCCTAGCGATGGGTGTCGATCCAAGAGGGTGCCTGGTCATCGAAGACGCGCCTCCCGGCGTTGCCGTCGCTCGGGCCGCGGGCGCAACCGTGTGGGCAGTCAACACAGCCACACCAATGTCCGGAGCCAACCGCACCTACCCCACCCTCAATGACGCAGTCTCCGACGTCGTCGAGTTCGCCAACGGCATTGGCCGGTAGTCGAGCAACCAGCCGCCATAACTGAGGCCCGGCGTGCCAGATGACGATCGGAATACGGGAACCTCGCGGGCCGTCATGCCATGGTGCTGGGGTCCAAACGTAGGGAATCGTGGTCGTGACCGCCTGGAAGCCGAGCTTGAGCAGGATGGGCTTGGTGTAGATCGGCTTCCTTAGTTCGGTGACCGTGTGTCGGTCCCGGGTATGGAAGAACCACCGCGAGGATGGCGGTATGCCGCGTATCGCCACTGCTGCCGGGGTCCTCGCATCCGCCGGACTGCTCGCCGCCTGCGCTTACCCGGCCGGCAGCACCTCCGAGTCGTCGTCCAACCGCGCGATCCCGACGGCGACGACGTCTCGGTCGGCCCTACCTCATGCGACGGCGGCCCCGGCCCCGAGCTCCTCCCCGGCCCGAACCCCCGACCCGGGGTCCCTTCCGCAGACAGCGGCCCGCCCCAGCGGGTCGGATCCGCTGTTCGCCAAGCGCATGCGTGCCCTGTGGGCCGCCATCGCCGCGGGTGACACCGCGGCTCGCAGCAGCTTCTTCCCGCTCGGTGCATACCGCCAGGTCAAGGCGATCAGCAACCCTGCCGCTGACTACCGCAACAGGCTGATCGCCTTCTATGACCTCGACATTCGCGCGCTGCACGGCAGGGTCGGGTCCGGCGCAACACTGCTCGGGGTTGACGTGCCGGATCGTTCCGCCACGTGGGTCACACCCGGGCAGGAGTACAACAAGGGGTCCTACTGGCGGGTCTACGGGACGCGGGTGCGCTATAGGACGGTCGCAGGGAAGGAGGGCTCCTTCGGGATCTTTTCGCTGATCTCCTGGCGTGGCCAGTGGTACGTCGTCCACCTCGGCCCGATCAACCGCACCCCGGGGACCGGAGCCATCACGCCATAGGCAGGTGCCAGGGCTGGCTTCCGTGACCGTGCGACACTGACCAGGGAACGTCCAACGAGTCCAGCACCTCCACTCGCGGTCCGATCCTGCTGCCGAGACTCCCGCGACTGAGATGGCCGTGAGGGTCGTGCCGACGGCCGTGAGGGCGGTGTCACCCCCAGAATCACCTACCTGAGAATCACCCACCAAAGAGCCCGCAGCGACACTGACGACCCGAGCAGCCAACGACGACCGGTGATCAGAGACTGCCCTCGGCCGCCGTCGAGTCCACGACATGAACTGTGCTCGAGTCGTCCCGTAGTCCGATCCGCTTTCGGTCACCGATGTCGAGCGCACACGGACGCGCCATGGACAGTGGCGGGCACAGAAGAGCGAGACCCTGAGGTGGCCGGCTCGGGGGTCGCGGTGTCTGTTACGAGGTGTCGGCCGGGCACCCTCGAGATACGGAGTTATGAGTTGGCGACGAGTTGGTGTGCGCGTTGATACGACACCCCCATTAGTCGGCCGATGTCACGCAGCGGTACACCATCCTCGGAGAGTTCGCGGGCGGCTTTGCGGGCCTCCTCGGCGGCGTCATGTTGAGATCGTGCCGCTTGCTCCCTTAGCTGTTTGGCGGTGTCGAGGTGGGCGGTAACCGATTCGGGGAGTTCGATGGCGCCGAGCTGACAGTCGAACGATGTGGTGGGCTGGTCGGTGATGACGGAGATCAAATCGACCACCATTTCATCGACTTCACGCAGGTTTCTGGCCTGGGTAAAGCGGTCAAGTTCTGGGACGTGAATGAGCCAGAACCGGCCGTCGCGGGTGACGTTGTAGGTGTAGGTCTTGCGACTCATTTCTTCCACCAGTCCTTTCCGAGCTTGGCGGCGGCTTCTTTGTAGATGACCTCTGCCATCCGGTTACCGATCTCGTTGTGGCGGGCTATGGGGATCTTGATGCCATCCAGGTCGTAGACGGTGTGCCGTGACCCTTCACGAGTGACTGTGAAGGTGACGCCTTGAGCCGCTGCGGCTGTAGCGATGATCTTGATGATGACGGGCTTGCGTGCACACTGGACCGATCAGGCTTCGACTGGGTGACCTCGCACAGTTTCAGGAAGACGGCGGCCACGCTACTCGATCAGGCAGGGCTCTCAGCCGGGGTCATCGCTGACCGGCTGGGACACCCACGACCCTCGATGACCCAAGACGTCTACATGGGCCGGAAGGCCCTCGACCCCGGGGCGGTTGCTGCTCTCGAGGAAGCACTTGGTCACTGGGAGGCCGGCGTACCGGACCAGCCGCCGGAGGCAAAAAATGGGTATTAAGAGAGTGCGCCAATAGGTCAAGGCCGGCGGCTGGGTCGGGTGTCCCAGCGGTAGAGGATCCTGGCCCGGCGTAGGAGTCTGCGGACCAGGACGATGGTGTTGGCGAAGGCGATGTAGAAGTCGGCGACGATCTGTCGGCGTTCGGTGCATCGGGCGAGCTTGTAGAA
>Ga0097691_1001544_pt1 | contig 16724 bp, 16 predicted proteins | sample NGESurdeep072012_8_FD_72858 | JGI IMG/M metagenome (GOLD analysis project Ga0097691, IMG submission 72858) | Arctic peat soil microbial communities from Barrow, Alaska - NGEE Surface sample 210-1 deep-072012 | ecosystem: Environmental > Terrestrial > Soil > Wetlands > Peat ... | reverse complement strand
CCGGCACCTATACCCAGCCCTTTAGAAGCGACGTCCTACTAGCCGCCTTCGCCGAGCAGGCCGGCCTACAGATCACCGTGGCCCACTTCCCGCCAGGAACCAGCAAATGGAACCGGATCGAGCACAGACTGTTCTCGGCGATCACGATGAACTGGCGCGGACGGCCCCTGACCAGCCATGAGGTCATCGTCGAGACGATCGCCGCGACCACCAACAAAAGTGGCCTGAGCGTGCAGGCCGCACTGGACACCAACACCTACCCCAAAGGCATCAAGATCACCGACAAACAAATGAAGACGTTCGAGTCCGCCCACCTACATCGACATGACTTCCACGGCGAGTGGAACTACGACCTCGGCGCCCATTCCCACACACCAGTCAGTGACATCACGACACGCCCGGAACCTCGGGCCTAATTATTGCGCGAGCCCTTAGTGGTCAGGTTTGTAAGTTCGTCGGGGATCAGGCTGCTGCCGGTTGGGCGCCGTTTGGGGTCTGGGCTTCTTGGTGTCGGTCGAGTTTTTCCAGGCGGTCGGCGAGATCGTTGGTGGTGAACTTCCAATTCAAGGGTTTGGCGGCCGTGTTGAAGCGGACCTCGAAGCCTGCGAGGCGCTGCTCGACTGCGTCGAGGTCGGTGAAGTCGTTGGGGGACAGCGCTTTTCGCTGGATGATGAAGAAGTAGACCTCGACACGTTTGAGCCAGGACGCGTGGACCGGGGTGTGCACCAGGACCGTGGTGGGGGACTGTTCGGCGAGCCGGTCGATGGCCTTCGCTCCCCGGTGGGACGAGCCGTTGTCGACCACCCAGAACAAGCGGTCGGCGGATGCGTACGGCTCCTGGGCCATGACCTGGGCGACCAGCTTGGTGAACGGTGTGATCCCGGTCGTGGCGTCGCACTGGCCGAAGATCCTGGCCTGGTGGACGTCGTAGGCGGCCAGGTAGGCCAGCGCTCCGCCGTGGTGGTCGTCGTGGCTGACCCGCATCATCCGGGCCTTGCCTGCCGGCATCGATGGGTGGCACCGGCACCTGGCTTGGATCGAGGTCTTTTCGTCAGCGGAGACGACGTAGTCGTTTGCTGACAACGGTTTCCCGTCCCAGACCCGGTTGTACAGGTCTCCATGGTCCGCTCGGCGTAACCCAAGCAGAACCCGACGCCGAGCCGAGCGGCCTCATCGAAGAGCGGTTCCACCCCGACGTTCGGCATCGAGTGCTCGAATTACGCGTCCAGCTCAGCGTCGTCAGACACGAGCCAATGAGGGAAGAAAGGCGTCAACGCCGCCTCGGGGAAGACGACCAGATCAGCGTGGCGCGCCGTGGACTCTCGAAGGAGTTCGATGAGCCGCGCGACGACTGCGGTCCGGGGCTCTGCGGCGGTCACCGGCCCCATCTGGGCGGCAGCTACGAGGACGGAGCGACTCACACGAACCTCCACAGGTGCTCCCGCAAGCGCGGGCGAGATCATCGTTGCGGGCCGAAGCCCGGTTTCCTTCGTAAAGCCGGACAGAAAATGAGCTTGAAGTTCGTCCAAAGCAACATAGGGAAGCCTTTCTTGCGGCCCCTAACCTTCTGTAGCAGCGAGACCCGGTGCGGCATCCCCTGTCGCCCCGTGCCGACTACCGGCACTGGTCTCGCCGGATGGAGCAGAAATGGTGGAACCACTCCTGGCCATCGACGGCCTGGCAAAGCAGTACGGTCACCACCGCGTGCTCGAGGGCGTGAGCTTCACGCTCGAGGCCGGCGAGACAGCTGCCCTAATCGGCGAAAACGGGGCCGGGAAGTCGACCTTGGCTAAGGTTCTTGCCGGCGCAGTCCGACCCGACGATGGCAAGATCTGCATCGATGGCAAAGAAGTCTCGTTCGCCACCCCGCGGGAGGCGCTCACACACGGCATCGCCTTCATCCCGCAGGAACTCGTCTACGTCCCGAACCTCTCGGTCGCAGAGAACATCGTTCTGGGACGCTGGCCTCGCCGCGCCGGTATGACGTCCCCAGCGTGGGCGCTCCGACAGGCGGCCTCCGAGGCACGAAGGTTCGGCTTCCAGCTGCCTCTCGACCGGCAGATGATGGCATTGAGCCTTGCGCAGCAGCAGATGGTCGAGATCCTCAAGGCGGTGGCGAGGAACTCGCGCATCATCGTGCTCGACGAGCCGACGGCGGCCCTCAACAGCGAGGACAGCCAGCAACTGCTCGACCTCATGTCCGGGCTGGCTACCAGCGGCGTTGGTGTCATCTACATCTCGCACCGCCTCGACGAGGTCTTTCGTGCCTGCAGGACGGTCCACGTGCTGCGCAACGGCCGACTAGTGCACTCCTCCGCCGTGTCCGACACGAACCCCAAGGACATTATCCGGCACATGCTCGGCCGCAGCATTGATGAGGTGATCGTGCCCAAGGAACGGTTTGACGGCTCCACCAAGGTGCTCGAGTTGGAGGATTGGGAGCGCAGCGCCTCTCCGCCGCTGCGCCGGGTCTCCCTCGCCGTGTACGAGGGCGAGATCGTCGGCCTGTACGGCGTGCGCGGTGCGGGAGCCGAAACCATCGCCGAGACCCTCGGCGGCCTACACCCCGATGTCCGCGGTCGCACTACTGTCGCCGGGCACGCCCTGCACGCCCTGCGCCATCCAGTGGCCAGTCGACGAGCCGGCATCGCCTATGTTCCTGCCGACCGCAAGTCTCAGGGGCTGGTGCTCACTCTGTCGGTGCAGCAGTCGTTCTCGCTGCTCGTAATGCGGGCGCTGAGCCGCTTTGGCGTGATCGCCGGGCGACAAGAGGGTGCCACGGCGCGCCGCCTCGCCAGCGAGGTTCGGCTCCGGGCTCGAGGTCTTGGCCAGATGGTCGGTGAGCTGTCCGGCGGGAACCAGCAGAAGGTGCTGGTCGGTAGCCGACTAGCCAGCACGCCCAACGTGCTGGTGCTGCAGGAGCCCACCCGCGGGGTGGACGTCGGCGCGCGCCTCGAGATTCATAGGTTGCTGCGCCAGTTGGCCAAAGACGGCACCGGCGCTCTGCTCGTTACGTCCGACATCGAGGAGGCCACCATCCTCAGCGACCGGCTACTGATCCTGCGCGACGGCGCGATCGTGCACGAGATCCATCAACCGACACTCAGTTCCCAAGCAGAAGCGCTGCACGCAGCAGGAGGTCTCGACTAGATGACTATCCGAACCGACACCCCCCCCCGAGGATGACCAAGACACCCGCACGATCACCTGGCAACGAATCGCCTTGAACGAGAGCACGTTGCGCGCGCTGCTGCTCACTGGCTTCCTGGTGTTGATCATCATCTACTTCACCACCCGCGACTCTGCCTTCCTGAGTCGGGAAAACGGCCTCAATATCTTGGTCAACGCCAGCGTCATCGGCATTGTGTCGCTCGGTCAGGTGCTCACGATCATTTCTGGCGGATTCGACCTCTCGGTCAGCGGAACGGTCCCACTCGGCTCCGTCGTGTTCGCCATCCTCGTCAACAGGGGCTGGGGCATCCTGCCTGCTGTTGGTGGTGTCCTCGCCGTCGGCGCCGTCTGCGGCCTGGTGAACGGGCTCCTCGTGGCCAAGGTCAACATCAACCCGCTTATCGCAACGCTCGGCACGCTGTCGGTGACCGGCGGGATTGCGCTCACGATCGCTGACGGCCTGCAGATTCCCTTCAGCGACCCCAACGCCGGCGTGCTCGCCGAGCAGTCACTGTTCGGGGTGAACAACCACGTCTGGATCCTGATCGCGCTCAGCATCGCGATCTTCCTGGTGCTGCGCTACACCGTCTTCGGCCGCTACCTCTATGCGGTTGGCGGCAACCGTGAGGCCGCCCGGCTCGGCGGCATCCGCGTCAGCGCCGTGACGACCGGGGTCTACGTTTCCTCGGCGATGCTCGCTTCGCTGGCCGGGGCCGTCCTGGCCAGCCAACTCCTCACCGGCTCCGGGACCGTCGGCACCGGCTCCGCTCTGCTGTCGATCGCCGCCGTCATCCTCGGCGGCGCCTCGCTCGCCGGCGGCGTCGGCGGGGTGCCCGGCACCCTCATCGGCGTTCTGATCCTCGGGACGCTGGCCAACGGCATGGCCATCATCAGCGTGCCGGCGTTCTACCAGACCATTGCCACCGGTCTCGTCTTGCTCCTCGCAGTTGGCGTCAGTCAGGCCCGCCGTCTCCGCCTCGGTATATAGCCCTAAAGAAAAGGATCACGCAATGCATAGACCAGTTCAGTTCGTCACGACTGTATCCACGGCCATACTGCTTGCGGCGACCGCAGCGTGCGGCAACTCCGTGGACACCAGCACCGCCGGCAAGACGTCTGGCGGAACATCCAGCACGTTCAAGATCAGCTTCTCGAACTACACCGAGGCGGCGCCTCTATTCCGGGTCATACACACCAACCTCGACAAGGCCATCAAGGACAAGGGCGCCGATGTCAAGGTCAAGTGGTATGACAATGCCGGCGACCCGGCGAAGATGCTTCAAAACGCCCAGCTGATGGTGGCCGACAAGCCCGACGCGATCGTCATCTACCCGGTGTCCAGCGCCACGCTAGGCGTGGGCAAGGTGCTCGGCGACAGCAAGATCCCCTGCGTGTCGGTGAACCTCGACACGGCGGCCTGCCACTTCCTGAATATCAACAACCGAGCACTCGGCGAGGGCACTGCGAAGGTTATCGGCGACATCGTCAAGCAGCGCGGCTGGAACGCCACGAACACGACAGTGCTGATCGGGCAGAATGCAGCCGCTGGCGAGCAGGTCAACGACTGCGTGCGCTACTTCTACACGACGATCGCACCGATGCTCGGACTGGACGTGGTCGACGCAGCCTCTATCACCGCGAAGACCACCAAGATCGGCGCGAACGCGATCCAGTTTGACGGCGTTTCGCAGCTGCAGCCGAGCTTCGAGGCGGTCAAGAACCTCCTGCCGAGCATCCCGAAGGGGAACAACATCATCCTCTACACCGTCAACAACGACTCCACCAATGGGGCACTGCGGGCGCTGGTGGACGCCGGCCGCGGCGATAAGGCCAAGTTGGTTATAGGCGGGCTGGGTGGCGACGAGGCCGGCATCAAGGCGCTGCGCAACGACCCGCGCTGGCTGGCCGAGGGAGACATCTTCGTGTCTTGGTGGGGGGAGTACGCCGTGGCGATGGCGCAGGCCCTGGCCAAGGGCAAGACTCCACCAAACCAGGTCACCGCCCTGCCCCAGATCATCCTGGACAAGCAGACCGTGGACCAATACCACAAAGCCGGGAGCGCGGACGTGAAGCTGCTGCCGAAGCTGGACCCGAGCAACGAGTACCTGCGTGACGGCGGCTTCCTCCAGGTGGTCGGCAACATTGCGGGGCTCTAGGTCGATGACCCATCACCGCAACGAGGCCCTCGAGACAGCGCTGGCTGACCTCGCTGGCCGCCACACCGGAAACCTCGGTGTGGCGGCCCGAGACCTCATCACCGGTGAGGAGGTGCTGATGAGCGCCGACGAGGTGTTCCCGACCGCCAGCGTTATCAAACTGCCTGTCCTCGTGGAGTTCATGCGCCAGGCCGCTGATGGGCGGCTCGCCCTCGACGAACGCGTCAATCTGCGGGAAGAGGACATACGCGGTGGGTCGGGAATCCTGAAGGTGTTCGACGCGGGCCTACAGCCCACCCTGCGCGACATCGCCACACTGATGATCGTCCTGAGCGACAACACCGCGACCAACCTGGTGATCGACGCGGTCGGCGGTATCGACCCGGTCAACACCGCCATGGACGAACTGGGCCTGTCGACGATCCGGCTGCACAACCGGGTCGACTTCGACCTTATCGGCAGCGACGTGCGCCGGCTCGGCGAGTCGTCCCCCCGCGACATGCGTGCACTAGTGCAGGGCATCGCAGAACGAACCGTCTTCGGGCCCGAGGTGTCCGAGGCGGTCGAGCGCGTCCTCGCCGGGCAGCAGTACCTAGACCAGGTGCCGCGCTACCTGCAGGTTTCGCCGTACGCCGCGGAACTCGGGCTGGACCCCGAGATCACTGTCGCGAACAAGACCGGCTTCTTCACCGGCACCCGCGCCGACGCGGGCATCGTCCGCTATCGCGACGGCGGCGGCTTCGCCTACGCCGTCTTCAACCACGAATCCAAGGACGAGACGTTCCTGGCCGAGTCAGAGGGCTCGGTGCTCGCCGGTCTGGTCGGTAAGGCCCTGGTCGAACACTGGTGGCCGGGCGGCCGGGATACCGCGCCGACCGCGGCTACGGCGTACGCCCCTTCCTGATTCACCGCCCAAGCGCACGACAAGGAGCAGATCCAGCAGCCATGACCGAGACACTATTGATCCGCAACGCTGAAGTCCTCGATGGCACCGGCGCTCCCGCTCGACGCGCCGACGTGCTGGTGTCTGGCGGGGTCATCGAGGCCGTCGAGGAACCCGGGCAGATCCCTCCCGAGGGCCGCACCGTGATCGATGCCGGCGGCATGGCCCTGGCGCCCGGGTTCATCGACGTCCATTCCCACGCCGACAACGCGCCATTCCTCGACGAGGACGACACTTCGAAGATCATGCAGGGGGTGACCAGCGAGGTCGTCGGCAACTGCGGCTTCAGCCTGGCGCCGCGACTGAGCGAGACCGGGCCGGCCCTAGAGGCACTTGCGGCCCGGATCTTCCCAACGTTGCCGTGGGGCTGGTCCAGCTTCACCGAGCTGCTGGCCGCGACGGACGCGCGCGGCTATGTCACCAACTACGCACCACTCGTGGGCCACCATGCGCTTCGAGTCGCTGTGATGGGCATGTCCGACGGGGCGCCCGACGACCAGCAGCTAGCGGCGATGGGCGACCTGCTCGACGAGGCGATGGCGGCGGGCGCCTTCGGACTATCGTCCGGCCTGATCTACCCGCCCGGTTTGTTCTCGCAGACTCAGGAACTCGTCGAGCTGGCCAAGCGTCTACCCGAGACCCGGCCCTACGTCACCCACATGCGTGGCGAAGGCTCACAACTGCTGGCCAGCATCGCCGAAGCGGTGTCGATCGGAGAGGGCGCCGGGTGCCGGGTTCACATTTCTCACCTCAAGACCGCGGGCCGGTCCAACTGGGGTCAGATGCAGGCCGCCCTTGACGAGCTCGACTGGGCCCGGAAACGCGGGCTGTACGTGCGGCACGACGTCTATCCTTATACCGCCGGCAGCACGATGCTCACCGCGGCGCTACCGCCATGGTTCCAGGAGGGCGGAGAGCCGGCGCTGCTGCGCCGACTCAACACCGCCGCCGACCTCGACCGGCTGCGCGAACAGCTCAGCCGGGACGACGGCACTTGGGAGAACCACATCTACGGCGCAGGTTGGGACGGCATCGTGGTCGCCTCCTCGGCCAGCCACGAGTTCGACGGCCACTCCCTGGCACAGATCGCGGCTACCCGCCACGTCGAGCCGTTCGACGCGCTAGTGCACGTGCTGCGACAGGAGGAGCTGAAGGTCAGCATGATCGTGCACTCCATGCAGGAGGACGATCTGATCCTCGCCATGCGCCACGAGCTGACAATGATCGGCTCCGACGGACTCCCACCCGGCGTGGGCGGCAAGCCACACCCGCGCATGTACGGCACTTTCCCGCGGGTCCTCGCACGCTACTCCCGTGAGCTGAGTATTCTTGATTTGGGCGACGCTGTGCGGCGGATGACCTCGCTGCCGGCGGAGACCTTCGGGCTGCACGATCGCGGACTGATTGCCCCCGGCAAGGCGGCCGATCTGGTCGCGTTCGACCCGGCAAGCGTGCAGGACCTAGCCGACTACGCCGAACCCACGCGAGAGCCAGAGGGCATTGCCTGGGTGATGGTCAACGGGGAGTTCGTGGTCCGTGACGGCAGATATCTGGGTCGGCGTGCGGGTCGAAGGCTCGTGCCCGCGACATGATCGAGCCAGTGATCGACGGCCCGTGCCATAGACATGAACCGGCCAATGGCCCACGCCAGGCAGTCCTTGCGGCTGCTTGGCGGCATGCCCACCAGGCGGCCAACGACTGCGGAGTCGAGGTGCGCCAAATCAGTGGGCCGGATGTCGCGATCGGGCAGGAGGTCGTCCGCGAGGTGTGGGGCCCGCAACAGGTTCCGCAGAGCAATCTCCTGCACGCCCTTTCCCACGCCGGCAACGCCGTCCTCGCGGCGGTCCACAACGGGACTCCGGTGGGAGTGGTCTTCGGGTTCCTCGGCTGGTCAGGCGGGCTGCACCTGCACTCGCACATGACGGCGGTGACCCAGGGTCACCAGTCTCAAGGCATCGGGTATGCCCTGAAGTCGTGGCAGCGGGCCCTGTGCCTCGAGCACGGCGTTACTGAGATGCGCTGGACCTACGACCCACTCATCGCCCGCAACGCCTACTTCAACCTGGTCAAGCTCGGTGGGCAGGTGAACGCGTTCTTCCCCGACTTCTACGGCGCCATGGACGATTCGGTGAACGCCGGCGACCACAGCGACCGGTTCGAGGTGTCCTGGCGACTGGACTCCGAACGGGTGGCGGCTGCGCTGGAGGGTCACGAGCGCGGCCCGGTGACTGCCGGGGAGGAAGTCGCCATTCCGGCAGACTTCGACGCGCTACGCCGCACCGACCCGGCAGCGAGCCGCGAGATCCGACTGGCCGCTCGCGAGCAGTTCATGCGGCTGTTCGCCGCAGGCCTGCGTCCCGAGTGGGGCGAGCACGGGTACGTCTTCGCGGCACCCGTCGGTGCGTCGATCCAGCGGAACGAGACCGTCAGTCCAACACATGGCTAAGCCCGCTCTGTTGGTCGGGCTGCGCCGGCTCGAGGACTCCATGCTCGCCGCGCTCGAGGACCTCGTGATGACCGAGACGCCCAGTGACGACCTGGGCCGGATACACAGCGGCGTCCGCCTCCTTGGCAGCTTGGTAAACCGACTCCTGGGCGAAACTCCCGAGACCGTCGTGGTCGAGGGCCGTCCGCACCTGCGGCTGCGCGGATCCGGGGACCGGCCCGTGCTCGTGCTGTGCCATCTCGACACAGTCTGGCCGGCTGGCACCACTGGCCGCTGGCCATTCGCCGTCGTCGACGGGCGGGCCATCGGACCGGGGGTCTTCGACATGAAGGCAGGCCTGGTGCAGGCCCTGTACGCGATTAGCGCGCTGAGCCGGACCGACGACGTCACACTGCTCGTCACGACCGATGAGGAGATCGGGTCACCGACGGGCCGGGCCCTCGTCGAACACGAGGCCCGCCGGTCGCGGGCCGTGCTGGTACCCGAGCCCAGCGCCGCGGGTGCGCTCAAAACCGCGCGCAAGGGCATCTCGATGTACCGGCTTCATGTCCAGGGTCGGGCCGCGCATGCCGGCCTGGAACCCGAGCGAGGCGTGAATGCCCTGGTCGAGCTCGCCCAGCAGGTGTCTCGTCTCGCCAGCCTCGGCCACCCGTCGGTCGGTACCACTGTGACCCCGACGACCGCCACAGCAGGCACCACCAGCAACACCGTTCCGGCCTCGGCCGAGGTGGCGATCGACGTCCGCGCGACCACCCGCGCCGAACAGGAACGTGTTCACGCCAAGCTCGCGGACCTCGCGCCGAGCATCGACGGGGCTGTCCTGCGACTGGAGGGGGGCATCAACCGTCCGCCGTTCGAGTCCAGCGCGTCCGCCGGGCTGATGGTCCTCGCCGCGGGCTGCGCCACCGAACTGGGACTTGCGCCGCTGGGCTGGGCCAGCGTGGGTGGCGGGTCGGACGGGAACCTTACTGCCGCCCTCGGCGTACCCACTCTGGACGGGCTGGGAGCGGTCGGCGACAACGCACATGCCGAGGGCGAGTACACGCTCACTGCTGCGATGCCCGAACGAGCCGCCCTCTTGTGCACACTCATCGACCACCTTAAGGAGCCCCGACCATGAAGCTGAAGACCGTTGAACTACGCAGGATCGCCCTTCCACTCGTCCGGCCCTTCCGAACCTCCTTCGGAGTGCAGGCACGCCGCGACGTGCTGCTCATCCACTTGGTGACCGACGAGGGCGAAGGCTGGGGCGAATGCGTCGCGCTCACCCATCCGTTTTACAGCAGTGAGTACGTCGAGGGTGCACACGCGATCCTGCGCGACTACCTCATCCCGCGGTTGTTTGCGGCACCGGAGGTGACCGCGACTGCAGTCGCGCCGCTGCTGGGCGACGTACTCGGCCACCGCATGGCCAAGGCGGCCATCGAGACCGCGATTCTCGATGCCGAGCTCCGTGCCCACGACATGTCGTTCGCGTCCTACATTGGCGCCGTCCGAACCGAGGTGGAGTGCGGGGTCTCGGTAGGCATTGCCGCGTCCATCGACCAACTGCTTGAGGAAGTCGCCGGCTATGTCAAGCAGGGCTACCTCCGCATCAAGCTCAAGATCGAGCCAGGCTGGGACGTCGAGCCCGTACGAGCCGTCCGGGAGTCGTTCGGTCCGGACCTGCGCCTGCAGGTCGACGCCAACTCGGCGTACGACGCGGCCACCTCTGTGCAACTCGAGGCACTCGACGAGTTCAGCCTGCTCTTGATCGAGCAGCCATTCGCCGAGGACGACCTGCACCAGCACACGGTCCTCTCGCAACGCATCAGGACCGCGGTGTGCCTGGACGAGTCCATCACGTCGGCGCGCGTGGCGGCCGACGCCATCCGTCGGGGCGCGTGCAGTGTGATCAACGTCAAGGCTGGCCGCATGGGGGGCTACCTCGAGGCCGTGCGCGTCCACGACGTGTGCGATGCGCTGGGCATCCCCGTGTGGTGTGGCGGCATGCTCGAGACAGGCATCGGCCGGGCTGCCAACGTCGCTTTGGCCGCACTGCCGAACTTCCGGTATCCGGGCGACACCTCGGCCTCCGACCGCTACTACGAGGAGGACATCACCGAGCCGTTCGTCCTGCGTGACGGCAAGCTGCCTGTGCCCACCGGCCCAGGCATGGGGGTCCAACCCAGGCCTGATGTTCTCCAGGCGTTGACTACCAGCGTCGAAACCATTCAGTCTTGACCGTCGTGGGAACTAACTGAGCAGACGGAGCTGAAGCGAGAGCATTAGCCGCTCCATCGGGTCTTCGAGGTCTACTCCGGTTAGGTCGGTGGCCCGGCGCAGACGGTAGCGAAACGTATTCGGGTGCACCTGCATGCTCGCCGCCGCCGCGCTGATGTCCCCGAAATGGTCGAGATAGGCGCGGAGCGTCGTGATCAGGGCCACGCCTCGGTCGCTGCCGTCCGGGTTCAGCAGGCGAAATGACCCCTCCTGCAAGTGCGGCCGTTCCCGGAGCAGGTCGAGCACTTCGAGCAGGTTGGCCATTGCGCGAACCTGATCAAGGTCGGCGACTGTACGACTGGTCTCCGGCCGCAGCAGCACACGCATCACCCGGTCGGCGTCGTGTCGGGATTCCGCGACACGGTTGACCGACGTAACCGAGCGGCCTATCGCGGCCAGCACCTGCGCGTGCGTTGCGCCGGTGGCGCGCCGCGCGCCGTCGGCCGCGAACCGGCGGACCTCGCTCGGCTCGATCGCATCGCCGAAAAGCACGACGTATACGCGGGGGCCGAGGTTGAGCGTCACGGCGGCGCGGCGGAACGCGGAGCAGTAGAGGTCTATCACCTGTAGCAGTCGGTTGCTCGGCACACCACCGCCGACGGCCTCGAATGCAACCACTGCGTAGGGGGCCTCGGGGTCCAGGGCGAGACGAACGGCGGCTACGTCGGCAGCAGTGCCGTCGAGCAGGTCACGCACCATAGATCTGTGTAGGTTGTTTTCAGCCTGTAGTTCCAGGCGATGCCGCATGATGTGCAGCGCCGCGGCCTGGGCCGCCTCCTGCAGGATCGCCCTGTGGTTGTCGACGAGGGGTTCGTCCGTCTGGGCGACCCAGATGGAGCCGAACAGCTCACCTGCGGCGCGCACACTGATCGCGACGCGGCGGCTCAGGTGGACCTCGGGCATCGCGTCCATGTACACGACGTCGTCGCTGGTCAGCAACTGACGGAAGACGCCCCGTTCCTGCAGGACGCGCATGTACTTTTGTGGGACCTGACGGCCGAGGATTGTCTCCTTGCGCGGCTCGTCCACCTCGCCCTTGATGCTGGAGTAGGCCAACACATGCGACTGCGGGTCTTCGATGGTGACCGCACCCCGTATGCGCGCTGCGAGCGAGTTGACAAAGCCGAACAGATCACCGAACTGCACGTCGCCCAGTTCCTCCTGAGGGGTGTTGGTGATGCCGACACGCAGCATGGTCGCGAGGTGGATCCACGGGACGTCGGTCCGTGCCGTCAGCAGGGCGATGCGGTGACGCCTCGCTGCGAGGGCAACTCGTTCAGGCAAGGCGTCGTCGAGGTGCAGCACGATGGCTGCGTAACCCTGCGTCGCAGCAAGTTGCACAAGCTCCCCTGCGTCCCTGCCGTGCGGGTCGATCCCTACCGCGAGCAACACCTCTCCCTGGCCCTTCGGGAGATCGAGCAGCGGGTCGTGGACACTGACGCCCGCCAGTGACCGGTCGCGCGAGCCCTCCGGCGCCACCGCAAACGTGAGCAGGCTCGGCCCTAGGCGGCTGATGACATCGCTCAGCGTCTGGGCGTCGCGGTGGTCGGGTGCGGCCCCCGCCATGGCACCTCCATACGAAGCCTTCGTGAGACTGCAGTATTGCCTACTTGTTGGACAGCGGTTTGCGCTGTCTCACTGGCTCGTTGCCCGCTGACGGGTGACGGTGGCGGTCGCGAATGATGTTGCCTTCGGACGCCTGGATTGGATCCTCACTAGTCCCCGGCAGAAGAATCAGGCCGATGAGTGGACGTCCCCCATCGGCTATGTCCGGTGAGGCTCTTGGGTGTCGTTGCCGGCCGGGCGACCCGTGATTGACCTGTAGATGTGCAGCCAACGCATGACGGTCAGATGGTCAGGGTGTCAGTTGGGTAAGGCCGAGACGTTCGACATGGACTGCGGGCGCGGCGGTGGTCAGCGGGGGGGTGTACGCCGTTGAGGTTGTCGGGCCTCTCTCCACGTGACGGACAGCGGTAACTGGTGCCTGGACGGGTGTCTGAGCCGTGTAGAGCGGAACCCTGCGCCGGATACCGGACGGCGGCTACTAACTAAGTGCGGTGCCTTCGCCTACGTCGACGGTCAACTCCCCGACGGTGAAACACTTCCGCTGATGCGGCTGCGCTACGGCGGGTCAGCGGCCCGTTGGGGCTTCGCGATGTACCTGTTCAGTAAAGAAGGATACGAAGACGCGGTCCTGCCCACTGGCGCCTTCGCTGGCCTGCCCGAAGACGCACTCGACTGCGCCGCTGGCCTCTACCTCACCGACCCAAGCTCTGACCAACCCCCGACGAACTTACAAACCTGACCACTTAGTCGCGGGTGCGGGAAGTTCAGGACGAAAAGGCATGACCCCTGGATCGGGTGACCAGCGCGTGACTCCGCCACATCGCCTGAACTCGTGGGACCGGCAGGGGCGCCAGACCTAGTCTCAGTCTTAGTCTCGTTCGCTGAAGTTCTCCCCCGTGCGCGGACGTCCTTGATCGGCGTAGCAGGCCGCAAAGCGGCCTTCCGAACATGCCTGAACACGGCAATTCACAACTCGAAAGCGTGTGTGGGGGAGACTCCACCGTGGGTTCAAATCCCACCGCCACCGCCAAACTGAGCACAAATCAGCCCCTCCCCGGTTTCGTCAGGGAGGGGCTGATTTGTGAGTGGTCTCAATGCGGTCTCAACTGGCCTGCGGGACGTCCGTTTCGGGCGCAGGCGCGTCGTCGTTCTGGCTCCAGAGCAGGCCGTCTATTCGGTCCGCTATGTCGTGGTGGATCGCATCGATCATGTGCGCGCAACGGCGGGCCATGGCGGGGATGGACCAACCCATGATTCCCATCATGGCGCGCTCACTGACTCCCAGGAGCAAGAGCACTGTTGCCGCCCTGTGTCGGGCGTCATGCAGTCGGCGTCTCGCAGTTCGGCGTCACGGAGCAACTGCTTCCATGCGTCCCAATCGGAGCGCGGGATGAGGGCTGTTCCGGTCGGCGTTGCGAAGACCCAGCCGCCGTCGAGCGCGGTTCATTGCACTCAATTGCCGATGAGCGGACGTTGCACGGGTTGCCCCTGATCCGAGCCAGAGGAATGCGCGAGGCGCTAAAGGAGCGGGAACAATGCTCAGCGGCCGTCGATCCCTTGCGCCTGGCTGAGCGTGCACACGTCAGCGCTCCTGGAGCGGATCGGAGATGAGTTGTTTGGCCCGTCGTAGGTGATCCGGCGACCCCACTGCCCCGGTTGCCTTCCATCGAAGCCTCCTTCGGATGAGCCCGCGATAGGAAGCCGGTCGTGACCACTGAGGATGGGCGCAACGCACTACCGATTCCGGACCGGAGGTACCCGGGACTGATCGCCTACAAAGCCGGTACTCTCGCAGAATGCGACCCCTTCGCTACTCCATCAACGTCACATTGGACGGGTGCTGCGATCATCGAGCAATCCCTGCGGACGAAGACTTGCATCGCCACGCGGCGGAGAACCTCAATCAGGCCGATGCCCTTCTCTTTGGCCGAGTGACTTACGAAATGATGGAATCAGCGTGGCGACCGCGGGCGCCGACGGGAGCAAGACCGGACTGGATGGAATCCTTCGCCCAGACGATCAACGCGGCAAAGAAATACGTCGTCTCGAGCACCCTGGAGCAGCTCGATTGGAACGCGGAACTCGTCCGCGGGGATCTGGCTAAGGCCGTTCAGCGACTCAAGCGGGAGCCGGGCAACGGACTGTTGGTGGGAGGTGTGAAGCTCCCACTGGCGTTGACGGAGCTGGGATTGATCGATGAGTACGAGTTCGTGGTACATCCCAGGCTCGCTGGCCACGGGCCGACGTTGTTCGCAGGGCTATCGAAGCAAGTCGACTTGAAGCTCGTGAGCCGGCTGGAGTTCGGCTCGGGGGCAGTGGCGATTCGGTACGAGCCGAGACGGTAGCCGTCAGGCTTGCTAGCCCGAGCTGGCCGCATCATGGAGCCCTAGCTCGCGGCTCTTGCGGCTCCCACCGCAGCGGCTCCCTCCGCGATGTCCACAACAACGCCTTGGCCTGGCGCACCTCCCGAGCCGGCGCGGTGTGCGAACGCGCGAGCCCATCCAACTCAACCCGCTGCCGCCCACCCGTCATCTCCAAAGCCCCAGCCACACCACCCGAACTACGACAGATCACTATTTGAGCGACACCACCAGATGGCCTCTTGCCGATGGCCTCGCGCCCCCATGCGGCAGCGACTGATCGTGTCAGATATCTACTTATCGCGCGCTGCGAGCCGTTGGGTGATCTCGGTCGTGACCGTATCGTGCAGTTCGTCCGAGGTGAAGCCGAGGTTGCGCAGGATCTGTGCGGCGGGGCTGTCCCCGGCGCGGATCAGGCCCAGCAGCGTGTGTTCAGTGCCGACCCAGCTGTGGCCGAGGTCGGACGACGCGCGGAGTGCCTGCTCGATGGCCTCCTTGCTGTCCGGCCGGAATGCGATGTGGCCCTGCAGCGCCTTCTTCCCGGCTGGCGGCATCGCTTCCTCGATCGCGTCGCGGATGTGCTGCTCCGAGTCGGTTTGCGTCGTCAGCACCTCGTACGCCAGGCCCCGCGGTTCCGAAAGCAGGCCGAGCAGGAGGTGTTCGGTGCCGATGAGTTCGTGCTTGTGGGTTCGGGCGGCCTCTTGTGCCAGCACGATGCAGTGCCGGTTCAGGTCGGTAAATCGCTCGAACGCGTTGGGCGCGCGGCGTTGCAGGGCGGCCTGGTTGGTTCCCCCGAGGGCGTCGCTGATCTCGCTCCACGACGCGCCGCCCAGCTTGGCCTCGCTGACGTAGTGGTCGAGGAGCTGCTCACCGAGGTCGGACAGGGTTTGGGCACGTAGTCGCGTCTCGCTGATCCGGGCTAGGTCGTCGGCGTCGGGGAGTTCCTCGTAGAGACCGGCGATCAGGTCAGCGAGGCTGATGTTGAGTGTCGTGGAGGGGCTCATCGTGTTGTCCTATCCTCTGAGAAAGGCAACGAGAGAAGTGATGACATCGCGGGCCGACGCCCTGTCGGCCTCAACGTGGCGCCAGTAGGACAGCACCTCGTCTGCCGCGGCCTCCGGGGTGGAAGCCCCAATGATCGCCGCGATGCGCGGAAGCGGCACCCCGGCCGAGCGGAGCCGCGCCACGAGGCGTGCCTGCTCGACCTGCTCAGGAGCGTAGTAGCGGTAGCCGTTGCTCTGGTCCACCTCGGCCGGCGTCAGCAGTTCGAGCTCGTCGTACAGACGGAGCGCCTTGGCAGTCAGCCCGCTCGCGCGTGCGAACTCACCAATACTCAGCACGCAAGTCATCCTCTCGCTTTCGGCACCGGGTGCGCCTGGAATCGACCCTCCGCGTTGCCCTGAGGGGAAGTTCAAGCGCAAAGTCATGTGGGGTTTACGACCACCCGAACACCTGTGGCCGCATGACCACGGGTTCCTCCACAGCTGGACCGTCTCCCACTTCAACCGACTCCTGGCCAACTTCCGCACCAGCGTCCAGCGCGAAACCCTCATCCCGGCCGGCGCGCCTCTGGACCATCAGCCTCGCCAATCCGGCACATCCCTGAACGCACTCATCTGCCGCATTTCGCGCGGTCGTCACGTCGGACCGTTCGACACTGGCCCAACGGCGGTGTTTCGTAATACGATTGCCGGGTGGAAGTTTACCGCTCGGCCCGCAAACACGGGATCAGCGACGACGACATCCACACCGCCGCCCAGCAGTACCTCATCGCCTACACCATCGACGACGACCAACCACCCCGGGAGCTCCGCCTCGGC
>Ga0097691_1001541_pt1 | contig 16735 bp, 17 predicted proteins | sample NGESurdeep072012_8_FD_72858 | JGI IMG/M metagenome (GOLD analysis project Ga0097691, IMG submission 72858) | Arctic peat soil microbial communities from Barrow, Alaska - NGEE Surface sample 210-1 deep-072012 | ecosystem: Environmental > Terrestrial > Soil > Wetlands > Peat ... | reverse complement strand
CACGCCGCCGACACCAGCCGCACCACCCCCAGCCACCTGCCGCTGCACCAGGTCCGCCCGGACGCCCGGCTGCTCGACGAGGACCGCAAGCTGCTCACCCACGCCATCCGGATCGCCGCCTACAACGCCGAGTCCACCCTCGCCCGGATGCTACGCCCGCACTACTCCCGGGCCGACGACGAAGCCCGTGCCCTGCTCCGGGAGGCGTTCACCCTCTCCGGCGACCTGCACATCACCGGGGACACCCTGCACGTCCGGCTCGATCCCGCCACCGCCCCCCGCCGCAGCCGTGCCCTCCACGCCCTCTGCCGGCAGCTCACCGAGACCGGAACCCGCTACCTCGACACCAACCCGACCATCGGCTACAGCGTCAAAGGCCAGCCCGACACCCCATGATCTAACTCGCCATGTCAGGAGTTCTGGGGCCGGGCGGGCAGGGCAAGACCCGCCTCGGCCAGGAGCTGGCCACCCGCCTGTCTCAGGACCGGTGGGCGTCATCAGTTACTGCGGCTCGGGCGCGCTGGAAACCCTGCTTCGGATCAAGGTGAACACCGGCGGCGACCTGTTCGGCTTCGGTCGCCAGGTCAACCGGGGGACTTGTACCGAGCCCAGGTGGCTCCAACCTGGGGCCCCACCTGGACCCCACCTCGCCGTGGTACTCAAGCGCAGCGGCGCCACCGTTAATGACGCCTTGGCCGGATGGCGAGAAGGGTGGGTGGAGCCGCCTGACGTGCCAACCTCACCCCGGAGGATCGGCGGTTTCTGGCGGCGATGGCCGTTCGGGCGCTAACCCGCCCGGCGCGCTCGCCGTGTAAGCGCGGGCGGTCTCGCGCTGGTCGATGAGGTCGTCCCGAGCCTGGCTGACAGCGGCCGTCTCGCGGCGGGACTGCTTGAGTCCGCGACGCGCCGCGCTGCCGCGGCGGGAGGTGCGGCGCGCGCCGGCCAGGAGCAGGCCCAGCCCGAACAGGGCGATGGCCCCGACCACGATGCCGTAGAGGAACAGCGCGCCGTCGGAGCCGGTCACGTGGTAGCCGAACACCGCGAACCCGTGGGTGAGCGCATGCGCGCTGCCACCGTTACCGAGAACGCCGGCCACGCCGACGATCACCGCGGCGACCAGAATGACGAGCCCAAGAATGACGATCATGACGCACTCCGAAGGTTGCGGCGTAGACCTACGATTATGGGCCCAGCTCCCGGCGGCCGACGGTCGGGTCCTTCGCTCCGCTCGTGCCCTATCTGAGTTCCCGGGACAGCTCCGACCGGGGTCCAGCCGGGCGGACCCTGGGCAACAGCAAGGGCGGACTCGGCGGGCCGTGGGGCGAGGTGCGCGGGCGTAACGGCGTGGTGATCATCGCCCCGTCCGAGCACGAGAAGGCGGCGACAGGCGGTCGTGGCGCCCGGCTCAGGACCGGGCTGGTGCCGCCGCTGCCCGGCAGCATCGGCGCACTGCTCGTCGATGCCATCGACGTCGCCGACACCGCCACCGACGCTGAGGTCGCCCGCTGCCTGGCGGAGTGGACCGCCGGAGCCCGCCTGTCGACACAGCGTCCAACTACTTCGCTTCGCTACCGCGACACTAGCTAGGTCTGACCTGTCCTCTGAGGGACAAGGTCCTTGCGCCTTCGAGAATCGGCCAACCCGACCGAGATCCCAACCCGAAGGAGAGCACCGTGCTGGTTGTAGGTGGCAGCGCTTAGTTGGAGGCGCGCAGTCGTGCCTACACCGCGCCGCATCATCAGGTGCTGCGGACCCGGATCGTGTTGCTGGCCGCGGACGGGATGGCGAACGTGGCGATCGCCGATCTTTCGGCGCCACCGGTCACTGCAAGGTCCCACTCCCGGTGGGCGACCAACGTGGACTCACGTGCTCGTGCCGGGGCGCTGCGGCCTGGACTTCCGGCGGGGACGCGCGGCAGCGCCGGACCGGCCGGCGCCGGAAAACACGGCGGATGCGCCAATCATGAAGCCGAAGTTGTACCAGTTGCCGTTGTTGTGCACGTCGTAGATGCTCACGTGGTGGTTGAACAGTGAGATAAGGAACGTGATCGGGCTGATCGCACCGTGCCAGAGCCCTAGCCAGAACCCGGCGATGTGCGGCGCGTCGACATGCGCCACGTTGTTCGAGCCGGCGGCGCAGGCCATCAGGACGAGCAACGTGGCGACGAGCACGGCAGCCTGCGCAAGTCGTGACTTCGTCATCCCCACCACCTCCACATTCAGGGAAAGCCGGCTCACGAGAAGCCAACAGACCCTATAGCCCCGGGTCCCCCAGTCCCTTGATTGGCGCAGACCTGGCCCGGCAACGGTAGCTTGACCTGCAGCGCGGCGGCCGCATCGTAGCCATGTACGAAGATCTCGGTAACGCGGTTCCCGACACAGCCGCTGACGTCGGCAGCCCACGGGGAAGCCAGGCTCGGCCGGGACCCAAGTCGCACAGCAGCCCTGCGAGCGGGTGCGTGACAACTCGACCTGCGCGAGCCCGGGCCGCCTGCATGGGGATCCTCTACCGAAAGGATCGTCATCTGGTGCCGCCCTCGGGGCCCGTGCCAGGCTGGCCTCGTGGCAGTTGACCGTGTGGTGATGTTCCGGCTGGCGACGAGTGAGCGCCTCGAGCGGGCCGTCAAGGCGGTGCCTGGCGGGGACGCGCAGGCGTGGCGGGCGGCGTCGCGCTACGTCGCCGGGCGTTCCCGGGACGAAGCGGCGAAGCACTGATTACCACCGCCGACCTGCTCGCGCAGGCTCACGGGGTCCGCGTGGACCTGTTCGGCGAGCTCGTGCCCGACCAGGCGACCGGGTCACCGAGCACTGCATACGCAGATCAGCCAGTCAGCCCGCTTCATGACGAAGAGCCGCTCTTCCCGCCCGCGCCGAAGTAGGGTCGCGTCCGTGTCGACTACCGGAAAAACCGCGCTGCTGCTCGCCGCCGACCTGTTCGAGGACTCCGAGCTGCTCTATCCGCTCTACCGCTTGGCCGAGGAAGACGTGGCGGTGACCGTGGCCGGCGTCGACGACCGGCCGGTCACCGGCAAGAAGGGGCACGGCCCGGTGGAGGTGGACACCACTGTCGATGCGGTTTCCGCCGCGGACTTCGACGCCCTGGTGATCCCCGGCGGGTTCGCCCCGGACAAGCTGCGCCGATCCCCCGCGGTGCTGCAGCTGGTCCGGGACTTCGACGCCAGCGGGAAGCCGATCGCCTTCATCTGCCACGCTGGCTGGGTGCCGATCTCGGCCCGGATCCTCAAGGGCCGACGGGCGACCAGTGTCGGGGCCATCCGGGACGACATGGAGAACGCCGGCGTGGACTGGGTCGACGAGGCCACCGTGGTGGATGGCAACCTGATCTCCGCGCGTACGCCGGCTGATCTGGGACCGTGGATGAAGGCGCTGCTGGCGGCCCTGTCGACCGCAGCCGCCTGAGCATGACCAGTCCGTACGACGCGAAGCCCTGGCTCGCCCGGTACGGCGACGTGCCGGGCGAGGTGCCGCCAAGCGTCGCGACCGCGCTTGACCTGGTCCACCGGGCGGTCCGGGCGGCGCCGGAACAGCGGGCAATCACCTACTTCGACGGCGGCCTGAGCTACCGCGAGGTTGACGACTACAGCGATGCCATCGCGGCGTACCTCGCCGGGCGGGGTTTCGGCCGCGGCGACCGGCTGGCGCTCTACCTGCAGAACGTGCCGCAGTTCGTCCTGACCCTGGTTGCCGCCTGGAAGCTGGGCGGCGTCGTGGTGCCGGTCAACCCGATGTACCGCGAGCGCGAGTTGGACCTGGTGCTGCGCGACGCTGGGGTCAGTGCGCTGGTCTGCTCGGAGGCCGCCTGGGACACGGTCGCGGCTGCGGTAGCCCACGCGGCCGGGGTGCGGGTCGTGCTGACCACGTGCGAACTGGACCTGCAGACCCGCACCGACGCCCGGGTGCTCGGCGGCATCGAGCGGCGGCGCGCAGCCGGGGTCGACGACGTGGTCGAGGTGGCCCGCTCCGGCGCCTCGGCCCCGCCACCGGTCGAGCTGCACTCAGACGACCTGGCCCTGATCTGCTACACCTCAGGCACCAGCGGCGTACCCAAGGGCGCAACCACCACGCACGCCAACCTGGCCACCAACGCGGACGTGATGATCGCCTGGACCGGCCTGGCGCCCGGGTCAGCGATCTTCGCATTGGCGCCGCTCTTCCACATCACCGGCCTGGCGTTTGAAGTCGTTTTCGCCCTTGCCCTCGCCGGTCCGCTCGTGCTGTGCTACCGGTTCGACCCGGCCGTTGCCCTCGATGCGTTCGCCGAGCACCGGCCGGCGTTCACCGTCGGGCCGGCCACGGCGTACATGGCGCTAATGGCCAGTCCGGACGCCACCCCGGAGCATTTCGCCGGCTTCCGGCTGCTGATCAGCGGCGGCGCCCCGGTGCCCCCGGCCGTGGTCGAGCAGTTCGGGCGCCGGTTCGGGCACTACCTGCACAGCGGTTACGGGCTGACGGAGACGACCGCGCCGTGCGTGCTGGTGCCGGTCGGCACCCCGGCGCCGATCGACCCGCAGTCCGGCACGCTGTCGGTCGGGGTGCCCGTCCCCGGCGCCGTACTGCGCATCCTCGACGAGAGCGGCGGCGAGGTGGCCATCGGCGAAGACGGCGAGATCGCGGTCGAGGGGCCGATGGTGGTGCCCGGCTACTGGGGCCAGCCGGCGGAAACCGCCGCCTCCATCCCCGGCGGTCGGTTGCTCACCGGTGACATCGGCTTCATGGACGCCGACGGCTGGTTCTACGTCGTCGACCGGAAGAAGGACATGATCAACGCGGCCGGCTTCAAGGTGTGGCCGCGGGAAGTCGAGGACGTCCTCTACACCCATCCGGCGATCCGCGAGGCCGGGGTCGTCGGCGTCCCGGACGCCTACCGGGGTGAGACGGTGAAGGCTTACGTCAGCCTGCAACCCGGTCGTACGGCGAGTGAGCGGGAGCTGGTCGACTACTGCCGCGGGCGGATGGCGGCGTACAAGCGCCCGCGCCAGATCGAGATCCTGCCCGAGCTGCCCAAGACCATCAGCGGCAAGATTTTGCGCCGGGAGCTACGGGATGCGGTGGCGGCAAGTTCCACGGCGCAGCCGGGGTGATTCTCCGGGCTCAATAGTCGTCGTCATCGTCCGCCGGCGCGGGATCAGCCCGGGCGGCGGCCAAGTCGGCGGTAATGCCAGCGGTCAAGGCGCCGGCGTCCGAGCCGACGGTGATCAGGCGGCACCCGCGGCGACGGAGTCTGGCGGCGACGGTACCGGACGTCGCGTGCACGCCCGCCGGGAGTTCGGCAGCTTCGGCGGCGGCGAGCACCGTGTCGATGGCCGCGGAGAGCACCGGCTCGTGGGCATCCCCCGGCGTCACATGGAGGGAGAGCCCGAGGTCGAACGGCCCGACGTAGATCCCATGAAGTCCAGGAACCCGGACCAGGTCGCCCATGGCGTCGAGCGCCGCTCGGGACTCGACCATGACGATGCAGGCCGGCTCCGCCGGCCCTGGCCGGAGCAGGCCGAAGGACCGGGTGCCCGCCGGCGGGTAGGCGCAGGCCGCGGCCACGGCGACGGCCTGCTCGGCCGAGTCGACGTTGGGCACCACAACGCCGTGGGCGCCGAGGTCCAGCGCCCGGCCGATGTCGGCGAAGGCCGGAGACCGCGGCCGCACGAGCGGATACGCCCCGCCGGCCGCGATGGCGGCGAGCATGCCGGCCAGGTCGGCTTCGCCGGCCCCGCCGTGCTGCAGGTCCACGACCACGTAGTCGACGCCCGGTCCGACGATGACCTCAGCGGCAATGGGACCAGGGATGGTCGACCAGACGCCGTACAGCGGCTCGGCACTGCGCAGTCGATCTCGAAGGCTGACCGTCGGTCCCATCCCCGGAGTGTGGCGGAGAGTGGTCAGCCGGCGAGTAGCCGGGCCACGACCGCGCCGGCCCGCCGGATGGCGGCGTCGTCGACGTCAAGGTGGGTGACCAGTCGAACGCGGCGAGCACCGACGACCGATAGCAGCACGCCCTCGGCCCGGGCCGCCGCGGCGAGCGTCGCCGCGTCGTACGCCGAGGAGGTGAGGTCCAGCGGCACGATGTTGGTCTCCACCGCCGCCGGGTCGACCACCCTGGGGGCCGCCTCGGCGATCACCTCCGCCAGCATTCGGGCGCGGGCGTGGTCCTCGGCCAGCCGGTCGACGTGGTGGCGCAGTGCGTACAACCCAGCCGCGGCCAGGATGCCGGCCTGGCGCATGCCGCCGCCGAGCCGCCGGCGCAGCACCCGCGCCTCGGCCACCGCGGCGGCGCTGGCCACGACGACCGAGCCGACCGGCGCGCCGAGCCCCTTGGACAGGCACACCGACAGGGTGTCGAACAGCTCGCCGTACGCCGAAAGCTGCACGCCACTGGCCACGCTCGCGTTCCAGATCCGCGCCCCGTCGCAGTGCAGCGCCATCCCGTGCCCGGCGGTCAGCTCGCGCAACGCGACAAGGGTGCCCAGCGGGTAGACCGCCCCGCCACCGCGGTTGTGCGTCTGCTCGACCGACACCGCCCGGGTGGGCACGGTGCCGAAGCCGGGCGCCCTCAGCTGCGCCTCCACCGCGGCGACGTCGAGCAGCCCGCGGGCGGACACCAGCGTCCGGGTCTGGATGCCACCGTGCTGCGCGGCCCCCCCACCCTCGTAGGTGACGATGTGCGCGTCGGCATCGCAGAGCAGCTCCTCGGCCGGCGGCACCACCAGCCGCAGGCAGATCTGGTTGCCCATCGTGCCGCTCGGGACGAACAGCGCCGCCTCTTGCCCAAAGAGGCCGGCGACCTTCTCCTCTAAGGCGTTGACGGTCGGGTCCTCGCCGTAGACGTCGTCGCCGACCTCGGCGGCAGCCATCGCCGCCCGCATGCCGGCCGTCGGCCGGGTCAGCGTGTCGCTCCGCAGGTCGACCTGAGGTCTCGAGCCGGCAGGAGTCACTCGCTCACCGGGCCGCCCCGACCCCCGAGCGCCGTTGCTGCAGCATCTCCGCGACCTGAAACGCCAGCTCGATCGACTGACCCGTGTTCAGCCGTGGGTCGCAGGCGGTTTCGTACCGCCCGGCCAGGTCAGCGTCGACGATGTCCTCGGCCCCCCCGAGGCACTCGGTCACGTTGTCGCCGGTGAGCTCGACGTGGATGCCGCCGGCGACAGTGCCCAGCTCGGCGTGTACGGCGAAGAAGCCTCGCACCTCGGCCAGGATGCGGTCGAAGTGCCGGGTCTTGTACCCGCTCGCCGACTCGATCGTGTTGCCGTGCATCGGGTCGCAGACCCAGACCACCTCGTGCCCGGTGGCGGTGACCTTCTCCACCAACGGCCCGAGCAGGCCGCCAACCCGGTCCGCCCCCATCCGAGTGATCAGCGTCAGCCGGCCGGGTACGCCGTCGGGATCGAGCCGCTCCACCAGGGCAGCGGCCTCCTCCGGCCGGGCACCCGGACCCAGCTTGACGCCGATCGGGTTGGCGACCCGGCTGAGGAACTCAACGTGCGCGTCGTCGACCCCCCGGGTGCGGTCGCCGATCCACACGAAGTGCGCGGACAGATCGTAGACGATCCCGGTGGCGTCCTCGGTGCGGGTGAGCGCCCGCTCGTAGTCGAGTAGCAGCGCCTCGTGCGCCGAGAACAGCTCCACGCCGTGCGCCACACCGGTCTGGTCCAGGTCGATCCCGCAGGCCCGCATGAAGGCCAGCGCCCGCTCGATGTCGCGGGCCAGCGCCTCGTAGCGCTGACCCGCCGGGCTGCGCCGGACGAAGTCCTTGTTCCAGTCGTGCACCGCCCGTAGGTCGGCGAAGCCGCCGGTAGCGAACCCGCGCACCAAGTTCAGCGTGGCCGCGGCGCTGTGGTACGCCGCGACCATCCGGCGGGGGTCCGGAATGCGGTCGGCCAGCGTGGGACCGATGCTGTTGACCGCGTCTCCCCGGTACGACGCCAGCTCGACGCCGTCGACCAACTCAGTATCCCGGGAGCGCGGCTTGGCGTACTGCCCGGCGATCCGGGCGACCTTGACCACCGGCACGCTCGCGCCGTAGGTCAGCACGATCGCCATCTGCAGCAGGGTGCGGATCTTGTCGCGGATCCGAGCCGCGCTGATGTCGGCAAAGGTTTCCGCGCAGTCGCCACCTTGGAGGACGAAGGCCTCGCCGCGGGCCACCGCGGTCAGCCGCTGGCGCAGCCCGGCCACCTCGTGCGCGATCACCAGTGGCGGCAGGGCGGCCAGCTCGGCGTAGGCCGCTCGCAGCGCCGCCTCATCCGGCCAGGCCGGCTGTTGGGCGGCGGGCAGGGCGCGCCAGGCGTCGAGGTCGGCAAGCGTGCTCACAACACGTCAGCGTACGGCGCTCGGCGGGCCGACCACGACGCCGCCGAGGTCAGCCCGTCGACCGCCCTGGCCGCCGGCAACTTCCCGGTGCTCAAGCCGGCGTCGCCGACGCTGGCCCGGTCCTTGCCGTCACCACCTTCGCCGACGACGCGGACGCGCTGGAGATCGCCAACGACACGCTCTACGGCCTCGGTGCCGGCGTCGGACGCGCGATGGCGCCCGCGCCTACAGGATGGGCCGCGGCATCAAGGCCGGCCGGGTCTGGACCAACTGCTACCACCAGTACCCCGCGGGTGCGGCGTTCGGCGGTTACAAGATCTCCGGCATCGGCCGGGGACGGGCGGAACCGGGACACCCGCCCAGTCTCTCGGCCGGGTCCGACAATCCGGCGGACCGGGCATTCCTCCCCGCCCTGAACGGCGGGGCTTCCAGCCCGGGTAATCGGTGAAGAACCGCGGCGGGCCGGAGACCCGCTGGGTGCCGAGCGCGAGGCCCCACTCCGAGTTGGGGTTCATGGTCAGCACCGCATCTCCCGTGATCAGCACCCGGTCACTGCGGCGGTAGAAGGCGACGTGGCCCGGCGTGTGCCCAGGCGTCGGCACGCACTCCCAGTCCGACAGCCCCGGAACCCCCGCGTGTGGATCGAGACCGCGGACTACCCCCCGCAGGTCCCCTTCCGCGCGCATCCGCTGCCGCGTCCGAGCGGGTACGACGCGCAACACCGCCGCGCTGACCCACCGGTCAACCGGGTTCGCATACTCGGGCGGGTAATCTGGGCCGGCCATCGGCAGCTCGGCGGGATGCACGAAGACCGGCACCCGCCATGCCTGGGCCAGCAGGAGAGCCGACCCGGCATGATCGGGATGGATGTGCGTCAGCAGAATCGCTGCCGGCAGCGCGTCCGGCCCGAACACCGACTCCGCCGCCATCCTGACTGCCGCAGCACTGCCGCGCCACCGCGCCAACCGGTTTCGACCAAGACCCACGACGACCCGGAGCGGACGAGATAGACGTTGGTTCGGGCTCCGCCATGCGCTCGATACACGCCTGGGGCGATCTCCGTAACCTGATGGGCTCTCATTGCGTGACCTCCGGCTCACCCGCCTCGCTGCGTCAGCGGCGGCGTCAGCGCTAACCGTCCCGCTCGTATCCGTCCCGCTCCGGGGCGGTCGTGAGATGGCGGTCGAAGAAGGCGGTGATGCGGCGGCGGGCATCTCGAGCCGACGGGTCGTGGTAGCCGGCGGGCCCGGCGAACGCGCCCATGACCACGAACACGACCGGAAAGTGAGTTCCCTCAAGGTCATTGAGGAACGAGTGGCCGGCGTCCGGGTACTCCTTGATGTCATGGTCGATACCGGCGGCGGTGAGCGCCCGTTCCAGCCGCTCGACGGTCCCCCGGGTCCCGCGATCCTTGCCGCCGTAACTACCGACGATCGGACAGGCGTCGGCCAGGGCGTCTTCGGTGTAGGCGCTCTTCGGGACCCCGACCCCGTAGTTCACGCTCGCGGCCGAGAACCCGTGGCCGGGGGCGAGCAGCAGCGCGAACCCGCCGCCGATGCAGAACCCGATCACGCCGATCTTGCCGGTGCAGCCGTCCTGCCCGGCGAGCCAGCTGCGGGCTGCCTCCACGTCCTGGAACGCCCTTCCCCGCCGGGCACGTAAGTCCCGGGCGAGGGAGAACAAACAGGTCATCTGTCCGCCCCAGTAAAGCAGGTCGGGCGCAACCGCCAGATAGCCGGCGTCGGCGAGCCAGTCCGCCTGATGCCGCAGGTCGTCGCTCATCCCCCCGGCGTCGTGAATGACGACCACACCCGGCCATGGCGGGTCAACCGATGGCGTGGCTGAATAGCAGGGCATCTGGCCGTGCGGCGTGGGGATACGCACGTCGGTCATCGAGCTCACCTCTCAGATCAGTCATAGCGTCTCAGATCAGTCATGGCGTCGGGTCGAAAGCAACCCGTTCAGCGCTACCTGAATGCTTCCGGAATGGCGATGGCGATCTCGCGCGTGTTCCCGAACAGGCTCTCGTACACCACGGCGATGCGCATGAGGCCCAACCTCCTCGTCGAGGGTCTTCCACTCCCCGTCGTCGCCGGCCAGAGGCGTTGGTCACCCGGTTGAGGAAGGTGTGGGCGGCCTCGAGCCGGCCAGCCAGCTCGGCCAGATGCGTTTCGACGGGTCGGGTCAGTCGCAGTCAGCGTCTGCCGGTGGTCTGTCCCAGGCCAAGCCGTCCAGCCGCTGGGCGGGATCGCCCACCGGGCGAGCCGGTCGCGGACACGTCGTGGCAGCGCAGCCCGCGGAGCAGCACCTCGAGCACGCGCAGCGCGTACGCGCGCAGGTCGACGCTGCGGACCGGTAGGTCGGGGTTGGCGAACGCCAGGCGCTGCCAGGCGCCGGTTACGTCCAGGCAACGGTCCGATGAAGGCCGAAAGTCCCTATCGCAGAGGGGCGTGACGACTCTCACAACCGCCGGGCGGCACCTGGCCCGACCTGGCGTTGTTGTGTGGATAGGTCACCCGAGTCGTCCACAACTAACGGCACTGCCTGGTCGTTCAGCCGGGTGTTGAGCCGGCTGCTTGCTACAGTAAGCACACGACTGGGTCGAAGGGAAAGTCATGAAGGCGGCAGAGATCATGAGTTCACCGGTGGTCACCGTTCATCCCGGCACGCTGGTGAAAGACGCCGCCCGGGTCCTCGTCTCGCACGCAATCGGCGCGGCCCCCGTGGTCGACGACGACGGCACCCTGGTCGGCATCGTCAGCGAAGCAGACTTTCTGCGCCTTGAGCGCGACGACGATCCGCGCAACGCCGCACGGCGCATCGAGCCGACGGACAACTCCGCGTTCACCACCGTGGGCGACGTGATGACCCGCGACGTGCTGGCCCTGCCCGACAGCCTCGCCGCCGCCGAGATTGCCCGAACGATGCTCGAGCAAGCTCTCAAGCACGTCCCCATCGTTCGGGGCAGCGAGGTCGTGGGCATCGTCAGCCGCCGGGACATCCTGCGGGCGCTAGTCCGCACCGATGCCGACATCAGATCGTCGGTCGCCAAGCTGCTGGACACCGAACCGACGACGTACGGCCGCTGGGATGTCGAGGTGGCCGACGGCGTGGTGACCCTGTCCGAGCCGGTAGACCGATTCCGCCGCCACCTCGCCCGGATCGTCGCGCACACAGTCCCAGGTGTGCTCGGCGTCCGCTTCCGGGACGGCGCGAGCCCTAACGCCGCGCCCGCACTCGGGCCCGCCACCGACGACAGCTACGCCAACGCGGGATAGCCGCCCCAAGGGCCGCCGGTAGCGGCGCGGGCAAGCCGCATCCGCTGACCAGCAGCCGCCGACCGGCTGCCGACCCGCGGCATCGCGGCGTCCGAGCGAGCCGCCGGCGAGCTGGCCGTCAGCCCGCGGGCGCCGACCGGTTAGCAGGCAGCGCCAGCGCGGCCGCCGGTCGGTCGGCGAGCAGGTACGTCGCCACCGCCGTCACCGCAGCCACCGACAACACCGACGGCCAGGCTCCGATCTTCTTCGCCAGCGGATGCGAGGCACCGAACGACCCCAGGTAGATCCCGAGCAGCATGCCGGTGGTGCCCGGGCCCACCGAGCGGTACCACTCGCGCCCGCACCAGCTGCCCGCCGCGGCCAGAACCACTCCGCCCAACGGTCGTACGCCGCTCTTGTTGGCCACCATGTACCCGCCGACGAGGGAGCCGCCGCTGACCGCGGCGGTAGGCATTCGGTTCATGGCTGAAGACTCTATCGGCCGCCGGTCGGCCTAGCCGAAGAGCACCTCGGCTTCGGCGTACAGCTCCGGCGGCACGGTCTTGAGCTTCGCGGTGGCCTCGTCGAGCCCGACCAGCTCGATGTTGGTCCCGCGCAGCGCGGTCATCTTGCCGTAGTGCCCGTTGTGCACGGCATCAACGACGTGCAGGCCGAACCGGGTGGCGAGCACCCGGTCGAACGCCGTCGGCGTGCCGCCGCGCTGGATGTGCCCGAGCACGGTGGCGCGGGCCTCGTGACCGGTGCGGCCGGCAATCTCCTCCTCCAGCCGCTGGCCGATGCCGGCGAGGCGAACGTGCCCGAACGCGTCGAGCTGGCCTCCCTTCACGGTCATCGTGCCTTCCTTGGGCACGGCGCCCTCAGCGACGACGACGATGGCCGCGTAGTGGTCCTTAAACCGGCTATTGACGTAGTCGCAGACCCGCTCGATGTCGAAGGGCCGCTCCGGGATGAGGATGACGTTCGCCCCGCCGGCCATGCCGGAGTGCAGCGCGATCCAACCGGCATGCCGGCCCATGACCTCGACGATAAGCACCCGGTGGTGGCTCTCCGCCGTGGTGTGCAGCCGGTCGATGGCCTCCATGGCGATGCTTACGGCGGTGTCGAAGCCGAAGGTGTAGTCGGTGGCGTTCAAGTCGTTGTCGATCGTCTTTGGTACGCCGACGACCGGGATGTTCTGCTCGTGCAGCCGGGCCGCGACGCCGAGCGTGTCCTCACCACCGATGGCGATCAGTGCGTCCACCCCGGCGTCGCGCAGGTTGCCGGCGATGGTCTCGACGCCGCGTTCGATCTTGATCGGGTTGGTCCGGGACGAGCCCAAGATGGTGCCGCCGCGGGGCAGGATCCCGCGCACCGCCCGGACGTCGAGCGGCATGGTGGCGCCCTCGAGCGGACCCCGCCACCCGTCGCGGAAGCCGACGAACTCGTGCCCGTACTTGCCGACGCCCTTGCGGACGACGGCGCGGATGACCGCGTTCAGACCAGGGCAGTCGCCGCCTCCGGTCAGGATGCCGATGCGCATTCCCACCTCCTCTTCACCGATTCTTCACCGATGTCCAAGCACCGATGTCCCATCACCGATGTCGACCGGCACCCTACCGGGGTAGGGTCCAGCCGAGGGCGGCTTGCTCCTGCGCCAGCCGGTCGTAGACGGCGGCGTTGTGGCGGGCGTCGCAGAGCGCGTCGTGTTCGCCGCTGACCTGCTCTGGCAGCCACGGCTCGCCGAGCTGTTCCCACCACTGCCGCAGGTCTCGGGTGAAGCGCGGCAGCGGCCGCGGGAGCTGCGGCATGCTGCCGAACAGCTGACACAGCACCACGTGGTCGTAGTCCCCGTACCAGGCCCAGGTCTCCGGTTCCCGGCCGTCCGCGGTGAGGAAGGCGAGCACCTCGTCGCGAATGCGCGCCCGCGGCTTCCACGCCCGGTCCGCCGGCGGCGGCAGCTGGGCCAGCACATGGTCGCGGACCCACGGGATCGCGCGCGCCGGGTCGAACTCGGTGGACACGGCGTAGTACTCGCGCCCGTCCCCGCCGACGATGCCGATGGACACCAGCTCGATCGTGCGGCCGTCCTCGATGAACTCGGTGTCGTAGCAGTACCGGCTGCGCACGGCCACCCGCGCGTCTCCCTTCGGTGTGAACGCTGCGGACGGTACGGCGGGCACCAACCTGCCGCGCCACTTCGCGCGGATGACCCCAGCCGAGCGACGACCTCCGGACGACCCTGGAAGAGATCAAGCGGCTGGTCGCGACCGGCGACGCGCCGAGTTCTTGACCCCGACCGCTCCGCTCTTCGCTACCGCCAGTTCGGCCTTGGCCCGGGCGGCGTAGAGGTCCACGTACTCCTCCCCGGACAACAGCATGAGCTCGTACATGATCTCGTCGGTGATGGAGCGCAACACGAACCGGTCGGCCTGCAGCCCGTCGTAGCGGCTGAAGTCCAGCGGCTTGCCGATGCGCACGCCGACCCGCTGGATCCGCGGCACGATCCGCCCGGGAGGCTGGATCTCGTAGGTCCCGATCATGGCGACTGGAACGACGGGAACGCGCGCGTCCAGCGCCATCCGCGCGACCCCGGTCTTGCCCCGGTAGAGCCGGCCGTCCGGGGACCGGGTCCCTTCCGGGTAGATGCCGAGCACGTTGCCGTCGGCGAGAATGCGCAGGGCCGTGCGTACCGCCGCCTCGCTGGCGGCACCGCCTCTGCGGTCGAGCGGCACCTGGCCAATACCGCGGAAGAAACTGACCTTCAGCCGGCCCACGATCCCGCGGCCGACGAAGTAGTCGCTCTTGGCCAGAAACGTGACCCGGCGCGGGACGACCAGCGGCAAGAAGACCGAGTCGGAGAACGAGACGTGGTTGGACGCCAAGATCACGCCACCGGCCTCCGGCACGTTCTCCAGGCCCTCGACATACGGGCGGAACAGGAAGCGCAGGATCGGCGTCAAGATGACCTTGGTCAGCCAGTAGAACAAGTCGCCTCCTCGCCGGACCAGGTCTGGAACAGTACGGAGTCCGCCGCGACGACACAATGCAACGGCTGCGCGGGCGGGTTGCCGTCGACCGGCAATCTTCGAGCCGCCAACGGCTGACCGCGCCCGCGGTTCTCGAAGCTGACCGACGGTGACCCGCAATGGCGTCAAGCGTGCCACCATGGCGGCGGGCGCAAGCTGCAGTCGCCCGCCCCCGCCTGCGGGCCGGCAACGGTCGCGGCACAGCCCAGGAGGTTCGACCGTGCCTGTCGTGCCCGGTGCCGAGCCGTTCGCCGCCGACGGCGGCCCGGTCGGGGCGGTGCTCTGCCACGGCTTCACCGGCAGTCCCTGGAGTATGCGCCCGTGGGGTGACTACCTCGCCGCTGCTGGTCTCACCGTGGCCGGACCGCGGTTGCCCGGGCACGGCACCCGCTGGCAGGAGCTCAACCAAACCCATTGGGAGGATTGGTACGCCGAGCTGGAGCGCAACTTCGACCGCCTGCGCAGCCGGTGCGACCACGTGTTCGTGATGGGGCTGTCGGTCGGCGGAACGCTGTGCCTGCGGCTGGCCGAGCAACGGGGCAGCGAGGTGGCCGGGGTAGTCGTGGTAAACGCCCAGCTCATCACCGAGCGCAAGGACGCCCGGTTCCTGCCGTTGTTGGCGCCATTCGTCGCGTCGTTTCCCGGGGTGGTGGACGACATCAACAAACCGGGGGTCACTGAGCGCGGGTACCACCGACTGCCGCTCAAGGCAGCCCGGTCCCTGACCCGGCTGTGGACGGTCACTCGCTCGGATCTCGGCCGCGTCACCCAGCCGCTGCTTGTGTTTCGCAGTCGGGTGGACCACGTGGTAGAGCCGGTGAGCACCCGGCTGCTGATGGACGCCGTGGGTTCCCAGGAAGTGGCAGAGGTTGTGCTGGAGAACAGCTACCACGTCGCCACGCTGGACAACGACGCGCCACTGATCTTCGAGCGCAGCCTGGAGTTCGTCCGGGCGCACGCCGCCGAGGCCACCGCCGGCGGCGGCTCGGGCAGCTGACGGTAGATCGACGTCCGCGCCGCCATGCCACAGCTGCCAGCTCCGCCGCCACCCGGGGAGCCCGTTGACCGGCCACCGGGCGATCTGCGACGGGACCGCTCGGGCCGGCGGCGCAACGACGTTTCCGCAGCCGCGTTCGCCCCAATGGTCGACATCGACCCGCGGCTGGGGCCGGCTTTGCTTGAGGCGTTGCAGCGGGTGGGGATCGCCGCCTACGTCGAGCCGGTCGGCGGATCCGTGGGCGGCTACTGCGAGATCCGACTGCCCAGCCGGCCAACCGACCGGCTGTGGACGGACCTGCGCCAACGTGAGGTCGCGCGCAGCGTGGTCGCGCGGGCGCTCGCCGACATGGGCGTCCGGCCAGACGGCGATCCGGTGCCCGACGACGGGGCGGTCGCGGCGCCAACGGCAGATTCCGCCTGGGAGTCGGTGCTGCTCGCCTGGCGACTGCCCCTCGACCCCGGGCCGCGACCGTGGCCGGCCAGCGAGGATGTGGAGGCAACGTCGCCGCTCGCGAGAGAGCCGGGCGAGCCAGCGCACTTCGAGCCGCCGCACATCGAGCCGCCGCCGAGCGAACACGCTGACGCCGACGAGGGTTACGACGACGAGGAGGAGCACTTCGTCCCGCCGCCACCGCCACCGCTTCCCCGAATCCAGGGACCAACACTGGTGGCCCTGCTCGCCATGGTCGGCGGCGTCATCATGCTGGTCACGCCCTGGCTGCTCGACGTTGGCGATTCGTCGTCGACGGCGACGCTGGCCGTGCTGGCCATCGTCGGTGGAGCCGGGACCCTGATCTGGCGGATGCGCGAGACGCCGCCACCGGGCGTCGGGACAGGATCCGACGACGGCGCGGTCGTCTGAGCCCCGGGCGGGGTCCAGGCCCCCAGGCGACTGGGATTCGGTATGTGGCCGGTCACTGGTCAAGTACCCGCGGATCGACGGCACGGATCACCAAGTTGGCTGCCTCCGCTAGCGAGAACGGCCCACGTGGACCAGAACGAACTACGCCTGCTCCATGGGCCTCCAGTTCGTCGCGGCCTCACCGATAGCCCGGGCTGGAAGCCCCGCCGTTCAGGGCGGGGAGGAATGCCCGGTCCGCCGGATTGTCGGACCCGGCCGAGAGACTCCGGC
>Ga0097691_1001540_pt1 | contig 16741 bp, 13 predicted proteins | sample NGESurdeep072012_8_FD_72858 | JGI IMG/M metagenome (GOLD analysis project Ga0097691, IMG submission 72858) | Arctic peat soil microbial communities from Barrow, Alaska - NGEE Surface sample 210-1 deep-072012 | ecosystem: Environmental > Terrestrial > Soil > Wetlands > Peat ... | reverse complement strand
TCGATGCCCGCGACGCTGATGGACGTGTCTTCGACGACGTCGTGGATCAGCCCGCTGGCGACGGTCACGGTGTCGAGTTGAAGATCGGCCAGGATCTTTGCCACCTCGACGCAATGCGAGACAAAATCCTCGCCGGACAGACGCTTCTGGCCAATGTGCGCAGCTTCGCTGAACCGGTACGCGCGAGCGAGCAGCTCGTGGTCGAGGCGCTCGGGGAGCGGCTCGCCATTGTCGTTCCACCCGGGTATTACGCCCAACGATTGGATCGCCGTCACAACAGTCCCGCCTCCGCGAAGCTCAGATATCGTCCCCTTCCAATAATAATGTGGTCCTGCACTGGTATGTCGAGTACCCTGCCCGCCTGCACGAGCTGCTCGGTGACGATGCGATCGTCCGCTGACGGAGTCGGATCGCCGCTTGGATGATTGTGAATCAGGATGATCGCTGCTGCGTTCTCGGCAATTGCTTCGCGAAAAACCTCGCGTGGGTGGACCAGCGAGGAGTTGAGGAGCCCGCGCGTCACGGCAATATCGCGCTCGAGACGGTGCTGCGAATCGAGAACGGCAACGTGAAACTCCTCCACAGGCAGATCCTGCAGCCGCTGTCCGAAAATTTCATGGACGTCGCGCGGACAGCGCACGGGAACACCCTCGTCACGTTCTTCGGCTGCCATTCTCCGTCCGAGCTCGAGGGCAGCGTGGACTGCGACAGCGCGGGCGTTGCCGACGCCTGCGAGACTCGTGAGCGCTGCAACGGGTTGCGCGGAAAGCCGCCGAAGCGACCCTCGGGCGCTCGCCAGAATTTGATGCCCTACGCCGATCGCTGAATTCCCTTCCGAGCCGCTGCCAAGCAGAATCGCCAGCAGCTCGGCCGAGCTCAGCGCCCTTGCGCCGTGGGACTTGAGCCGCTCGCGGGGACGCTCGCTCGCGGGAAGCTCCCGAATACTCGATGCCATCTGCACTCCCTGTCGATAAGGAATGCACGACTAGCGAGTTGGACGTCCGCCTGAGTCACCGTCCTGCCGCCCCCGCAATCATAGATATGCCGCAGTCAAACCAATAAAGAGCGCATCGATGCCTTCAAGGTTTCCCCAACAGAAAGGGCTTTTCTCGGTGTCCTCTACTGGTTCACCCCATGGCACTTCTTGAACTTCTTTCCCGATCCACACGGGCACGGATCGTTTCGTCCGACATTCGACCAGTCCGTTGCGACACCGGACGGCGAGACGCCCGGCACACCCGCCGGCGCAACTGGATTCAATGACCGCACGCGGCCTGCACCGGTCACGATTGGCTCCGGGCGAACCGCCGTCTTTCGCGTCGGCGGTTCAGCCGGCCCGATGTCCACTATTTCCTCGATTTCGCCGTTCCCGTCGTCGCTTTCATCGAACTCGGGAATATCCTCGAGAAGTCCCAGGGCGTTGAAGCGCTTCGTCTGACGCGGCGGCTGAAGCGCGGAGCCCGACGGTCCGTTTCCGTCGGGCTGCGGAGCGGCCTCTTCGCTCATGTCCACTGGCGGGCCGCTGAAGCTGATCTGGGCGCGAAGGAAACGCTCCGTGAACGTGTGGTAAACATCGTTCATCAGATCCACGAACATCGTGTACGCCTCGTGCTTGTACTCGATGAGCGGGTCTTTCTGTCCCCACGAGCGGTAATGAATCGCGTTGCGGAGCTGGTCGAGATCGTACAGGTGATCCTTCCACTTCTCGTCCAGCACGTTGAGCATCACCAGCGACAGCAGCCGGTCGCCGTATTCGGCGAGTCCAGTGAGCTTGTCTTCGAAGGCCCGTTTGGCCGCGGCAACGGCCTGCTCCTGCGCCTCGGCCGTCGAGGTCGGATGCTCGGCGCCATCCTCGAACGACGGCACGGTGAGCAGGTAGTGCATCAGCAGCTCCTGACGCACCAGCGTGAAATCCCACTCCTCCACCGTGTCAAAAAGGGCCAGCGCCGTTTCCACCCGGCGCAAGATTCCCTTCTCGATCATCTTCTCGGCTTCGCCCTTCAGCTCTTCGCCGCCGTCGAGTGCGAACGACCGCAGCGAGTAAATGACTTCGCGCTGCTGGTTCATCACATCGTCGTACTCGAGCAGCCGCTTGCGGGACTGGAAGTTCTGCAGCTCGACGCGCTTCTGCGCCTGTTCGATGGACCGCGTAATCAGCGAATGCGTCAGCATCTCGCCTTCCTCTGCGCCCATTCTATCCATCAGCTTCGCGATTCGGTCGCTGCCGAACAGTCGCATCAGGTCGTCTTCGAGCGACAGGAAGAACTGCGACGTTCCCGGATCGCCCTGGCGTCCAGCGCGCCCGCGCAGCTGACGATCGATGCGCCGCGACTCGTGACGCTCAGAGCCGATGATGTGAAGCCCGCCGATTTCCACGACGTCGGTGAGCTTCCCCTCCGCATCCTTGACCTGCGACGGCTGCGACACCGTCACGCCTTCGCCCAGCTTGATGTCGGTTCCGCGGCCGGCCATGTTGGTCGCGATCGTCACTGCGCTCGGCTGTCCCGCGCCCGCCACAATTTCCGCCTCGCGCTGGTGATACTTGGCGTTCAGCACATTGTGAACGATTCCCGCGCGCTTGAACATCCGCGACAACGTTTCCGAAACATCCACGCTCACCGTTCCCACCAGAATCGGATAGCCGAGCTTGTGAAGGCGCTCCGTCTCCTCGAGCATCGCGTTGTACTTCTCGCGGCGTGTCTTGTAGACGAGATCCTGCCGATCGTCGCGAATCACCGGCCGGTTGGTGGGAACGACCGAGACGCCGAGTCCGTAGATCTCATGGAACTCGGTCTCTTCAGTCTCGGCGGTGCCAGTCATTCCGGCGAGCTTGTTGTACATCCGGAAGTAGTTCTGGATGGTGATCGTGGCGAGCGTCTGGGTCTCACCCTTCACCTGCACGCCCTCCTTTGCCTCGACCGCCTGGTGCAGGCCTTCCGACCAGCGGCGCCCGGGCATCGTCCGCCCGGTGAATTCGTCGACGATCAGCACCTGACCTTCCTGCACAACGTAGTTGACGTCGTTCTCGTACAAAGCGTGCGCGCGCAGCAGCTGGTGAACGATGTTGAGCTTCTCGCTCTTTGCGGCGTAGTCGATGTTGATCTCGTTCCGCGCCGCCAGCTTCTCTTCCGGGGTCATGTCCGGATCGTGATCGATGCGGTGCACCTCCTGCGAGATGTCGGGCATGACGAACGCGTCATGGTCATTGGGCGACATGTAGTCGACGCCCTGATCGGTCAGATGGACGGTGTGTCCCTTTTCATCGAGGACATAAAGAAGCTCCTCCTCGAGGTCACGGAATTGCTGCTTGCCCGCGGGAAGCTTTCTGTCGGCGAGATGCTCGAGCTCCATCTTGAGAACGAGCTGCTTGACGCCCGTCTCCTGGAGGACCTTGAGCAGCCGCTTGTTCTTCGGGGCACCAAGCTGCGCCTGGTAGAACTTGAGCGCCGCAGTGTCCTTGTCGCCGGCCTCCAGCGCCCGCTCCCCGTCGGCGACGAGAACGTTGCTGAGGTCGCTCTGGCGCTTTACCAGCCGGGAGACCGCGGTGTTGTGCAGCGCGTAGTCGGCATCGGATTCATTGCCAACCGGCCCCGATATGATGAGAGGTGTCCGGGCTTCGTCGATAAGCACGGAATCGACCTCGTCGACTATCGCAAACACATGGGCGCGCTGGACCCGTTGCTCGTTCGCCACCACCATGTTGTCACGGAGGTAATCGAACCCGAACTCGTTGTTCGTGCCGTAGGTGATGTCGCACTCATAAACAGCGCGGCGTTGCGGCGTGCCTGGATCGGTATCGTCGAGGCAGCCGACCGTCAGCCCGAGGTACTTGTAGACGTGACCCATCCACTCGGAGTCGCGACGTGCAAGGTATGAGTTCACGGTGATGAGATGCGCGCCCTTTCCCGGCAGCGAATTGAGATAGAGCGGCAGCGTCGCAACGAGAGTCTTGCCTTCGCCAGTCGCCATCTCGGCGATCTTCCCAAGGTGCAGCTCGATCCCGCCCATCAGCTGGACGTCGTACGGGATCATGTTCCACTCCTGGTCGTGCCCGGTGACTCTCACCGTTGTGCCGAGAAGGCGGCGACATGCTTCGCGCACCGTGGCAAACGCTTCCGGGAGCAGCTCGTCCAGGATCTCGGCGGTCGCCTCGCGAAGCTCGGCTTCGACGCCGCCGCGGCCGTCGAGGCCGCCAAGCTCGGTATCGATGCGCTCGCGCTCCTCGGAGCCGGCGGTTTGATGCTTCTCAGCCTTCAGGGCGGCGATTCTGGCTTCGAGAGCGCTCGTGGCTTCGACGATCCGCGCCCGAAACTTCTCGGTCTGTCCGCGGAGCTCCTCTTCGGAGACAGTCTGCAGCCGCGCGTATTCCTCGTTGATTGTGTCGACAATAGGCTGAACGCGCTTTCGTTCGCGCTCATGCCTCGTGCCGAACACTCCCGCCAACATTCCCTTGAGCATCTCTTATCCCTCGATCAGCGTCGCTTCGCCACTCATGCCGGGCGCGGCGCCGATGCGTATAAATTCGCGGTGGAGATGTAGCGCTCCACCGACTCAGCCACGAAACCTCGAATCGACTGCCCCGCCCGGATTCGCTCGCGGATCTCCGACGACGAGACGTCCACCCGGCGCGTTCCAACAGCCATCATTCCGGCAATGGCGTCGAACGAATCGTCCGGCCCGATGTCGCGCCGCGTCAGCACCGCCAGTGTGGCCAGCTTACGGATCCGCTCAGGCGACTTCCACCTGTCGAACATCGCCATCGCGTCCATTCCGAGAATGAGGAAAATCTCGGCCTCCGGCCGTCCGGCTCTCAGCTGTTCCAGTGTTTCAACCATGTAAGATAACCCGCCCCGGTCGATTTCCGCCTCGCTGACCTCGAATCTCGGGTCATCCGCAACGGCGCGGCGAACCATCTCCAGCCGGTCCCGCGGCGACGCGCCGGCAGAGGTCCGGGTCTTCAATGGCTGGACTGCAGCCGGCACGAACACCAGCTTGTCCAGCGCCAGGGCCTCGTACGCGTCCACGGCAGCCAGCAAATGACCCACATGCGGTGGATCAAACGACCCGCCAAAGACTCCGAGTCGCAAAGCTTACTGAGAGGTTACCGCGGGGGGTGCCGGGCCGCACTCCTGGCTCACTTCACGATCCGTCGGATACGCCTTGCGCATTGCGTCGCACAAATCCCGCGCGTCGTCCTTGTAGTTGATTGCCCGATAGGCGTCGTGCAGTCGCAGGTAGGCCACCCGCGTCTTGGGCGCCGCGGGATGGAGACGAATTACATCCTTGTAGTAGATGATCGCCGAATCGAAGGCCTTTCGCTTCAGATAGTGCGTGCCGGTGTCGTAGTCCTTGGTTGCAAACCACTCATCGAGTTTTGCCAGCTGCTGATTCACGCGCGGCACAAGCGGCGAGTCGGGATAAAGACCGAGAAGCGTCTGATACTGGGTCTGCGCAGACTCGCCGTATGTCGCATCGAGATTGGGCTTCCGCCACATCGCCTGATAGGCGAGCCCGGAATTGTACAAACCGTCGTCGGCCAGCGTGTCTTCGGGAAACTGCTCGTAAATGCGGCTGTACGACTTGGCCGCCAGCAACCGCTCGCCGTTCTTTTCCTGCGATCTTGCCAGGTAGAAAAATGCGAGCGGCATGCGGGAATCCCGCGCCGGGAGCTCGGTGGTCAGACGCTCAAAAGCCTTGGAAGCATTGTCGTAATGCTGCGCATTGAACTGCGCCATTGCGGCTTTGAACAGTGAATCCATGTCGGCGTACGTCGCCGCATTGAACACCGGCTTACAGGCAGCAGCCAGTAACGCCGCGACAACCATCATACGCCTCAGTCTCATGCGTATTCTCCTACACGCACCGGCGCCGGTTGTTCGTGCGCAACGCGGCCGATCGAGTAGTACCGAAGTCCCAGCTCCCGCATTTTCTCCGGATCGTAGAGATTCCGGCCATCCACGATCACCGAGCGGCGGAGGGATTCCTTCACCCGCGCAAAATCCGGATGACGGTATTCATTCCAGTCCGTCACGACGACGAGCGCATCCGCGTTGATCAGCGCATCGTAGTTTGTATCCGCGTACGCGATCGTAGCGCCGAGCCGGTGTCGCGCTTCCTTCATCGCCGCCGGGTCATGGGCACAAACCGTTGCGCCCGCCGACAGCAGATCCTCGATCAGGGTGAGCGACGGCGCATCCCGCATGTCGTCGGTCTGTGGCTTGAATGCCAGGCCCCAGATGGCCACGTGCATGCCGCTCAGGTCGTCGCCCAGAGCTTCCCGCAGCTTGGAACCGAGCCTGATCTTCTGCTTCTCGTTCACTTCCTCCACCGCAGTCAGAACCTGCAGCTCCATTCCCATTTCCGCGCCGGTGCGCACCAGCGCCTTCACATCCTTTGGAAAGCAGGACCCGCCGTAACCGGGCCCGGGAAAGAGAAACGAAGGGCCGATTCTCGAGTCGCTGCCGATTCCCTTCCTCACCATGTCCACGTTCGCGCCGACGCGCTCGCAGAGATTGGCAATCTCGTTCATGAACGAGATGCGGGTGGCGAGCATTCCGTTGGCCGCGTATTTCGTCATTTCGGCCGACGCGATGTCCATGAAAATGATGGGCTTCCCCGTGCGGACGAACGGCGCGTAAATCTCCGCCATCGTCTCGCGGGCAAATTCGCTGGCGACACCGAGCACCACGCGGTCCGGCTTCATGAAGTCGTCTACGGCAGCGCCTTCCTTGAGGAACTCGGGGTTGCTGCACATGTGAAAGGGGAACTTTGCCCTCGCCCTGATCTCCGCTGCGACCTTGCCTGCGGTTCCCACGGGGACGGTCGACTTGGTGACAATCACCATCTCCCGCGCCATGTGCTTGCCGATCTCCCGGGCCACCGCCAGCACGTGCTGAAGGTCGGCCGATCCATCCTCATCCGGCGGCGTGCCCACGGCGACGAAAAGCACCGTCGCCGATGCAATTGCCGCCCCGATGTCGGTGGTGAAGCTGAGACGCCCGTCCTGCTGATTGCGCTCGACGAGGTCCTCGAGCCCGGGCTCGTAGATGGGGAGAACGTTCCGCCTCAGCCCCTCGATTTTCGATTCGACCACGTCAGCGCATACAACGTCGTTTCCCGTTTCGGCGAGACACGCGCCTACGACGAGGCCCACATAGCCGGTTCCAATTACCGAAATGTTCATGAATTCAGTTCAGGGTTCACGCGAGCGCCATGTCCGGCGCCGCCTTTGTGTTGGTGTCCTTGCCGGACTTCCGAAGCCCGGCCGTCGCGTTTCTCGTGTCCACAACAAGGGCAGCGACGTCCACCACTCGTTGGTAATCAACCGAAGAGTGATCGGTGATGATAACCACGGCGTCAGCGCGTCCCAGCTCAGCGTCGCTGAACGGAACGCTCAGTCTCTCGTGGCCATCTTCCCTGAAGGAGGCGACGTGAGGGTCGTGGTAAACAACCTCCGCGCCGCGTTCCTCCAGGAGACGAATCACGTCCAGTGCGGGGCTCTCCCGCATGTCGTCGATGTCGCGCTTGTAAGCCACACCGAGCACGAGAATGCGGCTTCCATTCACCGGCTTTCGCTGATCGTTCAATGCCTGCGCCACCCGCTGCACGACGAGCGCCGGCATCTCGCTGTTGATCTCGCTCGCCAGATCGATGAACCGCGTCTTGTAGTTGAGTGTGCGCATCTTCCACGCGAGATAGTGCGGGTCCAGCGGAATGCAGTGCCCGCCGATTCCCGGCCCCGGCGTGAACTTCATGAATCCAAACGGCTTGGTCGCCGCCGCCTCGATCACTTCCCACACATTCACCCCGAGCTTGTCGCAGACAATCTGCATCTCGTTCACCAGTCCGATGTTCACCGAGCGGAACGTATTCTCCAGCAGCTTGACGAGCTCGGCTGTCTCGGTGCTCGACACAGGAACGATCGTCTCCAGGCATGAGGCGTAAAGCGCCGACGCCACCTCTGTACACGCGGCGGTTATTCCACCGACAACCTTCGGCGTGTTCTTCGTGTTCCACGTCGGATTTCCCGGATCGACCCGTTCCGGGCTGAACGCGAGAAATACATCCTCGCCTACAGTGAGTCCCGCCGCCTCGAGCTTGGGTTGCATCAGATCGCGCGTCGTGCCCGGATAGGTCGTGCTCTCGAGCACTATCAGGAGTCCCGGATGACAGTTGCGGGCGATGGCGTCGGCCGCGGCGATGACATAGGTCATGTCCGGGTCGCGGGTCTTCGCCAGCGGCGTGGGAACGGCGATCGAGATGGCATCCGTGTCGCGCAGCCGCGACTCCTCGCCCGTGGTCTCGAATTTTCCCGCGTTCACGAGCTCGGCCACATCCGCGCCCGGCACGTCCTTGATGTGCGACTCGCCGCGCATCAACGCATCCACGACGCCCTTGTTCACGTCGTAGCCGATCACATGGAACCCGGCCCGGGCGAACTCCAGCGCGAGCGGCAGGCCGACGTAGCCCAGGCCGACAACGCCGATGATCGCCTTTCGCTCGGTGAGCTTCGCCAGCAGGACGTCCTTCATCGACTTGGCGCCGGCCTTCGGTTCAGTGGCCATAGAATCCTCTCACCGCTCCAACTACCTCGTCGAGCTGGCTTTCCGTCAGCTCCGGATAGATCGGCAGCGATATGACCTCACCTGCCGCTTTCTCGCTTTCCGGGAACGCCCCTTCGCGAAGCCCGAGGTAAGCGAAACAGGGCTGGAGGTGAAGCGGAAGCGGATAGTACACCGAATGACCGATTCCCTTCGCCTTGAGATGCGCCTGAAGGTCGTCGCGGCGCTCGACGCGGAGCGTGTACTGGTTGTAGATGGAAACGTTCTGCGGATCAACCCATGGCGTCTTCACGGACGACAAGCCGGCGAATGCCTCATCGTAGAAAGCCGCGTTGCGTCTCCGCGCCGCACTCCACCCTTCCAGGCGCGGCAGCTTCGCGAGCAGCACAGCCGCCTGAAGCGCATCGAGCCGGCTGTTGAATCCCACTTCATCATGAATGTAGGTCTTGAGACCTCCGTGAACGCGGAGGCGCCTGAGCCGTGTTGCCAGGACTTCGTCCTGGGTGACGATCATTCCGCCGTCTCCATAGCCACCGAGGTTCTTCGACGGAAAAAAACTGAACGTTCCAATCGTCGCCATCTCGCCCGCGCGAACCTTCTTGCCACCGATCTCGCGTGCGGCGCCAATCGCCTGAGCGGCATCCTCGATCATCGGCAGGTCGGGAATTGCTGCCGCAATTGCGTCGAGCGGCGCCAGCTGCCCGAACAGATCGACGGGCATCACGGCCCTGGTCGCCGGCGTCACTGCCGCGGCTGCGGTCTGCGGTGAAAGATTGAAGTTATCCGGGTCGATGTCAGCGAAAACCGGTCGTGCGCCGACGTTGTGGATTGTCCCGGCTGTCGCAAAGAATGTGAACGGTGTCGTTACGACCTCGTCGCCGCGCCCGATGTCGAGCGCGCGGAGCGCCAGCAGCAGGGCGTCAGTGCCGTTGGCGCAACCTACTGCAAAGCGCGTCCCGGACAGCTCTGCGACGGCATTCTCGAGGTGATCTACCGGAGGGCCAAGGATGAACGCCTGGTCGTCGACCACCTTCATGAGGGCGCCGACGACGTCGTCGCGGATGGTCGCGTGCTGGGCGCGGAGGTCTAGAAGTGGTACAGCCATTGTGTGCGCATAGCCTGGAAAGATGTCCGTTTCAGACGCGCAACGGGAGCGGCACGTCGCATCCGGTCTTGGCAGATTCGTAAATGCCGAGGATCAGCTCGAGCGATTTTCTGCCGGCCCGCCCGTCTGTGTCCGGCTTCGCGTCTCCGCGCAGCACCGCGAGAACGTTTCGGTAATACCCCTCGTGACCGAATCCGTAGACGTTCGGCGGGTTGCTGTCGAGGGTGCGCGCCAGCTCGTCGTCCGGATCGCTGTCGGCGAATTCCCAGTGTTCGACCTTGTTCACCGCCATGCCGCCGATCTTGGCGGTTCCCTTCTCGCCGAGAATCGTCAGCGACCCCTCCATGTTCTGCGGATAGGTCAGCATCGTCACTTCGATCACTCCGAGCGCTCCCGAGCGGAAACGGAGAATCGCCACTCCGGAATCCTCGGTTTCGATTCGCCTCGCCAGCGTCGCTGTCTTGGCCATCACGTTGTCCACTGGACCGACGATCCACTGGATGAGATCGACGTAGTGGGACGCCTGATTCATGAACGCCCCACCGTCGAACTCCCACGTCCCGCGCCACGGCGCCTGGTCGTAGTACGACTGCGGCCGCGTCCATCTCACTGTGCAGTTGGCCATGTAAAGACGTCCGAAGCGTCCCCGGTCGACGGCGCGCTTGAGCATCTGCACCGGAGGATTCAGCCGGTTCTGCTTCACGACGAACAGGTGCACTCCGGCAGCGTCGCACGCGTGAAGCAGGTCGTCCGCCCCGCGCAGGGATATCGCCATCGGCTTTTCAGTGACGACGTGACGGCCGGCCTTTGCGGCGAGCACGCCCTGGGCGGGATGATAGCCTGACGGCGTCGCGATCGTGACCACGTCGCAGTCCACCTGCTCGAGCATCTTCTCGAACGACGTGAACCATGGAATTCCGAGCGGCTCGGCCACCGAGCGCGCCCGATCGGCGATCACATCGCACGTCGCAACAAGCTCAAGGCCTTCTATCCGGCCGATTGCCTCGACGTGGTTCCGGCTGATCCGTCCGCACCCCACGAGAGCGATGCGATATGAGGTGGTCGCGTCGGTCATCGTCGTGCCATTCGTTCGATCGAGTTTCCGTGAGAGCGGTACGTTTCGCCGCACGCCTTGCAGCTTCCCTCTCCGCTGTCGGGGAGGCGTACGCCGCACTGACACATCCAGCCAACGCGCCGCGCCGGCACACCAACCATCAGTCCGTACGCCGGCACATCTCTCGTCACGACTGTTCCGGCGCCGATGAAGGAATACTCGCCAAGCGTCGTGCCGCAGACGATTGTCGCGTTGGCGCCAATTGTCGAGCCGCGTCGCACCAGCGTCGGCTGGTACTCGCTCTTCCGTGAGATGTGGCTGCGCGGATTCAGCACGTTCGTGAATACCATCGATGGCCCGCAGAATACGTCGTCCTCGAGCTCGACGCCCTCGTACACCGATACGTTGTTCTGGATCTTCACGTTGTTGCCGATCCGGACGCCATTCATGACGACAACGTTTTGGCCCAGGGAGCATCTCTCTCCGATCGTCGCGCCACCCATCACGTGACAGAAATGCCAGATGCGCGTTCCCGCTCCGACAATCGCTCCGTTGTCGACGTAAGCCGATTCGTGAACGAGTCCTCCGGCTGCTTTCCCGGACTCTGCAGGCGGCGTGTGCGGGATATCCGGCATGGTCACGCCGTCACCGCCGTGTCCAGCGTTGCGTGCCATTCCTGGAGCGACTTTACCGATGGCGCTCTGGACCGCAGCGACAGAATCGCGTCGCACGCCGCACTTGCCGCCGATAGCGTGGTGGTATATGCCACGCCATGGGCAATTGCGGCCTGGCGCAGTGTGTAGTCGTCCTGCTGCGCATGCTTGCCGAAGGGAGTATTGATCAAAAGCTGAACTTCTCCATTGAGGATGAGGTCGATTCCATGCGGTCGTCCTTCGTGAACCTTGAATACTCTTTCCACGGGAATTCCCCGCCCTCGAAGATGACGGGCGGTGCCCTCCGTGGCGAGGAGCCGGAAGCCCATTTCGTGGAATCTCCGCGCGATTGGTGTAACCGCTTTCTTGTCGAAATCGTTCACCGTTAGGAGGATGGTGCCCTCACCGGGAAGACGGTTGTCTGCCGCGAGCTGCGCTTTCGCAAACGCGCTCCCGAATGACGTCGAGATGCCCATCACCTCGCCCGTCGACCGCATCTCCGGCCCAAGGATCGGATCGAACTCGCGGAACTTCGTGAATGGAAAGACTGCCTCTTTCACGGCCACGTAACCGGGGATGATCTCCTCTGTGAATCCAATGTCGTCGAGTGTTTCGCCGAGCATCACGCGCGCCGCGATTGACGCCAGCGACACGCCAATCGCCTTCGACACGAAGGGAACCGTTCGGCTGGCGCGTGGATTCACCTCGAGCACGTAAACCTCGCCGTTCTTGATGGCGAACTGGACGTTGATCAGACCGACAACGCCGAGCGCCCTGGCGAACGCGACAGTGTGGGCGCGCATGACGTCGAGATCTGCCTCGCCGATCAGGTACGGCGGCAGCACGCAGGCCGAGTCGCCCGAGTGAATGCCGGCGTCCTCGATGTGCTGCATGATGCCGCCGATCACCACACGGTGGGTGTCGGCAATTGCGTCCACGTCGGCCTCGAAAGCGTCCTCGAGGAAGCTGTCGATGAGAACCGGCCTGTCCTCGGAAACCCGCGCTGCGCGCTCGAAGTAGTCGGTGAGTGACGCCGAATCGTAGACGATTTCCATCGCCCGGCCCCCAAGCACATAGGATGGCCGCACCAGCACCGGATACCCTATTCGTTCGGCGACTGCGAGCGCCTCGGCGACCCTGGTCGCCGTCCCGTTTTCGGGCTGTTTCACCCCGAGCTCGCGGGCGATGGCGTCGAACCGCCGGCGGTCCTCGGCAACGTCGATGGCGTCCGGCGAGGTGCCGAGAATCGTCACGCCCGCAGCCTCGAGGCCGCGCGTCAGCTTGAGCGGCGTCTGCCCACCGAGCTGGACAATGACACCAACCGGCTTTTCACGGTCCACCACTTCGAGCACATCCTCGAGCGTCAACGGCTCGAAGAAAAGCTTGTCGGAGATGTCGAAATCGGTGGAGACGGTTTCCGGGTTCGAGTTGATCATGATCGTCTCGTAGCCGGCCTCGCGGAGCGCGAGCGCGGCACGCACACAGCAGTAGTCGAACTCCACTCCCTGCCCGATACGGTTTGGGCCGCTGCCAAGGATCACGACTGACTTTCGGCCGGTGCGCGGCGCTTCGTCCTCTTCGTCGTAACTGCTGTAGAGATACGGCGTGGAGGATGGAAACTCGCCGGCACAGGTATCCACCATCTTGTAGGCGGGTCGCACGCCGAGATTCCATCGCCAGGCGCGCACCGCGTTTTCATCGGAGCCGCGAAGCGACGCGAGCTGCCGGTCGGAAAAGCCCATCCGCTTCATCGCCCGAAGATCGTCGGCGCCCGGCTCCTCCAGGGCGGAGTAATCCGCTTCCGCTTCGACGAGCTCCTGCATCTGCGAGAGAAACCACGGATCGATCCGCGTGAGCTCGTACAGCTCGCGCACGCCGATGCCCGCTTCGAGAGCGCGCTTTATCTGAAAGATTCGCTCCGGCGTGGGCTGGCGGAGAGCGCCACGCAGCGATTCAAGCGTCTCATCGGGCAGCCGGTCGTCGGCGATGCGCGGAGCGGTCGCCCATCCGGGCCGGCCAATCTCCAGGGCGCGAAGGCCTTTCTGAAGCGCTTCCTTGAAAGTGCGCCCGATTGCCATCGATTCGCCCACCGACTTCATCTGCGTGGTGAGCTGCGGATTGGCGGCGGTGAATTTCTCGAAGGCAAAGCGAGGACATTTCACCACCACGTAGTCGAGCACCGGCTCGAAAGACGCGGGAGTGGTCTTCGTGATATCGTTCGGAATTTCGTCCAGGCGGTAGCCGACTGCCAGCTTGGTTCCGATGCGCGCGATGGGGAATCCCGTCGCCTTGGACGCCAGCGCCGACGACCGCGAGACACGCGGGTTCATCTCGATCACCAGCATCTCGCCGTTGTCGGGATTTACCGCGAACTGGATGTTGCATCCCCCCGCCTCGACGCCAATCTCGCGGATCACGGCCACTGCCGCGTCCCGCATCTTCTGATACTCGCGGTCCGAGAGAGTCATCGCCGGCGCGACGGTGATCGAGTCCCCCGTATGAACGCCCATCGGATCGATGTTCTCGATGGAGCACACGATGACGACGTTGTCGGCACAGTCGCGCATCACCTCGAGCTCGAACTCCTTCCAGCCGATGACACTGCGCTCGATCAGCACCTGGCCGACCGGAGAGAGCTCGATCCCTCGGCGAACAATTTCCTCGTATTCGTCGCGGTTGTACGCAATGCCGCCGCCGGTGCCGCCCAGGGTGAAGGCAGGCCGGATGATGGCGGGGAAACCAACGAGGTCGACGAGCGCCAGGGCCTCCTCGAACGTGGTGGCGATTCCGCCGATTGGGATCGCCAGGCCGATCCGCTTCATCGCTTCGGCGAACTGGCCTCGATCTTCGGCCATCTTGATGGCGCGGGAGTCGGCGCCGATGAGCGCTACGCCGTGCTTTTCGAGTGCGCCGGACTCGTACAGCTCCATGGCGACGTTGAGGGCCGTCTGTCCTCCCATAGTCGGCAGCAGCGCGTCGGGCTTCTCCTTCTCGATCACCAGCTCGACGAACGCGGCGGTCACGGGCTCGATGTACGTGCGGTCGGCGATCTCCGGGTCAGTCATGATCGTCGCCGGATTGGAGTTGACGAGGATCACCTCGTACCCCTCTTCCTTGAGCGCCTTCGCCGCCTGGGTGCCGGAATAGTCGAACTCGGCCCCCTGTCCAATGACGATGGGGCCGGAGCCGATTACCAGGATGCGGTGGAGATCGTTACGCCTGGGCATAAATCAAAAGCAACCTAGAACCGCAAGCTGAGAGCTTTCAGGCTGACTGAAGCCGAAAGCCACTAGCTGCAAACGACGGGACAGTTCTTTGTGAAGGATGGAGTTCTGCAGTTGTCCGTTTTCGCCTCGTCGAAACTGTCTCGTCGTAGGCAGCCAGAAGCTTTCAGCTTCAGTTTGCTGAAAGCTCTCAGCTTGCTGTTCTATGTGGCAGTTCATAAAAAAAGGGGAGCACGTATCGCGCCCCCCTTTCCGCTCAAACCGATTCACGGAGCGTTATGCGACGGAGACGCCGCGCGGGGCACGCTGAATCTTGCCAGCGTGCAGACAACGGGTGCACACCTTGATCTTGGTGATCTTCCCATCGATGACGATGCGCGCAACCTGGAGGTTCGGTTTCCATACGCGACGCGTCCGGTTATTGGCGTGCGACACGTTGTTGCCGTGGGCAACGCCCTTGTCACAGACGTAGCAGCGATTTCTTGCGATGCTCATTAATCCACCAGCTCGATGCGGGCCATTTCGGCACCGTCGCCCTTGCGATGCCCGGTCTTGAGAATCCGGGTATAGCCGCCGGCCCGTGAAGCGAACTTCGGGCCGACTTCCGTGAACAATTTATCGTTGATCGCGCGCTGATGCACGTGACGGCCCGTCTGCCGACGGTCGTGCAGCGTGCCCGAGCGCGCCTTGGTGATCAGCTTCTCGACGAAAGGCCGGAGCTCCTTCGCCCGGGCTTCGGTCGTCTCGATCGCGCCACGCTCGATCAGAGCGGTGGCGAGACTGCGCATGAGCGCGAGCTTCTGCTCGGTGGTGCGCTTGAGAGAGCGGCCTGTCTTGCGGTGACGCATCGGTCTATTGCTCCTCGTCCTCGTCGGCAGCTACCGTCGCGACGTTGCGGTTTGGCGGAGTGCCGCGGTCGGTGAAGCGAACGCCGTCCGGGGTATCCTCGTATTTCATTCCAAAGTTGAGAACGTGCTTCTCGAGCAGGTCGGCGATCTCGTTGAGCGACTTCTTGCCGAAATTCTTCACCTGAAGAATCTGGCTCTCGCTCATCTTCACCAGGTCGCCAAGCGTCCGGATGTTGGAGTTCTTGAGAGAGTTGACGGAGCGCACCGAAAGCTCGAAGTCGTCGATCGGCGTTCTCAGCAGATCCGCCATGCGCTGGCCATCGCCAGCGGCGATGTCGCCGCCCGGAACCAGCGGGGCCGAGGCGTGCGAGCCGAAGCCGGCAAAGTACTGGAAGTGCGTCTGTGCCAGGGCTGCGGCGTAGCTCACCGCTTCCTCGGGCGAGATGGTGCCGTTCGTCTCGACGTTGAGCGTCAGCCGATCGTAGTCCGTGCGCTGACCAACGCGCGTCTCGGCCACCGAGAAATTGGCCCGGCGGACAGGATTGTAGATCGAGTCGATTCTGACGACGTCCACCGGAAGGGCGCGATCGATTGTGTGCTGATCCGCCTCGACGTAGCCGCGTCCCTTGTTGACGTACAACTCGACGTTGATGTCGCGGTCGTCCTGCATCGTGAACAGGTGATGCGTCGGGTCGAGAACCGAAACGCCGGCAGCGCTCTGGATGTCGGCGGCCGTCACCGGGCCCGACTCACCCTTGGTGATGCGAAGGATCACGTCCTCCACGCCCTCGTCGAGAATGAGCGTCAGGAGCTTGAGGTTGCCGATGATCTGGTGGACGTCCTCGACCACGCCGGAAATCGTCTGGTGCTCGTGGAGCACGCCGTCGATGCGGATTCCCCACACGGCGGAGCCACGGAGCGACGACAGCAGCATTCGCCGCATCGCATTGCCCAGCGTATGACCAAAACCCCGCTCGAGCGGCTGCAGCCGGAACTCGGCGGCGTTGGGATTGTCTTCGCGCTTCGTCATCTCGACGAGCTGCGGGCGGACCAGACCTCTAAGATCGATTGCTTGTGCCATTAGTTGCGTATCCTCACGTCTCACCCCGCCCCTAACGCGCGGTGAGCCCGTACGGGAGTTAGGGTCCCGGGGGAAAAATCGGTTTCCTGCTATCCGGTACCCGCTACCCGTGCCCGCTTTCCGCTTCCCGCAACTGATAGCTGTTAGCGGGTGGCTGTTAGCGGGTAGCGGGTACGGGTAGCAGGAGCAGGTACCGGGAAGCGGTTACTTCGAGT
>Ga0097691_1001539_pt1 | contig 16753 bp, 13 predicted proteins | sample NGESurdeep072012_8_FD_72858 | JGI IMG/M metagenome (GOLD analysis project Ga0097691, IMG submission 72858) | Arctic peat soil microbial communities from Barrow, Alaska - NGEE Surface sample 210-1 deep-072012 | ecosystem: Environmental > Terrestrial > Soil > Wetlands > Peat ... | reverse complement strand
ACGGGCGGCTATCTTCCTGTTCTCGTGATTACCGCCCAACCGGATCACAAGCTGCGCGCGCTAAAAGCCGGGGCGAAGGATTTCGTCAGCAAACCGTTCGATCTCGCGGAGGTATTGGTCCGAGTTTACAACATGATCGAAGTCCGCCTGCTGCATCTGGAAACGAAGACGCTCTACGACCGAGTCGTGGCGGAGCAGAAGTTGTCGGAGCGGCTGCTGCTCAACGTGCTGCCCCGTTCCATTGCGGAACGCTTGAAAGGGCGTCCCGAAGTCACGGCCGATACCTTCGCGGAAGTCATCGCCGATAGCTTCCCGGAAGTGACGGTGTTGTTCGCGGACATCGTGGGGTTCACGAAGTTTTCTGAGGACGTGAACGCCCAAGTTCTGGTGGGCCTGCTCAATGATATCTTCACCCGCTTTGACGGTATCGCAGACAACCGTGGCATCGAGAAGATCAAGACTATCGGTGATTCCTACATGGCGGTCGCAGGACTGCCCATGATTCCACGGGATCACGCCATGCGTACGGCGCACATGGCGTTGGACATGATGGAGGCATTGGACTGCTTCAATGAGGATAGCGGCTACAATCTGAAGCTGCGCATCGGCATCAACACCGGCGCAGTTGTTGCCGGCGTCATCGGCAAGCGCAAATTCCTCTATGACTTATGGGGAGACGTTGTAAACACTGCCAGTCGGATGGAATCCCACGGCGTGCCCGGTCGAATCCAGGTGACAGACTCTACTCGGTCGGAGTTGGGTGATCCGTTCCTGCTTGAAGAGCGCGGTGTCATTGATGTCAAGGGTAAGGGCGAGATGCATACCTGGTTCCTGAATGGCAGGAACCCCTAACCTATGTTGATGCAGCCCTTTCCAGAACTTTAAATAAATCGCCTCTCCCTGAAAAAGATGGCGGGCGGCTTCGCGCGCGCAGTGGCGCGAGGTGTAACACCTCGCGGCGGCCAATGGGTTCATGGATGTGCTGGACGTAGCACTGGAATTCAGGGATAAGGCGAAATCGTTCAAGGTGCGCGGCTTGAGCACGCTGGCGAGTTCGAAGTAATTTGCCGATTTGCTGATTCAAGAGAGAAGCCCCGGAATTTCCGGGGCTTTTCGATTGTGAGTCGGCAATTCAGCAAGTCACAGAATCAGCGAATCTATTGCGGTGGCGTCCGCGGCGGCCGGCCACCCATCATCCCGCCCATGTCCATCTTGGTGTAATCGGACGGCACTTCGAACAGCGACGCGGCCTGCGAGCCTTCCTTCAGGTTCTGCAATTCCCAAACTTCGCCTTCGCTGCCGACGTTCTTGATGGGGAAGTGCAGCCTCTGGTCGATCCATACGGTGTGGTTTTGTTTCGGATCGGACTTGCTGGTGAACTCCCATTTATCGCAGGAGCGGCCGTTCATGGTCTCGGTACCGGCCTTATTGCAGGTGTAGTTCGAATCGGTGGAGCACGGATTCGAGGGGTCCATCGGTTTGGCGTCGGGCATGCGCGGCCCGCGCCCACGGCCGCCTGCCATGTTGGCGTTCATTTCCATGTACATCTTTTGCTCGGGCATCAACATGTACATGGTTTTCTTGGGCAAATCGTTGATCATGACCGATGCGTGGCCGCCGGCATTCATGTCGAAGCGCATCTTCTGGCCGCCAAAATAGATCTTGCCGTTCATGCCTTCGCCGCCGTGGCCACTCATCTTCATGTCGGCCGAAAACTGCGGAATACCGGTGGGAATCTGCGCCGCCGCCATCACGGCGAGTATGACGACCGCGATACAACCCAGCACGAGTCTGCGTGTGTTCACCCTATCCTCCTAGTGTCGCCGCGTTCTGTGGAGGCCGCGCCCACGGCAAGCTTTGCGGCGGGAGAATTATATCGGCAGGCGAGAAACAAGCAACTGCACAGTCGCCAGTAGCCGGTCGTCAGTTGTCAGCGACGAGTTGTGACAGGCGATACGAATTGCCGGGAGAAGAATTGGGCACGGCGTGAGCCGTGCCTGTAACGAGGCAACGACAGAGCCTTAATGCAGTTCGCTCTTCTTCAGAAGAATCCCGGCAACCAAGGCGGCGGTCGCCGCCAGCAGCCATTCGATGCGCCATACCTGCACCGCCTGCCAGTCGAGCATCGTGTTCGCCGTATAAATAATCCCCGTGACGATGGCCGCGATCCCACAGGCCGCGCCCGCGACCAGGCACCCCAACGACGCTGCCGAAAGCCCGATCGTTTCGCGGATACGGGTAAATTGCAGCCACTTGGTGAAGCTGCGCGACCCGTCTTCCGCAAGCGTTTCCCGTTCGGCTCCGCAAACATGGCAAAAGCGGGAACCAACCACGAATTCGGTGCCGCATTCCGGACAAGCCAGCGCCTGCGACTGCTTGGCGGCATCCGCCCGGGGGGGCTGCCAGTAATCTTGACCGACCTTTTGAACTGCTCCGTACATGGCTCCCTCCGCACCCAGGAATCGCACGACGGAAGCCAAACTTCGAAGAATTGGAAACAACTGAAAAGAAACGACTCACTGCGAGACGCTCAAGTGGAATTAGGAAACTGGCAGAGCAGAAATTACCCGTCGGCCGAAAATTGGTGACGACAACATGGGCGATTGTCCGTACTGTTTTCAGGAATGAATCGGAATCAGATAAACTGCCCATAGAACGCGATATGAGACCTTACGGCGGTTCCGGGCGGGCACACCTGTCGCGCACGGTCCTACTGTTTTTCATTGTTAGCATTACAGTTACCTCAGCCTTGGCCGCCCCGGCGAACGGTGTCGCCAAGCTCAGGTTTCGCCCCAACGACGCCGATACCCGCGCCGGTTTCGAGCACTTCTATAACCTCGAGTACGACCAGGCCATCCGCTACTTCGAAGCCGCCGTAACGAGCCATCCGAATGATGCTTTCGCCCTCAATCACCTGCTCTCCGGGGTGATGTTCCGCGAGTTGTACCGCATCGGCGCGCTCGACACCGAGCTCTACGCCCGGAATGGTTTCCTGACCAGTAAACAGTTTCCCATCGACGCCAAGGCCAAGGAACGAATCTTGGGCCTGATGGACCAGTCGCTGAAGTTATCGGAAGCGCGGCTCAAGAAAAATCCGGACGACGTGGACGCCCTCTACACCCGGGGCGTGGTCCGCGGGCTGCGCGCCACCTATATCGGCCTGATCGACAAATCCTGGTTTGCCGCCCTGCGCAGCGCGGTCGGCGCCCGCCACGATCACGAGCGGGTCCTGGAGCTGGACCCGAAGTACTCCGACGCCAAAATGGCGGTAGGTATCCACAATTACGTGATTGCCAGTGTCTCGTGGCCGGTGAAAGTGGCAGCGTCAGTCATCGGATTGTCCGGAAATAAACAGCGGGGAATCCAGTATCTGTTCGAAGCGGGAGAGGCGGGAGGAGAAACCGCAGTCGATTCCAAGATCGCCCTCTCGCTGTTCTTGCGGCGCGAGCAGCGCTATCCCGAAGCGCTCAAGCTGGTCGGCGGGCTGGCGACGGATTTTCCCAGAAACTTTCTGTTCCGGCTCGAAGACGCCAATCTCATGAACGCCGCCGGACACGGGCCCGAGGCCATTGTCGCCTTCCGCAAGATCATTTCTGACGACGAGGCCGGTATCTTCGCCAAGGGCCAGACACGCATGGAGATGGTCCACTATGGATTGGCCGAAGCGCTGCGCGGCCAGCGTCGGTATGAACAAGCCGCGCGCGAGTACGACGCCGTGGTAGCTTCCACGCGCATCGATCCCGACCTTCGGCAGCGGGCCCAGTTGGGCGCGGGCGAAATGTATGACCTGCTCAAGAAGCGCGATCAGGCGATCCAGCGCTACCAGGCACTGCTGGCCTCCGACAAGTCTTCCGATCATGCCGACTTGGCGCGGCGCTATCTCAAACAGCCGTATTCGGCGCAGTGAGTTCCGAGTGGCGAGTGCTGAGCGCTGAGCTGATAGGAGCCCAGTTCTTTTGCACCCGGCACTCTGAACTCGGCACTCGAAACTCGGAACTTTTTTCCGCCGACCCTCGTATCATTTACGGGAGGGGTACGCCATGTACTGTAACTACTGCGGAAAAGTGATCCAGGACGACGCCAACCTGTGCGCCTATTGCGGCACCCGCGTCGGCGGCGTGATTGCGCGCCACAAGCTGGTCCGTCTGCGCGCTACCCGCAAGGTCGCGGGCGTATGCGGCGGTTTTGCCGAGTACTTTGACCTTGATGTGACGCTCATCCGCGTGGTGTGGCTGATCTTGGCGATCCTGACTTTCCCGGTGCTGCTCCTGGTTTATGTGGTTTGCTGGATCGTGGTTCCCGAGGAGCCGTTCATGCTTGCCTGCGCTCCCCCGGTCACTACGCCGGTACAGGGCCAGCGCGTATAGCACAATCGGAGCGCGGGCATCATGCCGGCGCCTGCTGCCCTGCCGTGCCCCCGGCGCATAGGCATGTCTTCGCAACCTGCCGAACTCATCTCGCCTCGTGATACAATCCGCCGCCTCTGAACTACTCCCGGAGACCATTTATGAAGCAGATTGCGAAGTTGGGATTCGTGTTCCTGCTGGTTGTATTTGTACTGAGCAGCACAGCGATTGCGCAGAAGAAGAACCAGAAACCGGCGGGGGTCGCGGGACCGTCCGTCGATGGGCACTTCGCTGATCAACAACCAACGCAACCGCAGTTTCCCGAGAAACTTTACGAGGGTATGCGCTATCGCCTGGTCGGCCCTTTCCGCGGAGGGCGCGTAGTGGCCGTCGCCGGCGATCCAATGAATCCCAGCACCTATTATTTCGGCGCCGTTTCCGGCGGCGTCTGGAAAACTACCGACGGCGGCGCCACCTGGGGAGCGCTCACCGATAAAGAAAATCTCTGGTCGGTGGGTGCGATCGCCGTCGCTCCGTCGGCGCCCAGCGTGATCTACGTTGGTTCCGGCGAAGCTTGCATCCGCGGCAACATTACTTACGGCAACGGCGTGTGGAAATCCGCCGACGCCGGACGTACATGGAAGCACATTGGACTGGAAGACACGCGCCAGATCGGCCGCCTGCTTGTGCATCCGACCAATCCCGACATCGTGTTCGTTGCGGCGCTCGGCCACGCCTTCGGCCCCAACCAGGAGCGCGGCGTCTTCCGCTCCACGGATGGCGGCGCCACTTGGCAGAAGGTCCTGTATAAGGACGAAAACACCGGCGCGATCGATCTTGCATTCGACAACAACAATCCGCAAGTCATCTACGCCACGCTGTGGCAGGCCTATCGCAAGCCGTGGGAGATGGTGAGCGGCGGCCCGGGCAGCGGCCTCTATAAGTCCACCGACGGCGGCACTACCTGGAAACAGATCACCGGCAACGGGTTTCCGAAGGGTACGCTCGGGCGCATTGGGATTACCGTTTCGCCTGCCAACGGCGATCGCGTTTACGCCATCGTGGAAGCTGAGCAGGGCGGCATCTTCTCGTCGAACGACGGTGGCGAGCATTGGACGAAGGTTACCGGCGATTCGCGCTTCACGCAGCGCGCCTGGTACTACGCGCATATCTTCGCCGATCCCAAAGATGCGAATACGCTCTACATCCTCAACGTCGGCGCCTTCAAGTCCACCGACGCGGGCAAGACCTGGACGACAGTGCGCGCGCCCCATGGCGACCATCACGCGCTCTGGATCGATCCCAACAATCCGCAGCGCCTGATCAACGGCAACGACGGCGGGGCGACGATCTCCACCGATGGTGGAAGAACGTGGTCAACCGTGCTGAACCAGCCGACCGCGCAGTTCTACCACGTCGCGACCGACAACCGCTTCCGCTACATGATCTACGGCGCGCAGCAGGACAACTCCACCATCGCGATTGCCAGTAGCACCGACGGCGGTCCGATTGACCGGCCCGATTGGTATTCGGTCGGCGGTGGCGAGAGTGGGCACGTGGTTCCATACTTGCCGGATCCGAACATCGTTTTCGCCGGTTCCTACGACGGCCTGATCACGCGCTTCAACAAAGCTACTGGTGAACAGCAAGACGTCAATCCGTGGCCCGATAACCCGATGGGCTGGGGCGCGGGCGATTTGAAGTACCGCTTCCAGTGGACGGCCCCGATTGCGCTCTCGCCGCACGACCCCAGCACGCTCTACCACGGCGCGAACGTGCTCTTCCGCTCCACCGACATGGGTCAGAGCTGGACTCCCATTTCACCCGACCTGACGCGTAACGACAAATCCAAGCAGGGACCGTCGGGTGGACCGATTACCAAAGACAACACCAGCGTCGAGTACTACGGCACGATTTTCGCAGTCGCCGAATCACCGGTCGCGAAAGGGCAGATCTGGACCGGCAGCGATGACGGCCTGGTACAGATTACGCGCGATGCCGGCGCGCATTGGAACAACGTCACGCCCAAGGACCTGCCCGAGTGGGGCACGGTAAGCATCATCGACGCGTCGCCGCACGATCCGGGCACCGCGTACGTCGCCGTCGATCGCCATCGCATGGACGATAACGCGCCCTACATCTTCAAGACCGCCGATTTCGGCAAGACATGGACGAAGCTGGTGAACGGCATTCCCAACGGATCGTTCGTGCACGCCGTACGCCAGGACACGAAGAATCCCAAGCTTCTTTTCGCGGGTGCGGAAACAGGCGTGTTCGTTTCCTGGGACGCGGGCGCGCACTGGCAGGCGCTCAAGCTGAACCTGCCCACGGTTCCGGTGCACGACCTGGTCGTGAAGGACGACGATCTTGTCGTCGCCACGCATGGGCGGTCGTTCTACGTGCTCGACAACATCAGCCCTCTGCGCGAGATGTCGCCGCAGGCGGCCGCCTCCGATGTGTACTTCTTCAATCCCGAGCCGGCGTTCCGCACCCGCGGTGGCCGTGGATTTGGCGGAGGTGGAGGCGGTGGCGGAAATCCAACCGCAGGCTCCAATCCGCCGGGTCCTGTCGTACTCGATTACTTCCTCAAGGCCGCGCCCAAGCAGAACGAGGAAATCACGCTCGAAATCCTCGACGCGCAAGGCAAGGTCGTCCGCAAGTACACCAGCAAGGAACCGCCGCGCCGCCGCCGTCCGGCCGAAGCTGAGGTCGAAGAGGAAGGCCCGCCGCAAGTCGTGCCGCGCGTGCCGGTCAAGGAAGGATTGAACCGATTTACTTGGGACCTGCGCTACGAGGCGCCCGCCAACGTCCCCGGCCTGGCGCAGTGGGGCGGACGTCCGCGCGGCCCCATGGCGATTCCCGGAACGTACCAAGCGCGGTTGACGGCCGCGGGCAAGCAGTACACCGCGCCCATCGAGCTCAAGCCCGATCCGCGGCTGAAGGTCACGCCTGCGGATTACGCGAAGCAGTTCGAGCTGTCGAGCAACATCGCGCGCCGCATTAACGAGGCCAACCGCGCCGTCAACCAGATGCGCGACCTGCTCGAGCAAATGAAGGACCTGCGCGAGCGCTACCAGGAAAATCCGCAGGCCAGGGAAGTGCTCGCCGCCGCCGATGCGCTTTCGAAAAAGATCACGCCGGTCGAGGAAGAGATCGTGCAGACGAAATCGAAGGCCAGCGAGGACCCGCTGAACTTCCCCATCCGCGCGAACAACAAGCTGCTCCTGCTGATGGGCACAGTTGATTCCGCCGATGGCGCGCCCACGCAGCAATCCATCGCGGTCTTCGATCTGCTTAGCAAGCAACTGGACGCCTCGCTCGCCAAGTGGAAGCAGATCGAGGAAAGCGACGTCGCCGCCTTCAACGCGACCGTGCAGAAAGCAAACCTGCCGGCGTTATCGGTGAGGGCGGACGCCGAGTAACGAATGGAAGCATGAAGGGAAGTTTGTCATTCTGGCGCTGAGCGCAGCGCAGAGGAGGAATCTGCTTTTTCGGTTTGTCACTGGTCATGATGCGGGCGCGCCAGACCGGCAACCCTCTGCCGAAATCCGCGCAATTTGGAATGTGGGAGTGGGGGAAAATCGGGGAAAAGTAATGGTGAGTGCGGCAGGACTCGAACCTGCGACCCATCCCTTAAAAGGACTCGCCGCACGGCGAATCAACAACTTAGCGCAGTTTGCATGGACTGGTACACGCTAGTGTTCATGCGGGTTTTATTAAGCGACTTGTTCCTACATACAAACGTAACAAAGCCGCCACTGGGCACAAAATTGGGCACAGTCGCCCGTTGCTAACCAGGGTGCGAAAGGATCTGCGTGCCCCCTCCCTCTCGCACATGAGAGCGTCCTGACGCGGCGGAGCGTGCTGGCAAGCCCGCTGAGGGTTGGGTGTTACCCGCCGATACGAAGGAAGGCCACATCAATCATTCGACGCTAAAGAAGCAGCATACGCGCACGTTTCAGCTTGCGAACGCGGAAGCGGTGAAGAACAAGCAGCCGAAGCTGAGGCCGTTCCTGTTGTACTCAGCGCGTCACACTTTTCTGACGCGGCTCGGCGAGAGCGGTTGCGATGCTTGGACGCTGGCAAAGATTGCGGGGCACTCCTCGATTACGATCTCCAGCCGTTACGTCCATCCGAGCGAGGACAGTGTGCTTGCTGCGGTATCTCGATTGATGCTGCCCACGCAGGAAGCGGCAAAATGACGACGAAGAGACGAACAAACGGCGCAAACTTACGATAACTGGATTTCACGCCAACCATCACCGGCCGGCTCTTGATTACCATCATCCCCAAAACTCAAGATTACCGGATCAGTAATGAGCTCACCAAGAAACCGATTCCGGCGGCAGTACTAAGGAATGAGATTTGCCAGTAAGAGCGCGCTCCTGTCAGAAGCGTAACGGAACATAGAACGATTGCGATTTCGAGAAAGATCTCAGCACCATCGAAACGGCCTGCCCGGCGGGTCGAGATTTCTACTTCCCTTTCCAGATCTTCAGCCTTGGCGCGGATCACCTCAGCGCCCCGTTTCTGCTCTTCCGCCTTTTTCCGAAACTCATCCGTCACGGGAGCGTCCCCTTTGATGAGAACCGCCATTTCTGCATTTGCTTCGTACATGTGGGAACGGATGTTCTTCGCCTGGTAGTAAGCCCACTGGTCGTTGGCTCTCGTCTGGATCAAGACTTCTTCCGTATGCGTTCGATGCCCCAACATGGTGGCGAACGCCAGCAGCACGGCGACGATTGCCATCGTGAGGCCGATCGCCTTCTCGCCGGAGTCTTTGGCCTTCTCAGAAAACTCCTTGATCTCTCCTGGTTCCATCTCGCCTCCCTCACTTCGAAGACATTGTACGAGGCCAAAGAGAGGCATGCGATCCTTCGAACGAACCAGCCATTCTCATCGGTATGGAGAACCAGTTACCCGCAACGGTCCGCCCCGATCTGCGTCGCTTGTGCGAAGGCGATTTCACGCCAGTTCGGCTACCAACGGCGAAGAAACAGCGCATGCTTACGCTAAGTGGATTTCACACTCGTTGACTGCTCCTGAGGGCAACTGGGCTGCTGTGCGCCCTTGATCCTCAACAAAACCGGACACGTTTGCGCAGACTGACTTTCTTCTTCGAACTTCACCCTTGCAGCGGCGCGGCGGACCATACATTATCGCCAGTTACCGGCCACAGGCCGGAGGCTCACCGTGCCTGCTTGATCAGCTCCGCGATGTACGGGTGCTTGGAGTGGAGCGCCAGCCGATAGTAATCAATAAAGGCATGGGGGAGGGGTAACAGTGGGGCTGGGCCCGATCATCGCGCTGAGTCGGCGGAGGTCCTTGGGCCGCTTCCCACTCCAAACGGAAGAATTGCTGTAGTCTTTACCTCATGGCAGCTCGATCTGGCCTACTCTCCCGCTTGGGGGAGCTCATTATCGTCTTGATCGTTTGTGTTCCTCCAGCCCATGCGGTGTATCAAGAGCAACTTCCGCCACAGGACGCACAGAGCCAACAGCCAACGGATGCAAAGCCGGACAAACAACCGCCTCCACCGCTGTTTCCGAAACATCGGCGTGGCCTCTACAAGAATGCGCTGGGCATTCAGGTAATCGACGCTACTCCTCAATCGCCGCCGCTTGAAACCGATGATCCCGGCGTGCCCGACAAAGGCGAATACGAGATTAATTTGACAACTCACGCCGATTTTTCAGGTGAGCATCGCGGATTCGACTTTCTGTTCGTTGATGCCAACTATGGAGTGCTGCCAAGGCTCTTTGGTCACGATCTCCCAACCCAGGTAAAGTTTGAATTCCCAGTGGCGGGCGCGAAAGACCGTGACCATCCCTTCAACGTTGGCATCGGCGCCGCTAAATTTGGTCTCAAATTCAACTTGTATAACAACGATCGGAGAGGTGCGTCAGTTTCGGTGTACCCGCAAATTGAGTTTGGTTTTCCAGGCGCCGCTTCCGCCGAGAAAGGTCTGGCGGAAAAGGGTCAAACATTGATCCTTCCGCTGCTGGTGCAGAAGGAGTTTAAGTACCTCACGTTTGTCGCTAATAGCGGTATTGAAATACCCATTCATGATCCTGAGCACGACGTTACGGGTACTCTAGGCCTTGGTTTCGGGCGGGCCATCACCAGGCACGTGGCGGCCATGGGCGAGATCCACTTCGAGTCGGCATTTGATTTGAAACATGATCGGCGGGCTGTAGTGAACTTCGGTCTCATGCGCCGGCTTGGAGACAATCTGGTTTTTTACACGAAACTTGGACACAGTATTTTCTCAGACGACGTTTCCGGCCACACCTATATCGGGTTTGGAATGAAGTTTACGTTCACGCCCAAGAATAAATAAGGAGTGAAATCGAAGAGCGGAATACTCCGTTGAGCGTCGAGATCCTTCTTTTCAGGCCACAACCGCCAGCGTGTAAATGCCACGTCAGAGGGTCCTACGAGTCCAATCACCGCTGGGGCCGGTTTTGCATCAGCATGGTGATCGATCAGCAGCTTAACTCCGTCGATGTCGCCTGGAAGATCGCGTCGTACATCGCCGATCGGAACCGTCGTCCCGTAACTTACGATTAGTGGATTTATCGCCAGTTACGGGTAGGAACCCGCAGTATTAGCGTTCGCGGGACACATAGGGAGCGTAGCGGCGCGTACCAAACAGATCAGACTGACCTGTGAAGGCCGAACCTTGACCGATGTGCGTTCGCGGTGTACTAAAGACTCGATGAGTTGGGCATGTCCGCGGTGTGATCGGACCTTTCGTCAGGTCAACCAACGTCACGCGTGCGGGGTCGGCAGCGCTGCTACTTTGCTCAAAAATAGGCCACCGGCACTTACCGATCTCTACCGGAAACTGGAGACCACCGTAAGGGGCTTTGGCGACGTGGAGGTAGTCACTCGTAACCGGTACGCGCTGTTCCGGACGACACGCATCTTTGCGGACCTGACGGTAATGCGGGATGCGTTGCGCGTGGTGATTCACCTCAGTCGCAAGGCCGGCGCACCGTGCTTCATCAAAATCGTGCAGGGCGACAAGCGCGTCTCACACGTCGCCCTGGTCCGAACCGCCGAGGACCTACGCACGATCATTCCGTTTTTGCGTGAAGCGTTCGACCTCGCCGTGAGTGAAGAGTCATAAAACTTAGTCGTCTATTCAAACGTCACAGCTAAAAGCTGGACAGGTCGGTCTCATCAGCCTGAACCCCAAAGCCAGCAGACCCTGTATTCGTGGGCTTCCAGCTTCCTCGCATCATTGGCGTGAACAGCGCATATCGTAAGTTACTGCTCCCAAGCTCGGCCACACCCTGTTCATACCTCACAACCGGTTGTGACGCTCGTCATACTCCGCTCGCCCACCGCGGCGCAAAATGAACAACAGGTTGAGGATGCGCTTTATCCGGGGCCCCCAGCGCGCGCCGTTCTTCTGTGCGATGGGATGGTTGAGCGCACCGTGTCTTGACCGCGAAAAATCAATGGGTGGCCCACGTTTCCGGCCGTTTTTGCCGGATACGTGGGAAACCGGGTCACAGCCCCTTGTGATCCAAGGCGCCACCCCTGTTCAGGAAAGGTTCTGATGGCGAAAGGCACTGTTTCCATCCTGGTCGAGAGATGCAAGGCGTGTGGGTTCTGCGTTGAATTCTGTCCCACCAAGGTCCTGGCGCTCTCTTCGGCATTCAACTCCAAGGGCTATCACCCGCCGCAGATGGTCAACCCGGAAAAGTGCAGCGGCTGCGACCTGTGCGGCATGTACTGCCCCGATTTCGCCATCTTCGGCACGCGCCTGCCCGCCGAGAAGGAGGCCAAAGATGCACGCTGATCCCGCCGGCGTTCTTACCGGCACCCATTTCATCGACGGCGACCACGCGGCCTGCGAAGGCGCACTCGCCGCCGGCGCCCGTTTCGCCGCCGGATATCCGATCACGCCCTCGACGGAAGTCGTCGAGCGTTTCGCCGCGCGCATCCCGACCGTCGGCGGAACTTTCATCCAGATGGAAGACGAACTTGCCGCCTCGATCACTATCCAGGGCGCGGTGTGGGCCGGAGCGAAAGCGTTCACCGTCACCAGCGGCCCGGGCTTCTCGCTCATGATGGAGCACATCGGCTACGCGGCCATGACGGAAACGCCCTGCGTTTTTATTGACGTCCAGCGCGGCGGCCCTTCGACCGGCCTTCCGACTCTTCCCGCGCAGGCCGACATGATGCAGGCGCGCTGGGGCTCGCATGGCGACTACGGCATCATCGCCCTCTGCCCCAACTCGCCGCAGGAATGCTTCGACCTCACCATCAAGGCCTTCAATCTCTCGGAGCAATACCGCGTGCCCGTCATGGTGATGATGGATGAAGTAGTCGGACACATGACCGAAAAGGTCGTCATTCCTCCCGCCGACCAACTCGACGTCACGCCGCGCCGCTACACCAAGAAGGCTCCCGGCGCGTATCTGCCCTACCAGAGCAACGGCGACGGCGTTCCCGACATGGTGAAAGCCGGCGACGGTTACAACTTCCACATCACCGGCCTGACCCACGACGAGCGCGGCTATCCCAACATGACCGTCAGCGTGCAGGACAAACTGGTGAAGCGCCTGCGCAGCAAAATCGACAACGCGCCTGACCTGGTCTGCTACGAAGCCGACGGCCTCGAGGGCGCCGACGTTGTCGTCGTCTCCTACGGCATCACCTCGCGCGTTGCGCAGCGTGCCATCGACCTCGGCCGCGCGCAAGGTCTGAAAGTCGGCAAGCTCCGCCTGATCATCGCCTGGCCGTTTCCCGAGAAGCTGTTCGCGGAACTCGCGTCCAAGGTGAAGGGCTTCGTCGTCGCCGAACTGAATCTTGGACAGATGGTGAACGAAGTCCAGCGCGCGGCCAACGGCGCAGCCAAAGTGCGGCACGTCGGACACGCGGGTGGCAGCGTCCACGATCCGCAGGTGATTCTGAAGGCCATCCAGGAGGTGGCGCGATGAGCACGGAGTTGATCAATCCCGTTGAACGCATCCTCCGCTCCGACCGCATGCCGCACATCTGGTGTCCCGGCTGCGGCATCGGCACCACCGTCAACAGCTTCTCTCGCGCACTCATCGACAGCAACGTGGACCTGAAGAACCTGGCCATCGTCAGCGGCATTGGCTGCACCGGGCGCGTCGCCGGATACGTGAAGCTTGATTCCTTCCACACCACGCACGGCCGCGCCATTCCATTCGCCACCGGACTCAAGCTGGCGAACCCGAAGCTGAACGTCGTGGTTTACGCTGGCGATGGCGATTTGTCCGCCATCGGCGGCAATCACCTGATTCATGCCGCGCGCCGCAACATGGACCTCAAGGTCGTCTGCGTCAACAACCTGGTCTACGCGATGACCGGCGGGCAGACCGCGCCCACCACTCCCGGCGACGTGATCACTTCCACGCATCCTTACGGGACGTTTGATCCGTCGTTCAACCTGCCGCACCTGGTGGAAGCCGCGGGCGCGGTTTACGTCGCGCGCTGGACCACGTTCCACGTCCGGCAGCTCGCCAAGTCGATGGCGGAAGCGTTCAGCAAGAAGGGCTTCTGCTTCATCGAGGTGCTCTCGCCCTGTCCGACGCTCTACCAGCGCCGCAACAAGATGGGCGATGGACTGGACACCATGAAGTTTTACAAAGAGAAGAGCAAGATCAGGAACGGCTCCCCGACCGCGGAAGCCGACCTCACCAAGAGCGGCGAGATCATCGTCGGCAAGTTCGTCGATCGCGACCGTCCCGATTACCTGTCGCTGATGAAGAACCAGATGGTCCACACCCTCGGCGACCGCTACAAAGACGAATACGCCGCGCAGTCGGGCGGTGAAGGCGCCGAATCTTGCGAAGAGATGGGCTGCGAAGAGGAGATGCCATGCCAGTAACGGAAATCCGTATCGCCGGATTCGGCGGACAGGGCGTGATCCTGTCGGCGATGGTGGTGGGCAAGGCCGCCAGCATCTTTGAAGGCGGGTTCGCCACCATGACCCAGAGCTTCGGTCCGGAAGCGCGCGGCGGCGCCTGCTCCGCGCAGGTGATCCTGTCGGATTCGCCGGTGCTCTATCCCTACGTCACGCATCCCGACATCCTGGTCGTCATGTCGCAGGAGGCGTACGGCAAGTTCTCGCCTGAGTTGAAGCCGAGCGGAATCCTCGTCATCGAGCAGGAACTGGTGAAGATCGGCAACATTCCCGCCGGCACCACGGTCTTCAGTTGTCCCGCGACGCGGCTGGCCGAAGATCTAGGCAAGAAGATGGTGCTCAACATCGTGATGGTCGGATTCTTCGCCGCCGTTACCAAGCTGCTCAAGCCCGACTCGCTGCGCAGCGCCGTCTCCGATTCCGTCCCTCCGTCGTTCAAAGAACTCAACGAGAAGGCGTTCGACAAGGGATACGAGTACGGACTTGCGCATCCCTATGGCCGCGAAGCTACCGGCGAAACCGTCGAAGACGACGTGAGGGCGCTGAACGCGGCGCTCTGATTCAGCAGCAATTCCTAGAAGTGTCATTCCGAGCGAGGATACGGCCGTAAGCGTGAGGCCCGCTTTTGGCCGCGCGCACGCCGCATCCGAGTCGAGGGACCTGCATTTCCCCCTCCCGGTGCCCCACATATCGCGCGACACAGTCTTCAAACCCTCGACAACCCTCCAGCGCGATGTATGGGGGATGCGCAACTCTTTTTGATCCGATGTCACTGACAAATGGGTTGAGTCAGGAATAAGGTTGCGCGCTACCGCAGTCTTCGTGTCTCATCCGGCAATGTAGGATTGCACGAAAAGCTATGAACGCTATTTCCCCGCTCAGTGCCGTTGTCCTGCGGGACACCCGCTTCGCCATGCGGCTCTCGCTCTGGTTCGGAGTACTCATGCTGGGCGGCAAAGTTACCGCCTACCTGATGACCGGGTCGGCGGCAATCCTGTCGGACGCAGCGGAATCGATCATTCACGTCGTTGCCGTGGCCTTCGCGTCCTTCAGCCTGGGCGTGAGCACACGTCCCGCCGACAAGCGTTTCCAGTACGGTTACGAGCGGATCACGTTCTTCTCGGCCGGATTCGAAGGCGCGATGATCATCCTTGCCGCCGGGGCGATCATCTGGATGTCAGTACACAAGTGGCTGCACGGTCTGCAACTGGAGCGGCTGGGCGCGGGCACGCTTCTGATTCTGGCGGCGTCGGTGATCAACGCAGTTCTCGGTTTCTACCTGCTGCGGACCGGTCGACGGACGCGCAGCCTGATCCTGGAAGCAAACGGCAAACATGTATTGACGGATTCCTGGACCAGCTTCGGCGTGGTCGGAGGCCTGTGCCTGGTGTTGCTGACCGGGTGGAAGCCATTCGACCCTATCTTCGCCATCGCCGTGGCCCTGAACATCCTTTGGTCCGGCGGTAACCTGGTGTGGCGGTCGGTGCGCGGATTGATGGACTATGCCGACCCGGAGACCGAGAAGGCGCTGCGCGCCAAGGTAGACGCGCTCTGCACGGAGTTGGGAATCGAGTACCACGGACTTCGTTTCCGGACCGCCGGGTACACCCTGTACACGGACCTGCATCTTTTGTTTCCGTACGGGACCGCGGTTGGCGAGGCACATGCCCGCGCTACCCAACTGGAACAGCAGCTCGCGCACGGGTTGGACTTCCCGGTGCAGGTCACCACGCACCTGGAAGCGGTTGAGGACCACGCCGTCGTCCATATTGAAGCGCACTAGCCCTGCTTTTCCCACCTGGGAACACCGCGCAGGGTAGGGCCCCCATACTTGGGTTGCTCAAGACAAGAAACCGGGGCACCCGGCGATCAAAATCGTTTCCCAGTGTCCGAACAGGCGAGACGGGCGTACTATGGGGCCGTCTTCGGGATCAAGAAGGAAATTCGGGGTTATTTCCTTCCAGTGTTTCATCGGCTTCCTCGTTGATAGGCGCCGATAGTACCGCGCGCAAGCGGGCGGAAGAGGCTTTGCTCAAGGCGGTGGTCCTCCAGAGCGCCACTTCAACAGCGCCAACTTTTCGAGTATCGCACCGACGAAAAGGCGTCCTCTGTGGTCGCCGAAAGAGTCGAGGTGACAACCTGAGTGGGAAAATAAAAACGACGATGAAAACTGGGAAGAAACGCATCCTGGTTGTGGACGACCAAGTCAGTAGTACGCGGCTGGTGAAAATCCACCTGGAACGGACCAACGATTACGAGGTCAGGGAGGAAAATGACGCCAAGGCCGCGGTTTCCGCGGCGGAGGTATTTCGGCCGCATTTAATCCTGCTGGATGTGATGATGCCAGGTTTGAGCGGCAGGGAATTGGCCACTCGTATTCAGGCGAATCCCAAATTGAAAGCCGTGCCGATTGTGTTTCTGACGTCGGCCGTCACGAAAGCAGAAGTTGCGGCGGTCGATGGGCAGCTCGGTGGGTTCCCCTATCTGGCCAAGCCGTTCG